>Ga0207926_1000871_pt1 | contig 14835 bp, 10 predicted proteins | sample NGESurdeep072012_8_FD_184454 | JGI IMG/M metagenome (GOLD analysis project Ga0207926, IMG submission 184454) | Arctic peat soil microbial communities from Barrow, Alaska - NGEE Surface sample 210-1 deep-072012 (SPAdes) | ecosystem: Environmental > Terrestrial > Soil > Wetlands > Peat ...
CGGCGTCGATGTCCTTCGCCTGCTGGCGCGACGCGCCGGATATGGTCAAGGCCAAATCCGCAGTCTGGCGCAGCAGCGTCGAAATACCGGTAAATGCCTTGCCGGCGTGCTCGGTGAGGCGCGCGCCGTTCTCGGCCGTACGATTAGCCTGCTCCATCACCACCACCGCATCGTTGCTCTCCGCCTGGATGGATTTGAGTAGCGTGACGATCTCTCGGGTCGCCCCGCGCGAGTGGTCGGCCAGCTTGCGCAGCTCGGCGGCAAGAATCTCCAGCGACTGTCCGTTGCCTGACTCCCCATCGTGCGCTTCGCGCCCGCTGGGGCCCCTGTAAGAGCCGCGTGAAGCCTCGAGCACGGCACTGAGCGCGAGCAGGTTGGTTTCCTGGATGATATTGATGATCTCGTAGATCTCCAGCGAGCGGTCGCCGAGCGACTTGATCTTCGCCGCGGTCGCCTGCATCGAGGCGCGGATGCGCTGCATGCCGTCGGCAGCGTCGCGCACGGCGCGACTGCCCTGATCGGCGAAGTCGAGCGCGCGGCGCGCCGCTTCGGCGGCGCCGTCGGCATCCACGCTGACCTTGCGGCCCATCACCGCCAACTGATCGACGACGGGAACCGTTGCGCTCAACTCTTCATCGGAACGGGCGCTGGCGGCCGCGCAGGTGGTGACGCCGCTCTGCGCCTGGTTTGCCGACGCAACCAGTTCACCGGCCGAGATGCGAACGCGCTCGAGACGGCGGGCAAGGCTCTCGGCGGCGAAATTGAATCCACTGGCTACCGGAAGAAGCGCTTTGACGGTGGTGCGCAGGCGCGCGCCGAGTTCGCCGCCGCCAAGCTGGACCAGGGACTTCTCGATGTCGGCAATCTCGTTCTCGATGGCCTCGCGCGAGGCTTCCACCTCCGCGATGCGCGCCAGCTTCTCGCTGGCGCGGTTGAAACTTTCGGCGAGGACACCAAAATCGTCGGCAGTAACGTTGGCTTGCGCTGCAAAATCTCCGCTGTCCAGCCGCTCGGCGTACTCGACCAGGTCGGTGACACGCTTCTGCACCTTGTTATCGAGCCATACAAACAGGAAAACCGTGATCGCGATCACGAAGAATGCCGCGCCGAGGAGTTCAAAACCGGCGATTGGCGGCAGGATGGTGAAGTCGCGCAAGCTGAGACCGCTGGAGCGCGCTCCCGCCCCATAAGCAAGTCCGAGAACAACGCAGAGAACAACGGCGTTGAGGCCGACCGCCCACCACAGGATGGAATTAATGTGCCCTTTCATCGGAGCCCCCAAAAACAGTTGCTAGTTGTCAGTTGTCAGTTGTTAGTGATTCAACCCTGAAACACGGGCGGCGTTGCCGTTGCCGGGTCGAACTTGAACTGGCAACTGACAACCAGCAACTAACAACTGTTCTGACACACGAGTGCGAGCAGGTAATGTGAAACAAAATTGCCCGGGGAGCAAGGTGAAACTAGGACACCCTACTTCCGTGCGCCGGTCGGGCTGCCTCGTCGCCTGCAAGTTCGGGACGCGGCGGGGAGGTCTGGATCATGCTTTGGGACGGAAGTGGAATCTCATCATGAGACTGAGAGTAGGGTTTAATTTCCTGCTCCAACGCGGTAAAGCGCAGGAGGATTTCGTGGATGCGCAGCGCCATGCTGTGCATGGTGCTGACCTGATCGCGGTGTTCGGGGGACAGGGCTCCGGGCTCCAGCAGGAGCAACTCGGAGTTGCCGAGAATCGAAGTCAGGGCGTTGTTGAGGCTGTGCCGCATATCGAGCATGTAGCGGCCAAGAATGGCGCCCTGCTGCGCCTCGGCCAAAGATTGTTCGGCGCGGCTAGCGCGGCCGGTGGTTTCGATGCGGTGAAGCACCTCGGACGCAAGGGTGACCAGGTTATCGACCCAGCCCTCATGTTCGCATAGCACAATGACTTGCGCGTTGGCCTGGCGCAGGGTGGAGGCGGTCGCCGAATCGGGTACCAGGCAGATTGCAGGCCGGCCGGCGGTATCGAGGGTGCGGAGAATCGCGACGAGCGAGTCGCTGGAAGCAGGGCCGATGATGGCGATGTCGCAGGTGGCAAGCACACTGTCTGACGCGGTTGCATCGCCGAGGGTAACAAAGTCCGGCAGTATGCTTTCTTTTTGCCAGCGTCCGATGACGGTCGAGGCAAAGTCCGGGTCAGCCGAGATGAGCAATACCTTTGTCAGCGCCACAATCCTAACTCCCGGGCGGATGGATCAAGTCCAAATGCCCAGTCAGCTTCATGCACGAAAGTGGCCAACTCTAAGTGATTGAGATTGCGTGTCCTGAGAAAAGGTTACGTCTCAGGCTGAAACGCCTGTCTCAATACCGCTTTGCCAGAAAACCTAATTCTGCGTCCCCGCGGCGACCGTCAAGGACTTTGGTGACTCGCCGATACTATAGCGCTTGAGTTTGCGATAGAGCGTGGCGCGGCTGATGCCGAGCATCTTCCCCGCCAGCGTCTTGTCCCCATTCACCTGCTGGAAGACGCGCTGGATAGTCTCGCGTTCCAGCACTTCCAGGTCGGTGGAGGATGCGACTGGAGCCGGCAGGGGGTCGCCGTTTCCGTGGGACGGAACGGAGATCGTCGAGACGGCGTCGGCAATCGCAACGGTGCTCGTGCCGCCGGCTTCGCGGATAGCGAGCGGCAGGTCCTGTAAATCGATGGTGCGCCGGTTACCCAGGGCGATGGCGCGCTCGATACAGTTCTCCAGCTCGCGCACGTTGCCGGGCCAATCGTAGCGGTAGAGGCATTCCATCGCCGCGGGCGTGATCTGAACGTTTTCGTCGGGCGCAAAGCGCGCGAGGAAGGCGCGCAAGAGCACGGCCAGGTCCGATTTACGCTCGCGCAGCGGTGGAATCTGAATGGTCACGACGTTGAGGCGGAAGTAGAGGTCCTTGCGAAAGGTCCCGACTTTGTACGCAGCTTCAAGATCGCGGTTGGTAGCGGCGATGACGCGCACGTCCACCTGCACGCGGTCGTTGCTGCCTACCGGACGGACTTCCTTCTCCTGCAGGACGCGCAACAGCTTGGCCTGCAATTCCAGCGGTAGTTCGCCGATTTCGTCGAGGAAGATGGTGCCTCCGCTGGCGGCCTGGAACAGTCCATGCTTGGAACGCAGCGCGCCGGTAAAGGCGCCTTTCTCGTAGCCGAAGAGCTCGCTCTCGATCAGCGTCGGGACCAGCGAGCCGCAATCCACGGCGACAAACGGCCGCTTTTGCATTGATCCGCGGAAGTGGATGGCGCGGGCGACCAGTTCCTTGCCGGTGCCGCTTTCGCCGGTAATCAACACCGGCGTGCGCGTGTCCTTGAGGCGCGAGACCATGCGCAAAACGTCCTGAATGCGGGGCGAGGAGCCATCGACCACGTTCAATTCCTGCTGCGTGGTCAGGCGGTCCTTGAGGTACTCGTTTTCGGCGACCAGCCTCACCTTTTCCTTCATGCGCTGGAGGACGAGCTTGAGTTGCCCGGCGCCGAAGGGCTTCACGATGTAGTCGTAAGCGCCGAGGCGCATGGCTTCGACGGCCGACTCGATGGAGCCGTGACCGGTAATGATGGCGACCTCGGTGCGCGGCAACATGGCCTTGATTTGGCGCAGCAGGTCGTCGCCTGACATGGTGGGCAAGCGGCGGTCGACGAGCACGACATCGGGAGAACCGCTCTCCAGGTAGGCGAGCGCAGCTTCCGCGCTCTCCGCTTCAGCACATTCAAAGCCAAGCGACGCGCCTATCGTGGTGCACAGTTTACGAATGCTCTGTTCGTCATCGACGATGAGGAATCGGACACGAAAATCATCGGTCATTGCGGATTACCAATAACTTTCTTAACGACGTCAATTAACTGCTGTACCCGGAAGGGCTTTTCCACACAAGGGGCGCCGGTACGTCGAAGTGTGGCCGCGGTCTCTTCATTGACGATATCGCCGGTGATGAAGATGACGCGGGAAGAAAGTTCAGGCTTGTTGGCCGAAATCCAGGCATGCACGTCGGCGCCGTCAACGCCGCCGGGAGTGCGCATGTCGGACACGACACCCAAATACGATTCGTTCTGCAGCATGGTGAGCGCTTCGGCGCCGGTGGCGGCAGGCGCGACCGAGTATCCGGCGCGCTCGAGCGCGGCTTTGACGAAGGACAAGACCGAAGGCTCGTCTTCAATGACAAGCACGGGCATCCTGAGCGCGACATCCGGGCTCATACTTGTCCTCTGGACGCGGCGCCTGCACGTGCGCCCTCGGCGACCGGCAGACGCACGGTGAAGGTCGCGCCCGGCGATTCGACGTTATTGCGGCAAAGAATTTCGCCGCCGTGTTCGCGCACGATGCCGTAGCAGATGCTGAGTCCCAGCCCGGTCCCCTTGCCCACGTCCTTGGTGGTGAAGAAGGGATCGAAGATGCGCTCGGTATAAGTGACGCCGTGCCCGTTGTCGCGGAAGGTGACCTCTGCCCACCCGTTCACCACGCCGGTGGAGATCTCGATCCGGCCCTGGCGGCCGGTTTCGTGCACCGCGTCATAGGCATTGTTCAGGATGTTGAGGAAGACCTGTTGGAGTTGGTGCGCGTCGCCCATGATCGCGGGAACGCCGTCCTCCAGTCGCTCGATGATCTGGATGCCGTGGTTGGCGAAGTCGTAGGAGCGCAACGCCAGCGTCCGGCGAAGCACCACGTTGACCTGCACCGCCTGCCGCTCGGGGGGCATCTGGCGGGCGAAGCTGAGCAGGTTCTGCACGATCTGTTTGGTGCGCTGCGCCTCCTGCAGGACCACCCGCAGATCGTTCTTGGCGCTCTCCGGAACTTCGGGATTATCGAGCAGCAGGTCGGTAAAGCCGAGGACAGCGGTGAGAGGATTGTTGACCTCATGGGCCACGCCGGAGACAAGCTGTCCGACAGCCGCCATCTTCTCGGTATGCATCAGCTTGGCCTGGAGCATGGCCGCGTCACTGATGTCGGTCATCACCACGACGATGCTGTTGACGTTTCCCGCCTCGTCGCGCATCGGGCTCAGGTTGATGGAAAACTGGCCGCCCCGTCCCTGTCCGAGCAGGACGGGCAGTTCGAGGTTGTCCACCTGGCGTCCGGCGAGGGTTTCCGACAAGGCTTCCGCCAGCGAAGAGCGGCGCGGCGTGGGCACCAGATCCACCAGCTTGCGGCCCAGCAGTTCGTCCTGTGTATAGCCGCCGGCTTCGAAACAGCGGCGATTGCCGTAGCTGATCAGGCCGGCGGTATCCACGACCATGATCATGCTCTGGGTGTTATCCAGGATCTTGGTATTGAAGTCGCGTTGGCGCTGCAGTTCCGCCTGGAAGGTCTTCAGTTCGGTGATGTCGAGAATGAGGCCGCGGTACTGGATGACCTCGCCTTGAGCATCACGGACGGCAAAGGCATTCTGCAGCGTATAAACCAGCGAGCCGTCGCGCCGCCGCAATACTTCCTCGTAGTTCCGTACCATGCCGTGGGTGTGGATCTCCTGCCGGAATCGTTCGCGCTGATCGGGCGTGACATAAATGTCTTCGGTGATGTTGACCGAAAGCAGGTCTTCGCGGCATTCATATCCCAACATGCGGACAAGAGCTTCGTTCACCTCGATGAAGCGGCCTTCCGGCGTGCTAAAGAAGAGCCCTTCCTGGATGGTGTCGAACAGTTCGCGATAGCGGCGCTCGGCTTCGCGGCGGTCGGTGATGTCCTTGAGCACGTGGATGGTCTGCATGCCGTCGCTGGTGGCGGCGGGCGCGCGCGAAGTGGAGACGAGATAGGTCCGGTCGAGGACGGGGTGAATATATTCGTCGCCGCCGCTCACGACCCGGCAGAAGGGGCAGGCCTCGACGCCATAATCGGCGGCCATGGCAATCATGGCGCGCATGCTGACGCCGATCAGTTCATTGGGCATCACCCCAATGAAGTCGGCCAGCGAGCGGTTGACGCGCAGCACGCGCAGGTTCTCGTCGTGCACGACGATCAGGTCGGTGATGGCGTCGAAGATCTCCATCCAGTGCCGGTTGGCCTGGTCCATGCGCGTGAACAGGCGCGCGTTCGCCAGTGCAACTGACGCATGAGAGATGAGCGCACTGAGCAGCTTGCGGTCGCCCGAGGTCAGCGGCGTGCAACGGTCGAACAGGCACAGGCAGCCGAGCAATGTGCCATCGGCTGCACACATGCGCGCCAGCGTCAGGTCCGACCAGCCCAGCATCGCAGCGGCGGCCTCGCCGAGCAGTTCGCGCGCCGATCCGGTGAACACCGGCTCCGGATGCGCGGCGGCGATGTCGGACAAAACGGCACTCAGGCTGTAGCGCTCGCCGGCTTCGTAATTGCGGGTTGGGTCGTGAAGCGTGACGAGGTCGAAGCGTGCGCCCTGGGCAATCGCCAACGCAGCGCCGCGGGCCAGCAGCATTTCGGCGGCGCGGCGAGTGAAGGTTTCACCGAATTCCGGCAGGTGCAGGGTGGAATTCAGCTCCAGCGCCGCTTCCGCCAGCATTTGCGAATGGCGGCTGTTTTCGTGCAAGGCATGGAGGCCCTGGGTTGCCTGAAGGGCGACCGCGACTTCGCCGGCCAGGCTCCGGGCCCGGCGAACGTCTTCGGCGGTGATGTCCTCGCCATTGCAGCGATCGAGTAATCCCAGAACGCCGAGTACCGCGCGGTTGGGCCCGAGCAGCGGCACGCATAACGCCTGCCGGGTAAGCGGTCCGGCCAGGGCAGCTACTTCCATGCCCGGCCACTGGCGGATATCGTTGCTCCAGAATGGGTCGGTTGCGCCCAGAACGCGCAATTCCAGCGCCTCGGGCAGATGCTGGGACATCGGGCGGGGGACGCCTTGCTCCGCCATCCAGCGAATCTCGCAGCGGTTCTCTTCTCTCAGTGCGAGGAAGGAACGTTCAAAGCCGAGAAACTCGGCCGCCCGGACTACGAATCTCTCCAGGAACTCGGAAAGATTGCCGATGCTCCCGAGCTCGGAGGTGATCTCCAGCAGTTGCTGGAGCTCGCGGCTTTTCTCGTTGGCGCGCGCATAAAGCTCGGCGTTGGCAAACGCAAGCGCCCCATATCCGGCAACCGCGGCCAGTACCGAGCGCTCGTCGGCATTGAAGGGAATCACTCCGCTGCGGTAAACGATCAGCGCCCCATTGGCATCGGCGGAGCGCATGGCCGCAGCCAGCACTTGGCCGGGCGCGGAAAACCCGGGACACTGCGGATCGAACGCGGTGACGGGAATGGCAATGGGTTCACCGGTTGCGTGCGAACGGGCAGCAAGGTCTTCCGCAAATTGAAACCTGCCGTCCGCGTGCGCGGCCTGGATGCTGGCGTTGAGTTCCGCGTCGACAGTGGCGACAGCCTCCAGCGTAAAGCGATCCCCGCGACGCAACAGGACGGCAACCATCTCCACCGCCAAGAGTTCATGGACACGTTCTGCCAAGGTGGTGACCACCGCGGACACGTCCAGATGACAGTGGAGCGTCTGCGCGCAGTTCAGCAGCAGGTCGGCGCGACGGCGAAGCTGCTCTACTGGGACACCCTCGGCCGATAGCGTCATTGCGTCGGGAGGAGATGCCGAGGAGGAAACCGTTGCGGGCTGTTGGTCGCGGATCGCCATGAGACAAAATTAGGTATAAGTGCGCAGAACGCGAGAAACCCGAGCAGGGCCTTCAGTCCTGTCGTATGCGTAACAAGACCACGGATTCTCATTTTGAGTCAAGACTTAAAAGCCCTAAGTCTCACGCAGGTAACTTGTCTCAGCGTATCAGGGTGAGACAAGAATCCAGGCGCCTGATGTGGATTGAGTTGAGACAGAGCTGCAAAAAAAGTTCGTTTCCAACGTTATGAATTGTCAATAAACATAATGTATTCAAATGTTTACGTATAAGTCTATCAATTATGAGACTGCGGGGGATGGGTGGCAGTCTTCGTGCACATATGTTGCACATGAGTCTGCCCGGAGGCCCCATGATTCGACCTGTCAAGAAAGCCGTTGCCATCCTTCTCGTGACCATGGTGTTTGCCTTGGCTGGCCCGGCGTATGCCGATCAGGCCCGCAAGATCAAGAGCCAGGTCCAGCCGACGATCCCCGAGATGGCGCGGCAAATGAGGTTGAATGGCGCGGTCCGCCTGGAAGTGGAAATCGGCGCCGACGGAACCGTGAAATCGACGAAGGCGCTGGGCGGACATCCGCTGCTCATCGAGAGCGCGGAGCAGGCCATCCGCAAATGGCGATATGAACCCGGGCCCCCGACCAAGACGGTGGTCGAATTCAACTTCCACCAGGACTGAAGGGACGACGCGATGAAAATCAGCAAGAAGCTCTTCTACCTCAACTTGGGACTCATCCTGACCCTGGTGCTGCTCTGCGCCGTGAATGTGATTGCAGTACAGCGCGAGCATGCGGCGCGGGCGGCATCGGCGAAGGCGGCGCAAGCGGCCAAGTCGGGCGAGGAGGTCCGCTACCAGCTCATGCAGAACCGCCTGCACCTGAGCAACTACCTGCTCAGCGGCGACGGGCGCGAATTGCAGGCGGTGGAAGACGGAGTAGTCAAACTGCAAAACGAACTTCGCGCGGCGGAAGAGAATTCGCTCAATGAAGCTCAGCGCGCGTCCCTCACCCGGCTGCACGATAGCGAACGCGAATGGGAAGACAGCTTTCTGCGTCCGGTGGTGGCAAAACGGAAAGACGTGGACAACGGGAAGGCCACAGTCGCAGAACTTCAGATCTTCTACCTGCAAGAGAACCCCAATCAGTGGACGCGCACCGCGGCCGGCTATCTCGATGAAGCCGAGACCGCGACGGCGCGGCTGGTCGCCGATCAGCACATGCAGGACGCATCGGCCGGCAATGTAACGATTACGGTGGCGCTGGTGGGTACGTTCCTGGCGATCCTGCTGGGACTAGGCATCTCCTACAAGACCTCGCGCTCCATTACCGTTCCCCTCGAGCAGTTGATCAAGGCCTCGCGCGAGATCGGGGAAACCGGCGACCTGGACCACGAAATCGACAGCAAGCGCAAGGACGAAATCGGCGAGTTGGCGCGCAGCTTCAGCGCCATGATCAGTTACCTGAAAGGCATGGCGGCGACCTCGGAAGCCATCGCGGGCGGCAATCTGACCGTCGAAGTGAAGCCGCTTTCGCCCAACGATACCCTCGGCCATGCCTTCGCGCGCATGGTGGAAGGCCTGCGTTCGCTCGTGAGCAGCGTACGCGACAGCGCCGCACAAGTGGCCAGCGGTTCCAACCAGGTGGCGGGCGCGTCCGACGAGTCGGCCCGCATCAGTGTGCAGGCATCGTCCGCCATCGATGAAGTCACCAGCACCATGCATGAGATGTCGATCAACGTGCAGAACATGGTGAAGAACACGCAAGTGCAGGCGTCGAGCGTGAGCGAGACGTCGGCCTCGATCGACCAGATGGTCGCGTCCATCCAGCGCGTGGCCGACACCGCCAAGGTCCTGCTCGACATCAGCGAGCGCTCGCGGCTGGAAGTGCAGAACGGCATCGCGACCATGGACAAGGCCACCGACGGGCTGACTCGAATCAATCGCACCATCCAGGTTTCGGGTGGAATTATCGATGCGCTCGGCCAGCGCGCCGACGATATCGGAAAGATTGTCGGCGTCATCGACGATCTTGCCGAGCAAACCAACCTTCTGGCGCTGAACGCGGCCATCGAAGCCGCCCGCGCCGGCGAACACGGACTGGGCTTCGCCGTGGTGGCCGAGGAAGTCCGCAAGCTGGCGGAAAAATCGGCGCAATCCACCAAGGAAATCTCCGAACTCATCTCCAGCATTCAGCGCGAAGCGCGCAAGGCCGTGGAGAACATGGAGAAGAGCACCGGCATCGTGGACGAGGGGCTCACCATGGGCAACGACCTGAACGTGGCGCTGAAGAAGATCTCGTCGGTGGTAACCGAAGTTTACAAGTTCGCGCAGGAAATCGGCGCCGCCACCAACGAGCAGTCGCACGGGTCGTCGCAGATCGCGCGCGCTACGGCGCGGCTGAACGAGATCACCTGCGAGATCAATTCCGCGGTGGAAGAACAGGCATCGGGCGCGCAGGGGGTGGTGAAGGCGATGGAAAAGATGCGCGAACTGGTGCAGCGCTCCACGTCGGGTTCGACGGAACTGGCAGCTTCGGCGGAGCAGATGTCGAAAATGTCGCGCTCGCTGCTGGAAACCATGGACCGCTTCGCCATCGACGGCCACGGACATCCCTCCGGCGGCAACGGCTCGAAGCGGCCGAAGACACGCGAAGAAGAATACGTCCCGGCGTCGCGTTACGCGGCAATGGCGCGGAGCTAGGGATGGCGGGCGAACTCCAGTTTGTCGGGTTTCGCGTCGGTGAGCAGTCGTATGCGCTGCCCATCTCGACGGTGCGCGAGATCGTGCGCCCGCCCGAAATCACTCCTGTGCCGCAATCGCCCGAGCATGTTGCCGGCGTGATGAACCTGCGTGGACGCATCGTGCCGGTGATCGATCTGCGCAAACGGTTTCGCCAGACCATCGAGAATTCACCGAAAACCCGCGCCCTGGTGATTGCGCTCGACGGAAAGCTGATTGGGTTGCTGGTGGACAGCGCGTCGGAAGTCTTGAAGATCGCGTCCGAGGAAATCGAGCCCAGCCCGCAGTTGTTCGGCGAAGACAACGAACGTTATGTCACCGGCGTTGCCAAGCATCTGGGCAGGCTGGTGATCCTGCTGGACGTAAGTAAATTGTTGCCGGAACCGGAGCGTGCGGAAGCCGCGCTGGCATAAAGACAATGGCGAGCCTCGCAATCCAACTGAGCGAACCGGAATCGAAGCTGCTGCAGACGCTCGTTTACGAGCAGTGTGGCATGTTCTTCGACGAACGGCGCGCCCACTTCCTGCAAGACCGCCTGTATCGCCGCCTGCGCGCCTGCCGCCTGGAATCCTTCTACACCTACTACCGGCTACTCACGAGTCGCGAAGGCCGCACCGAGTTGGCGGCGCTGCTGGAGAACCTGACCGTCAACGAGACCAGCTTCTTCCGCAACAAACCGCAGCTCGAACTTTTTCATAAAACCACCCTCGACGCACTCCTGCGCCGCAAGCAGCAAGCGCGAGACTATTCGTTGCGACTGTGGAGCGCCGGCTGCTCCACCGGGCAGGAACCGTACACCATGGCGATGCTGGTCTGCGACGCGCTGTCGTACTTCATGTTGCGCAACACGCCCGTCGGCCAGCATCCCTCCCCCAAGCCCCTGGTTCCGCCGCCATGGCGGGTGGAGATCGTCGCCTCCGACATCAGCTACTCGGCGCTGCGTAGCGGACAGGACGGCGTTTACAACGAACAGCAGATCGAGCCGGTGGACTACATGTACCGCCTGCGCTACTTCGATCGCGTGGGCGACACCTACCGCTTGAAAGACGCGGTCAAGCAGGTCGTCCACTTCGACTTCCACAACCTCAAGACCAATTACCTGCCCCAGCGCAACGACGTGATCTTCTGCCGCAACGTCATGATCTATTTCGATGAGGCGGAACAGAAGCGCCTGGTCGAGAAGTTCTACCGCTGCCTCAATCCGGGCGGTCACCTCTTCATCGGGCACGCCGAGACGCTGTTCGGCATCAGTGACAAGTTCCGCATGGTCCACCTGAACAACGGGACCGCGTACCAGCGCAACGAGCAGGAGGAAGCATGACGCTGCCACACGACGAGCGCGGTTTCGAAATGCGCGCCCTCTTTTTTGAAAGCGCCGCCGAACTGTTGCAGGCGCTCAACGACGACGCACTGCGCCTCGAGTTGCATCCCTCCGATGGCGAGACGGTGCGCGCCATCCGGCGCTCGGTGCATACGCTCAAGGGCGACGCGGCGGTCATGGGCTTCCACGAGATGAGCGAACTGGCGCATGAGCTGGAAGACGTTCTCGCGCCCGAAACCGCGTCCTTCAACGGCGCCGAACTCGCGGCAGTAGTGCTCAGCGCGGCCGACATGTTCGACGCCATGCTCGCTGCCTATCGGGGCGGGCTCGAACCGCCCAACGGCGATCCGTTGCGTTCCATGATCTGGAAGCTCGGACAGCGCTCGCTGCCCGCGGCGCCGGTGCTTGTCGTGCACCCGAATTTCGGCTGGAGCGAGTACGAGCAGGCTGCGCTCGAAGACGCGGCGGCGCGCGGACTCGCGGTCTTCAACCTGGCTATCACCTTCGCCTCCGAATGTCCCATGCGCGACGCGGGTGCGGCGATGCTCCGCAAAGCGCTCGACGATTGCGGCGAAGTACTTGCGTCCTCGCCGGACGCGGAACACTGGGCGTCGGCGCAGACCATCGAGCTGTCGTTTGCGACCAAGGAACCCGAAGCCGCAATTTCCGCGAAGCTGCTCGTTCCCGGCGTGGTCGGCAACCTCGTCATCCAGGAAGTGAACGGATCGACCGCGGCGCCCACTCCGGACGCTGCGGACTTCGAGCCGGTCAGCAAACTGGCCAAACTTCAGGCGGCAAGTAAGAACACGCTGCGCGTCGATGCCGGACGCGTGGACGCAATTCTCAACCTGGTTGGCGAAATGGTGATTGCGAAGTCCATGCTGCACCAGGCCATCACCGAATTTTCGCGCCAGCACCCCAAGGACCCGCTGCGCGCCAAGCTGGCCGATGCACTGGCCTTCCAGTCCCAGGTACTCAAAGGATTGCAACGCGCGGCAATGCAGGTCCGCATGGTGCCCGTCGAACAGCTCTTCCGGCGCTTCCCTCGCCTGGTGCGGGATGTCGCCCAGCAATGCAACAAGCAGATCGCGCTTGAAACCTCCGGGCAGGACACCGATCTCGACAAAGCTCTCATCGACGCACTCGGCGAACCGCTCGGCCATCTCGTCCGCAACGCTGTAGCTCACGGTATTGAAAGCCCAGCCGAGCGCCGTGCCGCCGGCAAGACCGAACAGGGCCGCGTGCACATGAACGCGTTCCACCAGGGCAACCAGGTGGTGATCGAGGTTTCCGACGACGGCCGCGGGATCGACTCCAACCTGGTATTGAAGCTGGCCGTCGAGCGCGGGTTCGTGACCGCCGAGCAAGCCTCGCACCTGGCGCCCGACGAAGCGCTGGAGTTCATCTTCGAGCCGGGATTCAGCACCGCCGGCGAGGTCACCCCAATTTCCGGCCGCGGTGTCGGCATGGACGTGGTCCAAGCCGCGGTGCAGAAACTCAAGGGGACAATTTCCGTCGATACGCATCCGGGAAAGGGAACGACGTTTCAGCTTAAGCTGCCGCTCACGCTGGCGATCCTGCGCGGGATGATGTTCCGCGTGCACGATCGCCTGTATGCCGTGCCGCTGGACAGCGTGGTCGAAATCCTCCGCTCGCATGAAACTGACATCGTTCGCGCCGGCAACCGTGAGGTGATGCAGCTTCGCGACGACCTGCTCACCATCGTGCGTCTTCGCCGCATGGAAGGCGATGAGACAACGGACCCCGCCGCCAGGATCTTCGTCCTCGTCCTCACCGTCGGAGCACGCAAGATCGGACTCGTCGTGGATGCGCTGGTCGGCGAGCAGGAACTGGTAATCAAGCCGCTCGACGAGCATGTGGTCGCCAGCGAACTGGTGAGCGGAGCCTCCGTTCTCGGTGACGGCACCGTGGCGTTGGTCCTGAACGTTTCCGAAGCGGTACGGCGGTTTGCGATCGCGGCGCCCTTGATGCCAACGCCGCCGCAAATCGATACGTGTGGAGCGACCGCGTGAGCGAGCCAATCCGAGTCCTGGTGGTGGACGATTCCGCGCTGATGCGCAAGATGATCCCGCAGATGGTGGAGCGGGACAGCGGTATCCGCGTGGTCGGCACCGCCATGGACGGCGAGTTCGCGCTGCAAAAAGTTGCCGAGCTTAAGCCCGACGTGATCACGCTCGACCTCGAAATGCCACGCATGAACGGCATGGACGCGCTGCGCCAGATCGTGAAAAAGCACCGGCTGCCGGTCATTATCGTGAGCGCGCATACCACCGAGGGCGCGAACTCCACGTTCAAGGCCCTGGCCATGGGTGCGTTCGATTTCGTGGCCAAACCTTCGAACGGCGCCAGCGCGCATATTGCCGACATTGCGGCGCAGCTCACGGCCAAGATCCGCGCCGCGGCGCAGTCCCGCACGCGGCCCACACCGTCTTTCGCTGTTCCCGAATTTTCCAAAGTCCAGAAAGTTTCACGGCCGAAATCAGCGCCTTCCCGCGTGGTTGCCATCGGGGTCTCAACCGGCGGCCCGAACTCGGTGCAGTACGTGCTCTCGCGCCTGCCGGCGGATTTCTCGGGATCGATCCTGATCGTGCAGCACATGCCCGAGGGCTTCACCGAAATGTTCGCCAAGCGCCTGGACACTACCTGTTCCATTGACGTGAAAGAGGCGAAGTCGGGTGACTTGCTGCTCGCCGGCCGCGCCCTGGTTTGTCCGGGTAACCGTCACATGAAGGTCCGGCGCGCCGCTTTGGGCAACATGGTCGTGCTCTCGGACGAAGAGCGCGTCAACGGGCACCGGCCGAGCGTGGATGTATTGTTCCGCTCCGTGGCCCAGGAATTTGGTGCGGATTCTGCCGCCGTCCTCATGACCGGAATGGGCGAAGACGGAGCCGAAGGCATGGGTTTGATCAAGGCTGCGGGCGGAATGACACTCGCGCAGAGTGCGGAGTCCTGCGTAGTGTACGGCATGCCGCGCGCGGCCATCGAGCGGGGATACGCGCTGCGCGTGTCGCCGCTGGAAACGCTTCCGAACGCAATCCAGTCGCTCTGTGCAAAATCCGCGGTCGCCATGGCGATGTCGTAGAGGTGGGTTATGGAAACTTTTTCGGCACTCTTGAGAAGTAACGATATGCAGCCACTGCGGTTTCTCGTGGTGGATGACTCGGTATTAGC
>Ga0207926_1000872_pt1 | contig 14831 bp, 16 predicted proteins | sample NGESurdeep072012_8_FD_184454 | JGI IMG/M metagenome (GOLD analysis project Ga0207926, IMG submission 184454) | Arctic peat soil microbial communities from Barrow, Alaska - NGEE Surface sample 210-1 deep-072012 (SPAdes) | ecosystem: Environmental > Terrestrial > Soil > Wetlands > Peat ...
CTTAGGACCGGACGATAGGGCCTGCTGGCAAAGCTTGAACGCCTCGCCATAGCGGAATAGCCGGTGGAGGTCCGAATAGGACGGCAAGGATTCATCGCCGCCCTTGGCCTCGAAAATGGCAATAGCGGCTATCAGGTGAGTCAGGTCCGCTCGCGCCTGGTCTAGACACCGCTCATATTTGCGGACTGCCTTGCGGACTTCATCGCGTTTGCGGCGTAGCGTTGTGACTGTGCGTATCTCGGCCATGACGCCAAGATAATTAGCGCCGCTCTAGTACCAAGCGGAATGTTCCGGTGTTTGCGCCATAATACCGGGGTAATCAAGCCGTTCGATCGCCGACAGCAACCCGTCGACCGAAGCTGCTTCGTGGTACAGCGCCGAGATGACGGTGTAGACCGGCAGCGCACCATCGGCCAGGCGGCGCGACGGATCGCGCGCGGGCGAATCGAAAAAAACGCAGGTCAGCCGCAAGCCGAGCCATGCCAGGAACACCGCCGCCAGCATCACTTCGAATACAAGTATGGATGCCGCCGGCGCCAAGACGACGGCCGCGAGCGTCAGTAGTCCGAGGATCGCGACCGGAACGATATTGCCGAGCCAGCGCGGCGGGGCGGGGCGGCGGAGAGTACCGGCCATGTTTGTTTAAGCCGGTCTGACGCGCGGGCAGCGAGCGCCTTGCCGGTACAGCGCAACACGAAGCGGTTGAGACGCTCGGCGCTGGTGAAGCGAAATCGCTGCGCCCGCGCGGGCTGATCTCCAATCATAGCGATGATGCGGCGTGCCGCGGTGCCGCGCGGGGCGACCACGAGATAAAGCGCGTCATCGATCGCGAGCGGCAACAGGCCGACGGCGGCGGATTCGATCAGGCGGTCGTCGTTGATCGGGCACAGTGCGCGGGGAATGCCGTCGAGCGGTTCGAACGCCACGCCCAGCGTCTCCGCGAGCGCGCGCAGATAGGTTTCCTCACGCAGCGCGCCGCAGGCAACCAGAACGCGGTCGGCGCCGACGCCAACCACCGCCGCTCGTTGCTCCGCAGCGGCGAGTACATCGGCAGCGAGCAGCGGCCGGATGCAGTCGATTTCCGGGAAATGGCGAGCGTCGCCTGTGCGGGTGTCGGCGAATTCCACCGCCCAGGGGTCGAGCGAGGGGCTACCGGCTGAGTCGCCGACAAATGCCTGCGAGCGGGCGATAGCCGCTCCGGCGCGAATTCCAAAGCCCATACCCCCACCCTGTCGGTATGCTTATCCGCGGAGGGTAGCCAGAACACAACCATCCCGCGAGTCAAATTGTGCAATGGTTGTTGGGGTAGGGGCCTGTCAGCAACGATGGCCGAGCGCGGCGGCCGGTGCTAGAAGGCGCTGCCCATGTCGGATTTCATGTCACATTATCTCGTGCCGGCCGCCATCGTCGCGGTGGCGATCGTGTTGCTGCTGGGCCTCGTCAACATGCTGCGCGGCGGCTCGCCCAACCGCTCGCAACAGCTGATGCGGTTGCGCGTGCTGCTGCAATTCGCCGCCATTATCGTGATCATGGCGACGATCTGGGCGATGCGCCGCTAGCGCGGTCACTTCATCGGCACCGCGCGCATATACTCCACCTTTTCCTTCGTCCTTTTCGCGGTCTTTCTGATCGGCTTCTTGGTCGCGGCGGACAGATCGGCCGAGGCAGCCTGCGCGGAGTGCATGGAAGGTCCGCTGCAGGCCGCTGCCGGCGCGGCAGCGGACAGCATCAGCAGTGCGGCGGTACCCGCTATCGCTAAGACTCGCATGGTCGTCACCTCCCTGGTTTGCTTGCGCTTGTTTGAGACCGAAACCGGATAGGATACAGATTAGCCCGAATTCCGAGGCGAGGCGAAGAATCAGGCGAGGCCGTCATGGTCGTGCTCAACCGCATTTATACCCGCACCGGCGACGACGGCACGACGTCGCTCGGTTCCGGCGCCCGGCGCAAGAAGTACGACCTGCGCGTGGCGGCCTATGGCACAGTCGACGAGGCCAATGCGGTGATCGGCCTGGTGCGCCTGCATGCCGCCGGCGACGTTGCGCTCGATGCGGCACTTGGGCGCATCCAGAACGACCTGTTCGATGTCGAAGCCGATCTTTGCCTGGCTGAAAAAGGCCCCGGCGGCGCCCGGCTGACGGTCACCGATGCGCAGGTTGCATGGCTGGAAGCCGAGATTGATCGGCTCAATGCCGAGCTCGCGCCGCTGAAGTCCTTCATCCTGCCCGGCGGCAGCCCGGCCTCGGCCTATCTGCACTTGGCCCGCACGGTCTGCCGGCGCGCCGAGCGCATCATGGTCGAGCTCAAGGATCAGCCCGGCGAGGGGGTTTCGGAGCCGTCGCTCAAATACGTCAACCGGCTGTCGGACTATCTGTTCGTCGCCGGCCGCTATGCCAACAATAAGGGCGCCGGCGATGTGCTATGGGCACCGGGCCAGAACCGCTAGCGCATGATTCCGAAAAGTGGCTACCGGTTTTCGGAAAAGCTCATGCGCAGCTAATCCTTGGCATTGCGTGCGGCGCAGCATAAACGTTGACATGCCAGCGGCCCGGCCTTTAGCTTCCGCCCGCTCTCGTTAGCCCCCATCTGGGATGCATTATGAAAATTCTGGTGCCCGTGAAACGGGTGGTCGATTTCAACGTCAAGATCCGCGTCAAACCGGATGGCTCCGGCGTCGAGCTCGCCAATATCAAGATGTCGATGAATCCGTTCGACGAGATCGCCGTCGAAGAGGCGCTCCGTCTCAAGGAATCCGGCAAGGCGACCGAGATCGTGGTGGTGTCGATCGGGCCGCCGCAAGCCTCCGAGACCATCCGCACCGCGCTCGCCATGGGCGCCGACCGCGGCATCCTGGTGAAGGCGGAGGGTGCGGTCGAGCCGCTGGCCGTGGCGAAGATCCTCAAGGCCATCGTCGAGGCGGAAAAGCCCGGCCTGGTGATCCTGGGCAAGCAGGCGATCGACGACGACTGCAATCAGACCGGCCAGATGCTGGCGGCGCTGCTGGGCTGGGCGCAGGGCACGTTCGCGTCGAAGGCTACGATCGACGGTGACAGCGTGACCGTCACGCGCGAGGTGGACGGCGGCTTGCAGACGGTGAAGCTGAAGATGCCCGCCATCATCACCACCGATCTGCGGCTGAACGAGCCGCGCTATGCCAGCCTGCCCAACATCATGAAGGCCAAGAAGAAGCCGATCGATGATAAAACGCCGGATGCCTATGGCGTGGACATCAAGCCGCGCTTGCAAGTGCTGAAAACGACCGAGCCGCCGGGACGCAAGTCGGGCGTGAAGGTCGGCTCGGTGGCCGAACTGGTCGGCAAGCTCAAAGACGAGGCGGGGATACTCTAAATGACAACGCTTCTCGTCGCCGAGCACGACAACAAGACGCTCAAGGATTCAACCAACAAGGCGCTCACCGCCGCCAAGGCGATGGGTGGCGATGTCCATGTCCTGGTCGCCGGCAAGGATTGCAAAACGGTTGCCGATGCTGCCGCCAAGCTCGACGGCGTGAAGAAAGCGCTGCTGGCGGACGCCGCTGTTTACGAGCACCGCGTCGCGGAGCCGCTCGCCGCGCTGATCGTTTCGCTGGCCGGCGCCTATGACGCCATCGTTGCGCCGGCGACGACGAATGGAAAGAACGTGATGCCGCGCGTGGCCGCGCTGCTCGACGTCATGCAGATATCCGAAATCATCAAGGTGGTCGCGCCCGACACGTTCGAGCGTCCGATCTATGCCGGCAACGCGATCCAGACCGTGAAGTCGTCCGACGGCAAGAAAGTCATCACCGTACGCACGTCCACGTTCCAAGCGACGGCTGAGGGCGGCTCTGCGAGCGTGGACAATGTCCAACCTGTAGCGGATCCGGGACTCTCCACATTTGTCGGCGAGGATTTGTCGAAATCCGAGCGCCCCGAATTGACCTCGGCGAAGATCATCATTTCCGGCGGCCGCGCCATGCAGAGCCGCGAGAACTTCACCAAATATATCGAGCCGGTGGCTGACAAGCTCGGCGCTGCCATGGGCGCCTCGCGCGCGGCGGTCGATGCCGGCTATGCGCCGAACGATTGGCAGGTCGGGCAAACTGGCAAGGTGGTGGCGCCCGACCTTTACATCGCGGTGGGAATTTCCGGCGCCATCCAGCATCTCGCCGGCATGAAGGATTCCAAGGTGATCGTCGCGATCAACAAGGACGAGGAGGCTCCGATCTTCCAGGTCGCCGACTATGGTCTGGTCGCCGATCTTTATCAGGCGCTGCCGGAGCTGGTCGCAGAACTTGGCAAACTCGGGCGTTGACCACGCTTTAATTCTATAGTTCCGCCGGTGGTGTCATCCGGCGGGTTGTCGTAAAAGTGACAAGAATATATCGAAGCCGAGAACCGGGCTTCGCATCGATCGGAAAAAATCATGGCGGTCAATATTCAAAATGTTGGGGTGATCGGCGCCGGTCAGATGGGCAATGGCATCGCCCATGTCTGCGCGCTGGCGGGCTTTTCGGTGATGCTGAATGACGTGTCGCCCGATCGCATCAAAGCGAGCCTGGCGACCATCAACGGCAACATGACGCGGCAGGTTGCCAAGAAAGTGATCAGCGAGGACGCCCGCAAAGCTGCGCTCGCGCTCATCAAGCCGGCGGAAAAATACGACGGCCTAGCGGCCTGCGATATCGTGATCGAGACCGCGACCGAGAAGGAAGAGGTCAAGCGCAAGATTTTCGCCGATCTGTGCGCCTCGCTCAAACCCGAAGCCATCGTCGCCACCAACACCTCGTCGATTTCGATCACCCGGCTCGCTTCCTCGACCGACCGGCCCGAGCGCTTCATCGGCATTCATTTCATGAATCCGGTGCCGCTAATGGAGCTGGTCGAATTGATCCGCGGCATTGCCACCGATGACGCGACCTTCGAGTCGAGCAAAATATTCGTCAGAAAGCTCGGCAAGACTATCGCGGTGTCGGAGGATTTCCCGGCCTTCATCGTCAACCGCATTCTGCTGCCGATGATCAACGAGGCGATCTACACGCTGTATGAAGGCGTCGGGAACGTCGAGGCGATCGACACCGCGATGCGGCTCGGCGCGCATCATCCGATGGGACCGCTCGAGCTGGCCGACTTCATCGGCCTCGATACCTGTCTGTCGGTGATGCAAGTGCTGCACGAAGGGCTTGCCGATTCGAAATACCGGCCGTGTCCGCTGCTGGTGAAATATGTCGAGGCCGGCTGGCTCGGCCGCAAGACCCAGCGCGGCTTCTACGACTATCGCGGCGAGAAGCCGGTGCCGACGCGCTAGCGGACCGCTCGCGCTATTTTCCGATTGCCGCCTGGATCAGCTTGACCGCGTCGTCGCTGGCCCATTCCGCCGGGCCGGCGATGGTGCCGATCTCGCAACCGTTCGGGTCCACCAGCAGCGTGGTCGGCATGCCGAAGGCGCGGCCGATGCCTTTGAGGTCCTGAAACGTCCGGGCGCTCGGATCGGCGTAATAAGCGAGCTTGTGCACGCCGACCTCGTTCAGCCAAGCCTTCGGCTTGTCGGGATTGCGGGTATCGATATTGACTGCCACCACTTCGAAGCCGGGGCCGCCCAGGCGGCTTTCGAGCGCATCGAGCGCCGGCATCTCCTTGCGGCAGGGCACGCACCAGGTGGCCCACAGGTTGAGCAGCACCGTGCGCCCGCGCCAATGCTCGAGGGTCCGTGGCTGGCCGGAAGCGTCCTGGAACGCGAGCTCGGGGACCTTCAGCGGGCTCTGGGCGATATTGACCGCGGCCACCTCGCCGCGCGCCAAAGGAGCCACTTTCCGGGCCAATTCCATGGAAGGCCGGCAGGCTGCATCGCCGCCCGCATTGCGAGTCAGGGTCGCAATCCCGTATACCCCGGCCAGCCCGACGGCGACGCCGGCAACGCCAGCCGCCAGAATCAAGGCGAGCCGTTTCTTGGCGAAGCTGGACGGCGGACGTTCGGTCATGATCGGCGAAACCTTGGTAGCGATGCCAATAAGAGCGACACCATGAGCAACAAAATGTGGGGCGGACGGTTCGCGTCAGGCCCCGGCGCCATCATGGAGGAGATCAACGCCTCCATCGATTTCGACCGGCATCTCTACCGCCAGGACATCGCTGCGTCCAAGGCCCATGCCGACATGCTTGCCAAGCAAGGCATCATTACGGCCGACGATGCGAAAAAGATCGCTCACGGTCTAGACACGATCCTGTCAGAGATCGAGTCCGGCAAGTTCTCCTTCAAGCGGGCGTTGGAAGACATCCACATGAACGTGGAGAGCCGGCTGGGCGAACTGATCGGGGAGGTCGCCGGCCGGCTGCATACCGCTCGCTCGCGCAATGACCAGGTGGCCACCGATTTCCGGCTGTGGATGCGCGACACCATCGACGCGCTCGATGCGGCGCTCGCAGGCTTCCAGCGCGCGCTTTGTGAGAAAGCGCTCACCCATGCCGGCACTGTCATGCCCGGCTTGACCCATCTGCAAACCGCGCAACCGGTGACCTTCGGTCACCATCTGCTCGCCTATGTCGAAATGGCGGCGCGCGACCGCGGCCGGCTCAGTGATGCGCGCAAGCGGCTCAACGAATCTCCGCTCGGCGCCGGCGCGCTCGCCGGCACCTCGTTTCCGCTCGACCGCGAGATGACCGCGACGGCGCTCGGCTTCGACCGGCCGGCAGCGAATTCGCTCGACGCCGTGTCCGACCGCGACTTCGCTTTGGAGACGCTGGCCGCAGCTTCGATCGCGGCGGTGCATCTGTCGCGGCTCGCCGAGGAAATCGTGATCTGGACCTCGCCGCTCACCGGCCTCGCCAAGCTGTCGGACAAGTTCACCACCGGCTCCTCGATGATGCCGCAGAAGCGCAATCCGGATGCCGCCGAGTTGGTACGCGCCAAGGCCGGCCGCGTGATTGGCGCCTTGCAGGCGCTGCTGATCGTGATGAAGGGCCTGCCGCTCGCCTATGCCAAGGACATGCAGGAGGACAAGGAGGGCAGCATGGACGCGCTCGCCGCGCTTGCGTTGTCGATCGCCGCGATGGCCGGCATGGTGACCGATCTCGAGCCGGATACCGCGCGGATGAAGAAAGCGGCCGGCGAAGGCTACGCCACCGCCACCGATCTTGCCGATTGGCTGGTGCGCGCGTTGAAAATCCCGTTCCGCGAGGCGCACCACCTCACCGGCCGGATCGTCGCCAAGGCGTCGGAGGCGGGTTTGCCGCTGCACCGGCTGGCGCTTGCCAACATGCGCGAGATCGAGCCGCGAATCAGCGAGGACGTCTTTACCGTTCTGTCGGTCGACCGTTCGGTCAAGAGCCGCACGAGTTTCGGCGGCACCGCGCCCAAGAATGTGCGGGCGCAGGCGAAGAAATGGCTGCGAAAGCTGGAAAAAGCGAAATCCTGATTTCGCCTTTTTGCCCCGGTTTGGTATGGTGACCGTCATACAAGGAGCGCGTTTTTTGCCCCATTTTTGCGACCGCCCGTTTCTCCGTCTGGCCCTGATCGGCGCGCTGGCCGCGTCGCTCGGTCTGGCCGCCTGCGGCCGCAAGGGTCCGCTCGATCCGCCGCCCGGCGGTTCGCTCGCCGGCGAGCCGCAGCCGCACGCGGCGCCGATCGGCGGGCAGGCGACGGACAACAACCCGGGCGTCGGTGCTGACGGCCAGCCGCTCGCGCCCAAAGGCGCCAATAAACGTATCTTCCTCGACGGCCTCCTGAACTGAGCGTGTCATGCACCACTTTGCTTATCGCAACGGCGTGCTGCACGCCGAGGCGGTGAATCTCGACACGCTCGCCGCCGCGGTCGGAACGCCATTCTATTGCTATTCGACCGCCACGCTGGAGCGGCACTACAACGTGTTCGCCGGCGCGTTCGCCGACGTGCACGCGCTCGTCTGCTACGCCATGAAGGCGAATTCCAACCAGGCCGTGATCAAGACGCTGGCCAAGCTCGGCGCGGGCGCCGACGTGGTGTCGGAAGGCGAACTCAAGCGCGCGCGCTTAGCCGGCATTCCCGCCGACAAGATTATGTTCTCCGGCCTCGGCAAGACCGCCCGCGAGCTCGCGCTCGCGGTCGACGAGGGCATTCTTTGCATCAATGTCGAATCCGAGCCCGAGCTCGATTTGCTGTCCGCGATCGCGGCGTCGAAGGGGCGCACCGCGCATATTTCCGTGCGCGTCAATCCTGACATCGACGCCAAAACTCATCACAAGATTGCCACCGGCAAGGCTGAGAACAAGTTCGGCATTCCGATCAGCCGCGCGCGTGAGGTCTACGCGCACGCCGCCAAGCTGCCGGGCCTCAAGGTCGCCGGCGTCGATATGCATATCGGCAGCCAGATCACCGACCTCGATCCGTTCGGCAATGCCTTCGCGTTGCTGGCCGAGTTCGTGCGCACGCTGCGCGGCGACGGGCACACGATCGCCCATGTCGATCTCGGCGGCGGGCTCGGCATTCCCTATCACGACGACAATGAACCGCCGCCGCATCCGGATGCCTATGCGGAAGTGGTCAAGTGCGCCACCCACGATCTCGATTGCCGGCTGATCTTCGAGCCCGGCCGGCTGATCGTCGGCAATGCCGGTATTCTGGTGACGCGCGTGTTGTTCGTGAAACACGGCGAGGCGAAGAACTTCATCGTGGTCGATGCGGCGATGAACGATCTGATCCGGCCGACATTGTATGACGCGCATCACGAGATCTGGCCGGTCGGCAAGCCGGCCACATCCGCCCGCCGGATTCGCGCCGATGTGGTCGGGCCGGTCTGCGAAAGCGGCGATTTCCTCGCCCGCGACCGCCATCTGGCCGAGCCGCCAAGTGGCGCGCTGCTCGCCGTCATGTCGGCGGGCGCCTATGGGGCGGTGCAGGCCGGCACCTACAACAGCCGGCCGCTGGTGCCGGAAGTGCTGGTGAACGGCGCGCAATGGGCCATCGTCCGCCCCCGCCTTGAAGTTGACCAATTAATTGCGCTCGATCGCCTGCCGGATTGGCTGTAGGCGCCTAAATCCACGCGTGGCCTGGAATTTGCCTGCGTGTTAGCGTGTTGATCGACGGATTCTCCACAGGCCTAAGCGACGGAGCGGCTTTTGGACGGCTTGGACGAGCAGCAACACCACCGCGGGCAGCCGACCCGGGTTCTGCTCGCGCGGGCCCTCCAGCGCGCGCGCGGCAGCCTGCTGTGGGAGCGGTTGTGGCCGGCCTTGGCCACGCTGGCCACGGTGGCCGGGCTGTTCCTCGCGCTTTCCTGGGCCGGCTTATGGATTGTGCTGCCGCCGATGGGTCGCGCCATCGGGCTAATCGCATTTCTGTTGCTCACCGCGGCAGCCGCAGTGCCGCTGCTGATGCTGCGGCTGCCCAGCGCGTATGACGGCCTGCGCCGGCTCGATCGCAGCAGCGGCGAGACGCATCGGCCCGCCACGGCCATCGCCGACGAAATTGCCGCCAATCAGAACGACCCGGTCACGCAAGCGCTCTGGCGCGCCCATGTCGAACGCGCGTTGCTGTCGGCGCGCAAGCTCAAGGCCGGCTGGCCGCAGCCGAAGCTGTCGTTGCGCGATCCGATGGCGCTGCGCGCGCTCACGCTCATTTTGGTGGTCGCGAGTTTCTTCGCCGCCAGCGGCGAGCGCGTGAAACGCGTCACCGCCGCTTTCGACTGGCAGGGCGTGGTCGCGCCGGCGAATTTCCGTGTCGATGCCTGGGTCACGCCGCCGGTCTATACCAGCCGTCCGCCGGTGATGTTGCCGGGCCTGCGTCCGGGCGAAACCGCGCAAGCTACGGCGCCGGTGGCGGTGCCGGCGGGCAGTCAACTCGTGATCCGCGCCACCGGCAAGGTGCGCTTCGATATCGTACCTAAGGGCGGCCTGGAGGATGCGCCGGCCAATGCGAGCGCACCACTTCCGGCGGGCACCGAGGAACGCCGCTTGGTGATCAAGGGCGACGGCTCCGCCGCCTTGCATGGGATCGGCGGCAGCGATCTGGTCTGGAATTTCACCGCCATTCCCGACCGCGCGCCGACAATTGAATTGATCAAAGATCCAGAGCGGCAGGCACGCGGCTCGCTGCGGCTCGATTACAAGATGGACGACGACTACGGCGTGGTCGAGGCGCAAGCCAGCTTCGCGCTCAAGGACCAAGCGCCGGCTGACAAGCCGCGGCATCCGCTGTTCAGCGCGCCCGATTTCCCGCTCACCTTGCCGCAGGCGCGCACCCGCAGCGGCGCGGCGCAGACCACGCGCGACCTCACCGAGCATCCGTGGGCCGGCGCCGACGTCGCCATGACGCTGGTGGCGCGCGACGAGGCCGGCAATGAGGGCCGCAGCGAGCCGCGCGAGCTGCAGCTTCCGCAACGCATCTTCGTCAAGCCGATCGCGCGTGCGCTGATCGAGCAGCGCCGCAACCTGGCGCTCGATGCCGATACGCGGCCGCTGGTGCTCACAGCGCTCGATGCGCTCACGCTCGCGCCGGAACGCTTCACGCCCGAGGTCGGCATCTATCTCGGCCTGCGCTCGATCTACTATGGCCTGCAGAATGCCAAGACCGACGACGCGCTGCGCGAGGTGGTGGCGCGGATGTGGGACATGGCGTTGCAGATCGAGGACGGCAACGTCTCGCAAGCCGAACAGGCGCTTCGTCAGGCGCAGGATGCCTTGCGCCAGGCGCTCGAACGCGGCGCCAGCGACGAAGAGATCAAGAAGCTGATGGAGCAGCTGCGCGCCGCGATGGACAAGTTCCTGCAGGCGCTGGCGGAAGAGCTGCGCAAGAACCCGCAGCAGCTGGCGCGCCCGCTCGACCGCAATACCCGCACGCTCAGCCAGCAGGATCTCAAGAGCATGCTCGACCGGCTGGAAGCGCTCGCCCGCTCCGGCAACAAGGACGCCGCGCGCCAGCTGCTCGATCAATTGCAGTCGATGCTGGAAAATCTGCAGATGGCGCGCCCGGGCGCCCAAGGCGACGACGGCGACGACGACATGATGTCGGCGCTTGATGAATTGGGCGACATGATCCGCAAGCAGCAACAGTTGCGCGACAAGACCTTCAAGCAGGGCCAGGACCAGCGGCGCGACCGCCAGCGCAATCAGCGCGGCAAGGGCGACCAGCAGATGGGCGAGCTGCGGCAGGATCAGCAGGGCTTGAAGGACCGGCTCAACAAGCTGCTCGAGCAATTGCGCCAGCGCGGCCTCGGCAATCCCGGCCAAAATCAAGACGGTAAAGGCGAGAAGGGCCAAGGCGAAAACGAGATGGGCCAGCTCGGCGATGCCGGGCAAGCCATGGGCGAGGCGGAAGGTGAGCTGGGTGCGGGCGACGCCGAAGGTGCGGTCGACAGCCAAGGCCGCGCGCTGGAAGCCATGCGCAAGGGCGCGCAAGGGCTGGCGCAGCAGATGCAGCAGAACGGCATGGGCATGGGACCAGGCCCCGGTCAGCCCGGCCGCAATGGCCGCCAGCGCGCCGACCAGAATACCGATCCGCTCGGCCGGCCGCTGCGCGGCCGCGACTATGGCGACGACGTTACCGTGAAAGTGCCGGGCGAGATCGACGCCCAACGCGCCCGCCGCATCCTGGAAGAGCTGCGCAAGCGCTTCGGCGAGAGCTCCCGCCCGCAGCTCGAGCTCGATTACATCGAGCGGCTGCTGAAAGATTTTTGATCGCTAAAGAGTTGCGCAGGCCTCAATCCGCCTCATCCTGAGGAGGGCGCGCAGCGCCCGTCTCGAAGGATGGCGCGGCCACATGGTTCGAGACGGGCAGCTTCGCTGCGCTCCTCACCATAAGGCCGATCAAGCCTTCACGCAGCCTTCCGTTTTCCCGCCCGCTTCGTGCTCGCTTTCCCCGGCGCCGGCAGCAGCACATCCGCCGGCACGCGGAAGCGCGCGCGCAGGCGCTGCACCATGGTCATGCTGAGGCCCTTCTTGCCGCGCAGCACTTCGCTCACACGGCTCGCCGTGCCGAGGATCGGCACCATGTCGGCGCGCGTAAGGCCATGCTGGTCCATCAGGTAGCGCACGATCTCGGCCGTGCCCGCGGCGCGGCGCGGCCACTTCGTCTCCTCGTAGGCCGCGATCAGGCGCGCCTGCGCTTGCAGCCGCGCAATATCGCCGGCAGCGTCCGAGGCCATCAGCCGGTCGACCAGCGCACGCGCGCGGGCAAGCTCCGTGTCATTGTCGATCAAGATCAGGGTTGCATCCATCACACCGTCTCCGCATCGATGGCGTCGTATTCGGCATGGGTCCCGAAAAACCGGATCACCATGACGCCCGCCGGATATTTGATGGCCGCGACCAGCCGATAGTCGTTGCCTTTGATGTTGAACACCACGCGGCCGCCCTTGAGAATGCTCACCTTCGGGTGCGAGCGCTTCACATCCTCGGGCGTTCGCCATTGCGTCTGCGCAGCGATCGCGAGCCACACGTCGTATTGCGAGCATGCCGCCTTGATGGCTTTGTGTCCGGCCCGGGCCGCGAAGTATCGCTCCACGCGTTCCGTGCCGATCACAATCATTGAAAAACTCTAACACGAAATTCCAAAAAATGGAAGTCTTGGCCAGGACCGCAGGCGCCGCGTCTTTCGCCCGGCAATGACAGCTCAGAATTTGACGCTTGACAGGTCTTAAATCCTATGCTTATGATCCTATCACCTGCTCATTGAGGGGCGTCTTCGCGAGACGTTTCGAGGATGGAGCCAGGTGCGGCGCCCGCGGGCGGGGCTCGTAACGCCGCACTCGGGAGGTCCCGGGACCCGACCGGGGGGCATTCGACCCCTCTGCGAGGAGCTCGCTGGACAGGGCCGTCTCGGGCCTCGGTGGGGCCAAAGCGCGTTCAGGTGTTGAGCCTGCGCGCCAAAGACCCGCCGAACGAAGAGACGTGGACCTGGAAGCGCGGACCCGGGATCAGAAATCGCCGCGATGGAGCGCCGAGAGGCGCCCGCGCTCTCGAAAAGAGAGTGCGGCAAGACGGAAGACTGGTGCGCCGCTCGGTGCTCTATCCCCTCGGCTTGTTCGAGGGGGAACAAGGGGGAATACGGCGTACCCGGCGCCGCCAAGAATACGGGCGATAGCGCATGCCTGCTTGGAATTTGGCTGTTTGACAATCGGATCGGAAACAACGCGCGTAGTTCCTACGCGGCAGCGGGAGCACATTGATTTAGTGTCGCTTCACCAGTGCCTCGCGCACGGCGCCCTTGATCTGCTCGACCGAGAATGGCTTGGCGATCACATCGTGCACCAGCGCGTCCAGCCCGTGCGTTCGCTCGCGCTGATCGGCATAGCCGGTCATCAGCATGATCGTGACTTCCGGGTGATCGCGTCCGGCGGCGAGTGCGAGCGCGATGCCGTCCATCACCGGCATCTTCACGTCGGTCAGCAGCAGGTCGAATTCGCCGTTATGCTGGTCCAGCGCATCGAGCGCGGCGGCGCCGTCGGGTGTCGCAGTCAAGTCGTGGCCGTCATCGCTAAGCGCGCGGACGACGAGGCAGCGAAGGTCGTCGTTGTCCTCGCGATATCGGCTCATTTCGCTCCGGCGACCGCGTCCTGGGAATTAAAGAAGCGCACCATGACGTCGCTGGCGTCCGCCGGCGGCGAGGCAAGACGGCTGCTGAATTCGAGGCTTTCGCCGGAACCGAGAATGCTGCGGCTCGGCAGCGCGGTCCAGGTGTAGACTTCCTGCCCGGTGGCGTTGCGCGCGGCGAAGCGCAGGCGCGGCACTTCGGTCGGTTTGTCGGCGGTGCTTACGATTGTGCCTTCGATGATCAAGACATTCACACCGTCTTCCGCTTCCTTGGAAATCCGCACATTCTCGAATTTCAGATTGCGCAGATTGACCGGCAGGCCGATCGCGGCAAACAGCGACGCGGTTTGCGGCAGGTATCGAACTATTTCGTTGCGCGAGCCGATCAGCGCCACGTTGAAGGCGAACAGCACGAGAATGAGTGCGGCCCAGTGCGACGACTTGCGCGCATTCTGGCGGCGCGCCTTCAGCCGCTGGCGCCGTGCGGCGAAAGTTTCGACGTCCTCGGAATCGAGCTCGGCATTGGCGGCAGTCGGCAACGGCGCGTGCTCGATCGGCGGCACCAGCGACGGCGCATCGGTGATCGCGACCGGCCCCGGCGCATTGTCCTCGTCCGGCACAAGATCGGTATGGTGTGTGGCATGCTCGACCGGCGGCGCGGCTTGGGTGTCGGCCATTGCTTGCGACGGTTCGGTCAAAGATTCGGCCAAGCGTTCGGACGGCTCGCCATCGAAATCGTCGGCGGCGGTCGGCGCGTTGTCCCGCGCCGGCGCGGCATCGGCGGGTTCGTACGGCGAACCGGCAAAAGACGATCCGGCGGACTGCGCTTCGGCGGTCTTCGGCCCGCCGGCGAACCAGGTTGTCTTGCAGCGCGCGCAACGCACGGCACGGCCGGCCGGACCGACCGAGGCCGGATCGATCAGGTAGGACGTGGCGCAGCTCGGACAGACAATCAACATGGCATTTGCTGCATTTGGGTCGTCAAAACCTACCAGCCGTCCGTTAATGGACCGGAAACCATGGCCGACCCGGGCGCTTAGGCCAAAACGCCGGTTTTCCCGCTCCTGCGGCTATGGCGGCGCCGTGATATTCCTGTAAAAGCGCAGTTCCTGGCGTGCGCGAGGGCCCCGGACGGCTTAAGAGGACGGCTCCGCGGCCTTGTCGCCCAGGGCGGCTCCACGGGCCTTAAAGGGAATTTATCGGAGAGGGGCGTGGTCCGATTCGAAAATGTGGGCTTGCGCTACGGCCTCGGGCCGGAGGTCCTGCGCGACCTCACGTTCCGCATCGAGCCGCATTCCTTCCAGTTCCTCACCGGCCCGTCCGGCGCCGGCAAGACCTCGCTGCTGCGC
>Ga0207926_1000883_pt1 | contig 14778 bp, 15 predicted proteins | sample NGESurdeep072012_8_FD_184454 | JGI IMG/M metagenome (GOLD analysis project Ga0207926, IMG submission 184454) | Arctic peat soil microbial communities from Barrow, Alaska - NGEE Surface sample 210-1 deep-072012 (SPAdes) | ecosystem: Environmental > Terrestrial > Soil > Wetlands > Peat ...
GCGCGAGCGCGGTCCACCAGAATCCGCCGCATCATGTTCGCGGAAACCGCAAAGAAATGCGCTCGATCCTGCCATGTGACGCTGTCCACCTCCACCAGCCGCAGAAAGACTTCGTGGACCAAGGCGGTGGCCTGTAAAGTGTTGCCGCCTCTTTCATTGCGCATGTACTTGGAGGCCATACGGCGCAATTCCACGTACACCTTGGGGGTAAGTTCCCCTAAAGCTCCTTGGTCACCCCCGCTCCAAGCCTTCAGGAGCTGGGTGACGTCATTTGATTCCAAGCTCATAACCCCCGTCGCTGCAACAAATCATACATGCTGGCTCTAACGCGAAAGATTATTTCGAGGCGGTTGTAGTTTTTCCTCAGATTTCTCGCTTACCAACATGAAGGCAGAAAGAAGTGAGTTCTGGGGTTGGTGAAGCGGACCGGAATCAGCAGTAACCGTTCCAGTTGCGCCCAACCCAGTGCGTCCTCGCTTCGCCCTGCTCTCCAACTCAAGCTTAGAGGAGACGATATGAATTCGGCACACAAGGAAGTTCGGAATCTGACAAATCTGCTAAAGACAACCCGCCGACGGCTATTAAGCGGCGCGGCAGCGCTGACCGTTCTAATCGCCCTCGCGGCGCTCGGCAGTCCGGCAACGGCATTTGCCCAAGACTCCACTCAGAGTAAAGCGGCAAGCCAAACACCGGAGGGATCCTGGCTGTACACGGTTACCATACCGAATCCTCCAAATGCTCCTATAGTATTTCTCGGCACCGAGACCTATTCGGCAGGCGGAGGGTACGTGGAGGCCGATCAGTTGTCATTCACGCCCGGGTACCTGGCGACTGCGGGACACGGGGGGTGGAAGAGCACAGGAAAGGATGCGTTTCTTCTGACATATATGAACCTCACCTATGACGCCAACGGCAATCCGACGGGCTTAGGGAAGGTGCGCCAAACTACAACGATGTCTGGGAACTCCTACAGCGGTTCAGGCGATTACGCCTACTACGATGTAAATGGGAACGTAGTCGCCTCAGGCACGTTTACGATTACAGCCAAACGGATTCTTGTGCAAGCCCCGAAGCAGTGAAGGAAGCAACATGCTGAAAGATTAAAGGGCGGCCCTAGCGGGCTGCCCTTTTGTGATTCGGCCTGATTCTTGAGTGCCGAGCTACCGCTAAGACGCTAACCCATAAGAGCCACCGCAGTTCGCGAACCCCATCTCGCGCAGTTTGGGAATACAGTAAAATTGGTGATGCACCTGAGGGCATCGCCACGACTCCCGAAAACTGGCAGCTGATGGAGGAGCTTTATCATGCTGCGCTGGAAGTTTCCGGCGAGGAACGGGCCGCGCTGTTGGCGCGATCCGATCCTGAAATTCGACGCTCCGTAGAGATTCTGCTCGCGCAGGGTGACTCGGGCGGGGCGGTGCTGGACCGCCCCGCATGGGAGTGGGCAGCAAACTTGCTCGACTCGCCCACGGCTCAAATCGAGTCAGGAGCGCTGCTCGGCCCCTACCGCGTGGAATCCAGAATCGGCGCGGGCGGGATGGGCCAGGTGTATCGAGCCACAGATTCACGGTTGAATCGTTCCGTCGCGATCAAGTTTTTGTCAGCGCAGTTCAGTGATCGCTTCGAGCGTGAAGCCAAAGCCATTGCGGCATTGAACCATCCCAATATCTGCCAGATTTACGACATCGGACCCAATTACCTGGTCATGGAATATGTTGACGGGTCGCCAGTGGTTTCCCCAGATCAGCAGCCTCTCCCCACGTCCGAAGTTTTGCGACTCGCCGGTCAAATCGCCAGTGCCTTGCAAGCGGCGCATGCCCAGGGCATTATTCATCGCGACCTGAAACCAGCCAACATTCTAGTGAGCACTACCGGCACCGTGAAGCTGCTCGATTTTGGGCTGGCCAAACGAACCGCAGACACTGACCCGGCCCAAACCGCCGATTTAAGTCAAACGATGGGAGTAACCCAGCCGGGTACCATCATGGGTAGCCCGGCTTACATGTCGCCGGAGCAGGCGCAAGGAAGGGCCATGGATGCACGGTCCGATATTTTCTCGTTTGGTGCGGTGCTGTATGAAATGTTCGTCGGCCGCCGCGCTTTTAGCGGAGACTCAGTGGCTTCAACCTTGGGAGCAATCCTTTATCGAGACCCCGCCCCGCTGAATGCGCCCCCGGCGCTGAATGCGATTGTGCTGAAGTGCCTCGCGAAATCTCCAGATGCGCGTTACCAAACCGCAAACGATCTCCAACAGGCGCTGGAAAGAGCTTCTCCGGGCAGTGATTCCAGCGTCGTACAGTTAATCAGGCGAAATACCCTGATGGTGGCTGTTGCAGCAATCGCCTTGGTGGTGATCGTCGCGGCTGCCGCTGCCATGTATCGGAGGGGGACGAACGCAGGCCGGATCGATTCGATTGCAGTGCTCCCGCTGGACATGCGGAGCAACGATCCTGAAGCGGACTACATCTCCGATGGTATCACCGAAAGCATCAACAACAGCCTTGCGAAGCTGCCCAGCCTCAAGGTGATTCCGAACAGTGTCGCTCTACATTACAAGGGGAAGTCAGCGGATTTCCAAAAGGTGGGCGACGCGCTTGGCGTTCAGGCAGTGCTCACGGGCCGCGTGGCACAGCGTGGCGATGACCTCGGCATTAGCATTGAACTCGATGACGTTCGCAACGGCAAACAGCTTTGGGGCCAGCAATACTCCCGCAAAGTCGCCGATCTGCTTATGCTGCAAAACGACATCGCCAAGGAAGTTTCTCAGCGGCTGCGCTCCCAGCTTTCCCCGGCCGAGCAGCAAAAACTGACGCTAGGTTCTACCGGAAATCCCGAAGCGTACCAACTGTTTCTCAAAGGCGAATATTACTCGGGTAAATTCACCAAAGAGGGCTTTGACAAAGGCATCGACTATCTCAACCAAGCCATCGCTAAGGATCCAAACTATGCCGAGGCTTATAGCGCCCTGGCCATGAACTACATTAACCAGGACGATTGGTTCATCACTCCCAGGCAAGCGGGACCCAGAGCCAGAGATGCGGCAAAAAAGGCGTTAGCGCTGAATGAAACCGATGTTGAAGCGCACGTTGCTCTTGCCATCGAGGAGCAATGGTACGAGTGGGATTGGGCGGCGTCGGAAAGGGAGTTCAAACGAGCCATTGAACTGAAACCCGACAGTGGTGATGCTCACGGATACTATTCATGGTTCTTGCCCCCGATGCGGCGAAACGACGCGGCCGTCGCAGAAGCCGAGCGGGCTCTGCGAATCGATCCAATTTCGACCGGACTCAACGGAAACCTGGGATCGGTTCTGGTCTTCACTCACCAGTGGGACAAGGCGATTGAGCAACTCCGCGCTGCCATCGACCTCGACCACGGCTATTGGTTCGACTATTGCTTCCTTGGTCGAGCGTATGAGCAAAAAGGAAGATTGCCCGAGGCGATCGCAACGTTTCAGCGTGGGCTAACGCTGGAGGGCAATACGGAGCTTTGGTCAGGTCTTGGACATGCCTATGCGGCGTCGGGAAATAAGGCCGAAGCGCAAAAGGTGCTGGACCACCTGAAAGAATTATCGACCCATAGCTACGTTGCGCCCTACAACGTCGCTGTGATCTATGTGGGCCTAGGGGAAAAAGATGAGGCGTTCGCCTGGCTCAATCGTGCCTACGAGGAGCGCTCGTACATACTGGCGGAATACCTTACGACCGACGCACGTTTGGATACTCTCCACTCCGACCCGCGCTTTGCCGAACTGGTTCGTAAAATCGGTTTGCCACAATAGAGACTGTGACTGAACCGCTCTTGAGTCTCGATTTGAAGATATGCTGAAACTGAGGGGGTAGCGAGTTCTCTTCGTAAGTGCCCCGAGGTCTGGTTCCGGGAAGTCACTTGGACGAATAGTCGCCAAACCGCCGACTGAGAGCGGACGACACGCCGTAAGTCACAAGAAAGGGTAGGGCGTTTCTCGTCAACTTGACCGCGGTCACCCAATTTTCGCGTGGCAGAGATAACGGCTCCAAATGAGGACCGCCGTGTGTTGCTGTTCTACAGTCCTGTTACTGAACGCTGATGGACATCTACGACTGTGGGTTGGGCATGCTCTCGGCTCTTTTTTTGATACCCTCAAGCCACTGACGACGGAGCAGCCCGCTTCCGGGCACAATCAATCTCCAGTAACGGCCCATGCCGCGGCGGGTGAGTTTGTCAAGCGCCAGGACACGCGTCTCGGTGCTGATTGTGGACCATCCGCCGCCCGTATCTTCCACGTTGAAGTCATAAGCCATTTTGACCGCACCCTGCTCCCGATAAGCAGCGAACTCCTGCGAAGTGCGCACCTCGGGGCGGCGGTTCGCCCGCGCATTCCAAACCCCGAACATCACGATTTCATGCTCGCTGCCGCCAGAAAGATAACCAGACTCCGAAAATGCATCGAGAACCCGCTTATCCTGCAAGAAATCGCCGGAGTCATGAATGCGCAAGGCCGCTCCGCGAATTTTCAGGAGCGTCATCAAGGATTTCATGTCGCCGAAGGTTGACTGGCGAATAGCCTGCATCACCAGCTCGGACCGGGCATGAATGCGGGCAGAGTGCCGTTCGAAAAACTGGTACTCCGGCATGATGTCGTCGAGAAGGATTTTAGGTTGCGCGACACGGATCGTCGGGGCTGGCCAGAGCAGCGCCGTAAGGGCAAGAACAACACCACCAACGAGAACAAGAGCTCCAATGGCTCGCTTTCGGATTCCAAGAAACCGGAACGGAATCGCCAGGTTTGCCAGCCCGCAAAGAGCCAGCACGATTCCCGAATAGGCCAGCGTACTTAGAGGCTGATAGGAAGCCCAGTAGTTGAAGAGCAGAACAGTCGTGAACGCCATTGCGGCCAGCAGCGTCCACGCCACAGCCTTAAATGACATTGGCTCATCTCCTTGCGGTCGATCTTGAACCAAGGATCGAGTCACGATCTGCTAAGTAGTACGGAAAGACGGCGGTCTAAGTTCCGCTGTCTGTGGCGTGGCTACGGTCTCCGGCAAAATCAATCCAGTCATCGCGCCATTCAAGCGATTTGAGGGCGACGACCCCTTTCGTTGCCCAGGAATTCCTGTAAGAGAATCCCGGCTCCACGCTGGCGGACTTCGGGCGGAACGGAGCGCCTGCGCAGTTCTCGACCTCAGCAATGATCGAGAATCAAACGGTGTGGCGCAGACTACGCCATCTTGAGGTGTAATCGCCAACCCGCGGATTACTCCCCGCAAGCCGGTACGGCTGTGGTAATGCTCGCGTCGGTTCACGAAATGGTCGATTTTTCGCAACTGAGAATCGATAGCCCTACGGGGCTGAGTATTACAACTCAACGGGCTTCACTGGTACGATTGCTCTCGTAGGGTTGCACAGCATGATTAAAATTCACGGTTGAGGAAATCATGAAGGCTTTAGTAAAGAGCCGCGCGGAGCGCGGGTTATGGTTGGACGATATCGCAGAACCCACGATGGGGATCAATGATGTGCTGATCCGCGTCCGCTATGCCGGTATCTGCGGAACCGACGTTCATATCTATCAATGGGATGAGTGGGCACAGAGGACAATTGCTGTGCCGATGGCCATCGGGCATGAATTTGTCGGAGAGATTGTCGAGGTCGGATCGAACGTAAACGACTTCTATCCAGGCGACATCGTGAGCGGTGAGGGGCATGTCGTCTGCGGACGCTGCCGCAATTGCCTGGCAGGGAGACGTCAGTTGTGCGCGCACACATCAGGCGTTGGTGTAAATCGACCTGGGGCGTTCGCTGAATTCATCGCTCTACCGATGACCAATATCTGGCGGCATGAGCCCGGCATCAATCAGGAAGTTGCGGCTATCTTTGATCCCTTTGGCAACGCGGTGCATACCGCTCTGTCGTTTCCAGTGCTCGGCGAAGATGTCTTGATTACCGGCGCTGGGCCAATTGGGATCATGGCAATTCCAGTGGTTCGGCAGGCTGGCGCACGTCATGTAGTGATCACGGATATCAATCCTTTCCGCTTGGAATTGGCGCGCAAAATGGGGGCGACCCTGGCGGTGAACACTAGTGAGACGCCGCTTGCGGAGGTACAGAAGCAACTCGGTATGCGGGAAGGATTTGATGTGGGACTGGAGATGTCTGGGAATCCTGCAGCCTTCGAGGAGATGGTTGCGAATATGAGTCACGGAGCAAAGATCGCCATGCTGGGAATTCCCGCCAAACCGATGACGATCGACTGGCGAGCGGTGATCTTCAATATGCTGACAATCAAAGGCATCTACGGACGGGAGATGTATGAGACGTGGTACAAGATGACCGTTATGATCGAGTCGGGGCTCGACATTTCACCGGTCATTACCCACCGTTTCAGCTACCGCGACTTTCAAAAGGGGTTCGATGCAATGATTTCGGGCCAGACCGGCAAGGTCATTCTGGACTGGACCCACGTTGCCTAAAAAGCCTGCGCCAATCGGTTTCGAATTTGTCGTTTGAGTGATTATTTCAGGGATTACTCCCGATAAGTCTTAGGGCTGTATCTGAAGCGCCCATCACGCAACGGTCCGCAGCTGAATGATCTTGGAAAGGGCGCTTCGGATACAGCGACTTGAAGGGCGCTCGCCCCTCGCGGGAGCTTATGGGTTTTGTATGTGGTTAAGCAGATCCCGACGAGTTTCAAAATTGCTATTGGCGGCTGTCCGCGCCAGTTGCAGCGAGAGAGGGCACAGAGAAGAGTCTCGCCAGGGTGCTCGGTAGAGGTGTACGCGAGGGTCTGGGAAGCGATCTGAGTGGAGTGAGACACAGAGTCTCGGTACGTGCCGGAGCACGAAGATGAGTCGATGCCGGGGTTGCGGGTTCATGCAGCGTACTCGTCGTGGAGAGGCGGGGAGCGGAGCAGGAGTTAAGCCGCGAAGAGCCGCTCGACGAGGTGCATAGCTCCACCGCAGACTGGACAGGTCCATAGTGAGCGAGGCTGGTCTGTAGAGGGCGACGGCACCGAAGCGGGTATGTTCTCAGAGCGACTGAGCAGTTGGAAGCAGAGCGGCAGAAGCGTGGCGGGTTGCCTGTTGGCGAGGAATCCGAAGTTGCGGATGCGCACGAAGCCAGGTGGCAGCAGGTGGAGCAGGAAGCGGCGCAGGAACTCCTCGACAGGCAGCGTCATGAACCTCTTCTTGTTGCCATGGGCGGAATCTCGCCAGCGGAAGGTCACGTCGTTCTCGGCGAGCGCGACCAGCCTACTGTTGGAGATAGCCACGCGATGGGTGTAGGCGCCGAGATAGCGCAGCGCGTGTTTAGGTCCTCGGAATGGCCGCTTGCAATAGACAACCCAGTCGTAGCGGAACAGGACTCGCAGCCAGGCAGCAAAGGCGCGCGGCTCAGCCAGGGGCAGAAGGCTGCCGTGGAACTGGAGCGTGCCTGTCAGGAAAGCGCTGCGGAGACCGGCGACGAACTTGCCGCGGAAGACGCGGCTGAGTACCTTGATGGGAAGAAAGAAGGATCTGCGTGAGGAGATCCAGCGAGAGTGATCCGGAGCGAGACCGCCGGCGGCGAGCACGCAGTGGACGAGAGGATGAAACTGCAATCGCTGATCCCAGGTGTGGAGCACGCTGAAGAAGCCAATCTCGGCACCAAGATGCCGTGGATCGCGAGCGATCTCGAGCAAAGTCTCAGCACTGGCATGAAACAGCAGGTCATAGATCACCTTCTTGTTTTGCAAGGCGAGTGGGGCCAGTTCGCGCGGCAGCGTGAAGACGGCATGCACATAGCGGGTGGGCAGAAGTTCTCGTTCGCGCTGCCCAGCGGGCGAAAAACAATGGTGCACTGAAACCCGTCGATGGGTGTATAGTGCGGAGCTATCGGGAGCTAACATGGAAATTCTCGCTCAATTCCCAAACGCGCGGTTACACGCGACGACGTACTGAAGGCAAACGCTGGAGGAAGAAGTATGTTTCACTTAATCTGGTATATCCTCATTGGACTGATCTCGGGCTTTGTTGCGAAATCGGTGATGCACGTGCATATGACGATCTTCTGGACGATCGTGCTCGGCATCATCGGGTCGGTCATTGGCGGCTGCGTTACCCACATGTTTTCGCGCCCGACAAACCGGCGATATCATCCCGCCGGCCTCATCTTTTCCACACTGGGCGCAATCCTGATTCTCTTCATTTGCTATAAGCTGAAGATTCATTTTCCTCAGGTTAACCCGTTCTAGCGCATCGACGACTAATCTCGTGTCCCGTTAGGCGGTCACGTCTCGGGCTCATGGAGTCATTGTCCTACCTTTTTCACGCCCGTTGCTCCCCAGAAAACGATAAGGCACTTTTTATCGGCGCAATTCGCGATTTACGATTCGCTCGGGCGGCGCCTCCACACCGTCATTAGTATCTTGCACTCTGCAAGACCCGGGCTTGGTCTCGCAGAGTGCAAAGAAAGCGGGTTTTGAAGCGCTGGGTTTTGCACTGTACAAGAGAGCGCCAGAGAAGCAAACCGGAGATGCAGAAGACGGCAGTGAAGCGTTTTGATTTTTATAAGAACCTCAGCCGCCTTCTGACGGAGCTGGCGGTGATGCGGGCCCGGGACCTGCGGCCCGGCCGCTCGACCTGGACCACTATTTCATCCTGGAAGCGGTGGCCACCGGGCGAGTCCACAGCGAGGCAGGGATGGTGCGCCTGCTGGCCCGCGATGCTTCGTTTTGCTCGCGAGCAGTCGACCGTCTGGTAAAGCGGGGATGGCTCAAGAAGCAGGCCAAGGGACGGGGCGACGACAGCCGGTTTCAGGTCAAGATCACGCGTAAGGGTACCGGTATTTATCAGGATATTCAGTCCGGATTTGCGAAGCGGGTGAAGCAGAAGCTGGCTGCGGTGCCCTCCAGGCCGAAAAACATGCAACCGGTTCTGAAACAGGTTGCCATCTTCAGCCATCTGCTGTTTGACCCGACAGCCCCGGGAGATCCGATAGAGCCGGAAGAGAATGACTGGTTGCAGACGCCCCTTCCAGGCTTGGAAGGCGGCGGCCCTAAAGTCAGCGAGCATGAATTCTCCGGGCGCTAGCCGGGTGCAACCGATCAACTTTCACCGCTCTACCCTCCGGCAGAGAATCCGGCGCGGAAGAACATGGGCCGCACAGCCGCCGGCGTCCACCACGCCAGCAGGTCGGGAGTTCGCGCGATGACCTGGTCCGGCAAGAACTCAACCGGGCAACCGGTTCGCATCTGCCGGGCCAACTCCCACAAGCTGGCTGTACTCAGCAGCTGTCCGCCGCCAAGAAGACTTCCATCACCGTTTGGCTGTACCACGCCGTGAACGGTCGCCATGTAACGGTTCTCGTGATCGTTCTTGCAGAGGAGCACAGCCTGGTACAACTTCAATTCGAGTGCGCTTCCGACGTCGATACTGAATCGCATGTGGGTTTCTCCCGGCTCTCTATGATGGTCTTGATACGACCAGAAGTTCGAGCGATTCAGTCGAATCGACGTTCTAATGAGCGGGCAACGAGTTTCAGGTGTGGCGCAGCCAGTTTTCCCGAGGAAGGTCTTTGACCTGTGCGAGCTCTCTTTCGTTATCGGTGACGAGGGTGTAACCAAGGGCCATCGCCTGTGCAGCAATGAGCAGGGCATTGGCGCCAATCGGCGTGCCCGCCTTTTCAAGCCGGGCACGCAGCGCTCCGTAGGTTGTATCGACAGGCGCTTCCAAGGGAAGAACCTCAAGCGCACCGAGCACCGCCTGAAGCTGTGCCGTCAATCGAGGGGACTGTTTCTTGGCGGCGCCATAACGCATTTCCGCGGCGACGATGATGCTGGTGCAAACCCGCGCCTCTCCAATCTTTCGGATGTACTGTGCTACGCGACCCTGCGGGTTGCGAACCAGGTCGGAAATGATATTGGTATCGAGTAGGTAGCGCATCAGAGATCAACCGGATTGGGAGGTGGATCTGGAATCGGCGGAAAGTCCTCGTCGATCGTTCTCAATGTCTCTAAGACCGCAAGCAGCGACCTGGGCGGAGTGGGCTCTATGATCAGCCGGTCGCCTTCTTTGCGGATTAAGGCGTCCTCGCCAGGAAGCTCGAATTCACGAGGGATCCTGACCGCCTGGTTCCTGCCGTTCTTGAACAGCTTCACATGTCGTTCCGCAGCCATTTGCACTTCCAGCCTATGCCACAGCATATGCCACTCGCTTATCTTCTGCAACCTTCTGGTCCGGTCTTTCTGAAATCGCTGGCCACCAGCAGGCGTCACTGCTTGAGCACTGGCTCCAGAGCGGGCTGAGCCCACGAACTGAGAGAAATGCTTCAGTCCCAATGCGCGATGATAAGGGTGATGTTGATCGCGGCGGTCATTGTCCGCGCAACCCGCGCAGCCACTGGCTGATTTTCCTGCGACCGGAGCCAATTCCGGGATTGCCGATGCCGCGACACTTGGAAAACGCGCTCTTGGTCTTAACAGCGCGTATATGAACCTCCTGTCCAACGCTCTCGAACAGCAGACGGTCCCCGGCCTGAACCCCAAGGGCGCGGCGAACGTCGAGGGGCACGGTTATTCGCCCTTTGCTGGTGATCTTGGCCTGTTTCTGCATGGTTGCCTTGCGCGCAGTCATTGCTGCTTACCCGCGCGCCAGCCCTTGAAGTCGGCAAGAATCTCGTCCTCGGAAATCCCTTCACTAGGTGTGCGGGACTTTGCAGGAGTGCACCACTGCGATACCTTGGTCAGCGATCTCAGCTCCAATTGCGGCCCTACCGCGGCATGGGTACCATGTGGTCGCCATTGAAGCTCTCGTACAACGGGACTGCTAATCCTGTCCCTGCGCGTTCCACCCCCCGCATTAGCTCGAGCAACAATTCCTGCTGGATCTGGAGAAACACGTCGAAGTCAGTCGTCAGAACATAGGCGAACAACTCGACGTCGAGCGAATACGTGCCGATTCCGATAAAGCGAACGGGGATGTCTCCGGTTTCCACTCTTGGATTTTGTTTCAAGATGTCCCGGGCAAACGAGAGCACGCGGCGCAATTGCTCCGAAGTGGTATCACGGCGGAGGCTCAGCGTCTGGTGGAACCAGATCTTATCGCGTGCGCTGAAATTCTCCAACTCCATCGTCGAAAACTGGCCGTTGGGCACGCTGACAACGGTTCGATCGAGGGTTCGGATACGCGTCGATCGCAGGCCAATGTGCATGACAGTTCCAACGTGTTTGCCGAAGCGGCCGAAATCGCCGACCAGGACCGGCCGGTCGCCGATTACTGAGATTCCACCGAAGAGGTTCTCAATGGTCTTCTGTGCCGCCAGCGCAACGGCGAGCCCGCCCACGCCGAGTCCGGCCATGATCGTCGTTGTGTTGTAACCCCATGCGCTAAGCACGGCGAGAATTGCAATGAGAAAGAGAAACAATTTGAGGACCTGCCTGCCCAGCGGAAGCACTGAGTAGGTCATCGCCTTCATGCGTGGATCCAAGCGAGAACGCCAGCGCTCACCAACCAGATCGATCATGACCGCGCCAGCCCAAGCCAGGGCGAGAAAGAAGCCCATGGTCACTGCTCTTTCCAGGTACAAGCGCACAATTGCAGAAGGTGGCGCCAATTCCATCGCTGCGCGAAAACCGCTTATCGCGAGGCACACTCGCACAGGTTCAAGCAGCAACTCCGCGCTGGCATTTTCAATTTTCACAAGACGGTGATAGATTGCGGCGATCGCGCGAGCCATCAATCCCGCAGCAAACCAGATCAGAACACCGCCAACCAGCAGAACAATCCAGCGCCATAAAGGCGTGTCGAGTAGTTCCTGCGTAACCAGGACTTGCGGCAATTTCTTCTCCAGGGGGGTCTCGCCCAAAAGCTGGTGGGCTTTTGGAATAAGCGGGACGCTATCAGCAGAGACCAGCCAGACCCTGAGTCCCGGTTTCAACTCCACATGTTCGAGTTCCAACTGCAACGTCTGTCCATCGACTGGGAAATTCAGCAGGCGCTCGCGCGAGGGCGCGAGCCCGTCATCCAGGTCTCCTTCGGGACTTCGGCTCACCGTCGCGATATCGAATCGGGTGTCGTCCAACAGGTCTTCTAATTGCCGAGCGAGCTCAGGACCATTCTTTTCGCGGTCACCGGACTTCATTTGGCGAAGATCGAGATAGTGCGCCGCTTTGGCGTATTGGCGGGCGTGGCACGCCTCAAGGAACTGGACGACTGCGTCCTGCGGCGTTGCGCGGCCTAGCGGGTCATTGGGAGCCGGTGACGCAGGCTGAAGGTTATCCGCCAAGAGAGCGGTCGCCAGCGAAAGAACAAGCAAGACCAGCACGACCGAGAGCTTCAGGGGCCTAGTCATATTGCAACTCCAGCGTCGGCTCCATCCGGCTGGCCGATATGAAGTGCGCAAGCCTGGAACAGTGCGGCAGGCCACGATTGCAGAGTTATGTCGCATCCTTAAGACCACCAGGTTTCCCAGCTATCCGAACAAGCTGACGTCTTGCTTCAGACGGAATCTAAGCCGCCGCTCGTAACCAAAAACCACGTCCTTCTTACCGGTGAAAAACGCAGTGGTTGTGCCTGCAGCCGCTCCAATGCCACTGCCAATGAGCGCTCCTTGACCGCCCGCGGCCAAAGCACCAATCACTGCGCCGCCGCCGGTACCGCCGCCGATCCATCTCCAGTTACGCTTCTTATGCGAAGGTCCGCGGCCAACTACGCGCGACGTATTTAACGCGATGATCTGCTTATCAATCGTTACCCTGTCCAGCGTCAGACCGAGTTCACCCGGATGATGCAACCTTCCCGAGTGGTGCGCAACGATCACATGCCCTTCCACGAGGGCCCCGACGGGCACCACGATCTGATCCCCGACTACCACAGGTCCGTCGACCACTGCCTCAAATCGTTCGCCCGGCACCGCCGACTTACTGGAGAGCCGCTCCTGCAGACGAACCGTAATCGACGTCCCCGCCGGTATAGTGAGTTTCGGAGGCGCTTCGTTCTGAGCAGCGACTTGTGTGTCCTGCGTTGGCGGCGCCGCTGAGGAGTCTGCAGATTCGTTCTCAGGAGCCGCTCCGCTGGGGCTTGGTTGCGCCGTTTGAGTTTGGTCTCCAGCAATCGAAGCCGTTGCGTTTTGTGTGGAAGGCTTATGACATCCGTTCGCAAAGAAGAGCGCCAACAGTAAGGCAACTATCGCAAAGCGTCTGGCATACATAGTTCTCCCTCCGTGTTTCCTCCCTATACATCGGTGCAACTGGCATGCCATCGTATAAGTCGTTGTAGGCGTTGCGCTTTCAACCGGTCGATCCTGCACTGGGGGGTGCAATTCTTACAGGCTTGTCACAGAATTGCCATGCAACCCAGGCGAGTGCAAAATTGTTGGAACAGCGTAAATTTGCCGTCCAAACCTCCCACAATTGCACTCATCAGCGAGAACCGAAGATCTCTTGCGGTTGAACATTCAATAACATACGTCCAGCACTCCGCTTTGGCACAAGGCTTGCAGTTACAGGGGGAAGTACGCAAATACCCTTCGGAGGTTCGTAATGAAGAAAACAAAGTTGCCAAAGCTCTTCCTGATGTTGGCATTGGTAGTTGGATTGTGTGTGGTTCAACCACGCCTGAATGCCCAGCAGGATCGTCAGCCAGCCCAACAGCAGCAGCCAGACGCCTCTAATCAAGCAGCCCAATCGTCAATGACGAGTCAGGCCGGCGAGCAGCAGACATTCAGCGGCAAGGTCGCCAAAGCAGGCGGAAAGTTTGTCTTGAAGGACACCGAAAGCAAGGCTACATATGTGCTCGATGATCAGGACAAGGCGAAGCAGTTCGATGGGCAGGAGGTGAAGGTCAGTGGATCGCTAGACCCGCAAACCAAAACCATCCGCGTTGCCAGCATCTCGCCCGGTTCCTAGCATCTGCGCGACGTGGCGAGAGGCGGCCCCATGTGGTCTCTCGCCGCGCACTTCATCGTCGTCCTAACTCAGCCTGGGACCCGAGCCCGGTTTGTCGTGTCTGACCCGCTAAGAAGGAAATGACAAAGACGACGTTGTCAGCGCACCGGCTCTTATCACCGACGACGCGAGGAAATAGCGTGCGACTTCTGAGTTTGCGTCTCATAGTCTCGTTGATTGTCGGAATCACCCTGGTGTCGCTGTTGTCTGCCTATTACTCTGTGCGCCTTGAGCAGCAATCGCTCCGTCGCGATCTGGAACGGCGCGCCGAAGTGCTCGGCGAAAGCCTGGCTGCCAACGTGGAGCGCAGCTTGGAGAAGGGCACGCCTCGTGATCTGCAGCGCATTGTGCAGCGCTTCGGCAACCGCGAGCACTTAGCGGGCATAGCCGTCTACAACGCCTCCGGCGATCTCATGGCCGAGACTCCCGGACTGGCGAGTGTTTTAAGCAAAAGTCCTGCCGTGGTGACGAGCGCAATTCTCGACGACCGGGGTAGCGCTGAGTTTACCCGCTCCGGCATCTCCTCCTTGCATGTTTACGCAATGCCGTTGCACCACGAAGATCATGTCATTGGCAGCCTGGCGATCGTCCACGACTCCGGTTTCATCGCAGCGCAGACGCGGCTGGTTTGGCGCGAGACATTTCTGCGGGTGTTGTTGCAGGTTGTCATTATCGCGCTCGTCACTCTGCTGATTGTGCGCTGGAGCCTCACCGGTCCGATCGCGCGCGCCGCACTCTGGATGCGGACACTCCGGACACAACGTGGCTCATCTCGCCACACCGTGCCCGACCTGGACCTGTTTCAACCACTCGCCAGCGAAGTGGCAACCATCGCCCGCAGTCTCAACTCCGCCCGCTCGGCTGCTGAGACTGAGGCC
>Ga0207926_1000890_pt1 | contig 14724 bp, 13 predicted proteins | sample NGESurdeep072012_8_FD_184454 | JGI IMG/M metagenome (GOLD analysis project Ga0207926, IMG submission 184454) | Arctic peat soil microbial communities from Barrow, Alaska - NGEE Surface sample 210-1 deep-072012 (SPAdes) | ecosystem: Environmental > Terrestrial > Soil > Wetlands > Peat ...
CTTGTAGAGATGGCGCGCATTGTAAAGGCCGGTGCAGTCGTCGGTGATGGTGAGTTCCTGGATGCGTTCGACGGAGCGCGCGTTATCGATGGCGATGGCGGCGTAGTCGCAAATGGCGCGCAGGAAGAACATCTCGCTGTCGGTGAAGCTGGACATGGGAACGTTGATGAGCTGGATCACGCCCAGGACGCGCTGCTTGGCCTTGAGCGGGATGCAGATGATGGAGCGGGTCTGCCACTTGGTCATCTCGTCGATGCGCTTGGCGAAACGGACGTCGTTGTAAACGTCGGGGACGACCAGGGCCTCGCCGTTCCTGGCCACCCATCCGGCGATCCCCTCACCAATATGGAGCCGGACGGACTTGAGGGCGTCGGCGGCGTCCCCCACAGCGATGGCGAAATAGAGTTCGTCGGCGGCCTCATCCACCATCAACAGGGACCAGGTGTCGGGCCGGAAGTACTCGGCGACCTTGGCCATGATCGTCTGCAGGATGGAGTCGAGGTTGAGCGACGACGTGAGCGCCTTGGCGACGTCGTGGAAAATGGCTAACTCCTGCGAGTGCCGCATGCGGTCGGTGGCGGGGGCGTCGGCGTCGCTCATCGGGAGAGTTCCACTCAAGTGTGGCTGATTATAGTGTGGAAGCACAAGTTGCGGGGCAAAAAGAGGCGTCGGGGCGGCGTACGGGTACGGCATACGGTGTACGAGGCGCATCGGAAGTCCCCACCCTCCGCCCAACCACCCCAGCACGCGCAAAAGCGGCGCGCGCCGGGGACCCCGGTCAGCGGGCGGAAGGGTGGGGCACCCGAGTTTGACAGCGAATCGGGCTAAACCTAAGATGCTATTGCTCGATTCCATAACAACTGGCTACTTACAGGCGGTCGGGCGAGGTCGTGTGGGTGGGCACTTTCGGAGAGCGGCTACAGCGCGAGCGGGAGATGCGCGGCATCACGCTGGAGGAAATCGCAGAGGCCACCAAGATCGGCACGCGGTCGCTGCGCGCCCTGGAACAACAGGACTTCGACAAGCTTCCGGGCGGGATCTTCAATAAAGGGTTCGTCCGCGCCTATTCGAAATACCTGGGCATCGACGAGGACCAGTCGGTCGCCGACTACGTGATCGCGGTCAACGAGGCGCAGGCGGCGGGGAAGTTGAGCCGTCCGGAGCACGCGCCGCCCACGTTCGAGGAAGCGGAACCCGAAAAGCCCGAGCCGATACGCATCCCGTGGGGACTGCTGATCATCGTGGCGCTGGTGGTGGCGGTCGGGTTTGCCGCCAAGTCGTATTACGCGCAGTACGGCGGGGCCAAGCTGAGGCGCGAAGCGACGCCGGTGCAATCCGTAGCCACGCCGTCACAGCAATCACCGGCACCCGTAGCACAGCAGCCGACCACCACGCCCACGCCGGCGAAACAGACTCCCGTGCAAGCGCCGGTGGATACCGCGCAGAAGCAAGCGATCCCTGCCAGCACGGTGCCGGAGAATCCGCAAACGACATCCGGCGCTCCGGCGGACGAATTCGTGGTGAAGATACGGGCGAAAGAGGATGCGCGGGTTTGGATCAAGGCGGACGGGAAAGTAGTGTCGAACGGGATGCTTCCGGCGAATAGCGAACGGGTGGTGCGCGCGGCGAAGCAAGTCATATTAGTGACGGAGAACGCCGGCGGAATCGAAGTCAGCCACAACGATAAACCGCTGCCGCCGCTGGGAGCGGAGAATCAAAAGAGAACGGTGGTATTGACCCCGCAGGGCATTCGGGAATAACGGTCCGGATGCGGGCTGCCACTCAAGCAGCGAAAACTGCCATTCAATGATTCGGGAGTGCGATTCCGGCCCGTCTGGCGCTCTAATGGTCAGGTCCGGGAGATTACAATGGCGTTGCGGTGTCGGGCGGAGTCTGTTACTTTCAATAGAGGTTACCCCCTCCCGCAGAGTGGCAGTTTGAGCCTCCCTTCCCCGCAAAAAGGCGTGTACCGGGAGCACCGCAGGAACCGCAACGCAATCGTTTGAGGAGGAGCAGTTGTCGAAGAACCGTTCTTTGTTCACTTCAGAGTCGGTGACGGAAGGTCATCCCGACAAAATCGCAGACCAGATATCGGACGCGATTCTGGATGCCTGTTTCGAGCAGGACCCTTACAGCCGGGTCGCGTGCGAGACGCTGACCGCCACCGGATTGGTGGTAATCGCGGGCGAAATCACGACCAAGGCGTACGTGGACTTCCAGTCGGTGGTCCGCGGAGTGGTGGCCTCGATCGGCTACGACAACGCGCTGTACGGGTTCGATGCGAACACGTGCGCGGTGATTTCCAGCATTAACAAGCAGTCCGGCGACATCGCCATGGGCGTGGACACGGGCGGCGCGGGCGACCAGGGCATGATGTTCGGGTACGCCACCAACGAGACGCCCGAGCTGATGCCGGCGGCGATTTCGCTGGCGCACAAGCTGTGCATGAAGCTGACCGAAGTGCGCAAGAACGGCTCGCTGCCGTATTTGCGACCGGACGGCAAGTCGCAGGTGACGGTGGAATACGACGCGAACATGCGCCCGGTGCGGGTGGACGCGGTCGTGGTTTCGACGCAGCACGCCGAAACCATCAGCACCGAAGAGCTACGGGCCGACATCCTGAAGCACGTTATCCAGGCGACGATTCCCGCCAACCTGCTCGACGCAGACACCAAGTACCACATCAATCCGACGGGCCGGTTCGTGATCGGCGGGCCGATGGGCGATACCGGACTGACCGGACGCAAGATCATCGTCGATACTTACGGCGGCATGGGACGTCACGGCGGCGGAGCGTTCAGCGGCAAGGACCCGACCAAGGTGGACCGCTCGGCCGCGTACATGGCGCGCTATATCGCGAAGAACATCGTGGCCGCCGGATTGGCCGACCGCTGCGAAGTGCAGTTGGCGTACGCCATCGGCGTCGCCGAGCCGGTCAGCGTGCTGGTGGAGACGTTTGGCACCGGTAAGATCTCGACCGAGAAACTGCAAGCGCTGGTGCGCGCGAACTTCCAGCTCACGCCCAAGGGAATCATCGAGAGCCTGAAGCTGCGCCGTCCGATTTACCGGAAGACGGCGGCGTACGGACACTTCGGGCGCTCCGACGCCGACTTCACGTGGGAAGCGACCAATAAGGCCGCCACGCTGAAGGAGCAGGCGAAGAGCCACGAAGTGGCGCACGCGGGGAAGAAGTAGGGTCCTTCGACTCGGACGCGGCAACCCGCAGGCCCAACCACCCCATCACGCGCAAAGACGTCGCGTGCTGGGGACCCCGGCAGCGGGCCTGCTGGTTGCTTGCTGCGTCCTCGCTCAGGATGACAGAGAATAGAGAGCGTCCTCGCTCAGGATGACAGAGAATAGAGAGCATCCTCGCTCAGGATGACAACTCCAAGAATTTCAGATGGAAACGAAAGCGAAGAAACAGGAGACCATGGCAACGACACCGACGACCGTAGCGTGTGATGTAAAGAGTATGGAACTGGCCGATACCGGCCGAAAGCGCATGGACTGGGCGAACCAGTCGATGAAAGTGCTGCAGAGCATCCGCAAGGACTTCATCAAGACGCAGCCGCTGAAGGACGTGCGCATTTCCGCCTGCCTGCACGTGACCGCCGAAACCGCGAACCTGATGATCACGCTGCGCGACGGCGGCGCGGACGTGGCGCTGTGCGCCTCGAACCCGCTTTCGACGCAGGACGACGTGGCCGCCTGCCTGGTGCGCGATTACGGCATCCCGGTATTCGCGATCAAGGGTGAGGACAACGACACCTATTACTCGCACATCATGGCGGCGCTGGACCACAAGCCGCAGATCACGATGGACGACGGCGCCGACCTGGTGTCGATCGCGCTGACCAAGCGCACCGAAGTGCTGGCGAACATCATCGGCGGAACCGAAGAGACGACCACCGGCGTCATCCGCCTGCGCGCCATGGCGAAGGACGGGGTATTGAAGTATCCGATCATCGCGGTGAACGATGCGGACACCAAGCACATGTTCGACAACCGCTACGGCACGGGCCAGTCGACGATCGACGGCATCGTGCGGGCAACCAACCTCCTGCTGGCAGGAGCGAAGTTCGTGGTGGCCGGCTACGGCTGGTGCGGACGCGGGCTGGCCATGCGTGCACGCGGCCTGGGCGCGGAAGTGATTGTCACGGAAATCGATCCGACGAAGGCACTGGAAGCGGTGATGGACGGCTTCCGCGTGATGTCGATGACGGAAGCGGCAAAGCTGGGCGACATATTCTGCACGGTGACCGGGAACAAGAGCGTGCTGCGCAGCGAGCACTTCGAATTGATGAAGGACGGCGCGGTAATCAGCAACTCCGGGCACTTCAACGTGGAGATCGACATCCCGGCGCTGGAGCGTGGGTCGTCATCGAAGCGGACCACACGCACGTTCGTCGAAGAGTACTCGATGAAGGACGGCCGCAAGATCAACCTGCTGGGCGAAGGGCGTCTGATCAACCTGGCTGCGGCCGAGGGACACCCGGCGTCGGTGATGGACATGAGTTTCGCCGACCAGGCGCTGTCGGTCGAGTACGTGGTGAAGAACCACAAGAGCCTGGAGAACAAGGTGTACCCAGTTCCCGTGGATCTCGACAAGCGCGTGGCCAAGCTGAAGCTGGAGTCGATGGGAATCAAGGTCGATAGGCTGACGCCCGAGCAGGAAGAATACCTGGCGAGCTGGAGCGAGGGAACGTAACCGCGGCGCAAGGCACAAGGCGCAAGGAAAAGGCTGGTCTAGCGACCGGCCTCTTTCTTTGGCCCCCAAGGAACAAGAGTGTTGTGCGGGAGTAGGGGTCCTTCGACTCGGATGCGCGTCGCCAGCCCGCACCTCGCCAAAACCGCGCGAGTGCGGGCCTGGCGGCGCATCCTCGCTCAGGATGACAAATAACAGAGGGCGTCCTCGCTCAGGATGACTGACAACAGAGAGCGTCCTCGCTCAGGATGACAGACAACAGAGAGCGTCCTCGCTCAGGATGACAGAACCGAAAGGTCGTCTTAGCTGGCGGACCCGAGCCGGAGGAGGATATCGCGCAAGGAAGAGTGCTCGCGGAGACGGCGGAGGTAGTCCCACTCTTCGGCGGCGGCTTTGGCGCGGATGATCCGGACCAGGGCGGCTTTGTCGGCGGCGCTCCAGCGGGAAATCTCCGGCGCGAGATGGAGGGCGATGGCAAAGCTTTCAAAGGCATCGCGCTCGCAATCGTGAAATTCGTCCAAGGGAACTCCGAGGGACTTGGCAAAAAAAGCGGATGCGGCCCGGCGGTACCTGGCCGTGTCGCCGGCAAAGTCGGCGCCGACGTTCCGGTTCACGGCCAGACCCAGGTAGCGGGTGCGGAAGCGGTCCCACCGGCCGATCAGTGTTCCCGGCAGCTCGTAAAAGATGTGGCCTTCGGCGAGGCGGCGCAGATTGCGCGCGGATGTCCGGTGCGAGCGGTCGGCAGCGATCTTCTTCTCTTCCGCTTCGCACAACGCGGCCAGGTCGGGACGTCCGGGACGGAAGCCGAGCTTGCGATAGAACCAGAAAGCGCCGGACTTGATCGCCTCCTCGTTTTCAAAACCAATCTGATACGGGTAGACGGAAACCACGTTCATGCCCAGCAGCGGACGCAGCGCCCGCAATACCTGCGCGTAGACCCAGGCGGTCTCGCCCTCGCGAAAAGCATAGTAGGTGTTGAAGCCGACCTCGACCCAGTCGAAAAGCGCGATTGCTTCCAGGTAGTTGATGGGCACGCCGTTTTTCAGCGTGATGCCGCAGGCGTACGAGCGCAAGGGCAGGCGGCGCGCGGGCGGAACTCCCCAAAGAAAAATCTGCAGGCCGCGGCCCGGTGCAGCTTCGTAGACGGGTAGAGCGGGATAGGTCATGCCGTAGAGGCCGCGGTAACGGACGGTGAGGGCCGCGCGCGCCATGTCAATGATCTCGGCGGAGTCCGCTGCGGAGAGGCGGCGGAGTTTCAGCGGCGACGAGAGTTCGCGGTCTAGCGAGACGTCCTTGCGCTGCAGGAGGGGAGCGTCGTGAAGGTAGAGATCGCGGGTGGGACGACGCGCGTGGGTGCGGGTGGCGGGAAGCTCCTGAAGATCGAGGCGGATGGGGAGTTCCAGCGACTCGAACAACTCCGACTTCAGACGATCCGGGAGGTTGAGGGCGGAGAAGCAATCGACGAGCCATTTCACCTCGTTTTGCTCGCCGCGCGCGGAATCAATCCATTCGCGCCAGGGCACGTCGGGCTCGACAGTGGCATCTTCGTCGAGCAGCGGAACGATGCGGGGCAGCGTGTTGGCGAGGCGGGCGGTGTTGAGCTCGCCTTCCCAGTAAATGCTGACGTTGTCCGGATACTTGCGGGCAAGCCATGCGGCGATAGGGAATTCCCAGCTTTCGACGATTTCGCTGCCGGCGATGCCGGAAACGGATTCGTCGTCAAGGAGGGAAAGGTCGACGCGGAGTTTTTTCAGTTTGGCAATGCGGGCGGAAGTGGTTGCAAGAAGGTTGTCGGCGATGCGCGCAACGTTGCAGCTTTGCGGAAATGCGCGCAGAAAGAGCAAGGCATCGTGCCAGCGCAGCAGGCTCTCGGTGTCTGAAAGGCGGACGGACCGCAGGCGGCCGAGCAGCCGCTCGATGCGCTTCGCTTCGTGCGGGCCGTAGGTGCGGCGGGCATCGTCGAGACGGTCCAGCAAGCGCTGCAAGTTGGTGCTCATGCGATGGGGCGGAAGTGTAGCAGGCGTGAGGCGTGAGGCGTAGGGGGAATGCCGCCATCGGCCAAATAACGAAGGAATGCACTCAGAGTGGAATTCCGAATGCCGGTGTTAGAAGATGTGGGGAGCACGACAACCGGAGGCGGAATGAAGACACGATTTGCGAATGGTGCGCTTTTGGTCCTGGCGATTGCGGTTTCGGCAGTAGCCCAGGAAGGGATGCAGCAGCAGCCACCTGACGCCCAGCCGCAGGATACGCGGCCGAAGGTATACACGATTGCGGTCACGGTGCAGTCGAAGGACCCGCGCGTGAAGGCCATCGGTGTAAGTCTGAACAATGCGGCCGCGGACGAGGTCGAGCGACAGTCCAAGAACGTGCGGGCAATGATCGTGACCGGCACGAAGGCAGAAGCGGCGGAGCAGGCGCGGCGACGCAATGCCGACTACCTGCTGACCATCGAGTTCTCACCGCAACCGACGGCGTCGATCGCGGTTGGCGGCGCTGGTCAGCCGCGGGATCCAGAAATCTATGGTTCCGACCGTGCCAACATGCAGGGAAGCATGTTCCTCGCCTGGACCGTAGACCCGATGAATGGAAGCAACGTCCGGCTTCACGATTCCCGCTATGTGCAGCCGGTGGAGTATCCGTTGGCAGGCACGAGGCCCACAGGCGGAGTCGTCGGCTGGGACTGGGTGGCGAGCATCGCATCGCGGTCGGTGCGGGATGCGGCAATGGCGGCCATGGGCAAGCTGAAACTCAAGAAGGGACTCGGTCTGGAAGTGGACATCAAAGGCTCGCACGGCCATGAGTCTAAGCAGCCCTGATAGCCTTGGACTTTAGTTTCTGAGCGCGAGAGCGCCAGGTAATTCTGCGCCCCCTCTTCGTTGTTAAAGGACGACGATGGTAATGCCGCGGTTGGCGCGGCCGAGGTCGGAATCCTGCTTCAGCTCGGGGCAGCGTTTCAGTAAGTCCCACGAAAACTCATTGGAGATGCGCCAGTCCTCGCCGGGGATGAAGGCGCGAACCTCTTTTGCGGCCAGTTTCTGAGCCAGCGTTTTCTGGACGGCGATGCGGATGTCGCCTCCAACGCCGGAGGAACCGTAGCCGTGGATGAGCTTGACGGCAACGTAGCGCTCGCTGCGCGCGGTGCGGAGCGCGTCTTCAAGCAAGGAGAGCGCAGTGGGCACGGTGGGGCGATTGAGTTCGAGGTTGACGATCTTGAGGACGGGCTTTGCCACAAAGGCAGTTTCATGTTTCACGTCTCATGTTTCAAGACGAAAAAACAAAACGTCCCTCGACTCGGGCTAAAGCCCTCGCTCGGGATGACAATTCGATATGATTGTCCGTTTGGTTGGGAGTGCCGGGGTGATCCGATGGGCATGAAAGAGATTGGCGCGTGGGCACTGAACGTCTGCAACGCGCGCGGAGTACAGTTCGCCGACCTGCGCATCGTGGATGAGCGGCAGCGGGGACTGGCGACGAAGAACGGGAAAGTCGCGCACGCGGCGGACAGCAACTCGATGGGTATCGGTATCCGTGTGCTGGCCAACGGCGCGTGGGGATTCGCCGCGACCGAGGACCTGACGCGCGCAGGCGTGGAGACCACGGCGCAGCAGGCGGTGGAGATCGCGCGGGCGTCGGCGCAAGTGAAGGAACACGATGTGACGCTGGCGCCGGAGAAGCCGCACGTGGACGACTGGGCAAGCGCGTACAAAATCGATCCGTTCAGCATTTCGGTGGAGGAGAACCTGGACCTGCTGATGAAGGTGGACGCCGAACTGCTCAAGGTGCAGGGAATCACGCTGGCGGAAACGAATATGAATTTCCGCCGTTACGAGCAGTGGTACTACTCGAACGAAGGCGCCGACATCCACCAGGTGAAAGTGACGACCGGCGCGGGTTATGCGTGCCTCTCGTTCGCGGGCACGGAAATCCAGAAGCGGTCGTATCCGAATTCGTTCGGCGGACAATACCAGGACAAGGGCTACGAGCTGGTGCGCGAGCTGAAGCTGGTGGATAACGCGCAACGGATCGCCGGGGAGTGTGTCGCGCTGCACAAGGCCGACCAATGTCCGGAGGGGAAGTTCACCATCATTTTGGACTCGTCGCAACTGGGGCTGCAGATCCACGAGTCGGTGGGACACCCGATCGAGCTGGACCGCGTGCTGGGCATGGAAGCGAACTTTGCGGGAACGTCGTTCCTCACGCTCGAAAAGCTGGGCAAGCTGCGCTACGGAAGCGGCCTGGTAAACGTGGTCGCCGACGCGACCGAGCAGCACGGGCCGGGGCTGGGGACATTCAAGTACGACGACGAGGGTGTGGAAGCGCAGTGCACGCCGATCATCACGAACGGGCTGTTCACCGGATACCTCAGTTCGCGCGAAACGGCTGCGCTGGTTGGATTGAATCGAAGCGGTGGCACCGTCCGCGCCGAGGGTTGGAACCGGCTGCCCATGATCCGCATGACGAATATCAGCATCCTGCCGGGCGAAAAGCCGCTCACGCTGGAACAGCTCATCGCCGACACGGAGCACGGAATCTTCTTTCAGACGAACCGGTCGTGGTCGATCGACGACAAGCGCTACAACTTCCAGTTCGGCACCGAGATGGGGCGAGAGATCAAGGGCGGAAAGCTGGACAGGATGCTGAAGAACCCATCGTATTCGGGCATCACGACCGAATTCTGGAATTCGATGGACGCGATTTGTTCGCGCGATCAGTGGACGCTTTGGGGCACGCCCAACTGCGGTAAGGGCCAGCCTCAACAGGTCATGGGAACCGGGCATGGAGCCAGTCCAGCGCGTTTTCGCAACGTCACCGTTGGCACTGCGTATAAGGGGGCGTAGCGCGAATGCTCACGAAAGACAAAGTTCAAGACACGTTCGACCGCATTAAGAAGTACGCCACCGCGGATGAAGTCGAATTGCTGGTCGCCGGCGGGAAGAGCGCGCTGACGCGGTTCGCCAACAACACTATTCACCAGAACGTCGCGGAAGAGAATTATCAGCTATCGATCCGCACGGTATTCGGCGGAAGGGCCGGGCGCGCGACGACCAACAAATTTGACGACGAAGGCATCCGGCGCTGCGTGAAGGCGAGCGAAGACGTGGCGCAGGTGCAGCATCCGGACGCAGACCTGCTGCCGCTGGCGGGACCGGAAGCGTTTGGCGCCAGACCGCAAGCCGGGCGCGCGTTCCTGGAGACGTCGAGCCTGGGGCCGGCCGAGCGGGCGGCGGGAGTGGCGAAGATTGTCGAAGTGGCGAAGCGGCAGGGCCTGACGGCGGCGGGGATTTACTCGACATCCGAGTCGGTCGAGGCGGTGGTGAATTCGCGCGGGCTGGTGGCGTTTCATACGCAGACGGCGGCGGAAATATCGGTGACGATGCTGGCGCAGGATTCGTCGGGCTGGCAGAAATTCAATTCGCCGGACGCGCGCAACCTCGATCCAGTCGCGCTGGCGGAGACGGCGGCGAAGAAGGCGCGCGATTCAGCGGCGCCGAAAGAGTTGGCGGCGGGAAAGTACACGGTAATTCTGGAGCCCGCGGCGGTGCTGGACATGGTGGGCTTCATGTTCTGGGACTGGGGCGGGCAGGCGATCCTGGACGAGCGGTCGTTCCTGAACAACCGCATCGGGACGCAGTTATTCGGCGAGAACATCAGCATCACCGACGATGTCTATCACCGTTTGCAGTCGGGCGCGCCGTTTGACGGCGAAGGAGTGCGGCGGCAGAGGGTGCCGCTGGTCGAAAAGGGCGTGCCGCGACGCCTGGTGTACGCGCGTGCGACGGCGGAGAAGATGAAGAAAAGCGAGCACGCGGCAAAGGTCGGGCCGGTGGAGGCGACGGGCCATGGCTTTCCGGTGCCAAACGAGATCGGCGAGATGCCGATGAACATTGTGTTCGTGGGCGGCTCGAAATCGGTGGCCGACATGATTGCCGGCACCGAGCGTGGGGTCCTGGTGACGCGGCTCTGGTACATACGCGAGGTCGACCCGTACGAAAAGATCCTGACCGGAATGACGCGGGACGGCACGTTCTACGTTGAAAACGGGAAGGTGCAGAACGGCATCCTCAACTTCCGCTTCAACGAGAGCTTGGTACACATGCTGGCGAACGTGGAGGAGATGGGGCAGCCGGTGCGGGCGAGCGGGGAGGAGTCGTTCGACATGGTGGTCCCGCCGATGAAGGTGCGGGAGTTTAACTTCACGGAAGTGACGAAATTCTAGATTGGGCGGGCGTTTTGCGGGTCGCAGTGGCGCTTGGCGACGAGAAAGATGCGGTAACCACTTCGGTCACAACGGATTTTGTCACTTTGGTAACTTTGCGATATTGAATAAGCCATGTAATCTCTAGGCCTTGCGTATGAAAGTAGAGACACAATCCGAATTACGGGGCGCTGTCAGATTCCCCGTCAAACTCCCTATCTCGGTAACGGTGGCGGGAGAACAGCACGAGACCGAGACATTTGATATGTCGGCCGGAGGCATGCTGTTCCACCTCGTATCGGACATGGAAATTGGTTCTAATATCGAATTCCAGATTGCCATGCCGGCGGCGATGATGGGTGCCGCAACCGACGTGCTGGTAACGGGTTCGGCGCGAGTGGTACGCTGTGACACCGAAGGTGAACGGCGTGCTGTCGCGGCGGTGATCGACGAGTATAAGTTCGAGCGCCGTCAGTAGAGACCGTTCAGTATCCGGGGGAGAGAGTTCGATGGCCGAATCGGCCAAGGCAGCGCCGCCGCCGAAGAAGGAGACGGACGCCCGCCCACAGCCTATCCGACTCATCCTGGCCGATTCCCAAGCGATATTCCGTGTAGGCGTCCGTAAAGTGGTAGCAGTTGAGGACGACCTGCGCGTGGTCGCGCAGGCGGAAACGCTTGGCCAGACGCTTTCCGCTGTGTCGAAGTTTCCCGCCGACGTCCTGCTGTTCGAATCGCGCATTTCCCCCAATCCTTCCGAAGCGGTTTCCGAAATCCTGAAACGCTCTCCGGAATTGAAGGTAGTGGTCGTCACCGGCGACCTGGACGCGGAAGCAACCGTCGAGTACCTGGGCCGCGGAGTAAAGGGAATCGTGAACCGGGCGATCACGCCGGACCTGCTGATCCGCTGCGTGCGCAGAGTCGCGGAAGGCGAAATCTGGCTCGAGAACCGTGGCGTCAATTGGGTGATTGAGGCGTACAAGTCGCAGGCCTCGATGATGACCTCGCCGCGTCCGAAAAACCGCCTGACCGATAAGGAACTGCTGATCGTCTCCTGCGTGACGCAGGGCATGCGCAACAAGGAGATCGCGCAGGAAGTCGGAACCACCGAGCAGGTGATCAAGAATTACCTGCGCAAGGTGTACGACAAGCTGGGCGTCTCCGACCGGCTGGAGTTGGCCCTCTATTGCATCCATCATCGCCTGCTGGAAAAGCGCGGACCCACCGAAAACGAGACCGGCGCCACAGCCGCCGACACCGCCCAATAGTCCTTCCGTCTGTTAGAATCCGCTGCTGCGAAGCATAAGCAGGTCGAAGTGCGCTGGCCGGAGGAGAACAAACGTGAAAGGCGATCCTAAAATCATCGAGATGCTCCAGGAAGTTCTGAAGGCGGAATTGACGGCCATCAACCAGTATTTCCTGCACGCCGAAATGTGCGAGAACTGGGGCTATGAAGCGCTGGCGAAGCATACCCGCAAAGAATCGATCGAGGAAATGCGGCACGCCGAATCGCTGATGGAGCGCACTCTCTACCTGGACGGCACGCCGACCATGACCGAGCTGTTCAAGATCAATATCGGGCAAAACGTGGAGCAGCAATTCAAGAACGACCTCGAGGTCGAGTACGCGGCCGTCAAGCGCCTGAACGAGTTCGTGCGGAAGGCGAACGATCTGCACGATGCCGGAACGCGTGAACTGTTCGAGCACATCCTGGTGGACGAGGAAGAGCACATCGATTACCTGGAAGCGCAACTGCACGCGATCAAGGAGATGGGGATCGCGAATTACCTGGCGCAGCAACTCAAGGAAGAAGAATAGGCGCAAGGTGTAAGGCTTAAGGCGCAAGGAAAGGCAAGTCGGGGCGGTGCGGGAGTTTCCACCGCCCTGCATGTGTCTGCGGCTGCTAAAATAGAGCTACCCGCCTTGATTTCCCCAGCGGAGAGATGGCCGAGTGGCTGAAGGCGCACGCTTGGAAAGCGTGTATACGGGAAACTGTATCGAGGGTTCGAATCCCTCTCTCTCCGCCAGTATTCCTGAAATTCCTGAACAGGTACAGCCCTATGGTTTGAGGCAGATTGTGTGCGCGACGGGCGCATACTATTGCCTGCGAACATCCCCATGAGGACGAACATCCAAGGCTCGATCTGGTTTTCGTTCTACCGTTTCCTGGTGTTATTGCCGCTGCTGGTCGCCGTGGTATTTCGTGCGGCCGGTGGGAGCAGGGGGTTCGTGCTGGAGTTGGCGGTCGCCTGCGGATTTGTCGGCTTGGCGATCGTTGCCTTCGAGTTCGCGCTGGTAGCGCGACTCAAAGTTGTCGCCGGCGCTTTCGGCCAGGACGCGCTGCAGCAGTTCCACAAGCAGATCGGATACGCATCGCTGCTATTCCTCTGCGCCCATCCGCTGCTTCTTCTGGTTCGCGGATATCCAGCCCAGATGCTGAACCCGATGGACAGCGCTACGCCGTGGATGTGGCGGTCGGGAGTGATTTCGTTCTACCTGCTGATTGTGCTGATTGTCTTGTCGGCAGGCCGCAGGCTGCTGCGCATCAGCTACGAGTGGTGGCAATTCTCGCACCAGTTGCTCGCCCCGACGGTCCTCTTACTCGCGCTCATCCACATCTTCACCGTGGCCGGGTTTACCGGCACGCCGGCGATGAAAGCACTTTGGATCGCGTATGGCGCCGGAGTGCTGGCCATCACCGTTTATCACCGCGTCCTGATGCCGCTCAAAAGCTGGCTGCGGCCCTGGCAGGTGGTGCGCAATGTGGCGGAGCATGGTCATTCGCATACGCTGGTGCTACGCCCGGTGCGGCACGCCGGGCTCAACTTCGAGCCGGGTCAGTTCGCATGGCTCAATATGGGCAACACTCCCTTTCATCGCGAAGAACATCCGGTCTCGTTCTCTTCGTCCGCCGAGATCCAGCCGGGCGGCGAAGTTGCGTTCACGATCAAGGCGCTGGGCGACTGGTCCAGCAAGGTGGTTCCGGAAATCGCACCCGGTACAAATCTCTGGCTCGACGGACCCTACGGAGTGTTTACACCCGATCGCGAACAGGGGCCGGGATTTGTTTTTCTCGGGGGCGGCGTCGGTATTACGCCGCTCTATTCCATGTGCCTGACTTTGGCTGACCGCGAAGACGTGCGGCCGGTGTACCTGTTCTATGGCAGCCGCGATTTCGAGGAACTGACCTTCCACGAGGAGTTCGACCGGCTGGCCGCCCGCATGAACCTGAAGATCGTCTATGTGCTTGAACAAGGCTGCGAAGGATGGCAAGGTGAGACGGGTCTCATCGATGCCGGTCTGTTGCGCCGTCATCTTCCGAAGCAGTACCGGCGCTATCAGTACTTCGTGTGTGGGCCGTTGCCGATGATGGATGCCATGGAGAAGATCCTGCCCCCGATGGGAATTCCAGCGGAGCAGATTCATACCGAGCGCTTCGATATCGTGTAGGAGCAGCCATGACTCACGTGATGGTGACCCGCGCCGTGGTCCTGATGACGGTAGTGCTGGCGGGGGCGTGTTTGTTGTTCGCGGTGGTCATTCGCTAGTCTGCCGGCGAGGTGAGCCAGACGCATGCCAGATCCCGCCCGAGCATTGCCCGAACAGTTCGATGCGGCGGAATTCTTCGTCGATCGCCACATGCCAGCCGGAAAATTAAGGTCAAAATCGTTTTCCCAATCTTGCGTACCGGGAAGCGAGCGTACAATTATTGCCGTTTTCCCATTCAAAGAAGGAAATTCCGGACTGAGGTAATGACTGATGAAAAGACTAATCCATGCCCTAATGTGCCTCGTTTTGGCGGTTTCAGTGCTCGGAGCGCAGG
>Ga0207926_1000893_pt1 | contig 14704 bp, 20 predicted proteins | sample NGESurdeep072012_8_FD_184454 | JGI IMG/M metagenome (GOLD analysis project Ga0207926, IMG submission 184454) | Arctic peat soil microbial communities from Barrow, Alaska - NGEE Surface sample 210-1 deep-072012 (SPAdes) | ecosystem: Environmental > Terrestrial > Soil > Wetlands > Peat ...
CCCTATGCGTTTTTCGGTTTCCATCCCGGGTTGCCCCGGACCTTCCACCTACTCGACGTTCGGTATCCTCAGGTTTACCGTACTCAGCCGCTTGGGGCGTCGCGAAAGTTAACAGGCGGTTATGCGTGGCGTCAACGCAAAAGAAATTCGGGCTGCCAGGCAAATCTTTGTGGGCTTGACAGTAGTCGCGATCACGATTAGTGGCGGCTCCTAGAATGGGTCACCACCTCATCCCAAAGGAGACAGAAAAATGCGCGAGGCCGTGATCGTCGAGGCAGTCCGCACACCGATCGCTCGGCGAAACGGAAAGCTCAAGGACATGCATCCAGTTGTCCTCGGGTCACTCGTGCTCAAGGAAATCATCAGGCGCGCAGGTATCGCACCGGAGCAGGTCGAGGATGTCGTTTTCGGTTGCGTGAGCCAGGCCGGCGAGCAGGGCCTGAACATCGGACGCAGCGCGTGGCTTACGGCGGGCTTTCCATTCACCACCCCCTCCACGACCGTCGACCGGCAGTGCGGCTCGAGCCAGCAAGCGGTTCATTTCGCAGCGAACCTCATCCAGTCAGGCGTCTGCGACATCACGATCGCCGGCGGCGTCGAATCGATGACCCGGGTGCCGATGGGCTCCAACGCCGTGTCGCCAGGCACGCCGTTTCCGCCCGAGCTGATGGAGCTTTACGACCTCGTCCCGCAAGGCATCTCCGCCGAGCTCATGGCTCGGAAGTACGGGATCTCCCGCCGCCAGATGGACGAGTTCGGCGTGCGCAGCCATCAGCTTGCGCTCGCGGCGAGGGAGCAAGGTCGATTCAAGTCACAGGTGTTCCCGATCGAGGTGTCGCTCGACGGCAACGGGCACCACGACATGTTCAGCCAGGACGAAGGCATCCGCGCCAACGCCAACTACGAGTCCACGGCTGCCCTCCAGCCTGCGTTCAACCCGGAGCACTCGATCACCGCGGGCAACTCGAGCCAGATCTCGGATGGCGCGGCAGCCGTCCTCCTCATGTCGCTCGAAATGGCCAAGAAGCTAGGGCTCAAGCCGCGCGCCCGAATCAGGGCGCAGGCCGTCGTCGGGACGGATCCGGTCCTGATGCTCGAGGGCCCCATCCCCGGAACCGCCGCCGTGCTCAAGCGGGCCGGCCTCGACCTCAATAGCATCGACCTCTTCGAAGTCAACGAGGCGTTCGCGTCCGTCGTCCTCGCGTGGCAGAAGGAGACTGGGGCAGACATGGACAAGACCAACGTGAACGGCGGCGCAATCGCCGTCGGCCACCCGCTCGGCGCATCCGGCGCGATCCTCATGACCCGCCTTCTGTATGAGCTCGAGCGCCAGGATCTTCGATATGGGCTCGAGACGATGTGCTGCGGCGGCGGCATCGGCACGGCGACGATCATCGATCGGGTCGTCGAATGAAAAACTCCGAACAAACGAAGACTTTCGAGTCGCTGCGCAAGATCAGCCCTCACAGGTTGACCGATGGCATCTTGGCTCGCGCCGTCGAAGGCGAGCGGGTGACGATGGCCGTCGTCCAGCTGGACCCGAACGCGGTCTCACCCGCACATCACCACGAGAACGAGCAGCTTGGCTTCGTGATCGCCGGCAGCATCACGATGCGGATCGGCACGGAAGAGCGCGAGCTCCAGGCCGGCGACACGTACAACATCCCAAGCCACGTCTCGCACGACGCGGTGGCCGGACCTGACGGGGCCACGGTCGTCGACGTCTTCGTTCCCGTGCGAGAGGACTGGAAGAAGCTGGACCGGCTCGATCCTTCCTCCCCGCGCTGGCCCTAGAAAAGGCGCGGGGGAGGACGCAAGTCGCGCACAAGCGGCGTTAAGGATGGGCCTTACTCATTGCTCCCCCGCGGTACCCCCTCCTGTGAGCCGCCACGCCTGCCAGTGCTTGGAAATGCAGCGCTGGGAGACGGCCGGCGTGAAGCCGGCCTAAGCGCGACGCTTCGACTTATTTGGGAGCGGGCGCGACAGGTGCGGCGAGTCCCAGCAAAATCGCAGCGCTCGCTCCTGCCAGTCTCCTGCGTTGTAGATGCCGATCCTCGGAGTCGCGACGACTCGGCGCTTCCGGGCGCCATCGTCCACGAGATAGAGCACCGGCGGAGCAAGCGACACGCCGTTGAGCGCCCGGTCGATGTCTAGCGCTCGGCAAACCAGCCCCGGGCCGCCGCACCGCCCGACGCCAGGACCTGGCTCGAGGGCGCGCACGAGCACCGCCTGCGGCACGCCGGCCGGTCGCGTCACGAAATTGAGGCAGTGGTGCATTCCGTAGGTGAAATAGACGTAGGCATGACCCGGCGGCCCATACATGACCTCGTTGCGGGGGCTGCGCCGCCCACCTGACGAGTGCGACGCGAGGTCTTCCGGACCCATGTAGGCCTCGACCTCGACGAGACGGCCCCAAATCTGATGGCCGTCGACCTCCCTCACCAGCACCTTCCCAAGCAGGTCGCGCGCGACGCGCACCGTCTCGCGGTCAAAGAACGCCGCGTCGAGGATCTTGCCGGAGGGCGGAGCATTAGGAACCGTGCTGTCATTCATGGCAATGGCGGCCGGGTTCACCCCGGCCGCGACTCGGCAATCTTGCAAGCCTCGCTGCGTCGCGTGGAGAAACTATTTGGTAATCCAATCCTTAAAGGGAAAGTGAGCAGGCACGTTGGCGAAGCCAACCTGCCGATGCAATCAGCAAGTCCGAACCTGGTCGTGCCTTGCACGCAGCGGAAACCCGCGGTTTCCGCTCATATCTACCTTGCTGCTTCGCCGACTTTCCTGCGCCCCGCCTGCCGCCGGCGCTTGTCCACGTAGAGGGCCTTGTCGGCCATCTGGTACATCGCCTGCCAGTCCATCCCCGCCTTCCAGGCCGTGATCCCGATGCTGAACTCGACTGGGACCGGCACCTTCTCCAGGCGGTTCAGGTCGTCGAGCGACTGGCGCACCCGGACGCCCACCTCGCGGGCATCGCGCTCGTCGGCCTCCGGCATCGCGACGCCGAACTCGTCACCGCCTAGGCGACCGCAGGTGTCAGACGCCCGGACCGCGCGCTGCAGCTCGTGGGCGAGCATGCGGATCGCCTCATCGCCTACATGGTGGCCGAGCGTGTCATTGATCTCTTTGAGGTTGTCGAGGTCCAGCATTATCAAGGCGAGCCTCCGGCCATGCCTCGACGCGGCGGCCACGGCTCGGTCGATCGCCCGCTCGAACTCGGGCCGGTTGGCCAACCCGGTCAGGTAGTCCGTCCGGGCCTCGCGAGTATGCTGGCGAGCCCGGTCGAGGGCGACCGCGATCTGGTCCGCCACAGCCGCCACGAACTCGAGGTCGCTCGACTCGAAAGTCCTTGGCAGCCTCGTGGCGACGGTCATGGCCCCGAGCAACACGCCCTTGGTGCGCAGCTCGGCGCGGATCGCGCTCCATTCGCCGGCGATCCGGTCGACCCGCGACTCGGCCGGGCCGGACGACACCTCGACCACCTTGACGAGACCGGAGCGGCCCGATTCGGAGAATTCCTCCTCCTCGCCTGGCTGCATGCCGATCGTCTTGGCGAGCTTGAGCCGCGCGCCGTCACGCACCCATGCGGCGCCCGCCTGCAAGCCGAGCACCTTGAGGGTTTCCCGGAGACCCACCTCCGCGATCTCGGTCACGTCCAGGGAGCGTCCCAGCGCACTGGCGATGTGGTAGAGCCCGTGGAGCTCGGTCTGGCGGGCTTTGTGGCGCGTTTCCGTGTAGTCGAGGTAGCCCCGGATGAAGCTCGAGTTGAGGTGCTCGATCACGTCCCCAAGCCGGCTCTGGGCGAGCAGCAGCACCTCGTCTGCGTATTCGCTGCCGGCCAGCTCGTCGGTGACACGGGCGACGACCGACCTACGGAAAACCGCCAGGCCCTCCATCAGGGACTCCAACGGCACCCCCTTCTCGGCGTACCGCTTGGACGTCTCCCGCGCGATGGTGTAGTACTCGTGCCAGGGGACTCGCGAGTCGGGTCGAAGCGAGCGGAAAAGGATCTCCAGGAAGGCGACCGAGGTCTTGACGAGCTCGTCCACCGTGCCGTCTTTGTGGCTTTTGAGCAGGTCCGGTTCGATCGCGCGGACCGATTCGGCCGCCACAATCCCGGTGTCGGAGGCGCTGCCGGACAGCCTGTTGGCAAGCTCGTTCAGGAGGTCGCTCGCCCGCTCAGTCATATCGGCGCACTATAGAGTGACGCAAGCACTTAAGAGTACCTGCGCGGCACGCTAATCAAGTATGTAAGAGGCAATGATGGCTACAGTCACCAGGGGTTCGTTGGAGAGGCTCGAGGATCTTCTGGGCGGGGATGCCCGGGACCTGCTCGACCACAAGTGCAACACAGTGCCGAAAGAGCAGCTTCACCTGCCTGGCCCGGACTTCGTAGACCGCGTCTGGAAGGACAGCGACCGCCCGACCCGGGTGCTGGGCAGCCTGCAGTCGATCCTCGGCCACGGACGGCTGGCGAATACCGGCTACGTATCCATCCTCCCGGTCGACCAGGGCATCGAGCACACCGCCGGGGTGTCCTTCGCCCCGAACCCGATCTACTTCGACGGCGCCAAGATCGTCGAGCTGGCGATCGAAGGGGGCTGCAACGCGGTTGCCTCCACCTTCGGCGTCCTGGGCTCGGTCGCCCGAAAGTACGCGCACCAGATCCCTTTCATCTGCAAGCTCAACCACAACGAGCTCCTGACCTTCCCGAACCACTCCGACCAGATCATGTTCGGCACCGTAAAAGAGGCCTGGGAGATGGGAGCCGCCGCCGTGGGGGCCACGGTCTACTTCGGTTCGGCGGAATCGGACCGCCAGATCCAGGAGATCGCCCGAGCCTTCCACGAGGCGCACCAGCTCGGAATGGCGACCGTCCTTTGGTGCTACGTCCGCAACAACGCATTCAAGAAGGACGGCGTCAACTACGAGACCGCGGCCGACCTGACCGGTCAGGCCAACCACCTCGGCGTCACGATCGAGGCGGACATCATCAAGCAGAAGCTGCCTGACACGAACCGCGGCTTCGAGGTGATCGGCTTCGGCAAGGCCTCGCCGCTGGTTTACGACAAATTGAGCACCGACCACCCGATCGACCTGTGCCGTTACCAGGTGATCAACAACTACATGGGTCGGGCGGGACTCATCAACTCGGGGGGTGAGTCACGCGGCGCGACAGACTTGAAAGACGCTGTCCGCACGGCGGTGATCAACAAGCGCGCGGGTGGCATGGGCTTGATCAGCGGCCGCAAGTCGTTCCAGCGCCCGATGAAGGAGGGAGTCGAGTTACTACACGCAATTCAGGACGTGTACCTGAACGAGTCGGTAACCATCGCCTGAAGCTCGCGTTCCTGGGTACGGGTGCAGCCTTCTCGCTGGATCGGTATAACGGCGCGGTCGTGGTCGACGGCCGTCTGCTCCTCGACGGTGGCGCGCCGCTCCTTCCGCACATGAAACGCGTCGGGGTCGACGCGGGGGCGATCGAGGTGGTTTTCCTGACGCACTTCCACGGCGACCACACCCTCGGGTTGCCGCCGTTCGTGCTGCACCGCGTGTTCGTCGACCCTCGCCCGATCACGTTCGTGGGTCCGAAAGGAATCGAGGAGAAGCTGGAGGCCCTCTGGGACATCAGCTGGGGCCCCGACTGGAAAACGGTGATGCGGCCTCGTTTCAAGGTCGCGTACGAGGTGGCGGAGCCGGAAGGCAAGGTCGCCGGCTACAAGTACGAGACGGTGAGGCTCGACCACGGGACCAGCGGGAGCAACGGCTACCGGATCTGGGTCGACGGCAAGATCCTTGCCTACTCGGGCGATACCGAGCCCACCGCTCCTCTCGATGAGCTCGTGGAGGGGGCCGACATCGCCATCGTGGAGGCGACCGGGCCAGGAGACGTCTTCAGCCACATGAGCTGGGACGATGCAACGGCGCTGAAGAAGCGCCACCCCACGACGCGATTCATGTTCAACCACGTGTACGGCGGCACCGTTGACGGAGCCGTCGATGACCTCCAGGTGATCGAGGTCTGAAGAACCGCATCACGGTCTCGGTCCTCGTCGGGGCGCTTGCCGGCGGGATCATGGGAGCCGCAGTGTTCGGAGCGCTCTTCGCACTCGGCCTTTTGCTGTCCAGCCGGGTCGACAGCGTGATCCCGGTCATCGTCCTCGCCATCGCCGGCGCATATGCCGGCTGGCTTGTCGGCGTGATCGTCTTCGGCGCAGTTCGCGGCGCCGGCGCCAAAGAAGAGCAGAGCTGAGCCCGGACGTTGTATCGACTCGCCCGCTGCTCGACAAGCTCGGCGTCAAGCCAGGCTCGAAGGTGGCGATCGCCGACCTCGATGATCCGGCGTTCGAGCGCTTGCTGCGCGAGCGCACATCCAGCATCGTCCACGGACGGCCCCGCACCCCGAGCGATCTCGTGTTCATGGGCGCCAGAGAGCTGCGCGACTTGAAACGGCTGAACGAGGTCAAGAAGTGGATCGAGCCGAACGGCGCGATCTGGGTCGTGCGCCCAAAGGGTGGCCGCTCCGAGATCCGGGACACGGACGTCATCGAGGCCGGTCTTGCGGCCGGGCTGGTCGACAACAAGATCGCGAGCTTTTCAGACAGCCAGGGCGCGATGCGCCTGGTCTTTCGGCTGCGCGACCGCCCCCGATGACGGTGGTCATCCGGCCAGGTGAGCGCGCCGACGTTCCGGTGATCGCGGAGCTGATCCGTGGGCTGGCGCGTTTCGAAAAGCTGGAGCATGAGGTCACCATGACGGAGGACAGGCTCGCCGCCAACCTGTTCGGGCCACACCACTATGCGGAGACCTTGATCGCGCAGGAAGACGGCTCGGCAGGCGTTCCCGTCGGCTTTGCTCTTTTCTTTCACAATTTCTCGACCTTCCTGGCGCAGCCTGGGATCTATCTCGAGGACCTGTTCGTGATCCCGGAGCAGCGTGGTCGCGGCGTCGGGCGTGCGCTGCTCAAGGAGCTCGCTCGGCTCGCGGTGGAGCGGGGATGCGGGCGGCTCGAGTGGTCGGTGCTCGACTGGAACCGCGAGGCGATCGCTTTCTACGAGCGATTGGGCGCCCGGCCCAACTCGGAATGGACCGTGTACAGGCTGAGCGGCGAAGCGCTCTCCTCGCTTGGCCGAGAATAGGTTGCGCATGGACGTCCTTCGCCCCAAGAAGCTGGAGACGCACCCCGGCGATTCGATCGTGGGTTGGGCTCGCGGCCAGCTCCAGATCGCGCGCCAGATCGTGGACAACCCTGGTGGCGGCCTCCTCTTCGCGACCCAGACGATCGGTCAGGTCAAGTCCGGTCTGCACGAGCGGGATGCGACGCGGTGGGACGAGGTGGTCGCTGTCCTGGATCGGGTCGAGGACGCCGCTGTCAGACGCGAGTTCGACACCGCCCGCACCCTGCTCGACGAAGTCCTGACCAAGCTCCGCTAGGCGCCGGGCGCGCGCCGGGCGCACAGATCAGCCGTTGACGGCTGCCTCCAGGGTCGCTTCGAATCCAGCGGCGCCCTTGTGCCCGCCAAACGGTCCCGCGCCGGGCAGGGTGACGCCCGCCTCTCGATACCGGCTGATCGCCCCTCGCACGTGCCGCTCGTCGCCGATTCCTGAGAGCTCGTCGAGCATCGCCTCGCTGACCTCACCCGCGGCAAGCTGGGAAGCGAATCCGCTGGCGTCCATCATCTTCCGGTAGTAGGGCAGGTTGGAGTAGCGCTCGACGGTCTGGCGGAAGACCTCTTGGCCGCCGGCGCGGTCAGACGTCAGGCAGACCGGCACCGCCGCGACGATCTCGAAACCTTCAAGGTCTTTCCCCGCCTTGCGCCGGCCGGCCGTCACCGCGGGGATCACGTGATCGCGGATGTAAGCCGGCGAGCACATCCACAGAATGACGCCGTCGGCCATCTCCCCCGCCAGGTCGAGCATCCGCGGATTGAGGGCCGAGATCATGATCGGCATCTCCGCACGGCGCGGGCCCGAGTAAGCCCAGTGGGCGGAGAAATATTTCCCGTCGATGGAACAACCACCATCGCGGAGGCTCGTGCGCAGGATGTCCAGGTACTCGCGCATGGCGTCCACCGGGCTGTCCAGCCGCAGGCCCCACATCGACTCGACGGTCACTTTGTGGCTGATGCCGATGCCAAGAATGAAGCGCCCGCCCGACAGCTCGTCGAGAGTCGCGGCCATCTGCACCATCGCCGTCGGGTGTCGCGTGTAGATGGGCAGGATGCCGGTTCCGAATCCCACGCGTTGCGTCGCGTGGGCGTACTCGGCAAGGACCAGGGCGGCGTCGCGAGCGTTGGGGAGCTGCGTGAGCCAGACCGACTCGTAGCCCAGCCTTTCCGCGGCCTTGGCCCGGGCGACGGATTCGTCAAGTGTCTTCACTGCGTCGTTGAATGCGGCAAGACGAGGCATCGCTTCAGCAATATATGCCCGTGACGTGGCCCCAGGCGTTGTTCATGGGATTGCTGCAAGGGGCGACCGAGCTGTTTCCGGTGTCGTCGCTCGGGCATGCGGTGCTGATCCCGAGCCTGCTGCGCTGGAGCTTCAAGCAATCGGATCCTTCGTTTCTGCCGTTCCTCGTGCTCCTGCATCTCGGCACCGCGACCGCTCTGCTGGTCCTCTACCGGCAGGAGTGGCTCGCCATCATCCGGGGCTTTTTCACAGCCGCGATCCGCGGTCAGATTCAGACCGACACCGAACGCCTCGCCATGCTGCTGCTGGTCGGGACGATTCCGGCTGCCGTGCTCGGCGTGTTTCTTCAAACGAAGATCAAGAACCTCTTCGCGAGCCCGTCCGAGGCAGCCGTCTTCCTGGTCGTCAACGGGGTCCTCATGATCGGCTTCGAGGTGTTGAGGAGGCGTGCGGAACGGCGTGCGGTGGTCACCGCCGCTTCGCGTGTCGAGCAGGAGGAGCAATTCGCGCAAGCCGAGCGGATCAGCTTCCGAGCCGCGGCCGTGGTCGGCGCGTGCCAGGCCCTGGCCTTCCTGCCGGGCATCTCGCGTTCCGGCGTCACCATCGGGGGAGGCTTGCTGGCAGGACTGCGGCACGAGGAGGCGGCACGCTTTTCGTTCCTTCTGGCGACGCCCGTGATTCTCGGCGCTGGGATCGTCGAGGTGCCGCAGCTCTTCGCGAGCGGCGTGCCGATCGCCGAATACCTGGCCGGCGCCGTCCTTTCCGGTATCGCGGCCTACGCGAGCGCGCGGTTTCTCCTCCGCTATTTCCGGTCGGGCCGGCTCGATCCGTACGGCGTGTACTGCATCGCGGCCGGGCTCGTCAGCCTGGCTTTGTTACATTTCAGCCTGTGATGAAATCAACGGGATTGGCGCTCGGCTTGGGGGTTCTCGGTGTGGTTTTCCTGATCGTCGGAGTGCTCTACGGTCTCGGCGTGCTTCAGATCGCGGTCAGCGATCCACACGCTGCGCACCACTACACGCACCTGATCCTGTTCGTGGTGCTGGCGGTGGCCAGCTTCGTGGCCGCCAACTTCGCCCGTCCGAAAGGGACGATCTACATGACGGACCGCCCGAAACGCTAGACGGCCGCGATCTTCTGGGGCACGAGGCGTCCGGATAGGTCGCGCTCGCCAACCCGGATGTCCTCGTGGTAGACGGCGTCCGCGTTGACCTTCCACGGATCGAATGTCGAGTCGGTGGCAATGTTTCGCGCGACCAACAGCGCGGTCATCATCGAATGGTCCTGGTTGTTGTATTTATGCATCCCGTTGCGGCCGACGAGATGAAGGTTCGGCAGCTGCGACTGCAGGTACTCGCGAATGACGTCCACTCGCGACTGGTAGGCGTCGTCATACACGGGATAGGCCTTCTGCTGGCGAACGACGACTCCGTCGAAGACCTGGTCTGGCGAGCAGATGCCGAGCTGGGCGAGCTCCTCGCCCGCGAGCTTGACGAGCGCGGCGTCGTCTGAGCTCCACAGCCCATCGCCCTCGAAGCAGAAGTACTCGAGCCCGAGGCAAGTCTTGCTCTGGTCAGGCACCATGTCAGGGCTCCAGTTCTTGAAATTCTGGATGCGGCCGACGCGCACTCTAGGGTCGTGGATGTAGATCCAGTTGTCAGGAAACACGTCCGCCCGGTCGATCATCAGAGCGACGCTGATGAAATCGCGGTAGGAGAGGTGTTCGGCCGCCCGCCGCACGGCTTCCGGCGCTGGCGGATCGAGGCGGCTGATCAGCTCCCGCATGGGGATGCTCGAGACGAAATCAGTGCCGGCATGCACTTCCAGCTCGCCCGCGGCGGTTCGCGTCTCGACCGACGAAACCAGGCCGCCTCCGTGCTTGATGGAGTGGATCGAGCGTCCGAACAGCACGGGCGAACCCTTTTCCCGGCTGATGTCGGCCACGCGCTCCCAGATCTGCCCTGGACCGAAGCGCGGATAGCGGAACCTGTCGATCAGGGTGGTTACGACCTCGCCGTGATGCTTGGCAGCGCGGCCGGGGATGAGCGCGCTTCGCAGCACCAACCAAAGGTCGAGGCTCTTGATTCGCTGAGCCGCCCAGTCGGCGGAAAGCTCCTTGGTGCTGATGCCCCACACCTTTTCCGTGTATGTCTTGAAGAAGATGCTGAAGAGGCGCCATCCGAACTGGTTGCGCACCCAGTCCTCGAGGCTCTTCGGGTTCTTCACGGGCTGTAGGCGTGCGCGCGCGTAGCTGGCGACGCAGCGGACGGCCTCCAGCGGCCCGAGGTTCCAGAGGGCGTTGAAGGCCTTGATCGGATAGGCGAAGAAGCGTCCCCGGTAGTAGATCCGCGACAAGCGGCCCCGGGTCAGCATCTCGTCGCCCAGGATCTCCGTCCACAGCTCTTCGACCTCCTGGTTCTTGGAGAAGAAGCGGTGGCCGCCTATGTCAAAGCGATAACCCTTGTGCTCGACGGTACGGGCCAGCCCCCCAACCTGGTTGGGGTCTTTTTCGAGGATGGTGACCGGGATGTCGTGCTTGAACAGCTCATAGGCGGCCGTCAGCCCGGCCGGGCCTGCGCCCATGACAACGACGTGCGGTCGACCGCCCTCGGCGATCAAAGTGCCCACAGGGTAGCAACGAGTCCCCTGGGTTCAGTCTTGCTAGTTTGCGGAGCGCTAGTTGAGGGGTCCTTTGCCGCGGGCCTCGTCCACCTTGACGATGGCGTCCCGCAGGCCCTTGATCCAGTCCGCCTGGTGCATGCCCACCAGCCGGACGCACCAGGCCAGCGCGTCGCTCCTGCTCCTTGCGACGCCGCCCGCCACCAGGGTGTCGAGGATGGAGCGCTCCGGCATTCGGAGCCTGGTCATCACCGGCACGCTCAAGGTGGTGAAGATCCTGGTCTCGTCGCCGCACGTCGCGCCCCAGGCGACCTTGCGCCGGAACTGCCTCTCAGCCTCTCTGGCGATCCGTACCCGCTCGTCCCTGGTCTCTTCCCGGAAACGGTCGATGCGCGCTGAGCGGGCCGCGGCCCGCCCTTCTTCCGAGGTGCCGGCGGCCAGCTCCACTTCGGGCAGCCGCCCCATGACAAGGATCTCCTCGCCATCGCTTGCTACCTCGGGTGGACCGGCGAACCAGCCGGCGGGCACCCTGCTGGCGAACCACCCCGAGATGTCCTCGGCCATCGATTACAAGATTACTGGCTCGGCGGACACTTGGGGTGGCCCCGGCCACCCGCGTGTCAGGCGGCCGACTCCTGCGGCTTGGCGCCCACGAACTTGATCTCGTCCAACCAGACTTCCGTCCGGCGGCGCTTCTGGCCGGCCGTGTCCTCCCACGAGCTCGTGTGGAGCCGGCCTTCCGCGAACACGGCCCGGCCCTTTTGCAGGTATTGGCCCGCGAACTCGGCCAGCTTGCCGAACGCGACAAGGCTGTGAAACTCGGTCTGCTCTTTGGCATTGCCGGACTCATCCTTGCCCGCGTACGTGTTGGTCGCGAGCCGCATGTTGGCGACATACGTCCCCTTTGGAGTCGCCTTGACCTCAGGATCCGCCGTGAGATTCCCGACCAGGATCACCTTGTTGACCATCGAACCACCTCCGTGAATTTGAAGCCAGCGTAGGTTCGAATTGAGCCGTCGCCTACCCAGGTTGTTAAGGGGCAAGCCACGCGACCGGGTCGACGGAGGTCCCGTCGACCTGGATCTCGAAATGCACATGCGGTCCGGTGGCCAGGCCGCTCGCGCCAACCAATCCGATGACCTGGCCCGGACTCACGGACTCTCCTGATTGCACACGGAATTCGGAAAGATGGCAGTAAAAGACGCGGACGTGCGCATCGACCTCGACCGTGACGTAGTTGCCCGCGCCATTTGGGTCAAAGCCAACGCGTGCGGTGCCGGAGGTCGCCGACTGGACGTCTGTACCGCTTGGAGCCGCGAGGTCAATGCCCGTGTGGACGTGGTGGCCTGGACAGAATGGATCGAACGGCTCCAGCTCCAGCGACGTGCACCCGAAGGGCTGGCTGACCTTTGCTCCGACCACGACCTCTTCGACGGGTAGCCGAAGATGGCTGGGAACCTGGCCGGCGACGACCAGCCAGACCACCAGGCCACCGGCGGCGAAACCGGCGATCCGCACCAATGCCACCGGGGGCCTCAGGCCTTGGCCACGGCATGCGCGATGTGCTTGAACCCCTCGTGCACGGTCGACTCGAGCTTGTGAGCCACCTTCTCAGAGCCTCCCAGCGCGCCGGGCACCTTGAAGACGATCAGCAGCGATGCCAGGGCGAAGAGATGGTGCACAGGGGTGTGGCCATCCTTTTCGAGCGCAAATCCGATTGACAGGATGAACAGCTGGATCGGCTGCATCAAAAGGTTGGTCGAGAACTGCGAGGCCCACATCTTGGAAATGTGGTTCGTCTCCGGAAGCATGAAGAACAAGCCCGCGATCGGAGCGGTGATCGCGAGGACGATCAGGACTGCATATCGGACGAGATAGACGATCGCCAGCACGTCATACGCGGCGGCAAGTCCGGCGGTGGTGAGGATCTCCATGACGCCGGCGTTCGGGTCGTGGCGAAAGTTCGCCGCAAACGTCGATAGGTCGTCCAGCGAAACGTAGGTGTGGACTGTGGCGCTGATCGTGTTGCTCGCATCGACCGCCATCTGGAACAACGACTGGGAGAAGTTGATGAGAACGACGCCCATCATCAGACGGGGCAGGAGGATTCGCGCCGTGTACTGGCTGCGCAGGCCGTGGCCCCACATGATCCGGTAGGCCGCCCATAGGGTCAGCAGCGCAAGCGCGGCGTCGGCCGCGAGCTGAACCTTCGGCTCGAAGCGTTGAATGGTCAGGTTGTTGACGAACGGGCCGCCGTGGTTCTCGAAATCGGTCGTTTGAAGGATGAAGTTCGACCAGACGTTGATGAGCAGCCCAAGGCTGTCGTCGAGCAGAGCCGCCGCGACGAGGTTTGGGTGGACGAGTGTGTAGAGGTATCCGTCGATCCGACCCAGCTCCCCATAGAGCTGCTTGACCGCGGTGAGAAGCTGATCCATCGATCAGTGTGTGGACGTCGGCACCGAATTGGTCAGGATGCTGACCAGCGAGCTCGCCACCTCGACGCCGATCGTCCCCACGACGATGCGCTGAATCCACTGCTTGGCCGCGAGCGCGGACTTCGACTCGACCGCCGTGATCTTCCAGATGAAAGCGAAGATGAAGGCGAGCGCGCCGACCGAGCCGACCAGCGCCTGGCCGATGTGAATCCAGACGGTGATCAGATTGGTGATCGGAGTGATGTCAGGGTCGCCAGTGAGGAAAACCATGTGTGCCTCCAGCTGTTTTGAGGCGCACGTTAGGCACTGCCCGCTGGAAGAGGAACCTTGCCTGTTAACGGCGGATTTTTCCAGGCGCTCATGGCTCGCCTCGTTACGGCCCGAGCTGGACTCAGCTCCGGATGAGCTCCGCCTCAGTCGTCAATGTGTGCGGCTCCAGCCCTGGTAGGAAAAGAAGTGAGTGCGGGTGCACGGGTCCGAAATCAGCGCGAGGTAGAGAAGCCCACCTGTCAGCTTCCATGTGTATCGACCAATTCCCCCTGGCAGCGGGATCTCGCAATACACCCCGTTGAAGAAGTCGATCTCGTCCTTGTTGACGACCACGTCCCCCGTGAGTAGGTCTACGCTCGGGTTGGCCACAAGGTACGCGTGCGTGGTCGACGCCATCAGCGTGAGCTGAAAGAAGCAGTTCTCGGGGGTGGGGGGCGATGGGCACGAAACGCCAGTCCTCGTTTCGATCACCGCCGGGGGCATGGCCATGAACCAGTCGCCGAGCAACTGGTCTGGCACGGGGCCGCCCGGAGGAGGACTGGGGGCGGCCGACGGCGTGGGCAGCTTCGCCGAGGAGGTTGACGGGCCACACGACGAAGCAAGCAAGACGAACGCAAAGACGGGCGGTGCGGCGATCGCCGGCGAACCGGTCCGGCGCTCGCGTGTCATGACGATTCGCTGGTGGTCCGGTAGAAGCTCCTGTTGGCCAACCACGCGAACCGCTCACATGGGTCGTGATTCAGCGGCGTGAAGTGAAGAACGTCCACATGCAGCGCCCACGTGTACCGTCCAAGCCCGTCGGGCAACGGAATCCCGCATCCAGAATCGTTGAAGAAATCTATCTCGGAACCGTTGACGACCGCGTTTCCACAGCATGAGAGAAAGCCCAGGTTGTTCGGCCATGTGACCGTCGTTGCGGTGAACACGATCTGAACCGAGCATTTTGCCGGGGTCGATGGCAGCTGGCATGCCAC
>Ga0207926_1000894_pt1 | contig 14701 bp, 12 predicted proteins | sample NGESurdeep072012_8_FD_184454 | JGI IMG/M metagenome (GOLD analysis project Ga0207926, IMG submission 184454) | Arctic peat soil microbial communities from Barrow, Alaska - NGEE Surface sample 210-1 deep-072012 (SPAdes) | ecosystem: Environmental > Terrestrial > Soil > Wetlands > Peat ...
AGATTGACGATGCCGTCCTGGCTGTTCTCGAGAGCACCCAATACGTGCTCGGCCCGTACGTCGCCGACTTCGAGAAGGAGTTCGCGAAATACAGTGGCGCTGCCGAGGGGATCGCGGTGAACTCCGGCACTAGCGCGCTGCACCTGGCGCTACTCGCCGCCGGCATCGGTGAAGGCGATGAGGTCATCACCACGCCTTTCACCTTCGTCGCCACCATTGCCGCCATTGATTATGCCCGCGCCCGCGCCGTTCTCGTCGATATTGATCCCGCCTCCTTCAACATCGATCCCGCAAAGATCGAGCGTGCCATCACCCCGCGCACCAAGGCGATCATTCCGGTCCACCTCTACGGCCAGCCTGCCGACATGGACCCGATCCTGGAAATCGCGCGCCGTCACAAGCTGATCGTGATCGAAGACGCCGCTCAGGCCCACGGCGCCGAGTACAAGGGCCGCCGCGTGGGCAGCATCGGCGACATGGCCTGCTTCAGCTTCTATCCCGGCAAGAACCTCGGCGCGTACGGCGAAGGCGGACTGGTTTCCACCAGCAACGCGGAATACACCCGCAAGCTGCGCATGCTCCGCGATTGGGGCGCGGAGCGCAAGTACCACCACGTGATAAAGGGCTTCAACTACCGCATGGAAGGCTTGCAGGGCGCGATCCTGGGCGTGAAGTTGCACCACCTTGAGCAGTGGACCGAGGCCCGCCGCCGCAATGCCAAGCGGTACCTCGAACTGCTTGCCGGCTCCGGTGTGCAGACGCCCGCTGAGATGCCGTACGCTCGCCACGTCTGGCACGTCTTTACTATCCGCACCGCCGAGCGCGATCGCATGCAGACGGAGTTGAATGCGGTGGGGATCGCGACCGGGATTCATTACCCGATTCCCGTGCACATGCAGCCCGCCTACGCCGACCTCGGATACAAAGCGGGCGACTTCCCCAACGCCGAAACTGTCGCCCGCGAAGTCCTGTCCCTGCCCCTGTTCCCCGAGATGACGGACGCCCAGATATCTGAAGTCGTATCGGCAGTACGGGCGTACGCGGCTCGCGAAGCGTCCGCAGCGGAGGCGCGCCGATGAGTTCCCGACCGGGGAAAGCGCGCTCCGTCAGCGCCGTGCACGCGCGCGCTGAAGTTCCGCCCGATCCCGCCTGCGTCAAGGCTTTTGCCGACGACCTGCGCGCGAAGTACGGACGCGATCAACTGCTCGATATCTACGCGCGTTTCTCCAGCGGCGATTCCGAATTCGACTTCCAGATGCGCCGCGTGCTCTGGCATGCAATGGCCAAGCGAGTCGGCGACGGCCTGAAAGTCGGACCCGGCGCCGGGTTCAAGCACATCGAGACCTTCGAGATAGGCGCCGGCGTGTTCATCGGTGCGCAAGCTTATGTTCAAGGCCGTTTCGACGGACGCTGCGTCATCGGCGACCGCGTCTGGATCGGCCCGCAAAGTTACTTCGACGCGCGCGACCTCGTGCTGGAAGAGTGCGTGGGATGGGGCCCCGGAGCGAAAGTTCTGGGCTCAGCGCATACTGGCCTTCCCGCCGATGTGCCGATTATCGAGACCGACCTGGAGATCAAGCCGGTGCGCATTTGCGCCTGGGCTGACATCGGAACGAACGCTGTAATTCTGCCCGGCGTGACGGTTGGGAAGGGAGCGATCGTGGGCGCCGGAGCGGTGGTTCCCGAAGACGTGGCGCCGTTCTCGATTGTCGCCGGTGTGCCGGCACGATTCCTGCGCTGGAGGGAGGGGCATGAGCCGCATGGACGCTGAACCGAACCAGGCGCCCGTGCTCTCACTGGTGACGCCTGCTTTCCGCGAGCAGCAGAATCTTCCTGTGCTTTACCAGCGGATTTGCAACGCTCTCGGCTCCGAGCTGAACTGGGAATGGCTCGTGGTGGACGACCATTCGCCGGACGCGACTTTCGACGTGATTCGCCAACTCGCTGCCAGCGATCCGCGCGTGCGCGGCATTCGGCTGGCACGGAATTCCGGGTCTCACATCGCGATCTCCTGCGCGCTTCATCATGTACGCGGCGAATGCGCGGTGGTGCTCGCCTCCGACTTGCAGGACCCGCCCGAGGCCGTTCCCGATTTACTGGCGCGGTGGCGCGAAGGCTCGCAAGTGGTCTGGGCGGTGCGGGCACGCCGCGAAGGTGAAAGTGCGGGGACCATCGGATTCTCCCGGCTTTACTACTTCATTATGCGGCGGCTCTCCGGCATGAAAGAAATGCCCGCTACGGGCGCGGACTTCTTCCTCATTGACCGCCGTGTCATCGAAGCCTATCGCGAATTCGGCGAGAGCAACGCCAGCGTCTTCGCCCTCCTGACGTGGATGGGCTTCCGCCAGTCGCAAATCACCTACGACAAGCAAGCGCGCCTGCACGGCAAGTCCGGCTGGACGCTGGCCAAGAAGCTGAAGCTCGTCGTGGACTCAATCACCTCGTTCAGTTACGCGCCCATCCGGCTGATGACGTACGTCGGCTTCGCCGTCGCGCTGGTCGGATTTCTTTACGCCGCCTTCGTGGTCTGGAACGCCTTTCGCGGCGTCGCCGTGCAGGGCTGGAGTTCGCTGATGGTGGTGCTGCTCGTCGTCGGCGGACTGCAGATGCTGATGCTCGGCGTTCTGGGTGAATACCTGTGGCGTGCGCTGGAGGAATCGCGCGGGCGCCCGCGCTACATCATCGAGGACGTTGCCGGGGCACTCGCTCCTTCCACCCATCGCACCGCCGCCGTTGCAGGCCGTAGCCATGACCCGGCGTAAGGTTTTCGTTTTCGTCGCTGGGCCGGTGGTAAGCGCGCTGTTCCTGTGGATCGCGCTGCGCAATGCCAACCTCGCCCAGTCGTGGGAAACGCTACGCCGCTTTGATCCACGATTGCTCGTGTTGCCGGTTGCGATCGTCGCGGTCAACTTCCTGTTTCGCACGTGGCGCTGGCGGCTCATTTTTCCTGCCGCCTGCCGGCCGCGTTTCTGGCCGGCGTTTCGCGCGCTTACCATCAGTTTTGCCGCCAACAACCTGCTGCCCGGGCGCGCCGGCGACTTGGGCCGCTGCGTCCTGATTGCCGGAAAGGTGTCCGTCGCCGAGAGCACCGTGGCCGCCGGAACGGTTGTGGTCGAGAAATTGCTCGACGGACTCGCGCTGCTCGCGGTGGTCGCTTACGCATTGCGCGTGCTCGTTTCGGAGGGATGGCTGCGCCATCTCGCGATCCTGGGCGCAATCGCGTTTGGTGTCGCCTTTGCCTTCCTGCTCGTGCTGCGCTGGCGCTCCGCGTGGATTACCGGGCTCCTTCATCGCGCCGCCGCCCGCAGGAGTCTTCCGGGTGCAGCGAAACTCGCGGGACTCGTAGACTCCTTCGCCCACGGCATTACGGCCGTAACTTCGCCGTCCACGCTCCTCGTGTTGTTCCTGCAGACGGCGGCCATCTGGGCGACGGAGGCGGCGCTGTTTTACGCCTTCGGCCGCAGCCTGGGTATTTCGCTTTCGGCCGGTGGCTCGTTGATTGCCGCCGCCATACTCGGCCTCGGCTTGATGATCCCCGCCGCGCCGGGCGCCATTGGTACCTACGAATTTTTTGGCAGCGCCGCTCTTCGTTTGGTCGGCGTGGCGCCCGCTCCGGCCCTTGCGCTCACCTTGCTTCTGCACGCGTGGGTGCTCATCTTCAACACCGGCGTCGGACTGGCCGCGATGGCTGCCGGCGGTATCGGTTTTTCGGCGTTTTCTGCGGCTCAGCCCAAACCGGTGGCAGGCGCGGCGCGCTCCGGCGGCGTAATATCATCATGAATACTTCACCATCCGGCATGTCCCGGAGCAGCAGTCAGGATCACTGTGCATTCATTACGAGATAAACGTATTTTGATTACCGGCGGCGCCGGCTTGATGGGCTCGCACATTGCCGAGCAGGCCGCTCGCAAGGGCACGAAAGAAATCGTGGTCCTCGACAACTTCGTACGCGGGCGGCGCGAGAACCTGTCCGACGCGATGGCGAATGGGAGGGTGACGGTCGTGAACGGCGACGTCAGTGACCGCGCGCTGCTCCGCGACGTGATGGAAGGCATCGACTTCGTCTTCCACCAGGCGGCAATCCGCATCACGCAGTGCGCCGAAGATCCGCGCCTCGCCCTCGAAGTTCTGGTGGACGGCACCTACAACGTGCTGGAAGCGGTGGTGCAGGCGCGCGTGCCGCGCATGATGTCCGCATCTTCGGCCTCCATTTACGGACTTGCCGACGAGTTCCCCACCAACGAGCTCCATCACCCCTACAACAACCGCACTTTCTACGGCGCGGCGAAGATGTTCAACGAGGGCATGATGCGCTCGTTCAACGACATGTACGGACTCAATTACGTCGCGCTGCGATACTTCAACGTGTACGGGCCGCACATGGACGTGTACGGCGTATATACCGAAGTGTTGATCCGCTGGATGGAGCGCATCGCCAGCGGCGTCCCGCCGCTCATCCTCGGCGACGGCAAGCAGAGCATGGACTTCGTCAACGTTCGCGACGTCGCGCGCGCCAGCATCATGGCCGTGGAGTCGGACGTCGTGGACGATGTCTTCAACATCGCCACCGGCGTCGAAACCAGCCTGACCGACCTTGCGCTCACTTTGCTCAAAGTTATGGAATCTGACCTGAAACCCGAATATGGTCCGGAGCGCAAAGTCAGCCCGGTCCCGCGCCGTCTTGCCGACACCTCGAAAGCCCGGCGCGTGCTTGGCTTTGAAGCGGAGATCGGGCTGGAACAGGGACTTCGTGAGTTGGTGGCCTGGTGGAAAGCTGAGCATAAGCCGGCCAAGGTGAGCTGTGTCTGATCGGCCGCGCACCATCCCCATCCTCAAGCCCACCACGGGCGAAGAGGAAGCCTCCGCTGCACGCCGCGTCATCCTTTCCGGATGGGTGACCCAGGGCCCCGAGGTTGCCGCCTTCGAGCGCGACTTCGCCGATTACGTCGGCGCTCTCCATGCTTGTGCGGTCTCAAGCTGCACCACCGCGCTGCACCTCGCACTGCTCGGAGTCGGCGTTCAACCGGGCGACGAAGTCGTCACCGTCAGCCATTCCTTCATCGCGACCGCCAACGCGATTCGTTACACCGGCGCCGTGCCGGTTTTCGTGGACATCGAGCCGCGTACCTTCAACATCGACCCGCAACTCATCGAGCGCGCCATCACGCCCCGCACCCGCGCGATTCTGTGTGTCCACCAGATAGGGATGCCGTGCCACCTCGGAACCATCTCCGAGATCGCGCGCCGGCGCAACCTGCGCTTGGTCGAAGACGCTGCCTGCGCGATTGGCAGCGAAATCTTGCACCAGGGAAAATGGGAGAAGATCGGCCTGCCGCACAGTGATGTTGCCTGCTTCTCGTTTCACCCGCGGAAGCTGGTCACCACCGGCGACGGCGGCATGCTGACCACTCGCGACGCCCAGCTCGACGCAAAATTCCGGCTCCTGCGACAGCACGGAATGTCCGTGCCCGACACGGTCCGCCACGGCGCCGCCACGGTCATCTTCGAGTCCTACGACGAGCTCGGCTACAACTACCGCATGTCCGACATCCAGGCCGCCGTCGGGCGCGAGCAGCTCAAGCGCCTGCCCGGAGCGCTGGAGCGTCGCCGCCAGCTTGCCGCGCGCTATAGCGCCCTGCTTGCGCAAATTCCCGGGGTGCTCGTGCCGGAACAACCCACGTGGGCGCGGACGAACTGGCAGAGTTACTGCATTTACTTGCCGGAAGGCGTGGGCCAGCGCGCAGTAATGCAGGCGATGCTTGACGCGGGCGTCTCCACCCGCCGCGGTATCATGTGCGCCCATCGCGAGCCCGCTTACGCTCGCGAGCCCTGGTCGTGCGGCTCTGGCGAAGGCCGCTGCGCCTGCCCCGGCGGAAACTGCGAGCGCCTGCGTAACAGCGAGCGCGCGCAGGAACGCTCGATCGTCCTTCCGCTTTATGACCGGCTCACCGAAGAAGATCAGGACCGCGTGGTGGCCGCTCTTCGCGATGCGGTCATGTCAACTCGCAATCTTCCCGCAGCCAAGCACGCCGGCGGCGGCAGCGAGATCGTGTAGCTCCTACAAAACGAAAAGACACGCCACAGCAAGGCGTGTCTGCAATCGATCTGAAATCCTAGAAGCGATACATCGCCAGCGAGGCCAGCATGGACAGGATGGAAGATGACCCCTTTTCGGCGGCCATCCTTCCCTTACTGGCGGGGACGAACAGGATGTCCTCGGAATTCAGCGCAACATCCTTGTTCTTTGCGTCCATGATCTTTTTCAGATCGATTTCGGTGTTCTGGATGCCTTGCGGAGTTTTGCGCATCAGCCGCGTCTTGCCGAGCGAGGCGTAGCGCGACGGGCCTGCCGCCATCGCCATGACCGAAAGTGCCGTCATGCTCGTGCCTGCGGTGATGATGTATTCGCCCGGCCGGTTCACTTCGCCGATCACGTACACCACACCGGCGCGCGGAACGATGACCGTGTCTCCCGGCTTAAGCTCGACGTTTGTTTCCGCCGTGGCCATCAAGTCGGAGCCGAGCGTAATCTGCTCGGCGGGACGCTTGTCGGCATGCTGGATGGTCACGTTGCGTCCGGCGCGCTGAGAAAGACCGCCGGCGGCCAGGAACAGGTCATAGAGCCGGCGCGCTGCCAGCGCCGAATAAACGCCAGGGCGGGCTACTTCGCCCATGACCGACACGCCTTGCGTGGTGTAATCCCGGATCATCACGGTCACGTGGGGAGAGCGCAGGAAGCCGCCGGCCACGAACTTTTTCGTGATTTCTTCCTCGGCCTGTTCCGCGGTGAGCCCGCCGATTTTCAGGCTGCCGACCAGCGGAAGCCCCACTTCCCCATTAGCCCCGACGCGGAAGTGTGTGGTCAGCTCCGGGACCCCATACACCGACATGTCGCCCTGATCGCCGGGACCGATCAGTAACTTTACCGGGGTATCGCTCGAACTTAGGCCGGTGTTGCCGGTCTTCTGCCCCTGCGAACTGGTATCCGGCGCGGACTGCACCGAACCTACCTGGTTCGAAGCCGGTTGCGGTGACTGCGTTTGAGTCTCCTGCGCGGTACAAAGGGTTGAAACTGCGAGCAAAACCAGCACCAGGAAAAAGACCGTACGCGAGCGGACGATCGAACTCATCGACATCAGTAGCGACCTCATTTTGCGGAGCCCAGCGACCCGTGTACTTATTGTAGTGTAGCGCCCGGGCAGAGTAAATATTTGCCCTTGTACGGCTGTCCTTCGCCAATAGGATGCGCCAAAACAGGCGAAAGCCAGCTCTGCTGTTTGCTCCCTGCCCGGAGTACTCCGCTGAGGCGCGCACAGTCAAGCATCAGGGATTCGAGTTTCAGTTTCGGATCGTCCGGCTGAAACTAAAACTCGAAACTGAAACTGTTCACAGCCGATTAAATCCATCCAGCGCCGCGACCTTATAGGCCTCCGCCAGGGTCGGGTAGTTGAAGACGGAATCGCGGAAGTATTCGATCGTCCCGCCGAACGCGATCACCGCCTGCCCGATGTGGATGATCTCGGTCGCGCGGTCGCCGATCGCGTGCACGCCCAGCACCTTGAGCGTTTTCGGATCGAACAGGATCTTCAGCATGCCGGTGTCGTCGCCCAGCATCATGCTCTTGGCCAGTTCGGCGTAGCGCGCGATGCCGATCTCGTACGGCGTCTTGTTGGCGGTCAGCGTCTGTTCGGTCTGCCCCACCAGCGACACCTCCGGGATCGTATAAATACCGTAGGGCAGCAACTCCGACATGCGGCGCCTCTCTCCGCCGAAGATATGCACGCTTGCCAGCCTGCCCTGCTCCATCGATGTGCTCGCCAGCGCCGGAAATCCGATCACGTCTCCGGCGGCATAAATATTCGGCACCGCCGTCTGAAAGAACTCATTCACCTGCACTTTGCCGCGCGCGTCGCATTTCAACCCCGCGGCCTCCAGTTGCAGCATGTCTCCGTTCGCCTGCCGCCCCACCGCGTACAGCAGGGTGTCGCCGTGAGCGCGCTTGCCGCTCTCCAGTTCGGCATAGACACGATCGTTGTCATCATTCCCCACCGACACGACTTTCTCGCCCAGGCGAAACACCACGCCCAGCCGCCGCAGGTAGAACATCAGCGCCTCAATGATCTCGTGGTCCACGAAGTCGAGCACGGTCGTTCGCGCCTCGATCAGCGTGACCTTCGCCCCCAGCGCGGCGAAGAACGACGCGCATTCCAGTCCCACCACGCCGCCGCCGACCACGATCACCTCGCGCGGCACCTCATCGAGGGTCGCCATCTGATCGGTATCGATGATCCGTTTGCCGTCAAAGGGAATGTTGGGCGCATGCGCCGGCCGCGTGCCGCAGGCGATCACGATGTTCTTTCCGCGCACCAATTGACTGGCGTGGTCGTTCGCCACTTCCAGCACGTTCGGGTCGAGAAACCGCGCCGCGCCTTCGAAGATCTCCACGCCGTTGCGCCCCAGTTGCGCGCGGATCACCTGCGTCTCTTTCGAGATGATGTCGTTCACCCGGAAGGCAAGTTCCTTGATGCTGATGCGCTGCGAGAAGTTCTGCCCGTAGGAGGTCCGCTGCAGAAACGAGGTCAGGTGGATGATCGCCTCGCGCAGCGCCTTGCTCGGAATCGTGCCCGTGTGCACGCACACTCCGCCGACCATGGTCAGCCGGTCCACGACCGCGACCTTCTTGCGCTGCTTGGCGGCGGAAATTGCGGCCTTCTGTCCCGCCGGGCCGCTGCCGATCACAACCAAATCGAATTCTGGGACCAAGCGTGGCTCCCTCTCTGCGCGCCCATTTTCGCGCAACTCAAATGTCTGGAAACGACCCCAACCTTTTGCCGCCTATTGTGGCACATCGGCCGCCGACAGCAACGGTCATCCCGAATTCGGGCGTAAGTCCAAGTCGAGACACCATGTATGCACTCGTTATCTGCTTTACCCAGCGACCAGCATCCCCGATCGGGCGTAGCATATTGTCATGTGGCCTGTGGCGTTGCTTCTCGCCTCCATCCTCTTCCCGCACGCGAGTCCTATGCCGCAGCCAAGGAGCGTCATGAAACTCGAAAGCTCCGCCTTTTCTTCCGCGCAACCGGTCCCGCAGAAACACACCTGTGACGGTTCCGACGTGTCGCCTGCGCTGAGCTGGTCCGATGTCCCACAGGGCACGAAGAGCTTCGCGCTCATCGCCGACGATCCCGACGCGCCCGTCGGCACGTGGGTGCATTGGGTGATCTTCAACCTGCCCGCGCAGACGAACGCATTGCCCGAGGGAGTGCCGAAAACGGATTCCGCCGCCGGAGGCATTCAGGGCCGCAACGATTTCGGCAAGATCGGCTACGGAGGGCCTTGTCCGCCACCCGGAAAGCCGCACCGCTATTTCTTTAAGCTCTATGCGCTGGACGCTCCGCTCGACCTCCGCGCCGGCGCGAAAAAACAGGACGTCGAACGCGCCATGCAGGGACACGTGCTCGCGCAAGTCGAACTGATGGGAACATATCAACATCGGAAATAGCGCCAAAGCCACTCCAGCGGGAAAATAAAAAAGCCCGCTCTCTTTTGCCTTCTCATTCCGAGCGCAGCGAGGAATCTGGGGGCTGGCCCACCCTTTCCATTATTGAAAACCTACGCGGGTTGCCCCATCCTTCCGCCCGGGGTTGGCGGAGGATGGGGGTGTTTCGTGGACCATCGCTGAGGCGGATGGCCGGGCCTAACGTTTGCCGTACTTCCGAGGGTGGCCCACCCTAGCCGGGTTTGCTAGGGTGGGGCTACCCCTGAACCGTCTCTCACAGTTCCCATTCAGGAATCCGAGGCCTGCTGCGCGCCTCTCCCCGAGCGGCATCCCACAGGCGCGACCCGCCAAAAACAGTCTTGGGATACCCCAAGTTACTTGGGCTTATCTTGTTGATTCCAAAGATTCGGGATTTCAAAATTTTTCAGCGCACATCACAAAGTTACTAGATGGTTAATGAGCTCCCGCCGCTGCCATTCCGTTCCACTTCGGGAATCGTGACTCGCCTTCCACCGACCGATGGCGCTGTTATGCTGGAAACTAACGGGAGAATAACGGGAAATTGCCGCCAATCGTGAATGCGCAGGGGATCGGCAAGTCGTTCGGGGCGGCGCCCCTGTTTCGGGACGTCTCCTTTACCATCTCCGAGCGCGACCATATCGGGCTAATCGGGCCCAATGGGTCGGGAAAGTCCACCTTATTGCAAATCCTGGCCGGACGGATTGCGCCCGACCAGGGAGAAGTCGCCCGCCGCAAGCTGACCCGTCTGAGCTATGTGGCCCAGGAATCGCGCTTCGAGCCTGCAGATACCGTGCGCTCCGTCTTGGCGCGGGCCTTGGAGCGCACGGCGGCCCCTGAGAATGAGCGCGAGGGGCGCTTGGTCGAGACCCTCGGGCGCGCCGGGTTCGACGACTTCGAGCAGCAGGCCGAGGCATTATCCGGTGGCTGGAAAAAGCGGCTGGCCATTGCCGAGGCCCTGGTCGAACAGCCCGACATTCTGCTGCTCGATGAGCCCACCAACCACCTGGACCTCGCCGCCATCGAGTGGCTGGAAGCGTTCCTGATCGACGCGCCGTTCGCGTCGGTGGTGGTCACGCACGACCGCTACTTCCTGGAGAATTACGCCGAACATATCGCTGAACTCAGTCGTGCATATCCCGGCGGAATATTGCTAGTCGAGGGAAACTACAGCAATTTTCTCGAGAAGAAAGAAGCTTTCCTGCATGCGCAATCGCGTCACCAGGAGGCGCTGGAGAACCGCGTCCACAGCGAAATCGAGTGGCTGCGGCGTGGGGCCAAGGCGCGCACCAGAAAATCCAAGGCGCGTATCGACCGCGCTAACCAGCTCATCGGAGAGCTGGCCGACCTGAACGCGCGCACGCGCACCGCGACGGCGAACATCGAGCTTTCGGCTAGCGACCGGCGCAGCAAGCGGCTGGTGGAACTGGAGAACGTCGGTTACGAAATCGGCGGACGCAGCCTGTTTTCAAGACTGAGCTTCACCATCACCGCCGGAATGCGCGTCGGCCTGGTTGGTCCCAATGGCAGCGGAAAAACCACGCTCCTGCGGCTGATCGAAGACGCCATCACCCCGACCTCCGGCGTGATCAAGCGCGCCGACATGCTGCGCATGGTGCACTTCGACCAGAATCGCGTGCTCGACCCGGATGTCACGCTCGCGCGGGCGCTGGCACCCGACAGCGATTCCGTTATTTACCAGGACCGCGTGATTCACGTGGCCTCGTGGGCGGCGCGCTTTCTGTTTACCGGCGAACAGCTCAACCAACCCGTGGGAAGATTGTCGGGCGGCGAGCGGGCGCGAATCCTGATCGCGCGCATGATGCTCGAACCCGCCGATGTCTTGCTCCTCGACGAGCCTACCAACGACCTCGACATCCAGACGCTGGAAATCCTGGAAGAAAGCCTGCTCGAATATCGCGGCGCGCTGGTCATGGTGACGCACGATCGTTACCTGCTCGATCGCGTCTCCACCGTGGTAATCGGGCTCGACGGGCAGGGCGGCATCGAAGCCTTCGCCGATTATCCGCAGTGGGATGCCTGGTACAAGCAGCGGCAGCAGAGCGCGAAGGTTTCTTCGGCGCCGCCGGAGCGTCCGCAGGCAGTTGCGCCAACCGGAAAGAAGAAGCTCTCCTACCTGGAAGCGCGCGAGTTCGCGGCCATCGAGCAGCGCATCGCGGACGCGGAAGACGATCTGGCGGCCAAGCGTGCGGCCTTCGAGGATCCCGCGATCGGGTCCGATGCGGAGAAGCTGGTGAATGCGCAAGCAGCGTTGAATGCCGCGCAGAAGTTAGTGGACGAACTCGTCAACCGCTGGTCGGAGTTGGAAGAGAAGCAAAGCTAGGCGAAATTCTGCGCTCCCTCGCGCATCCCACATGAATCCATTTGTCCGTCCGCCGCATTTAATCAAGAGATGACTAAAACTAACGGATACAGCACGCCATCTTCTACTGCTCCTCTCGGACCTTTTAGCCTCAACCGCCGCGACCTACTGCCGAAAGACGTGCAGCTCGACATCCTGTACTGCGGCGTCTGCCACTCCGACCTGCACACCGCGCGCAACGAGTGGGGCAACACCGTTTACCCGTGCGTCCCCGGGCACGAAATCATTGGCCGCGTGGTTGCCGCCGGCGCGCAGGCCAAGCGCTTCAAGCCGGGCGATATCGCGGGCGTCGGCTGCATGGTGGACTCCTGCCGCACCTGCGCCAGTTGCCGCGCCGGGTTGGAGCAGTACTGCGAGACGGGGTTCATCGGCACTTACAACAGCGAGGACCGGCACCTCGGCGGCCTCACCATGGGCGGCTACTCGAAGACCATCGTCGTCGACGAGGATTTCGTCCTCCGCATTCCCGACCAGCACAATCTCGCGGCCGTCGCGCCGCTGCTGTGCGCCGGCATCACGACCTATTCACCTCTGAAGCACTGGAAAGTGTCGAAGGGGCAGAAGGCCGGCATCGTCGGCCTGGGCGGCCTGGGACACATGGGCCTGAAGTTGGCGCACGCCTTCGGCGCTCACACCGCGCTCTTCACCACTTCGCCGGGAAAAGCGCAGGACGCGAAGCGGCTGGGTGCGGACGAGGTAATCGTCTCGAAAGATGCGAACGAAATGGCGAAGCACGTAAACAGCTTCGATTTCATCCTCGACACCGTCTCCGCGCAGCACGACGTGAACGCCTACCTGAACATGCTGAAACGCGACGGAACATTGGTGCTGGTGGGCGCGCCCGACCAACCGCTGCCCGTCGCGGCGTTCAGCGTCATTCCATTGCGCCGTCAGTTTGCGGGCTCGCTGATTGGCGGCATTCCGGAAACGCAGGAGATGCTCGACTTCTGCGCGCAGCACGGCATCGTCTCCGACATCGAGATGATTCCGATTCAAAAGATCAACGAGGCGTACGAGCGCATGCTGCGCAGCGATGTGAAGTACCGCTTCGTCATCGACATGAGCTCGCTGGAGTAGCTACTCGAACTGCCGCCGGAAACTTGCGAGTTGCTGCTCCAGGTCGCCGACCTTGTGCCGGAGCTCGCCGACCTCTTCTTCCAGCCGCGCGATCCGGTCACCATCCGCCGACGTTTGTGGAGCAACGGAGCCAGCCGGTGTTGGATAACTCGCCGTGTCGCCCGACATCAGGTGCGCATACCGCGCCTCTTTCGTCCCCGGCTGGCGGGGCAGGACTTTCGCCAGCGGCGGCTCGTGCTCGATCAGGCGCTGCAGCGTGGACTGCACCTCGTCCAGGTGTTCGAATCGGTTCAGGCGCTCGGTACGTCCGCGCAGCTCGCCCGGTGTCTGCGGCCCGCGCAGCAGCAGGACGCACAGCACGGCGGTCTCCCCTCGATTGAGGTTCAGAATCTCCTGCAGCCGGTGTTCGTACTTGGCCACCCGGCTGTCGGCGCCGCTCGCGGGCCCGGCCAGCCGCTTTTCCTGCAATGAGTTCAGCGCCTGGCGAACGGTGTCCTCGCTCAATTCCATCACCGGCTCGCGGTTCGACTTCTGATTGCACGCGTTTACCAGCGCGTTCAGCGAGAGCGGATAGTAATCGGGCGTGGTGATGTCTTTCTCGATAAGCGCGCCGAGCACCCGCGCTTCTACGTCGGTGAGGTCGAAGTTTGTCACCTGCCTATGGTAATGCGTGCCGCCCGCCGCGGCAGTCGTCTATTACAATGATGCCCATGCATAAAGCCAGCGTTCTCCTAATTCCTGTGGTCGTTTTTCTCGCCGCGTGCAACAGCACCCCGTCTCCGGCGCCGTCCGCTTCTTCCCCGGCTCCGGCGAGCGCAGCCTCCGCCCCGCCGGCCGCGCCGAATGTTGCGGCTGCTTCTACTGGCGAAGTGCAACAGAAGCTACAGGAAATTGCCGGAAGCAGCGCGACAAACTGCGGCCAGGTGAGATCGCTGTCGGTCGACGAATTGAAGACCTCCAGCGACTGCGCCATGCAAGCCGCGAAGAACAAGAAGGCGTTCCTCGTGAGCTACGACATGCCGGGAATGAGTATCGGCGTGGCTGGAGGGTCCGACGGTAAGCTCTTCACCGTGCAATCGGAAGAGGAGAACGGAAAGCCCGCGCCGCCCAAGATGCAGGCTTGTCCGGCGGAGTTGCGCGTGGCGCAAAGCGGACGCGTGACCTGCTTCCCGGTCGGATCGATGGGAGTAACGCCCGGCTCGGCCAATCCACACGCCGCACCGGGCGCGGGTCACGGCGGAGGCATGGCCATGCCTCCCGCGGGCACGCCAAATCCGCACAAGGGGACGGCCACACCGCAGAAGTCTCACTAGCCGCCAAGTAATTGTCCGGCATCCACGCGCAGCACCTGGCCGGTGATTCGCCGCGAAGCGTTGCCGCACAGGAATAATGCGGCTGCGGCGACATCCGATGGTTCCACGAATTCGCCGGTCAGTGTTTCCGCCAGCGCCGCATCGCGCACGGGCTTCGGCAGCGATTCCGTCAGTGGCGTGCGCACCCATCCCGGCTCGATCACGTTCACCGTCACGCCGAAGCGCCCGGTCTCGCGGGCGACGGTCTTTGCCAACCCGACAAGTCCCGCTTTGCTCGCGGAGTATGCCGACGTCCCAAACTTTCCTCGCGAGCCATTGATCGACCCGATCAGCGCCACGCGCCCGCCGCTTTCGTTCGCACGCAGCAGCGGGATGGCATGACGAAGCAGCAGGAACGCGCCGCGCAGG
>Ga0207926_1000897_pt1 | contig 14684 bp, 8 predicted proteins | sample NGESurdeep072012_8_FD_184454 | JGI IMG/M metagenome (GOLD analysis project Ga0207926, IMG submission 184454) | Arctic peat soil microbial communities from Barrow, Alaska - NGEE Surface sample 210-1 deep-072012 (SPAdes) | ecosystem: Environmental > Terrestrial > Soil > Wetlands > Peat ...
CACGAGCACGGTCGCTCCCGCCCTGACGACCAGCGGCGCCGTCTTTGCGTCGATGCCGCCATCGACCTCGATCTCGATGTTCGGATCCATCGCGCGCAGACGGCTGATCTTCTCCGGGCTCCGCGCGATGAACTTCTGGCCGCCGAATCCGGGCTCCACGGTCATCACGTTGACGAGGTCGATGAAGGGCAGGATCTCGCGCAGGTCCTCGAGCGGGGTCGCAGGGTTGATCGCCACGCCGGCTTTCGCGCCGAGCTCCTTGATCGTGTTCACGGTCCGGTACAGCGACGATGTCGATTCGACCTGCACCTCGATCAGCGTCGCACCCGCTTTGGCGAACGCTTCGATGAAGAGCTCCGGATGTTCGATCATCAGGTGCGCCTCGATAGGCAGGGAGGTCGCGCGCCGGACGGCCTCCACCACCAGCGGCCCGAACGTGAGGTTGGGTACGAAGTGCCCGTCCATCACGTCGACCTGGATCCGGTCGGCGCCGGCGGCCTCGGCCTCTTTCACCTGCTCCGCCAACCGCCCCAGGTCCGCCGACAGGATCGAGGGAACGAGCTCGATCCTGCTCACTGACCTGCCGCGGCCCGGTCGATCAACCATCGTGCGCCCGCAATCATCCCGGATGGCACCTCGCGCCGTTTGGCCCTGGCCACGGCGTCGGCCTTGCCCGCCCCTGTCGCGAGGATGATCACGCGCCGCGCCGACTGCAGCGCGTTGAGCGTGAGCGTCACCCGCTTTGAAGGAGGCTTCGGCGAGTCGCGGATGCCGATCACGAGGCCCGACGCCTTGAGCGCGGGGTGGCCCGGAAACAGCGACGCCGTGTGCCCGTCCTCCCCCACACCGAGCAAGACCACGTCAAGCGGCGCCATCGAGGCGACGACGTGCGCGTACAGCCCGGCCCCTTCGTCAGGTCCGAGCTCGGCAGGCATGCGATGAACGGTCGCGGGAGCGACGCGGTCCAGCAGCGCCTGGCGGGCCATGCGGTAGTTGCTGTCGGGATGGTCGGGAGGGACGCACCGCTCGTCTCCGAACAGGACGCTCACCCGGCCCCACTCGACGTCCATTCCCGACAGGATTTCGTAGCAGCGTTGAGGCGTCGTACCGCCGGCGAGGACGAGGCTGCGCGCGCCATCGTGTAGAGCTTCTGCGATGTCGGTGGCGGCGGCCGCGGCGACGTCCTCGGCAGATTCCAGGACTATGAATTCAACAGGTCCCATCCTTATCGCCGCTTTGCGCGCAATTCGTCGTCCGCCGCGTGCTGCACCTAGATCGACTTCATGAGCTCAGCCGCGGCCGCCAGGGATCGCGCGAACACCTTGTCCTGCGTGCCGTGGGACAGGAGGTCCAGGAGGAGGGTCGCCTCGTCCTCGGGGTCGACCTGCTGCACGTGGCGCAGGGTGGCGACGTCGCCGATCTCGATCATGGTGAGCAGCACGCGCGTGCTGTCCTGTCCGCGCCGGTTGCGGACGAAGACCGCGGGCGGTCGAGGGCCCTCGCCCGGGAGATTCCCGGTCGCGGTGTGGTGCAGCTGCTCGGCGTTCTCCTGCAGCACGTCCCGGTGCCACTCGACCTTGCGCTGAGCGATCTCGAGCCCAGCCTCGTCCTCACCGCCCGAATCGTGCAGCGGCCTGTACGCGCCTGCGCCGATGTCCGGCGCCACCGTGCGGGCGCGCTCGGGGTCGCGCAGGACCGACAGCTTGAACGTCCTGCCGGCGGCGCCACCTTCGATCCGGATCGCGCTGATCTCCCCCTGCGCCAGGTGCGCCTTCGGCACGGACCTGAAGACGACCTGCACCGGCCGCCACCCGTCGGCGCCGAAATGCGCGACGACGGTCCCGCCCGCTCCGGCGACCGCCTTCTGCAGCTTCCATCCAAGCGCCGTGGCCAGCCATCCGATCAAGAGCGCCGCCGCCACGCGGTTGCCGCGACCTTCGCCCGAATAGTCGACGCCGATCTCCGAGATGCCGTTCAGGAACGGACGCCGGTCCGCCGGGGAGAAGAACTGCGCGACGCTCTCCCGCCACGACTCGAGCCGCACCCATTGCAGGTCGCCCAAGCCAAGTTTCCGGTGCACGCGCGACGCGAGGTTTGTCAGCTCGAGGAACGATCTGTACGGGGCATCGAAGCGCGCCGAGTCGACGAAGAGCCCGTCGCAGATCTTCAACGTGTCGTCCAGCCCGCGCTTGCCGAATGCCGGTGTGCCCACCCACCAGAGATAGTTGGGAACGCCGGCCTGAAGCAGCGGGTCGATCAAGCCCGACAGGTGGTCGCCCGCCGCTCCGTGCACGCGGAGGGTGATCACCTCGCACTGCATCGCGCACGCGGACAGCGGGCGCAGCACATCGGTCGAGATCGTGGCGTCGATCTTTCCGGACCGCGGACCGGGTTGGTCGCGCACCACGATGACCTGCGCGGGGTGATGGTTCCCAATCGCCCTCACCGCGCGTTCCGCGCGGCGCTCCTCCGCGTCGGTGGTCGCGACGGCGATCAGCGTCATGATGCAGTTGCGCGGATGCGGCAGCTCCGTCTCGTGCGCCTCTGCGAGTGCGAACTTCTTCCGGATGTCGTTCAGCGCAGCCAGCACCTCGCTCATCGTCACGCCGTCTCCGCGCCATTCGACTCCGGACTCGGGCTTGATCGCCGTGCTCACGGGCGGTGCCACTCCCTGCCATCCTGCTGGATCATCTTGTCGGCCGCGGGCGGACCCCATGTGCCGGCCGCGTACATGGCAAGGGTCGGCCGGTCATCGCGCCATGCGGCCTCGATGGGGTCGATGAACTTCCAGGCCGCCTCGACCTCGTCCGCGCGCGTGAAGAGCGTCGGGTCTCCGATCATGCAGTCCAGCAGCAGGCGCTCGTACGCCTCGGGTGCCTCGACCAGGAACGAGGTCGAGTACTGGAAATCCATCGTGACGCTGCGGATGCGCAGGCCTGCGCTCGGCACCTTCGCTCCGAAGCGTAGGGAGATGCCCTCCTCGGGCTGGATGCGCAGAGTGATTGCGTTTGGGTCGAGCTCGTGGGTGGCGTCGGGGCCGAAGGTCATGTGCGGCGGACGCTTGAACTGGATCCGGATCTCGGTCACACGCTTCGGCTGCCGCTTGCCGGCGCGGATGTAGAACGGAACGTTGGCCCAACGCCAGTTGTCAATGGTCACTCTCAGCGCCGCGAACGTCTCGGTGAGCGAACCGGGTGCGACGTTCTTCTCGTCGCGGTAGCCGGACGCCTGCTCGCCCTGGACCCAGCCTTTCGTGTACTGACCGCGCACCGTGTAGCGGGCCACCTCCTCGTCGGTGATGGGTCGGATGGCGCGCAGGACCTTGACCTTCTCGTCGCGCACGGCGTTGGCCTCGAACGCGAGCGGCGGTTCCATCGCGACGAGCGCCAGCAGCTGCATCGCGTGGTTCTGCACGATGTCCCTCAGCGTGCCCGCCTTGTCGTAGTACGCGCCGCGCAGCTCGACGCCGATCTCCTCCGCGACGGTGATCTGTACCGAGTCGATGAGGTTCGAGTTCCAAACAGGCTCGAAGATCGAGTTCGCGAACCGGAAGGCCAGGATGTTCTGAACCGTCTCCTTCCCGAGGTAGTGGTCGATGCGGTAGACGGAGTCCTCGTGAAAGACGCGCTGCAGGATCGCGGTCAGCTCGCGCGCGGATTTCAGGTCTGAGCCGAACGGCTTCTCGACCACGATGCGGTGGAAGCCCGCGCCCGTCGTCATGCCGGCCGCCTTCAGCTGCTCCACGATCGTCTCGTAGGTCGGAGGCGGCGTCGCGGTATAGAACATGCGGTTGCCGGAGACATGGCGGCTCGCGTCGAGCTCGGTCAGGCGGCGCTGCAGAGCTTTGAAGTCGTCGAGCTTCCCGAAGTCGACCTTCACGTAGAAGCAGCCGGCGAGGAAGGCGTCCAGCACGCGCTGGTCGACCGGCTGGGTGCGAGAGAACTCCTTGATCTTCTCCGATGCGTGCTTGCGAAATGCCTCGTCGGTCAGGTCGTCGATCGCGGCCCCCATCACGGCGAAGCCCGCCGGCAGCAGGCGCTGCTTGGCGAGGTTGTAGAGGGCGGGCAGCAGCTTGCGCCCGCTCAAGTCACCGGTCGCGCCGAAGATCACCAAAAGGCACGGCTCGCCGACCCTGTAGTCGTGAAGCCCCTCGGCGAGAGGGTTCGCGGCGGCGACCGCTGTCACTTGTGGGCCGCCTCTCCCTTGGCGTCGGTCACCACGGCGTGGCCGCCGAACTGGTTGCGCATCATCGCCAGCATGCGGTCGCCGAAGGTGTTCTCCATGCGGCTGCGAAAGCGGGCGAACAGCGACTCGGCGATGATCGGAACCGGCACCGACTCCTCGATCGCCGCCTCCACCGTCCAGCGCCCTTCGCCGGTGTCCTCGACCCATCCCTTGATCGTTGAGAGCTCGGGGTCTTGCTCCAGGCCTCGCGCGATCAGGTCGAGCAGCCACGAGCGGACGACGCTGCCGGTGCGCCAGGCCTCGGCGATCGCCGGCATGTTCATCCCGGGGAAGCTGTTGGAGAGCTTCATGACCTGAAACCCTTCCGCGTACGCCTGCATCAACCCGTACTCGATGCCGTTGTGCACCATCTTCACGAAATGTCCCGAGCCCTCGGGACCCGTGCGTACAAGGCCGCCTTCATCTGGCGCCAGATCCTTGAGCAGCGGAAGGCATTGGTCGTAGACCTCCTGCTCCGCTCCGACCATCAGGCAGTAGCCGTACTCGAGTCCCCAGATTCCGCCGGAGGTGCCGGCGTCCATGTAGTGCATGCCCTTCGCTTTGATCCGCGCGCAGTCCTGCATCGCGAGCTTCCAGTTGGTGTTGCCGCCGTCGATGATGATGTCGCCCGGGTCGCCGAGCTCGATCAGCTTGTCGATGGCCTGGGTCGTCGGGTCTCCCGCCGGCACCATGACCCACATCACGCGCGGTTTCGTCGTGAACCTGGCGACGAACTCCTCCCACGAGCCGGCGCCCACCGCGCCCGCCGCCTCGTGACGCTTGACGGCGTCCGGAGACAGGTCGAAAGCGACCATGCGGTGCCCTTTCTTGAGCAGGCGAAGCACCATGTTGCCACCCATGCGGCCCAATCCGACCATCCCCATTTCCATGTTTACTTCACCGCCGATCGAACAGCCGAGACGAGAGCCTTCCAGCCCGCCGCGGGGTCTTTGCCGAGCGTCACGCGCAGCACCGGCAGGCGGCGCGAGCTGAGCGACTGGAGGTCACCCAGCGACTGGGCCTGCTTGAGGATGGAGAAGCTGAACGGCTGGCCGGGAATCGGCACGTCCTGCGTGTCCTGCTGGACGATCTGGAGGAACAGGCCCGTCTTAGGACCGCCCTTGTGAAGCTGGCCGGTCGAGTGGAGGAATCGCGGCCCGTAGCCGGCTGTGGTCGCGATGCGTGTGCTGTCTCTGACCGCCGTCCGGATGGCTGAGATCGCAGCTTCGGAGGTCGCCGTGCGTGCGGTGTAGGCCATGATCGCGAAGTAGGCGCTCGGCTTGGCGCGGCCGATCAGCCCCTTCACGCCCGCTTTTGCCTTCGCCGCCGGGGTCGATTCGGCGGTCGGGAGCTTGCCCGCGCTCTTGAACTTCGCCAGCACCCGCTTGGTGTTGTCCTTGGACTCCTGGACGTTGGGCTGGTCGAAGGGGTCGATGCCCAGGACTGAGCCCGCAATCGCGGTCGCGATCTCCCACCGGAGAAACTCCCCGCCCAGGTCGAGCTTGTCTCGCAGCGTGAGCGTCACGACCGGCTGACCCGCCTTCTCCAGGGCGGCCACTGCGCGGTTGGGCGCGTCCGCGTCCATCCGGATGTAGACGAAGAGCCTGTCGGCGCCGTAGACCGGCGGCCGGCCCAGCGGCTCGCCTTCGACCGGGACGATGCCCTTGCCCTCTTTGCCCGTGCTCTCGGCGAGCAGCTGCTCGACCCAGTAGCCGAACGTCGCGACCTTCGGCGAGGCGATGAGCGTGAGCTTGTTGCGGCCTTGCAGCGCCAACCGCCCCATCACCGCGCCGAGCCACACGCCGGGGTTGGTCTGGGCCGGCACCGAGTCGGCGCACGAGCTGGCCATCTCCGTCGCGCGCTCGAGGAGCTCGCCGACGTTCGCACCCATCAGCGCGCCGGGAACGAGCCCGAAGTAGCTCAGGACCGAATAGCGCCCGCCGATGTCGGGCGGGTTGGAGAAGATCCAGCGGAACCCATGCTCCTTCGCCAGCTTCTCGAGCGATGTCCCTGGGTCGGTGATGGCGGCGAACTGCCGGCCCGCCTTGCCACCCCGCGCGCCCTTCTGCACCTGGTCCCAGAAGTAGGCGAAATGCGAGAGCGTCTCGGTCGTCTCGCCCGACTTGGAGGCGACGACGAAGAGCGTCTTGCCAAGCTGGATCTTGCGCCTGGTGGCGAGGATCGTGGCCGGGTCGGTGGTGTCCAGCACATGGAGCTTCGGGTAGCCCTTCGTCGCGCCGAACGTGTTGCGCAGGACATCCGGACCCAGGCTGGAGCCGCCCATCCCGAGCAGGACCACGTCGGAGTAGGCCTTTCCGGCCTTCGCCAGCTCCCGCAGCTCGGGGGCGTGCTCGAGCATCTTCTCGGCCACGTTCAGCCACCCGAGGCGGTCGCGGATCTCCTCGCGCCTGGCGGGGTCCGCGCTCCAGAGAGTCGAGTCCTTGGCCCACAGGCGCCGCCCGGAGTCTTCCTTCTGGAGCATCGCCAGCTGCGCGTCCACCGCGGGCTGAAGCTCGCCGAGGCTGTACCACTGCCGGGGACCCTTCCCCGCCTTGATGTCCTTGGACGTCTTCGCGATGGCCCCCAGGAGGGTTTCGAAAGACTTGATGAACGAGTCGACGCCTTCGACCTCCAGCTCGTGCGTGACCTGGTCCAGGTCCACGCCGGCTTCGGCAAGCTGCTTCAGCTGGCGCTTCGCCCCGTCCAGGTTCTCGTCGATGCTGCGGCGCACCTCGCCGTGCTCTCGAAACGCCGCGAGAGTCGCGGGCGGAATGGTGTCCACCGTATCGGGTCCGATGAGCTCTTCGACGTAGTACGTATCGGGGTAGCGCGGGTCTTTCGTCGACGTGCTGGCCCACAGCGGGCGTTGCGTGCGGGCGCCGGCCTTGCGCAGCCGCTCCCAGCGCGGACCGTCGAAGAGCTTCTCGAAGTGCTCGTACGCCACCTTCGAGTTGGCGATCGCCGCCTTGCCGTAGAGGCGCTCTAGCTCGCGCTTCTCGGCGGGATCCGGGATGGCCTGGATCTTGTCGGCCAGCATCTTGTCGACCTTCGTGTCCACCCGGCTGACGAAGAAGCTCGCCACGCTCGCGACCTTGCTGAGGTCGCCTCCCTTGTGGTGCAGCTTCTCGAGCCCGGACAGATACGCCTCGACCACCTCGTCGTACCGGTCGACGGCGAAGATCAGCGTGATGTTGATGTTGTGGCCCTTGGAGATCTGGTCCTGGATCGCGGGCAGGCCTTCCTTGGTCGCGGGGATCTTGACCATGACGTTGGGTCGCCGGCAGCGGTTGCGCAGGTCTTCGGCCATCGCGATCGTGCCGCGCGTGTCGTTCGCGAGCGTCGGCGAGACCTCGATGCTGACGTAGCCGTCCTTGCCCTTCGTCTTGTCGAAGACCGGCCGGAACACGTCGGCCGCGGCCTGGATGTCCTCGACCATCATTCCCCACAGCATCGCCGAGGGCGTCGCCTTCTCCTGGACCAGCCGGACCATCGCCTCGTCGTAATCGGTGGACCCGCTGACCGCCTTCTCGAAGATGGTCGGGTTGGAGGTGACGCCGGTCAGGCCCTCGTCGCGCAGGCGGGCCAGCTCACCCGACGTGATCAGCTGGCGGCGAATGTTGTCGAGCCAGAGCGACTGGCCGGCCTTCTTGAGCTCGCGGATCGGGTTGACTTTGCCAGTAGTGCGCCCTGCGCGCGCCCGGCGCGCTTCGACAGCCATTGTTATTTGGCCTGCAGGAGCTTGGTCGCGGCGGCCACGATGTGACGGGCGGAGATGCCGGCGGCGTTCATCAGCTCGTCGGGTTTGCCCGACGTGGGCAGCCCCTTCACCGCGAGGTGGGCAATCTTGGTTGGAATTCCGTCTGCCGCGAGGGCTTCCATCACCGCCGCGCCGAGCCCGCCTTCCGGATAGTGGTCCTCGACGATCACGAGCCGTCCCTTTGTCGCGCGCACCGCCTCGCGCAGGGTCTTCACATCGACCGGTTTCACCGAGTAGAGGTCGATGACCCGCGCGGGAATCTTCTTCGCTGCGAGCGCATCGGCCGCGGCGAGACAGTTGTGCAGCGTCACCCCGGCTCCGATCAGCGTGACCCTGTCCTTGGGAGTCTGGCGCACCACCTTGGAACCGCCGACCCGGAAGCTTTCGTTGGGCCCGTAGATCGTGGGGTATGCACCGCGCGTGGTTCGCATGTAGACGATGCCCAGGGTGTCGGCCATCACGCGGGTGAGCTTCGCCGTCTGGTTCGGGTCGCAGGGGTAGAGCACGACGGAGCTGTTGATCGCCCGCAGCGATGCGAGGTCTTCCAGCGCCATTTGCGACGGCCCGTCCTGCCCGATCTCGACGCCCGCATGCGAGCCGACGAGCCGGATGTTCGCCTCCGAGATGCCGGCCATGCGGATGAAGTCGTAGGCGCGGCTGAAGAACGCGGCGAAGGTTGATGCGAAGGGCTTGTAGCCGCGAACGCTCATCCCGACGGCCGTAGCAACCAGCTGCTGCTCGGCGATCCACATCTCGAAGAAGCGGTCGGGGTACGCCTTCGCGAACTCGTCGGCGTGCGTCGAGTTCGACACCTCGCCGTCCATCGCCACCACATCCGGAAGGGCGCCGAGCGCGAGCAGCGCGTCGCCGTACGCCTTGCGCGTGGCCACCTTGTCCTCCGGCTTGTAGACCGGGAGGGTCACCACCGGCTCCGGCTCGACGCGCTTCGGCCCGCGTGGAGTCGCCTCGGGCTTGGCAGTCTTGACCTTGAGGTGGCGAATGCCGCCAAGCTCCTTGATCGCGCGCTCGGCCATGTCCGGCGGCAGCGTCTTGCCGTGCCAGCCTTCCTTGTTTTCGATCTCGGAGAAGCCCTTGCCCTTGATCGTCTTCGCGATGATCACCGTCGGCTTGCCGGTCGCGGAAAGCGCTTGCCCGTAGGCGCGGTCGATCGCCATCACGTCATGCCCGTCGATCACGATCGGGAAGCATCCGAACGCCTCCACGCGCCGGCGGTAGACGTCGAGGGTCCAGCCGTACTCCGTCTCGCCGCGCTGGCCGAGGCGGTTGATGTCGAGGATCGCGGTCAGGTTGGACAGCCCGTAATGGCCGGCCTTGTCGAAGGCCTCCCAGATCGATCCCTCGGCCAGCTCGGAGTCACCGCAGAGCGTCCACACGTGGTAGGGCAGCTTGTCGAGGTTCTTCCCCGCGAGGGCGACGCCGACCGAGATCGGCAGGCCCTGGCCGAGCGAGCCGGTGGCGACGTCCACCCACGGGATCGCCGGCGTCGGGTGGCCCTGGAGCCGGGAGCCGAATTTGCGGAAGGTCATCATCTCGGCGTCGGTGATTGCGCCGACGGCCTTGAACATCGCGTAGCACAGCGGCGACGCGTGTCCCTTGGAGTAGATCAGGTGGTCATTGTTGGGGTCCTTGGGCCTGGCCCAGTCGTACTGCAGGTAGCGCGCGATGAGCACTGCGATCAGGTCCGCGGCGGACATCGACGAGGTGGGGTGACCGGAGCCCGCCGCCGTGCTGCAGCGGATCGAGTCGACACGGAGCTGCTGGCCCAGCTGGCGGGCAAATTCCAGGTCCGTGGTCGCGAGAGTCTCGGTGACGGTCATATCACTCCCTCTCCACTCAAGAGTGGCGAGCCTCCCGAGACCCGAAGATCACGGGACTCCAGCTTGTATGGCGTTAAGTCTAATCCGCTTGGGTTTTCTCTCTTGGATTTCGCCCCCTTCGATCAAGAGGGACGGAATTCTCGCCCACAAACGCCCCGCTTGCGCAAAAGGGGCGGAATCGACGGACTTTGGGGGCGTCTTAACGGGGTGGGTTGTCGAGATCCTGCCGACTAATTCACGTTCTTGGGTATGTCCCGGACACCCCGAATCCCGACCGAGCTGACGGAAAGACCGTTCTCATTGGGAGAAGCGAGGACGGCGGGGCTCACGAAGAGTTCGCTGAAGGGAAGCGCGTGGCGACGCATCGGCGCGGGGCTGTACTGCTGGAGCGGCCTGGCTGAGGACCCGTGGCAGGTGCTGTGCGCATGGCGGGACTCACTCCCCGAGGAGGCCCTTTTCGCGGGCGCGACGGCGGCCTGGATTTCGGGCCTGGACCTCAATGCGACCGATCCCGTCGAGGTCGTGGTGCCGCGGCAGTCAGGCATACGTTCTCGGCCTGGGCTGAGCGTGCGTCACTGCCAGATCCCGGCGTCCGAGTCGATCACGGTCCGAGGGCTGCGTGCTTTGACTTTGCACCGCGCCCTCTGCGATCTATGCCTTGCAAGGCCTGCGGTGGAAGTCCTGGTCGCGATCGACATGGCGCTGCATGGGCACTTGACTAATGCAGCGGCGCTTAGTCGGTACACCAACACCGCACCCGGCCGCGCCGGTGCGCGAAGGCTGCGTTCCCTTGCGGCGCTTGCGGCGCCGGCCGAATCGCCAATGGAGACCCGCCTTCGATGGCTTCTCATCCAGCGCGGCCTGCCGCGCCCAGAGGTGCAGATGAATCTCTATGACGGCGAGAATCGTTTCGCAGGCAGGGCGGACCTGTACTACCCCGCCGCACGGCTCGTTCTCGAGTACGACGGGGCCAACCACCGCGATCGCCTGGTCGAAGACAATCGCCGGCAAAACCGGCTCCTCAACGCCGGGTTCGGGCTTCTGCGCTTCACTGCCGCCGATATTCACAACCAGCCGCAGGTCGTCGAGGCCCAGGTGCGGAGCGCACTGGCCGAACGGACGAAATCAGCTCCTCAAGCGCCGCGGACGCATCAGGAATCGGAGGCCAGGCGCTCTACTTCGGTCACCATTCCGTCGAGGATCTTCAGGCCTGAGTCCCAGAAGCCCGGGTCGGTGATGTCCATCCCGATCCGCTTCACCAGCTCGTCCGGCCGGGTCGAGCCGCCGGCGGCGAGGAACTCCAGGTAGTCCTCGACGAAGTCCGGGCCGCTCTCCAGGTACCGGTGGTAGACGGAGAGCGCAAGGAGATTCCCGAACGCGTAGGCGTACACGTATCCCGGCGTGTGCAGGAAGTGACCGACGTAGCTCCACCACACCTTGTGCTCGTCGGTGAGCGTGAGGGCGTCGCCGAACATCGGCTGCAGCTTGGCCTGGTAGAGCTCGCCGAGCTGCTCGACCGCCAGCTCGCCTTCGCTTCTGCGCGCCATGTGGCACGCGTCCTCGTACCGGTTGAAGGCCACCTGGCGGAAGACCGTCGAGAACGCGTCCTCGACCTGGCTGCACAGCATGGCCAGCCGGACTTTGGGGTCCTTCTCCTCGGCCATGATGCGGTCGAACGTCAGCGCCTCCCCGAAGACTGAGGCCGTCTCGGCCAGGGTCAGCGGAGGGTGAAAGTCGAAGATGTGCTGTTTCGAGGCGAGCCGGTCGTGCAGGCCGTGGCCCAGCTCGTGGGCCAGGGTCAGCGCGTCGCGCAACTTGCCCGTGAAGTTGAGCATCACGTAGGGATGGTGGCGCGGCGTCACCGGCATGCAGTACGCCCCTCCCGCCTTGCCCGGGACCACGGGAGCGTCGATCCAGCTGTGGGTGAAGAAGTCCTCCACGAGGGCGCCCGCGCGCTTCGAGAAATGCTGGAACGAGCCCAGCACGAGCTCCTTCGCGTCCTCCCACGAGAGATCGCGGGTCACCTGGTCGATCGGGGCGTACCGGTCCCACTCGTAAAGGTCGCCGACCCCGAGGAGCTTCTTCTTCACCCGGTAATAGCGGACGCAGATGTCGTAGCGCCCGGTGACGGCTTCGACGAGCGCCTGCACCGCCTCGTCGGATGTCTCGTTAGCGAGGTTCCTCGACGAGATCCAGCTCGGGAAATGACGCAGCCGGTCATCGATCGCCTTCTCCTGGAGGATGACGTTGAAGATGTAGCCCCGGGTCCGGATGTCGTGGCTCAGGGCGTCGGTGATGGCATGGCTGGCGCCGCGCCGCACCTCGCGGTCCGGCTCGCGGAGCAGGGTCAGCGCTTCCTCGAGCGCGAGCTGCCGGTCGTCCAGCTCGACGCGGATCCCGGAGCACAGCTCCTCGAACAGGCGCGTCCAGGCGCTGTTTCCGGCCGGGCTGAAATCGGTGAGGACACGCTCCTCCGGCTCCGACAGCTGGTGCGGGCGGAACTTGCGGGCTTCCTCGACCGTGTGGCGGTAGCGGGCCGACTCGGGGTGCGCGTGCAGCCTGGCCGCCTGCTCGTCGGTGACCTGCGCCAGCTCGAGCATGAAGAACACCCCGTGGCTCCCCCGCTCCGCCGCCGCCTCGCGCACCCGCGCGAGCACTCTGCCGGCGGCCGCGTCCTGGGTGTTCTGGCTGTGCAGAAGATAGGCGTAGACCTCAGGCTTCGCCGCCTCCTCCTCGTGTTGCTCGAGCTCTCGCATCATCTCGGCGAACTCGTGCGGCTCGAGGGTCGCGACCCTGCCCTTGTAAGAGGCCTCAAAAGCCCTGGCGCCCTCCAGCGCGCGGGCAAGCGTGCCCTCGAGCGCGGGGTCGGTTGGCGATGTGTAAAGGTCGGACAGGTCCCAACGAACCGACTCGGCGCCCGTTTGCCTCACGCCTTTGACCATCGGCGGGTCAGGATAACCGGTGCCGAAACCGAGCGAACCGCATACCGTTCGCTTAACGATCTCACAGCCTTTTCGAGAGCTCCCGCACTGCATCAGGATGGGGCCAGCGACCGGCGTATGCCCCCTCGTTGACGGCCTGAGTGACGTCGTCCAGGACGGCTTGCACCGAGCCTGGGCCGGCGCCATTGAAGTACTCGAGAGGTGTCTCTGGCGGCGCGCGGCGGCGACCCACCTTGCGCTGAACGCGCTCATAAAGACGAAGCAGCTCTGACTCTCCCGGGGGCGCGTTCCCTCTCCGTGTCCATCGCCGGGTGCGGAGCCAGGCCCACGCGAAGACGACGAGCAAAGCGATAACCACGGCGGGTGGAACCACTCCGAGGAGGCCGAGCGAGCCGATCGCGGCCAGCGGCGCGCCGATCTCGAGGTGTGGGATGAGGCGTGCGATTCCGCCCGCCGCCCAGTGCGACGGGAACTGCGTCGCGGCCAGAGCCGAGAAGCCCGGCGACGGGTCGACCGGCACCCATCCGTCGTTGGGAAACCACACCTCGACCCATGCATGCGCGTCGCGCTCGCGCACGACCGACTGGTCGAGCACCGGGTCGTAGGAGCCGGTCGAGTAACCGGTCGCGAGGCGGGCGGGGATGCCGAGGCTGCGCAGCATCAGGGTCTCGGCGGTCGCGAACTGCTCGCAGTAGCCGATCTTGACGTCGAACAGGAACCAATCGACGGGGTCGCGTCCGGCCGGGACGTGGCCAAGCTGCTGCGAGTAGCCGAAATTCGACTGGAGGTAGTTCGTGAGGGCCATCACCTCGTCGAACTCGTTGGTGGTGTGGCCGGCGACTGCGGTCTGCGCGAGCTCGCGCGCGCGCTGCGACAGCCCACCATCAGTGAGGTACGACGGGCCGACGCCGTCTGTGAGGCTCAGGCCAATATCCGACTGGAGCTCCTTGGCTGTGAGGTTGGGCAGATAGGACACCACCGAGTAGGTCTGGCCGGGCCGTAGGAGATCCGGCGTGAAGAAGGTCCCGTATGCGTCCTCACGGAGGGATGTGACGGGCGCGTACAGGCTCTGGATTGGATACGCGGCGCTGATCACGCCCGGCAGCGGGCGCAAGACGCGGAAGACCTGCACGAACGTGCCCAGGTTGTTGGGAGGCGCCGGCGGGAGCAGGCGTGGCGGAATGAATGGCTGCATCGTGCGGAAGCCGTGCGCGGAGGTCGTCCACACCCCGCCCTGGTAGGTGTCGAAAACGAGTCCGCGCCAGTAGGCGGGCGCGGCGGTCCGGACGTACATCACGGGGCTGTCGCCGAGGCGGCCTCGGAAATGAAGGTCGACGTTGCTGGTCGCGCCCGACGGGTCGCCGCTCAGCTGGACCAGCGGCAGGGACGGATTCTCGAGCTCCCCTCTGAAGCTCACGAAGTTGGGCAGGGAGACGACCAACGGCGATGGCGCGAACGAAGCCGGCTGCGGAATCAGCACGAACCCGGCGAGGCCGATCGCAAGCGCTCCGAACACGACCGCAGCCAGTGCAGCCGGTGGTGCGCTGAAGTTGGCCCCCATCCGGCGAAGGTGCGAAGCCGTCCAGAACCCGGCAAGGCACACGGCCCACAGCCCGACCAGGATTCCGAATGGATAGTCCCACGCGTAGACGGCCGCGAGATAAAGGATCGCAAGGCTGATCCACAGGCTCGAGTAGCAGTTGCGCCGGGTCTTGAGGTCGAAGCTCGTCACCGCGACCAGGGCGATCGCGAAGTTCGCCTGCGGCAGCACTCCTCCGAACAGCGCCAGCACCGAGTCGGCGAGGAAGTAGGCCAGGGCCACAAACACCAGGGAGGCGAGCAGGACCTGGCCGAGCACGCCGCGCTTGCGCGCACGGCCTCGATAGCTGATGACATGGCCGGCGGCGGTCGCCACGACGCCGG
>Ga0207926_1000904_pt1 | contig 14643 bp, 12 predicted proteins | sample NGESurdeep072012_8_FD_184454 | JGI IMG/M metagenome (GOLD analysis project Ga0207926, IMG submission 184454) | Arctic peat soil microbial communities from Barrow, Alaska - NGEE Surface sample 210-1 deep-072012 (SPAdes) | ecosystem: Environmental > Terrestrial > Soil > Wetlands > Peat ...
TCCTGGAAGTAGAGCTTCATCCGCCACATCTCCTTGAGCAGCGTGACGGAGCTGCCGGCGCCCTTCTTCGCGACGACGACCTCGATCGGGAACGCGGCGTCATCGGCAGGCCGAACGCCTTGTCGGCGCCGCCCGAGAGAACCTCGGTGGCCCACGGCTCGGACGCGAAGACGATCGTCCGCGCTTTCGCCTGGGAGCCCAGCGGGACGCCGTTGTCGAAGCTCGCGAGGACGGTGAAGCCGGCGCCCTTGAGTGCCGACGCCGCCTTCGCCGCCGTCTCGCCGACGTCGGCCTTGAGACCCGAAAGGAACGTGACGTAGACCCCCTGCGTCTTCTCGACGCCCGCCGCGGACGCGGGCATCGCGAGGAGGACGGCGAGGGCCGCGGATGCGAACGCGCGCTTCATGTGCGTCCTCAGAACCCAAACGACAGGCCGAGGTCGAAGACCCACTGATCCATCTTGAGCTCGATCGTCTGCTTGCCCGGGACCTCGAGGGGGTTCGGACCCGTGACGGACTTCGAGAGCGCCCGGACGACGGCGAAGTTGACCTTTGTCTTCGCGCCGACGTTCGCGCTCGCCCCCACCGTGATGTGCTGCTCGATGACGCCGGGGGCGAGGATGTTGAAGAGGACTTCGGACTCCGGGATGGGCTGCTTCGCGTAGGCGTAGCCCGCGCGGACCGTGAGGCCCGGCGTCGCGGCCCACTGGAGGCCGAGCTTGTAGGCCGTCACGTCCTTCCAGCCGAAGCCCGCGCCGCCGTCGTCGCCAAGGCGCGCCGTCATGAGGTTCGGGAGAAGCGTGTTCCCGATCGACTCGGTCTTGCTGTAATAGATCTGCTGGACGTCGAACGCGACCGTGAACGACTCGACGGGCTTGATCGCGACGCCCACGGTCCAGTTCGCCGGGATGTCGAAATCGCCCTGCTCGGCGTAGAGTCCTTCGTAGTTTTTGAACTTCGACATCTCCATCTCGGTCTGGTACGAGCCGCCGACCGAGAGCCAGGGTGTGAGCTTGCCGAGGTAACCGATCCGAACGCCCCAGCCGAGCGACGTGTCAAACCCGCGGTTCGAGAGGTTGCCGGGCGACGACGAGTACGGGGCGAAGCTCCCGACTCCCTCGACCTGGAAACGCTGGTAACCGAGGACCGGGCTCAAGCCGAACGCGTGGCCCTCGGCGACCTTGTACGTGAAGGTCGGCGCGACGTACATCTGCATGAGGTTCACGCCTGTGCGGCCCGCGTAGAAGACCGACGCGTCGTAGTTCGTGTTCATCCCGCCGTTGCCGTAGAGCGCGATGCCGAAGGTCATCTTGTCGTTCAGCTTCCAGTTCGCGCCGATGCTCGGCATCAGGAAGACCGAGGTCCCGCTCTTCACGGTGCCCGGCGTCAGGCCGAACGTGCCGGGATAGCCCGACGGCGTCCCGGTGACCGTGAACTCGCGGTTCGGGTTGAAGAGGGCGACGCTCAGGTCGTAGCCCGTGACCCACGCGTTCCCTGCGGGGTTCGTCGCGGGGGCCATGGTGTTGAGGGACAGCGCGACGCCGGCGCCGCCCATTCCGTTCTGCGCAGTTCCGTAGCCGAGCTGGAAGTAGCCGTCCGTCGCGAGGGCGGGGGCGGCGATCAGTGCGAGCAGCGCGACGAGCGCGATGCCGATCCGGGTTTTCATCTGGGCACTCCTCTCACAGGCGGACCGTCTGGCCCGCGGTTGTTCAGAACGAAACGAGCGTCAGGACGCGGGGTGCGGCGAGTCTTCGTCAGGGCCATCAGCAGCCCCCGCCTTTCTTCGGTTCGGTGGCCGGCCCGGCGGCGGGTCGCGGTTCGGAGCGGGCGGGCCCCGCCGTCGCGGCGGTTCCCGTGAAGTGGGCGTAGAGAGCCGTGCGGGCGTTGTAGTCGGCGCTCTGCGCGGCGGTCGGGCTCTCCAAAGCCCTCGGGGCTGTCAGGATCTCGGACTTCCATGCATCGTAGCCGCCCCTGAGGACGTACACGTCGCCCGCGAAGCGCTTGACGCCTTCCGGCGGCGCCGCGAGGTCGCTCTGCCTGTAGACGACGAGCTGGCGCGTCGACGCGAGTCCCGCGGCGGACGCGGCGCCCTTCTCCTCGGGGCCGACGATGATCGCGCCGGGCAGGCGGCCCTTCTCGGCAACCGCCTCGGGGCGCAGGTCGACAACCCACCACGACTGCGGCGACGCGACGAGCTGCCTGCCGAGCTCGACGGCGCCGATCTTCCTGACGGTCTTCTCGGCGGCCACCGTGTGGCGCGCCGGGAGGGCAAGGGCGACGAGCGCGAGCGCTGCGACGGCCGCGAATCCGCCAAAGACCCGGGCCTTCACGCGCGTCGGGGATGCCGGGACGAGCGCTCCCGCCCGCGGGGCGAAGATCGCCTCGAGCTTCTCGCCGCCGAGGAACGCGCCGACCGCCATCGCGACGACGGCAGCCGCGACGACGGCAATGGGAACGCCGAGGAGCTGGTCGATCCGCACGGCGCCCATCGCGCTGCTCTTGTAGAAGCCCTCGAGCGGCCCGTACCCGAAGCCGAACGCGAGGGAGCCGAGCATGACGCCGCCGATCGCTGCGATGCCGTCGAGGTTCCCCGACGCGATCGCGACGACGCCCGTGCCCGGGCAGTAGCCCGAGACGATGAAGCCCGCGCCGAGGAGGAGGCCGCCAACGAGCTGCGGCCAGAGGAACGTCTCGGGGACCGTGATCAGCGCGAGGTCGAGGACGCCGATCCCGGAGAGGAACGTCATCCCGACGAGGGCCGTCACGATCGCGCTGAACATGACCTTCAGGACACGCAAGTCCGTCAGGTAGAACTGCGCGGCGAGGTTGCGCGCGCGGCCGAAGCCCGCGCGCTCGAGGACGAACCCGAACGCGACGCCGACGAGCGTGCCCACGAGGAGACCGGCGTAAGTTCCGAAGAGACCGTGTGCGTAAAGCGGAAACGTCATCGCCATTCCCTCCTCACGAGCGGGGCGACGAGGTAGCCGCCCGTGAAAACGGCCATCATGAAAACCCACGAGCCGAGCGAGAGCGCCGCGCCGCCCGTGAGCGCCTGGCCCGACGTGCAGCCGCGTGCGAGGCGCGCCGCGAAGCCCATCAGGACGCCGCCCGCCACGGCGAGCGCGAGCCGTTGTGCCGTCGTCGCACGCGGCCCTTTCTCGATGCCGAGCTTCAGCCGCCCGGCCGAGTACGCGCCGAGAACGCCGCCGAGGAAGACGCCGAGGACTTCGAACACGAGCCAGTCCTCGAGGACGTGCTTGCCGGGGCCGAAGTACTGCGAGAAGTACGCGTTCGTCTCGACGGCCTTCGGGGCGACGAGGTGCGCGCCCGCGACCGCGAAGCGGGTCACGGCGCCGGACGAGCCCAGGCCGAAGCCCATGACGAGGAACGACGCAAGGAGGACGAGGCCGAGGACTACGCCCGCGACGTATGGGTTCCAGAAGGGACGTTCGGACATTTCACTCACCTCTTCAGGGGAGAAGCCGGAAGGCCGAGGCCTGGCCGGCCGCGAGAAGGATCCAGCGCAGCGCGAGGCCGCCCGCGAGGATCAGGACGGGGACGAGCGCGACGAACGGGAGGTGCCGCCGGGACTCGAGGAGCTCCATCGCGAGGGGGACGAGGAGCCCCGCGACGACGACGAGCGACCAGAAGACGGCCGTGTACGGCCCGCCGAGGAAGCTGCGCGCCGCGAGGCGGCCCGCCTCGCCGGAGGTCGCCCAGCCGAGAAGGAGGAGGACGATCAGGACGAGCTCGGCGCCGATCGCGACGGCGTCCCAGCGGACGAGGAACTTCCGCTCTGCTTCGTCCAGACGGAGGAGGAGCAGCGACGCGGCGCCGGTCGAGACGCCCGACGCGAGGAAGAGGGGCCCGAGGACCGCGCTGTTCCACGCGAGGCGCGAGGGCATCGTGCCGAGGAGGAGGCCCGTGTAGAGGCCAAGGCCGACGCCCATGAGGACGCTCGTCACGAGGATGGCGCGGCGGTGCGCGCCTGCGAAGTCCGTGAGCCGCGCGAGAAGGATACGGAGGAAGGCCGGCGTCCGCGCGCCGAGCCACGCGCGCTGCGCCGCGTCGAGCGAGCCGAGGCCGAAGAGGAGGCCGGCCGGGTAGATGAGGACGAGAATCCACGCGCCCCAGGACATCGGCGAGGTCGGGCGAAAGACGGCGTAAAAGCGCCACGCCCAGAGCCGATGCGCGAGGTCGAGCCAGAGCGCCAGCATGCCCACCGAGAGGAGCGCGAGCGCCGCGAACGGCGTCGGCCGCAGGGAGCGCGAGAGCGGGCGCGCACCGGAGACGAGCTCCAGCGCGGCCGCGAGGATGAAGATCCCCGCGACGATCCCGCCGAGGAAGAGGTAGATCGTGATCTCGAAGCCCCAGACGTGGAGCGACGGGTCGATCTGCGCATTCGCGCGGGTCGTGACGGTCTCGAAAAGCTGCGGCGTCATGGTCGTTCCCTCAGAGCAGGAAGTAGAGGTTCGGCTGCGCGCCGCTCTCGGGGTGATTCACTTTCCAGCGGCGCGTTCGAAGGTTCTTCGAGACCTCGGAGTCGGGGTCGTGGATGTCGCCGAAGGCGAGCGTCCCGGTCGGGCACACGGTCACACAGCCCGGCTTCAGCCCCTTCTGGACGCGGTGGAGGCAGAACGTGCACTTGTCGACGTAGCCCTTCGGGTGCACGAAGCGCGCGTCGTAGGGGCATGCCGCGATGCACGCCTTGCAGCCCGAGCACTTGTTGTGGCTCACGAGGACGACGCCACCCTCGTTCACGTGGCTCGCGCCCGTCGGGCAGCTCTTGACGCACGGGGCGTCCGTGCAGTGGTTGCAGCGCTCGGACCGGATCTCGGCGGCCAGGAGCGGAAACTCCCCGCGCACGTCCTCCACGACCCAGTCGCGGCAGAAGCCGTCCGGGACGTCGTTCTCGGCCTTGCACGAGAGGACGCACGCCTTGCAGCCGACGCAGAGCCGGGTGTCGACCGTCATTGCGTAGCGCTTCTTCGGGACGCTCATGTCAGGCCCCCGACGCGGCGGCGGCCGCACGCTCGACGGTGACGAAGTTGACGCTCATCCCCGTGCTCCCCGCGACCGGGTCCACCGCGATCTTCGTCACGAGCGTCGTGTCGTCCAGGCCGCGGCCTTTCGCGAACTTCAGGCCCGGGCTCGTGTGGCCGTAGCCGTGAACGACGAAGACACAGTCCGGCCGGATCCGTTGCGTCGCCTTGAGCCTCGCCGGCGTGGACCTGGCGCCGTCCTGATTGACGAGGACGACCCGTTCGCCGTCCGCGAGGCCGCGCTCCTTCGCGATCTTCGCGTTCAGCCACACCTCGTTGTCCTTCGTGACCTCGGAGAGGAACCGGTTGTTCGTCGTGCGGCCGAACGTATGGACGGGGGTCCGCCCGAACAGGAGCCGGAACTGCCCCGGGCCGGGCTCCGGATGCCGCGTGTAGGGCGGCAGCGGCGGGAGGCCGGCCGCCTCCATCTGCCTGGAGTAGAGCTCGATCTTCTTCGACGGCGTCGCGAACGTCAGGGCGAGCCCGTCCTCGGTCGTCACGGGCACGGGCTTGCCGCGCAGGACGCCCTTCGCCTTGATCTCCGCGACGTCGTAGCCGCCCGCGGTGAGGCGCGCCTCGACCATCGTGCCGGCGTCGTCCCACGGGAAGTACTCCCCGAGGTTCATGCGGTTCGCGAGCTGCTTCGCGATCCACCAGCCCGGCTTGCTCTCGTAGAGCGGCGGCACGACGGGCTGGCGCACCGCGAGGAACGGCTCGCGCCAGGGTGTCGGCGCGATGTCGTCCCAGCGCTCGAGGTACGTGCATTCGGGGAGGACGACGTCGGCCCAGCCGACGATCTCGGCCGGCAGCACGTCGATCGCGACGAGGAGATCCAGCTTCTGGATCGCTTCGAGCACGTTCTCGCGCTGGGGGAGGGCCTGGAGGAGGTTCGTGCCGTAGACGATCCAGCCCTTGATCGGGGCGGCGCCGAGCTTGCCGGGGATCGTCGCGTCGCAGACGCCGTGCGAGAGAACCTCGTCGGCGAACGGGTACATGACTCCGTCCGGGTGGTCCTGGGACGTCTTCGGCTTCTGCGCGTACGCGGGCACCGGCGTCTTCGGGACGGGCATCGACGAAGGGATGAAGAACCCGCCGCGGCGGCCCCAGCTCCCCACGAGGGCGTTGAGGATCGCCACCGCGCGGCTCCGCTGCGTGTCGTCGCCGTACCACGTCGTGTGGCGGCCGGGATGGACGAGCGACGCGGGCCGCGCGCCCGCGATCACGCGCGCCGTCTCGACGATGAGCTCGGGGCGGATCGTCGTCTCCGTGAAGGCCCACTCGGGGGTCTTGTCCGCGACGTGCGCCTTGAGCTCCGTAAAGCCGGTCGTGTAGGTCTCGACGTATTCGCGGTCGTAGAGGCCCTCGTCGATGATCACGTGCATCCACGCGAGGAGGAGGGCGAGGTCGGTCCCGGGCTTGATCGGGAGCCAGTACCGCGCCTTGCCCGCGGCGGTCGAGAAGCGCGGGTCGACGGCGATGACCGTCGCGCCGCGCGAGATCGCCGCCGCGAAGTCCTGCACCTGCGTGTTGTGCATGTTCTCGCCGAGGTGCGACCCGAGGAGCGTGATGACGCGCGCGTTCGCGATGTCGAGCACCTCCGGCGAGCCGACGGGTGCCCCGTATGTGAGCTGGAAACCGACCTCGCGCGGCCCGCGGCACTGCCCGTAGGACGGCGCCGTGACGTTCGCCGAGCCGTAGGCAAACAGGAGGTGCTTGAAGAAAGAGCCGCCGAATCCATGCGAGAAGAGCGCGACCTTCTCCGGTCCGGACTCCTTCTGGATCTTCAGGAGCTTTTCGGCCGTGAAGTCGAGGGCCGTCTCCCAGGAGACTTCCTCGAAAGTCTGGTCCCCGCGCTTGCCGTTCCGGCGCAGGAGCGGCTTCTTGAGGCGGTCCGGATCGTAGAGGAGACCCATGCCGCCGGTTCCGCGCGGGCAGAGGTGGCCGTTGGAGAGCGGGTGATCGGGGTTTCCCTGGATCTTCGTGACGCGGCCGTTCTTCACGTGCGCGAGGAGGCCGCATTTCCAGAAGCAGAGCTCGCAGAACGTCGGGACGACCCGGTCGCCGTCCGTTCCGGGATCGTGGACGACGTCAGGATCGAGGCCCCACCACTGCGTGGCGAGGCCGGTGCCTGCCGCGGCGACCGCGACGCCCGCGCTCCCGATCTTGATGAACTCGCGCCGGCTCTGGGCCATCTCGTTCTCCAGACGAGCGGGTGCTCGTATCCGACCCTGGATTACAAGAAGCGGGCCAAGGCCGAAGCCGCGCCATTGGGGGCTAGAAGGCTCGAATCGAAACGCGACGTTGCAGCACGAGACATGTCGTTTCAGATCGGAAGCGGAACTTGAAACACGCCGTCGCGAAACGGAGGGCTAGCGGGGCTCGAGCCGGGCGGCCGCGACGCGCTGTTTCTCGGCCGCATTCAGGCCGCGAAAACCCGTCCGCGTTCCGCCCTCGAACTCCGGCGCGGGCGGCGCGCGGTGGCAGCTCTCGCATGTGCGCGCCTTGCGGCCCGTCGTGTGCGGCTCGACCGGCGAGAGGAGACGGCGCGCCGTCTTCCCGCCTCCGGCCGCCGAGGCATCCATGTCGAGGATCATCCCGGGCGTTGCGGGGACGATGCGCCCGTCGCCGCGCACGCCGAGGAGCGGCGGCGCCCACGAGAAGCCTTCGGACCTCTCGACCCACGCGCCGGCCGTCTCCTTCCCCGCGGCGAAGTCCCACTGCCGCCGAGAGCGACTGAAGGACATGTGGCACGAGTTGCAAGTGGGCACCCACGCCGCATGGCAGGAGCTGCACGAGAGGCGCTCGTGCCCCTTGCGCGCATGGTTCGCGTCGCGCGGCGTTTGCTTCACCGGCAGGACGACGCCGTCCAGCTTGCGGACGAGCGTCCACCGTGCGAAAGATGAGCACGCGCGCTTTCCGCTTTCCCGGTCCGGCCCGTGGCACGCCTCGCACGTGACCTCGACTTGCTCCTCCTTGTGCGCGCGGGCGGTGCCGTCGCCCATGAGGTCCGTGTGAAGGTGGCAGTCGATGCATGCCATCCCGGCCTCGCGGTGGACGTCCGGCGAAACGCGGCACGCGGGGCGGCCATCGTGAAGCGCGACGAGCGCGACCGGCGCCGCGCACGCGGCGTCCGACCCCTTCGCCTGGAAGGGCTCGATCTCGGCGAGGCCCTCGTACGAGAGCGCGATGCGCAGGCTCCGGCTGTGACAGCCGAGGCAGCGATCGTCGCCGACGCGCAAGTCGACCGGCGGATGCGCGCGCGGCGGCGCGCCCGGGAGACGCCGCGCGACGTGGCACGCGGAGCAGCCCGAGCCGTTGCCGTGGATCGCGTCGTCGCGGCTCACCCGCCGCGTTCCGAGGTGGCACCCTGCGCAGAGCCTCCTGAGGTGACTCTGCGCGGCCGTGGGGTTGGCGGCGCGGAGGACGTCGGTCATCGTCTCGCTCCCGTCCGGCGACGGGATCTCGCCGAACGCGAAGCGGTCGACCGAGACGATCCCGCTCGCGCGCGCCATCGGAGAGGACGCCACGCGCGCGGCCTCGCGCGCGTGGCAGCCCTCCCGCCCGCACGTTTCGCGCACCGTCGCGAGCGCGCCGGGCTCTCTCTCGAGCCCCTCGTGCGCGCGCTCCTTCGAGAAGGCCAGCGGGTTGCCGAGGTGGCAGGACGCGCAGCCGAGCGCGAGGCGCGCGTGCGCGCCGCCGGGGTCCTCGGACGCCTTCGCGTGGCACGTCACGCACCGCTCGACGCGGCCGCCGGCGCGGTCCGCGCCGCGGCCGATCGCCCGCTCGCGCCGCGCCTCGCGACTCCAGGCCGTGAGAAGGCCGAGAAGCGCCGCGCAGAGGGCCGCGACGAACGCGAACGTCCGGAACATCAGACTCTGGACGAGAGCAAGACCCGGACCGTGAAGAAGGCATACGCCGCGCACGATGCGGCGAGCGTGGCGAGAAGGGCCCGCCGGACGCGGCCTTCCGCGTGCCGCACGAGGCCGAGGAGGAGGACGAAGGCGAGTGGGAGAAGCCAGCCGGCCGCGGGCGCGAGGTAGCCAAGCGCGCCCTGCAGCCCAAGAAGCGACCACGGGCCGAGGAGGTGCGCGGGCGCGGCGGCCGGAGGCGCCCCGAGGGGCAGCGGGACCGTGCCCGCGAGCGCGAGGGAGACGAGGGCGGCGAGGACCGCCCCGCGCGCGTCCGGGATGAAGCGGCCAGCATGCTCGGCCGTGAAGAGCCAGAGGAGGAGCGTGAGCGTCCCCGCGTGGTGGAGGGCGACGGCGCCGAGGTCGCCCGGGACCGATCCCAGGAAGAGGCGCGCGATCTCGGCGCCCGCGAGCGGGAGCGACTCGAGGATGCGACGCCAGATCGCGAGAGCGGCGACCGCTTCCGCGTCTCCTCGCAGGACGAAGCCGCCGAGGAGAGCGGCCACCGTTACGGGCAGAAGGAGCACCGAACGCCACCACACGCCGGCCGGGAGCTGACGCTCGGTGCGCGCCGCGAGGACCTGGACGGCGTGCGCGGCCGTCGCCACGAGGACGCCGAAGCTCGCGTACGCGTGGACCGCGCGCAGGAAGAATCCCCACGCGAGGCCGCTCTGGATCTTCTCGAGGCTCTCCCACGCCGCCGCGGGCGTATAGAACGGGACGAGAAGGGTGCCGCTCAGGACGCTCACCGCGAGGAAGCCGAACGAGAGCCGCCCGAAGCCTCCCGAGGGAGCGCCGGCCCCCGGGGCGGGCGCGTCCATCAGAGGCGGGCGATCCACGTGTCCCCGCGCCTCGCGAGCGGCACGCGCGCGAGGGCGGAGCGCGCAGGCCCCGCCACCGGGCCGCCCGCGGCGTCGAAGCGGCTGCCGTGGCACGGGCAGGCGAAGCCGCCGGGCGCGCCCGCGACGCGGCAGCCGAGGTGTGTGCACGCGAGGGAGAGCGCGACGGGGGCCTCGGCGCTCCCGATCACGAAGAGCTCGCCGACGACCGCGCCGCCGGAGGCAACCGCGCGCGAGACGGCTGCGGCGTCCAGCGCGGCCTCGCGGACGGGAGGAGCGGCGGACCTCAGGGCGCGGAAAAGAACGAGGACGGAGGCCGCGGCCAGCGCGCCCCCCGTCCACGTCCAGAGCCGGCCGAGGAAGTCGCGGCGCGAGCTCACTCGATGCCCAGGTCGCGCATCCGCCTCCAGAGCGTGCTGCGGGACAGGCCGAGCGCCTGGGCGGCACGATTCCGGTTCCAGCGGTGAGCCGCCAGCGCCCTCACGATCCGCTCGCGCTCGGGTTCGGCGGGAATCCCGACCGGCAGGGCCGCGCGGAGCGCCGCCGCATCGCGTGGCGGAGGCAGAGCCTCGGCCCCGCGGAGCTCCGGCGGGAGGTCCTCGATCTGGATCGTCTGACCCGTGCAGAGCGCAACCGAGTATTCCAGCGCGTTCTCGAGCTCGCGAACGTTTCCGGGCCAAGGGCAGATCTCGAGCACGCTCAGCGTGTCAGGCGAGAGGCGCAGCGCCCGGCCCGCGCGGCCGCCGATGTGCGCGAGGAGGTGCTGGGCGATGAGGGCGATGTCCTCCGGCCTCTCGCGCAGCGGCGGAAGGTGGATCGGGACGACGCGCAGGCGGTAGTAGAGATCCTCGCGGAAACGCCCCGCCCGAATCATCTCCAGAAGATCCTGGTTCGTCGCGGCGATGATCCGCGCGTCCATCTTGCGCGGCGCGCTCTCGCCGACGCGCTCGAACTGCCGCTCCTGCAGGACGCGCAGAAGCTTCACCTGCAGGTGCAGCGGCACATCGCCGATCTCGTCGAGGAAGATCGTGCCGCCGCGCGCGAGCTCGAGCCGTCCGACGCGGTCCCTCACCGCTCCCGTGAACGCGCCCTTCACGTGACCAAACAGCTCGCTCTCGAGCAGGTCGGCCGACAGCGCCCCGCAGTTGACCGCCACGAACGGGCCCGCGCTGCGGAGCGAGTTCACGTGCAGCGTCCGGGCGATGACCTCCTTGCCGGTGCCGCTCTCGCCCGTGATCAGGACCGTGGCGGTGCTTTGGGAGAGCGATTCGACGAGATGGACGATCTTGAGCATCGCCGGCGACCGGGCCACGAGTCCGTGCGAGACGATCATGCTCTGCAGAAGGCTGTCGTCGTTCTCGGCGGGACGGACCACGATGAGATACCGGGCGCGCGGATCGCAGTGGTTCGAGACGTGCTGCGGGATCACCGCGGCCGTCAGCGAGACGAGACGCGCGCTGCCCGCGCCGCAGCGCAGGACGGCGCGCCGGCCCTCCTCCCGCCGCCCGTTCGTCAGAGCCTCGCGGAGCGTGTCCGTCGGGCCGAACAGCTTCGCGCCGACCAGCTCCTCAATCGGCTTCCCGAGCATTGAGGCCACCGTTCCGGGGCCGGCGATCTCGTCGAGAGAGAAGCTGGCGCGCAGGATCCGGAACTCGCTGTCCAGGACGATGGCCGCCCGTCCGAGAGCCTCGAAGACCGTTTCGAGCGTGGCAAATCCCGCGTTATCGACCGCGGGCGGCCCGGACGGCGGGGAGGCGATTTCAGGGGCGCTCACGAAGTGGCCTTTTCGAGTCTCTCGATCACGGCCTCGACGTCGTAGTCGGGCGTCGAGGCGCCCGCCGAGACGCCGACCTTCTTCATGCCGTGAAGCGCCGCGACGTCGAGCTCCGCGGCCGTGCCGATCAGGAACGTCGGCTTCTTCGCCTGCGCGATGCGCGCGAGCTCCTTCGTGTTCTTGCTGAACTTCCCGCCGATGACGACGATCGCGTCGATCGCGGGATCGTCGCAGAGGACGCGAAGCGCATCCTGGTTTTCCTTCGTCGCGTAACAGATGGTGTCGGCGATGCGCGTGTCGAGAACGCGGCGGCGGATCTCCTCGACGTGCGGCGCGAACGACTCGGAGTTGATCGTGGTCTGGAACACGATCTTGACGCGCGGGACGCGCGACCAGTCGAAGGACGTGACCTCTTCGAGCCTGTAGAAGACGCGATAGCGCGCGGGGTCGAGGTCCTTCGTGTAGCCGACGACCTCGCGGTGGTCCGCCTGGCCGAGGATCGCGAGGAAGGCCCCGTCCGCGAGCGAGCGGGCGATTTCCCGGTGGATGTCCGTCACGAACTTGCACGTCGTGTCGATCGCACTGAGGCCGAGCGAGGCGGCCTCGGCCCGCACGGACGGTGCGACGCCGTGCGCCGAGAAGACGATGCGCGCGTTGTGGGCCTTCGCGCTTTCGAGATCCTGCACCGTCGGGAACCCGAGCCGCGCCATCTCGTTCTCGACGCTCTCGTTGTGGACGACCTGCCCGAAGATCGCGCCCTTCTGGCCTTTCGCGGCCGCGATGCGAACGAGCTTGTCCGCCACGCGCACGCCGGCGCAAAAACCATATTTCTCGGCGAGAACGACCTCCATCAGGTTCCCTTCCCCTCGAAGTCTACGAGAGTCAGGTCTGGCGGGAGCGCTTTCACGAGCCGATCCCGCTTGATCAGCTCGAAGCCCTTCCCGCCGCGCGACACGGGCGTGTACCGCTTCGTGATCGTGTGCTCGGTTCCCTTGCCGTTCACGAGCGTGAGCGTCGCGCGCTTCTCGTCGTCGCCGAAGAGGGCCGCGCCCACGAGGCGGTCGTCCGGCGCGAGCTTGAAGCCGATGACGCCCTTGCCCGGCCCCGCGAGGACGGGGACCTCTTTCGCCGGGAACAGGATCGCGCGCCCCTTCTCGGAGGCGAGAGCCACGAGGTCCTTCTCGTCGCAGACGAACACCGCGGCGATCTCGTCGCCCTTCGCGGGCTTCGCGAAGCGGCGGCCGGCGCGCGTCGTCACCTCGCGGAACGGATCGAGCGAGAACCTCAGAACGAGGCCGCGGCGCGTGGCGGCGAGGAGGGTGACGTTCTTCGGCCGCGTGAGGCGCGGGTCCATGGAGAGTGCCGCGACGACGCGCTCGCCGTCCCCGAACTTGAAGAGCTTCTGCACGGGCTCGCCATAGCCCGTCGAGGGCGGCACGTCGTTGAGCCGCAGCACGTAGGCCGTGCCGTGGTTCGAGAAGAGAACGCCGCACTCCTTCGTCGAGCCCTGCAGGACGGCGAGGACCTCGTCGCCTTCCCGGAGGCGCGTGGACTTCGGGTCCTTCATCTCGCGCTGACGCTTCAGCCACCCGTCCTGCGAGACGACGGCGTACGTGTCCTCATGCTGGATGAAGGCCTCGGCGTCGTACGTGGGCTCCTCGACGCTTGCGGACACCTTCGTCCGCCGCTTCTCGCCGAGGAGCATCTCGCGCACCTCGGCGAGCTCGCCTTTCACTTCGTTCCAGAGCTTCTTCTGGGACTCGAGGATCGCCTCGATGATGGCGGCCTCGGCCTGCTTTTCCTTCAGCTCGGCGCGGATCGCGTCGATCTCGAGCCGCGCGAGCTTGTAGAGCTTCGTCTCGAGGATCGCCTCCACCTGCTCCTCGTCGAGAGAGAAGCGCTTCATGAGCTTTTGGGCGGCGTCGGCCTTGCCGTCGGACTTGCGGATGATGCGGATCGCCTCGTCGAGCGCGTCGTAGATGACGATGAAGGCCTCGAGTAGGTGAATGCGTAGCTGGAGCTCCTCGAGGTCGAAGACGAACCGGCGCCTCACCGTCTCGAGGCGGAAGTCGAGGAAGTGCCGGAGGATCGCGGCGAGCGGGAGGCGCGCCGGCTCGCAGACGTCCGGGTTCGCCGTCGGCACGAGGCACGTCAGGTTCACGGGCACCGTCGTCTCGAGCGGCGTGTGCTTGTAGAGGTACGTCATGACGAGCGCGGGGTCTGTGTCGCGCTTGATCTCGAGGACGATGCGGACCTCGTCGGTCGACTCGTCGCGCACGTCCACGAGGACCGGGAGGCGGCGCTCGATGATGACGTCCGCGATCTTCGCGACGAGCGCGGCTTTCTCCAGCGCGTACGGAATCGAGGTGACGACGATCGTCTGCGCCCCGCGCGCGCCCTCTTCGGCTTCCCACTCGCCGCGCAGCTTGAGCGTGCCCTGCCCGTTCTCGTAGATCGCGCGCAGCTCGCGCTTGTTCGACACGAGGAGTCCGCCGGTCGGAAAGTCCGGCCCTTTGATGAAACGCAGCGGGTCCGACTCGGGGTCGTCCACGGCCGCGATCGCGGCGTCGAGAACCTCGACGGGATTGTGAGGCGGGATCGCCGTCGCCATGCCAACCGCGATGCCCGTCGCGCCGTTGATGAGGAGGTTCGGATAGCGCGCGGGCAGGACGACGGGCTCGAAATGGACGCCGTCGAAGTTCGGCCGCCAGTCGACGGTCTTCTTGCGGATCTCGGAGAGGAGCTCGATCGCGAGAGGGCGCAGGCGCACCTCGGTGTACCGGTATGCCGCCGCCGAGTCGCCGTCCAGGGAACCGAAATTGCCGTGCCCGTCCACGAGCGGCGCGCGGAGCGAAAAGGGCTGCGCCATCCGGACCATCGCGTCGTAGATCGCGACGTCGCCGTGCGGGTGGTACTTGCCGATCACGTCACCGACAACCGACGCGGACTTCTTGAATTTTGCGTCCGGCATCAGATGAAGGTTCTGGTACATCGCGAAGAGAATCCGGCGCTGGACGGGCTTGAGGCCGTCGCGCACGTCGGGGAGCGCGCGCGATGTGATGACCGAAAGCGCGTAGTTCA
>Ga0207926_1000915_pt1 | contig 14563 bp, 15 predicted proteins | sample NGESurdeep072012_8_FD_184454 | JGI IMG/M metagenome (GOLD analysis project Ga0207926, IMG submission 184454) | Arctic peat soil microbial communities from Barrow, Alaska - NGEE Surface sample 210-1 deep-072012 (SPAdes) | ecosystem: Environmental > Terrestrial > Soil > Wetlands > Peat ...
CAAAGACGGAACTCGAACACCTGGCCCGACGCGCTCGTTTCGTTCCGCGTCCACGGACCCTCCATGCCCGGCGATTTTAGGCGCGCTGTTGGCCGGGGCTCGGCAGCGCCTACCATCTGAGTCGAGCACCGGCAACTCGGGTTGGAGGCGAAAGCGAATGTCTCAACAGGGTATGGCTCCTGTCCTCGTCACCACGACCGAGCGCCCCGCCGGCTACGAGGTGAAGCAGGCCCTCGGCCAGGTGTTCGGGGTTGTAGTACGCAGCCGCGGCCTGGGTGGCAACATCATGGCCGGCCTACGATCGCTCGGCGGTGGCGAGATCGTCGAGTACACCCGCCTCGTCGAGGACACGCGCCGCCACGCGGTCGATCGCATGGTCGAGAACGCCCGAGCGATGGGCGCGAACGCGGTCGTGATGATGCGCTTCGACTCCTCCGAGATGGGCCAGACCATGACCGAGGTGGTTGCCTACGGCACGGCGGCAGTTGTCGAGCGGAGCGCCTGAACATGGGAGAGCAGCTCGTGATCGCGGTGATCGTGATCATCTTCGCGATCGTCGGCTACTTCGTCTGGGACCGGCGTTATCACGGAGGAACTCAGGGAGACTTCAAACCCACGAACGAAGTCTTCAAGGATCCGACCACCGGGAAGCTGACGCGGGTGTATGAGGACCCTGCGACCGGCAAGCGGCAGTACCGCGAAGAGGCCTGACCGAGGACCTGACCCACTTTCGGACACCGGAAGAGGTGCCCTTCGCTCAAAAAGAGCCAACCCATAAGCATCCCTTCACTTGCGTTTTGCCCAGCCCGGCATATATTCGTGGGCGTGGCCCCTGAGGCCGCATGGATACGGGGTTCATTGGAGGGATAGCAGTTGACTGGATCATTACGACGCGTCCTCGCATTCGCGGTCGGTTCGTTCACACGGAGGATTCACTAGATGAGGCTCAAGCGTTTAGCTATCGGCGCAGTGGCGGTCGCAGGTGTGGCCTGGATGGCGACACCAGGCATCGGCTCGGCGAGCGGCCGGGACTCCCAGATCCCGCACTATCAGCACATCGTCGAGATCATGCTGGAGAACACGTCCTACGGCACGATCATCGGAAACTCTCTGGCTCCGAATCTCAACGCGCTGGCGAGTCAGTACGGCCTGGCAACCAACTATTTCGGGGTCACTCATCCCAGCGAACCCAACTACATGGCCAGCGTCGCCGGCAGCAACTTCGGAGTGCAGGACGACAACCAGTTCTACTGCACGCCGGCCATGGCGACCACGGACCCTAACTGCACGGGCACAACGGTGAACCACACCGTTTCGGCTCTGAGCATCGCAGACCAGCTGACTGCGGCCGGCAAGACCTGGAAGGGCTATTTCCAGACCCTTCCCGCGGTCGTCGGACCTGTCGTCAAAACCGGCCCTGGCGCCAACGGGCCATACACCTTCAAGTACCCGAGCGCTTCCAACGCCCTTTACGCCTCGAAGCACAACCCGTTTGTCAACTTCACCGGAACTCAGGATGCGCTGGCCAACATGGTCCCCGACACCCAGCTCACGACGGATCTGGCAAGCGGCCAGCTGGCGAACTACTCCTTGGTCGTGCCGAACCAGTGCAACGACATGCACGGCACGGGCGGATGCGGAACAACTTCGCTCATCACACTCGGCGACTCGTACGTCGCGGCAACCGTCAACCAGGTCATGTCGTCTCAAGTGTGGAAGCAGGGCAACAACGCCATCGTGATCACGTGGGATGAGGATGACTTCTCAGACCAGGGTCAGCTCGGTACTGGCTGCTGCGGTGCCAACCCGGGTGGCGGCCACGTGGCCACCATCGTCATCAGAAATCACGGCAACCTGGCTCACATCGCGGACAACACCGCCTACAACCATTACGCGCTGCTGCGGACCATGGAAGCCGCTTTCGGCCTGACGTGCCTGGCGCACGCCTGTGACAGCGTCGTCCCCACAATGTCCCCGTTATTCGTGGAGTCCTAACTTAACCGACCTTTGAAGGGCAAGACCCGGCTTCGCGCCACGTGGTGCGAAGCCGGTGCTGTCGCCCTGGCCGGGCGGATTCAAATTCGGAGACGCAGGCTGGACGTGAAGCCACCCCAACGCGCAAGATTGAAGACGGGGTAGCGACGAGGGCACGCAACGCGCGGGCCCTCTTTCATATTTGAACCTCAGTCGTCGCTGTTCGAGTGCGCGAACCAGACGAATACTCCGTTTGGTTTGGTGAATCCGACGAAGACCTCGGGGCTCTTGCACGGGTGCGGCAGGGCAACCGTGGCGTTGATCGTCGAGTCACCCGCGAGGCTTGCTGCGAACGGTCCGGTCGTCACGTTCATCACACCATCCGGCGTGATGCAGCTCACCGTCGCGCTGAAAGCTCCGATCGGGTTGTGCGGTGGGCTCAAGATCGGAATGATCAACCCGGTGACCTTCACCGAGACATTGCCCTGGTGGTCCACCGTCCCTGTCCCTGAGGTGATCACCCACGGCGCGCCACCCGCCGCGATCCCGCGATCGTTGACCACGTTCACGCCGGAAGCGGCAACCCCTGTCATCGAGTCGAACGCGACCAGCGTGTCGCTGTGAGCCCCGACACCGGAAGCGCCCGCGCCCACCAGGGTCAGAGCCCCGATCGCACCCACCAATAACCGTCGCAAATACGCCATGGCCAAAGCCCTCCAAAAGCCCCACCGGCAACTCAGGTAGATACCGCCCGGTGTTTCACCCGGGAGGGGGACGCAAGGTTCCAAGGCCCAAAACCGTTTAGGGAACCAAAGGGAGGTGATCTCGTGATCACGACTATCGTCACGTTCCTCACCGAGAAGATCGTCGCGGTGATCATCACGACCGTCGTCGTCGTGGCGGCCGTTCCGACTCTGATCGTCGCGATCCACGGCAACACGATCACCCTCACCACCGGTTCGGTGGCTTCCGCGAGCCGGCAGAACGGCGACGACGAGCACGCCCGCCTGGTCCTCGAGGTGAAGACCGCCGGCGACGCCGTCGTGGTCAAGATCAACAACGAAGAGGCGGGCTGCGACTCGCAGATCGCTCAGCTAGCTGGCGTGTCCAAGCTCTCGGGCACCGCGACGCAGGCTGCGATCGACAAGGGCAAGGGCGAGTTCCACAACTCTGTGCTCCCTGCGCTGAACGAGATCAAGGCCGACGAGGATGAGTTCGACCACCTCAATATCGTCACGTCGGATACCGAGCAGACATTCCTCGTGCGCATCTCCACCGTGCAGGTGAAGGCCTTCGGGGAGGATGGACATTCGGGCACGCTCGTCACCGTCTGCCAGACCATCCTCGTCGAGATCCGCACCATCGTCATCACTGTCATCCAGCCGCCGAGCGGTGGAGAAGGTGACGACTGAACGCATGTCGATAGCAAACCTCCCAAGGAGCAAGGCCTCAATCAACCCTTCCCCCACGACTCCAGAGGCCTTCGCTCCCACCGACCCGGCGAGCCCCCTTCCCGACCTGCTCGCCGGGCTCCGGTGGGGGACGCGCGAGCTGATCGTGGCGGGCGCGGTGCTGGTCGTCGTGGACGTCTTCGCCGGATGGTCCTACCTCGCGAGCTACTTCGGCTACTTCCGCATCCCGGTCGAAGGCCTGGGGCTTGGCCTGACCGAGGTCCTGGCCCAGGGCCTGCGCTCCATCCTCCTGCCGCTGACCGTGATCGTCCTCGCGGCCAGCGCCCCGACCCGCAGGCTGCGCCCGGCGGCCATCGCCGTAGTGGGTTACCTGGTATTCCTGGCGGTCGTTTCGCTCGGCAACCACTGGGCGTCACCGGGTTCGGTCGCCGCACAGCTGGCCGCCTCGCTCGCCATCGCGGGCGTCGTCTTCGTGCTGCGCCTCGGGTTCGGCAGAACGCAGACGCAGCGCCTGATCGTCGGCGCTGTCGGCCTGCTTCTTCTCATCTCGATCCCCATCGCGAGCGGCACGCTGGACGCCAGCCAGAAGGCCGGCACCAAGACGACGACGCTTCGACTCGTCACCAGCACGGCCATCCTTCCGAGCGCCGCGCCTTCGACCAGCGGGCAGTTCACCTACGCCAACTACGTGCTCCTGAGAGAAGGTGACACGCGGTACTGGCTTTTCCGCGTCGGCGACCAGTACGCGTACTCGATCGCGAAAACCGACGTGCTCTACATCCGCTACTAACTCCCTTCCCCCTCCCCCCGCTAAGGGGGGAGGGCCGGGAGGGGACAATCAAAGCAGTCGTCGGCGCGTTTCCTCTGACATCCGCAGCAGTGCGCTGCTGGACCGCACCGGAGGTGATTTCGGCGCTCGCAGGTCACGCGCGGATTCGGGAAGCAGGGCGAGGTCTGAACGGAAGCGCGCGCGCGACTCAGCCAGCGAAGGACTGCCCCCGATGCGCCGTCCCCCGGCCATCAACGGCTCCAGCAAAGGTTCGCGCCCAGCCGGGACCGCCTCGTCAAACAGAGTCACCAGGTCTCCGAATGGCCGGGACTTTCTGGACACCTGCGTGCGACCCGGAGCCGTCACCTTGCCTCGCGACAGCTTCATAACCGGCCGTTTCCCATAAGAAACGAGCTTGTAAGCCGTGTCGAGGTACGGGTAGTCGGCTGAGACCCCCATCCTCGTGCCGACGCCAAAAGCATCGATCGGCGCGCCACCACCCACCAGCTCCTCGATCTGTAGCTCGTCGAGCCCGCCGCTGACGATGACGCGAACCTGCTTGAGATCCGACCGGTCGAGCACGCGCCGCGCCTGCCTCGCCAGCTGGGCGAGATTCCCGCTGTCGATGCGGATCCCAAGCCCGCCCCGCAGACCGAGCTGCTTGATGACGGCGATGGCCCGCTCGACGCCGCGCATGGTGTCGTAGGTGTCGACAAGAAAAGTGGCGCGCTCGGGGAAGTCCTGGGCAAACGCGCGAAACGCATCGAGCTCGTTTGGAAAAGCCTCGATATACGAATGCGCCATCGTCCCGGTCGCGACCAGTCCGTAGCGCCTGGCCGCCTCGACGTTGCTCGTGGCGGCGAACCCGACCAGGGCGGACACCCGCGCCACGTCGAGCCCGGCTTCGATGCCCTGGGTGCGCCGGAAGGCAAAGTCGATGACGTCCCGGCCGGACGCCGCGATCACGCATCGAGCGGCCTTGCTGGCGATCGTGGTCTCGAATGTCACCTGGTTGAGCAGGAGGGTCTCGATGAGCTGCGCCTCGGGCAACGGCGCCGTCACCTGGACGAGTGGTTCGCCCGCGAGCGCGACCCGGCCTTCCGGAACGGCCCAGACGTCACCCGTGAAGCGGAACCGGCGAAATGCCTCGAGGTCCTGAGCTGTGAACCCGAGGGTTTCGCTCAAGTAGCGCAGATCCTCCTCGTCGAACCGCAGCTCCTGCAGGAAATCGAGGCAGGATTCGATGCCCGCGGCCACCAGGAACCCGCGGGTCGGGGGCAGCCGCCGCACGAAGAGGCTGAACGTCGCCTGGTCGTTCATGCCACGGCGCCAGTAGCTGGCCGCCATGTTGAGCTCGTAGAGATCGGTGAGAAGCCCGGTCACTGTGGCTGGACTAGGTACCGACCAGCCTGATCGTCCAGAAGTCCGACGACAGCCCGGGCTGGATCAGGTACGAATAGGGGAGGGTGAAGTAGCCCTTCATGCCCCAGGCGGCGCCCCAAGAGTTGCGCACGATGAACCACTGGTTCGCGTCGTCGTACCCGACGGCCATCACCGCGTGACCGCCCACCGGCCGCTCGGCCCAGCCCGGCATCGGCGCGTGGCCGGTGCGCGCGACGGCCTGGCTCTCGAAGCTCTGGTACACGGTAAAGCCGAAGACGAACGGGTACCCCGAGGCGAGGCAGCCCTTCATCTGGTTGCTGTCCTGCATGAGGGTCTGGTACGAAACCGCGCGGTCGAGCTTCGCATCGTTGTAGGCCCGGGCCGGTGGCTTGCTCGCAAACTTCGCGATGCGATAGGGCCACTCGGGCTCGGGGCACACGCCCAGGCTCGCGACGGACTTGATTCCGTCCCGGATCATGGCCCCACTGTCCGAGCGCACCGTCCCCTCGATGACGCGCTCGTTGTAGTAGATGAAAAGACGCGAGGGCACGAAGTCGGAGAGCTTCTGCTTCATGCGGTCGAACTCGATCGCGCCCGCGATCGCATTCGCGGTGCAGCTGCCGAGCTGGCCCTGGTTGTAGACCGCCGGGCACCGGCGGCGAAGGTCGGCCTTGGACGGGAGCGCCATCAGGAACTGCGCCGGCGCGGAATACAGGTGGTCTCGCTGGTCGGGCTGGTCGGGAATCCATCCGTAGCGGGCGATCTTGCGTGGCCTGGTCATATCTCAACTCCCTCCCGATGCCGGTTTTGACGCCACAACTAGCTAGAGATACGCCCAGCTCGCGACGCTCGGCGATGAGCCGACGTAGATCACGACCTGCGGGATGCGGTGCGCCTCGAGCATGATCGCGGTGGCGCGCGTGTGGCCCTCCATGATCACGAGGCGGCCATCCGGTTGCCGCAGGCAGATGATCTCCGGCAGCGCAGGAATCTGATGCGAGTCGGCGATCCGCAGCGCGAGCGCCAGAACCAGCATGTTCGTCTGTTCGCCGGTGAAGACGTGCCCGACGTTGGCCGCGCCCTCCGCAACTTTGCGCGTCACCGGAGCCAGCGCCGCCCACGCGGGATGGCCGCTCGCGTAGATCATCTCGCCGACCTCATGGCTCGTCACCCGCGCCCGCCGCCACTGCACGTCGTTGGCCAGGCCCTCGAAGCTCTTGATGCCGAGGCCGAACCCGTGCGTCTTCATGACGATCTTGCGCCGCAGCTCGTTCTGGTCAGCGTCGCGCAGGTTCGGCGAGCGAGCTGCCCGCAAAGCCGAGGCGAGGTAGACCGGGTTCGGCGGCTCTCCGGCGAGGTATTGCTGAAACGAAACCGACTCGATCTCGGCCTGCAGCCAAGCGAGGATGACCTGGTTTTCCGTGGCGGTACCAAGGTCGTCCATCGCGCAAAAAGAGTATCTCCCTCCCCCCTTCAGGGGAGAGGGGCGACCGAATCCATCAAACTATGTCTCACTGATGGCTGCTCACAAATGGGTCTACCAGTTCAGCGAGGGGTCGGCCAAGATGCGCGACCTCCTCGGCGGCAAGGGCGCCGGCGCCGCCGAGATGACCCGCGCTGGCATGCCCGTCCCGCCCGGCTTCACCATCACCACCGAGGCCTGTCGCGAGTACTACGCCCACGGCCGCAAGCTCCCCGCTGGCTTGTGGGAACAGGTCCTGACCAACCTCAAGACCCTCGAGCGGAAGGCCGGAAAACGATTCGGCGACCCCAAGGACCCGCTCCTCGTGAGCGTCCGCTCCGGCGCCAAGTTCTCGATGCCGGGAATGATGGATACGGTCCTGAACCTCGGCCTCAACGAGGAAACGGCGAAGGGACTTGCCGCGCTCACCAAAAACGAGCGGTTCGCGCTCGACGCCCGCCGCCGATTCATCCAGATGTTCGGCAAGACGGTGAAGGGGATCGACGGCGACAAGTTCGAGCACGCTCTGCAGCAGGTCAAGAAAGAAGCCAGGGTCAAGACCGACCCCGAGCTCACGGCGCCTTACCTGCGCAAGCTCGTCGCGGGCTACCTCGACATATATAAGGACGCGACCAAGCACAGCTTCCCCGACGACCCGGTCGTCCAGCTGCGCGAGGCGATCGAGGCCGTCTTCCGCTCGTGGAACACCGATCGCGCGAAGACCTATCGCCGCCTGGAGCGCATCCCTGACGACCTGGGCACGGCGGTGAACGTGCAGATGATGGTCTTCGGCAACATGGGCAGGACGTCCGGCACCGGCGTCGCCTTCACCCGCAACCCGATCACGGGCAAGAAGGAGCTGTACGGCGACTACCTTGTGAACGCGCAGGGCGAGGACGTGGTCGCGGGCGTGCGCGACACGGAGCCGATCAAGGCGCTGAAGCGCCACATGCCGAAGGTTTTCGCGGAGTTCGAGGGCTACGCTCGCAAGCTCGAGAAGCACTACCAGGACGTGCAGGACCTGGAGTTCACCATCGAGCGCGGCAAGCTCTACATGCTGCAAACGCGGTCGGCCAAGCGGACCGGCGAGGCGGCTGTGAACATCGCCGTCGACATGGTGGGCGAGCGTTTGATCACCAAGAAGGAAGCGGTCTCGCGTGTCGAACCCCGCCAGCTCGAGCAGCTGCTGTTTCCGCGGGTGGATCCGAATGCCAAGCTCACGCCGCTCGCGAAGGGCGTGCCCGCGTCACCAGGCGCGGCCTCCGGCGGCGCCGTGTTCGATGCCGACACCGCGGTCGAGTGGGGCAAGAAGGGCAAGGCCGTGATCCTGGTCCGCGTCGAAACGAACCCCAACGACGTGCACGGCATGGTCGAGGCGAAGGGCATCCTCACGCAGACCGGTGGCACCGCCAGTCACGCGGCGCTGGTCGCGCGCGGCATGGGCCGGCCGTGCGTGGTGGGCGCGAGCTCGATCGACGTCGACGTCCGCAAGCGCATGTTCTCAGCCGGCGGGAAGACGATCAAAGAGGGCGAGGAGATCACCATCGACGGCACCACCGGCGAGGTGTACCTGGGCACCGTGCCGACGATCGAGGCGCAATCCCTCAACAAGCACCGCGCAGCGAGCGCCATCCTGCGGTGGGCGGACGAATTTCGCCGGCTGCAGGTGTGGGCGAACGCCGACTATCCGCGCGACGCGATCAAAGCGCGCGAGAACGGCGCGCAGGGTGTTGGCCTGTGCCGCACGGAGCACATGTTCATGGAGCAGGAACGTCTGCCCATCGTCCAGAACATGATCATGGCGACCAAGACCGAAGACCGCGAGAAGTTTCTCGCGCAGCTGCTGCCCATCCAGCGCGGCGACTTCGAGGGAATCTTCGAGGCGATGGCGGGCCTGCCGGTGATCATCCGGCTCCTCGATCCGCCGCTGCACGAGTTCCTTCCGAGCCTGGAGGACCTGATCCGTGAAACCACCCAGCTGACCGACTCGGGCAAGAACCCGGCGCGTCTGAAGAAGCTTGAGAAGATCATGGCCCGCGTCGAAGAGCTGCACGAGATGAACCCGATGCTGGGCCTGCGCGGAGTCCGGTTGTCGATCCTCTACCCCGAGATACCGCGCATGCAGGTGCGCGCGATCATGGAGGCGGCCTGCAACCTCCGCAAGAAGAAGATCGATGCGCGGCCGGAGATCATGATCCCGCTCGCGGGCACGCTGGCCGAGATGAAGGCCATGCACGCCGCGCTCAAGCCGGTGGCCGACGCGGTTCAGAAGGAGAAGGGCGTGCGAGTGCCGTACAAGTTCGGCACCATGATCGAGATCCCGCGCGCCGCGCTCACGGCGGGTGAGATAGCGACGGTCGCGGAGTTCTTCTCCTTCGGCACCAACGACCTCACTCAGATGACATTCGGCTACTCGCGCGACGACGCCGAGCGCCACTTCATCGTGAGATATCTCGAAAACAAGATCCTGCCGCGCAACCCGTTCGAGACGATCGACGAGAACGGCGTCGGGCGGCTGATGGCAATGGCCGTCACCGAAGGCCGCAAGACCCGTCCCAAGATGGAGATCGGGATCTGCGGCGAGCATGGGGGAGACCCCGACTCGATCCACCTCTGCCACAAGCTGGGCCTGAACTACGTCTCCTGCAGCCCGTTCCGAGTCCCGGTAGCCCGTCTGGCAGCAGCCCAAGCCGCCATCGGAGATACCAGCAAAGACAAATAGATCCTCCCTCTCCCCGCAGGGGGGCAATCAGTAAGTCCCATCCTCATCGCCGCTTTGCGCGCAGAGTCGGGGTGGGGGCTTACTGAGGCTTGTGGCCTCGCATCGTCTTGAGATCCGGTTTGTTCTTCCCCAGGTATTCGCCTAGGCCGCCCTCGCGAGTCAGCACATAGAAACCGCCCCGTTTTCCGCCCGTGAGATACAGGCCGCCCGCCACCTCGAAGATCAAGGCGCTCACCGCGTACGCCCAATGAAGATGCTCTGCTCTCACCGCCACCACGACCACGAATCCAAGCAGCATGATCACGGCGCCGATCACAAGCCTCTTGCGGTCGGTCACCTCGACGAGCGATGGCTTGCTTCCAGACAGCGGGACCCAGATGCGGCGCGCCCACAGGTCGGGCGGCACTTTGGTTTGGTCAAGCCTTGCGCTGCTCATCGTGCCCAGTCACATTAAGCCTTGATCAAAGCCGCAGAAAAGTAGTCCGCGTCCCCCGCGCCGGCGGGGGCAATCAATAAGTCCCATCCTGAACGCCGCTTTGCGCGCAGGGTCGGGGTGGGGGGCGAGGAAGAACACGACGAGCCCTAGTGCGGCCCCCGCGACTCCGCCTCTTTAGACCGCCGCCACCTCTCCTCCGCCTCTTGCGCATCGCCCCGCAGCTCGGCCACCTTGGCCATCGCCCGCCACGTCCATCCCGGCAGCTGCCGATCGCCCAGCTCCTCCGCGATCCGGATCGCATAGCGCAGGTCGTCCTCGGCCTCCTCGAGCCGCCCGAGCTCGCGCTTCGCGATGCCGCGCGCGGCGCGCGCGTCGGCCATCTCCCACCGAGCCCCGAGCTCGGAGAAGATGGCGATTCCGCGGTCGAACCATGGCAGCGCCTCCTCGTGGCGGCCCAGATCGTCCAGCACGCGACCCTTTTGCACCGATGTGTTCCCGACGATGAACTGATCGCCCGTCTCCTCCGCGAGCGCGCTCGCCTCATCGATCAGCTTCAGCGCTCCATCGCGATCCTTCATCTCGGTCCGGTTGATCGAAAGCGCTGTGAGCGCGCGCACCCGAGCCCAGTGATCTTTAGGACCGACCAGGGCGAGCGCCCGCTGCCAGATCACCTCTGCCTCGTCGTAGCGCTCGCGCGTCCAGGGCACCCAGCCCGCGAAAAGCAGAGTCCTCACGATCGCCATCGAATCCCCCATCGCCTCAGCCGCGCGCAGCGAACGATCCAGCAGCTTCTCCGCTTTGTCCACGTCGGCCTCGAAGTTGATCGCGATGTCCCCCAGGAAGCGGAGCGCCAGCGCCAGCGCGACCGAATCGTCGTGAGCCTCCGCGAGCGTCACGGCGCGGTCCAGGGCTTCAGTCGCCAGCCGGTACTCGCCCAGCCAGTAACGCGCCTCGCCCAGGCCCGCCAGCGACCGGGCCTCGCGCACACCCCAGCCGCGCTCAAGGCCCGACATGATGAGCGAGCGATCGTAACGATCGATCGCCGAGCGGATCTCCATGCGCCGCCTAGCCCGATCGCCGGCGACCAGCAGGGCGTCCGCGGCCCGCTCTGGAGCCTCCCGGTCGTTGGGGTCCAGGTCGAGCGAAGCTCGCGCCGCCAGCTCGTAATGGTCTGCGGCCAGGGAGCGGTGCCCCTTATCCACCAGGGACTCGGCGACGAGGTTGTGCAGGCGCAGCCGCTCTCGCTTGGGGAGGCTGGCGTAAGCGACGTCCTTGAGCGTCGCGTGGCGCATTCGCCACACAAGGTTGTCGTGCACGATGACCTCCGCCTCCTCGAGCTCCTGGAGCTCTTCGATGGTTGCCGCATCGTCGATGACAGCCAGCTCTTCGAGATCGAAGGCATACATGAAGACCGACGCGCGCCGGGCGAGGTCCCGCAGCCGCGCCGGCAGGGCGTCGAGGCGAGCGCTGACCACCGCCTGCACGGTCGGAGGAATCGACGTGTGCGCGCCCGAAGCGGCGCCGGCGCCGTTCGTCATGAGCATGCCCGTCGTCTCGATGATGAAGAACGGATTTCCGCCGGCGCGCTCCGCGATCTCGATCGCCTGCGAGTCGGCGATGTGGCCGGCCCCCGCGTGGCGGACCAGCTGGATCGAGTCCGCCGGCGACAGCGGATCGAGCCGGAGGAGCACTGCATTTCCGGTTGTCGATCCCCAGCTCGGCCGGAGCTCGAGCAGCTCGTTGCGGGCCAGCACGAGGATCAACGCGCGGCGATCGCCGCCTCGACCCGGTGTGGCGAGCCGCTCGACGAGGTCCAGCATGGGGGGCTGGAGGCTGTGCGCATCCTCGAAGACCATGATCACCGGGTGATCGCGAGCCATCGCGTCCACAAGCGCAACGAAGCCGGCCTGCACGTCACTGACGAAGGACGCCTCGTCGCGCCGTTCGGCCATACCGAACAGGAGGGCAAGCCGCTCGACGGTCCGATCCGCTTCTGACGGATCGCTCCACTTTTCGACCAACTCGCGCAGGAGGCGCCGGATCTTCTCGGGCGGGTCACCCGCTTCGATCCCGGCCAGGTCGCCGACGATCGCCGCCGCCGGCGAGAAGGTGGCGGTGTCGGTGTACGAGCGGGCCTGGCCGTTCAGGACGACGACCAGGGCGCCGACGCCGGCGGCAAGCTCGTCGGCGAGGCGCGATTTTCCGATGCCCGGCTCGCCGACGACGGTCACGAGGACCGGGCGCCCGGTCGAGGTCGCCAGCCCGAGGCTCTGATCGAGGACGGCCTGCTCGCTCGTGCGGCCGACGAAGGGGATGGTGCGCCGGGCCGACCGGGTCGACAGCTCGTCGACCGGAAAGGCATCGAGCTCAGCATCGAAGCCCTTCGCCTTGAAGCGCCGGCGCCGTCCATATCGGACCTGCGTATTCGTCAGGGCATGGGCTGTCGTGCCGGCCAGGATCTGACCGGGATGCGCGGCGGATTGAAGACGAGCCGCGGCGTTCACGACGTGCCCGGTCACCAGCATCTGTCCGCTGGGGTTGCGCCCCATCGCCGCTTCTCCCGATTCGATCCCGATCCGGACCTCGAGCGGCTCGGAGAGCCCAGCCGCCTCCCCGAGCCGGTGGGCGCGAGAGCGGATCGCAAGGCCGGCGCGGACTGCCCGCAGCGCGTCGTCCTCGTGCACGTGAGGCATCCCGAACACCGCCATCACCGCGTCGCCGATGAACTTCTCCGGGCGGCCCCTGAGCGCGAGGAGCTCTTCGGATGCGGCGCCGAAGAACTGTCCCAGCACCTCGCGCGCCCGCTCGGGGTCGAGCCGGTCGCCGAGGCCGGTCGAGTCGACGATGTCCGCAAAGAGGACCGTGACCATCTTCCGTTCCTCGGTGCCCACGAGCGGTCCAACCGACGCGCCGCAGTTCGGGCAGAACCGGGCCGCGTTCGGGAGCGGCCGGCCGCACACCGAGCAAGCAGCAATCACTGCTGCAGAATATGCTGCAATTCGATGACTTCCAAAACGGAAGCCCTCAGTCGAGTCCCGCTCTTCTCGCAGCTCACCAGGCGCGAGCTGGACTTCATCGCCACCAGGGCCGACGAAGTCGTGGCCCCGGCGGGCAAGAAGCTGACCACGCAGGGACGGCCTGGGGACTCGTTCTACGTCCTTCTCGACGGGGAAGCGCACGTAGACGTCGACGGCAAGCGCCGGCGCACCCTGAAGGCGGGGGATTTTTTCGGCGAGATCAGCATGCTGGATCGAGGCCTGGCCAGCGCGACCGTGACGACCAAGACCGATGCGCGCCTGTTGGTCATGAGCCACGCCCAGTTCCGCGACGCCATCAAGGCAAGCGACGGCTTGCTGATGAAGGTGCTGGCTGCGATGGGCGAGCGGCTGCGCGCCGACCTGTTCGCGAAAAGCAAGAAGAGTTAGGCCCGACCCTCGCTCAGCTGCTCGACTGTTTTTCCGATTCTCCGTTCTCGGGCCTCGGGCGACTTGATCGTTTCGATCGCCGTGACCAGGCGTCGCTTGTTGCTGTAGTTCAGGCCGTCGAAGAACTTCTTTGCGCCGGCGTTTCGTGCCAGCGCGGAGGCGAAGTCGGCAGGGATCGCGACCTCGCGAACCTCGGTGTCCAGCTCCAGATCGACGTCCACAGTGTCGCCGGCCGCCACGCCGGCACCCTCGCGGAACTCAGGCGGCACGCCGAGCATGAACCTGCCGCTCATGGAGGCGACGCTGGTGCGATAGGTGAAACCGTTGATCGTTGCGCGGACTGGTGGCCGCTTGCTCGAACCGAGGGCGGCCACTACCTTTTCCGGAACTTCGATCCCCGCCGCCGTTTTGCCGGATTGCAGGATCTTGGTCCGAAATCTCATCGCCGCTACGCCTTGGCCGCCTTCGGCGCATCCAGGGTCTTGGGCAGGCCGTTGTCGCGGGCGCCCAGCTGCACGACCCGGATGCTGAAGGTCCGGCTGAAAGTGCCGAGGCTGCCAAACCCGACGTCGAGGCAGATGTCGGTGACGCTTCGTTTGGTCTCCCTCAGCAGGAACATGGCTCGCTCGACGCGCCGGCGCTGAAGGTAGCGGTGCGGAGTCTCGCCGAAGGTCGCTTTGAAGGTCCGGATGAAATGCGCCTGAGAGACGTGAGCAACCTGTGAAAGATATGAGATGTCCAGCGCCAGCCCGTAGGTGCGGTCGATGGCGTCGCGAGCGCGGAGCAGCCGGCGATTCATGTCCTCCGCGGCCAGGGTCATGAGACTATTTTCGGCCACTCGGTCGGCGACCTGACCTGCACGCTGGTGGACGACATCGCCCTGATCCAATGACCGCTCAGGCCGCCCAGCGCATCCCCGGCCCGCGCGTCCGCCTCATCACGATCCGCTCTGGCGGCAGGAACTTGAACTCGCGGCCCGA
>Ga0207926_1000919_pt1 | contig 14485 bp, 11 predicted proteins | sample NGESurdeep072012_8_FD_184454 | JGI IMG/M metagenome (GOLD analysis project Ga0207926, IMG submission 184454) | Arctic peat soil microbial communities from Barrow, Alaska - NGEE Surface sample 210-1 deep-072012 (SPAdes) | ecosystem: Environmental > Terrestrial > Soil > Wetlands > Peat ...
TAAGGATTCCCTCCGCCTCAAGCGCAAAGTTGCCGCGTGGGACGATGACTTCCTCGCAAGCCTCATCGCCGCATAATTTTTTCACCCGATTCCCCTGCTTCTCATCTCCCCTCCCCCCGCGAGCTGTTGCGAGTGGTGGGGAGGGGTCGGGGGGGAATTGACTCGATCAGCGTGTGAGGTGCCCCCACCCCCGGCTCGCATCGCTGACGCGATGCTCACCGACCCTCCCCACGCTTCGCGGGGGAGGCTAAGTTACTTCTCGTCCTCGATCGGATTACGCAGCACGCCGATGCCCTCGACCTCGATTTCGCAGACATCGCCCGCCTTCATCCAGACCGGCTCGGGCTTGCGCGCATGGCCGACGCCGGACGGCGTGCCGGTGAGGATGATGTCGCCCGGCTCCAGCGTCATGCCCTTGCTGAGATAAACCAGCGTCTCGGCCAGCGGAAACATCATGTTCGCGGTGTTGTCGGACTGCATGGTATTGCCGTTGAGCCGGCTCATGATTTTGAGTCCCTTCGCCCCGGGCGGCAGCTCGTCGGCCGTCACCATCCAGGGGCCGAAGCCGCCGGTGCGGTCGAAGTTCTTGCCCATGCCCCATTGCGTGGTGTGACGCTGGAATTCGCGCACTGAGCCTTCGTTCGAGCAGGAATAACCGGCGATGCAGTCGACCGCGTCGGCCATGCTCAGATGCTTGGCGCGCTTACCGACAATCGCCACCATTTCGGCTTCGTAATCGAGCTGGATGGATTCGCGCGGCCGCACGATCGGCTGCAAGTGCGGAACCATCGACGTCAGCACGCGAAAAAAGATGCTGGGAAATTTCGGTACGTTGTCGCGCTGCGGCCCTTCCTTGACGTGGTCGAGGTAATTGAGGCCGAGGCAGATGATCTTGCCGGGCTTGGCGACCGGCAGCGCATATTTCAATCCGGCGAGCGGACGGCGCGCCGAAGCCGGCGCTTGTCGGGCGAGATCGGCGAGCGGCTTGAGATCGCCGTTGCCGCGGCGCAACCATTCGCCGAGATCGTTCGGCGCGGCGGCGTCCGCCGCCTGCACATCGATGACGGTGTCGCCCTCGACCACGCCCAGCCGCACGCCATTGCTTGCTTCAAAACCGACGATCTTCATGAAGTCCCTGCCTTTGCCATTTGCTCGCGGCGAAAGGCTTAGCGCAGGCAAGCAGCTTCGGAAAGGTCACCCGTCGGCCAGCGTGAAGGCCTGGATCGAAAAATACTTGCGCGCGTCGGTCCACACGCCCGCAGGCCGCCAGCCGACGTCGCGCGCCAGCGCACCCAGCGACTCGATGCTGTATTTGTAGCTGTTCTCGGTGTGGATGGTTTCGCCGGCGCGGAAGTCGATGATCTCATTGGCCACCCTCACCTTCTGCCGCTTCAGGCTAGCAAGGTGCATTTCGATGCGGTGACGCTCGCGGTTGTAGAAGGCATGATGCTCGAAGGCATCGAGCTTGAAGGTGCCGCCGAGCTCGCGATTGATGCGCGTGAGCAAATTGAGATTGAATTGGGCGGTGATGCCGGCGGCGTCGTTATAGGCGGCGTTGAGGATTTCAACGGGCTTGATCAGGTCGACACCGATAATCAGTTTGGCGCCGGGCCCGAGAATGCGGCCGGCGTTACGCAAGAATGCAGCGGCGTCATGCGGCTCGAAATTGCCGATGGTCGAGCCCGGGAAAAATCCGATACGCACCGGCGCCGCTTTGGCTTCGTCAGGCAGCTCGAACGGATGCGTGAAATCGGCCGTCAGCGGGAGCACCTTGAGCTGCGGGAAATCGGGCCGCAGCTCGGCCACCTCCTGCGCCAGCATCTCGCCGCAGATATCGACCGGGACATAGGCCGCCAGTTTCGGCGCCGCGCGCAATAGAATGCGCGCCTTCTTGTTCGAACCGCTGCCGAATTCGACCAGCGCGGCGCCCGCCGGAATGAGCTTGGCGATGTCGGCGGCGTGATCGCGCAAAATGCGCATCTCGCAGCGGGTCGGGTAATATTCCGGCAGCTCAGTGATTTGCTCGAATAATTGCGAGCCGGCGCCATCATAGAAGTATTTCGCCGGCACGCGCTTCGGGGTCGCGCTCAAGCCGTCGACAACGTCGGTCTCAAAGGCGGAGGCTTCCGCGCTTTGCGGCTGCGAGGGCTGAGAACGTGCGAGCGCGACCATGGTTGTTCCTTAGACGAATTCGGCCAGGCGCAGACCGCTGAATTGCCAGCGCGCCGGCGGATAGAAGAAATTGCGATAGCTGACGCGCTCGTGGCCGGCCGGTGTCGCGAGCGAGGAGCCGCGCAGCACCATCTGGCTGACCATGAACTTGCCGTTGTATTCGCCGAGCGCCCCTTCGGCCGCGCGGTAGCCCGGATAGGGTAGATAGGCGCTGCGCGTCCATTGCCAAGCGATACCGAAACCATCGACGAGCAGACCTGCGCGCGCCGCAACCTCCCATTCCGCCTCGCTCGGCAAATGCTTGCCGGCAAAGCGGGCGAACGCCTCGGCTTCGTAATAGCTGACATGCAGGACGGGCGCTGCCGGATCGACGGCTTTAAGGCCGGCCAATGTCATGACATGCCAAGCATCGTCCTTCTGGCGCCAATAGCCGGGCGCCTGCCAGCCGTCCGCTTGCACCGCGCTCCAGCCGTCGGACAGCCAGAGCGCGGGCGTCGCATAGCCGCCGGCGGCGATGAATTCGAGCCACTCGGCATTGCTGACCAGATGGCGGGCGATGCGCACATTCGGAATGAGTTCGTCATGCCAGGGCGTCTCGTTGTCGAAGCAGAAGCCTTGGCGCGCGTGGCCGATCGAATGAATGCCGGCCGGCACCTCGACAAAGCCGCGCGGCCCAAATCTTCCGGGAGCTTGGGTTGCGCGCGGCGGCTTCCATCCCGCGTCATAGACCGGATCGGTCGGATTCTGCGCGAAGGCGTGCAGGATGTCGGTGAGCAGCAGTTCCTGGTGCTGCTGCTCGTGATGCAGGCCGATCTCGAGAATCGAGAAGACGCGCGCGGCATCCGCCGCTGGCACATTCGCAATCAACCGCTCGACCGCCGCGTCGACATGGGCGCGATAGCCGGTCACGTCGCCGCCGTTCGGGCGCGTGATCAGGCCGCGTTGCGGGCGCGCGTGACGCGGGCCGGCGGCGACATAATAGGAGTTGAACAGGAACGGAAAACGTTCGTCGAAGATCTTGTAGCTCGGATCATTCGGCAGCAGCAGGAACTGCTCGAAAAACCAGGTGACATGCGCGCGATGCCATTTGGTCGGGCTGGCATCCGCCATCGACTGGACGATCTGGTCTTCCACCGACAAATGCGCTGCCCGGGCTTCGGTCTCCGCACGCACGCGGCGAAAGGCATCGACCCAGGCGGCGCGCGCCTCATCCGCTGACTGCTTGTTCGGCGCAACCGCCGCCCGGCCAGCGGCCCCGCGCGAAGCGGGCGAAATTACGGGACGCGACATAGCTCGTCTCCGTGACCCTATACAAAAGGAACCTGCAGTCGATCTACGTACAGATACGAATTAGGGACGCAATTGTTCCATCGCCGCCACGCTGGTGCAACCTCGAATTGCCGCGTTCGCGCAAACTGACGGGGTTGTGATTGTGGCGTGTGCCACGCGCGCCATCAACGCTCGGCGCATTTGGCGGAGCCAGCAGCATTTCTTCTGAAAGTGCTAGTTACCCAATAGAATAGAATAGCGCTGTGCCATAGCATGTCGTTCGGGCGGCCGAAGCCCTGATAGAAGCGCGGCATACAATCGCGAGATGCGCTCGGAGACCTGCACTGCTGGAGACCCTGATGTCAGACGAGCGTCCCCTGACCGACCCTGCTTCCTCTCCCTCGTCTCCTATGGAACGCCTGCCCCGGCTCACACCGGGGGTGGGTTTCACACTGCTCGACGGCGTACGCATCGTGGACCTGACCACCTCGATCGCGGGACCTTTCGCCACGCAGCTGCTGGCCGACTTCGGCGCGGAGATCGTCAAGGTCGAACGTCGCGGCAGCGGCGATGATGCAAGAGCGTGGGGGCCGCCATTCCTGGATGGCGAATCGCTTTGGTTCATTTCCGTCAATCGCAATAAGCGCAGCCTCGCGCTGGACTACGCAAAGCCGGACGGAGCGGCCGTGCTGCGCGAACTCATCGCCAGCGCCGACGTCGTCGTTCTGAATCAGCCGCCACGCGTTGCCAGCAAGTTTGGCCTCGATGTCGACAGCGTGTGCAAGCTGCGCCCCGACATCATCTACGTCTCGATCACCGGCTTCGGGCTCGATGGCGAGCGTTCGGATTGGCCATGCTACGATCTCATCGCCGAGGGCTATTCGGGCGTCATGGATCTGACCGGCGAGCCGGGCGGCGAGCCGCAAAAGATCGGAGCGCCGGCGGCCGACATGCTGGCGGGACAGGATGCCGCGCTCGCTGCGCTGGCCGCACTGTATGATCGAACGCGTAGCGGGCGTGGCCGTGTCATCGATATCGCTCTCGTGGATTCGATGACGCGGTTTCTGACTTGCCGGATCGTTCCCTATCTCGGTTGCGGGGAAATTCCGCGCCGTTCCGGCGGCAAGGACAGCGTCATTGCCATTTATCAAGCGTTCGATACCGCCGATGATCCGGTCACGCTCGGCCTTGGCAATGACAGCAGCTGGAAGCGCTTCTGGGCCGCCGTCGGCCAGCCGCAACGCGCAGAGGACAAATCGACGGCGTCCAACAAGGATCGCCGCATGCAGCGCGCCAAGATCGTCGCCGATATCGCGGCATTGCTCAAGACGCGACCGCGGGCGCATTGGTTGTCGCTGCTGCGTGCTGCCGGTATCGCGGCGGGGCCGATCAACCGCTTGGACGAGGTCAGTGCGGATCCGCTTCTGCTCCAGCGCGGGCTATTTTATTGTCTTGACGACGGTGAGCGGCGGGTTCCCCAGGTCGGGCTCGGAATTCGGATCGACGGGGCCGCGGCAAGGCCCCAGCGCCGCCCGCCGTTGTTGGGTGAACATAGCGAGCAAGTTCTGCGCGAGATCTTAGGCTATGATGATGCCAAGATCGACGAATTGCGGCGGCAAGACATCATCTGAAGGAGGACGGTTTGGCGTTCGAAACCATTTTATACGAGGAAGACGGGCCGATCGGCACGATCACACTTAATCGACCCGACGACGGCAACATGTTCACGCCCGTGACGTGTCACGAAATCCGTGACTGCATCGAAAGCGTCCGGCGTGAGACGCGCACCCGGGTGCTGGTGCTCACCGGCGCCGGCGAACGCTTTTTCTGCATCGGCGGTCGCAAGGATGGTATGGAAAAAACGATCCTGTATGCCGGAACCTTGCCGACGTTGGAAATGTACGAAGCGATCGACAAACTGCAGAAGCCGGTCATTGCCAGCGTCAATGGCTTCGCGGTCGGCGGCGGCAACGTGTTGCAAATGGTTTGCGACATAACAATCGCAAAGGAAAGCGCAGTGTTCCGCCAGGTCGGCCCGATGATGGGCTCGTTCGATGCCGGCTATGGCACCTGGTATTTGGAAGATCTGGTGGGCAAGAAAAAAGCCAAGGAAATCTGGTTTCTCAATCCCAAGATCAGCGCGCGCGAAGCCTTGGCGCTCGGCCTGATCAACAAGGTCGTCCCCGACGACAAGCTCAAGCAAGAAACGCGAAGTCTGGCGTTGGAAATCTGCGAGCGCGGACCGTTTGCGCTGGCCTCGGTGAAGGCGGCGTTCAATGCCCGGCACGGCGGCGTCAGCGGCCTCGCCCGGCTATCGCATGACTTGCTGCTGCGTTCGTATCTCGAGAGCGACGAAAGCCATGAACTGAGCGCGGCGTTTGCCGAGCGCCGCAAGCCTGACCCGTCGAAGTTCGGGAGCTAATGAGTGCGGCCGTTCCTGACCCTTCACCATCCCGCGCGCGCGCGCCAGTACTATGCCGAGGGGACGTGGCAGGCCGATACATTTTATAGCCTGCTTGCGGGCCACGCGCAGGCGCGCCCGGACGCCCCGGCACTGCGCGACGGAGATCGTCGGCTGACCTGGCGTGAGGTCGCGGCACGGGTCGATGCAATGGCGGCGGATCTGCATCGTCACGGGCTCGTGGGCGGCGACCGCGTGTCGATCTGGATGTCCAACAAGCTCGAGACGATCATCACTTTTCTGGCCTGCGCGCGCGAGGGCTTTGCCTGCAATCCGTCGCTGCACCGCACCTATACATGCGCGGAGATCGTGCAACTACTCGACCGGCTGCAGGCAAAAGCATTCGTCACCGAGCCGGGCTGGGGGGCTGACCGCGCCAACGTCGATTTCGACGGCATGCTCGGTCAAGTCGGCTCGCTGCGCAAAGTATACAGCCGCGACGCGTTTCCGCAGGCTGGGCCGGCGATCAGCAAGCCGGTCGCGGATCCCGACAAAGTGAGCTACCTCGCCTTTACGTCGGGCACGACGGGGACGCCGAAATGCGTCATGCATTCGGATAATACGCTGTTGGCGAATGCGCGCGATCTGGTACGCGATTGGGGCCATGGTCCACACACCGTTCTGCTCAGCCTGTCGCCGCTGTCGCACCATATAGCCTGGGTCGCGATGTCGCAGTGGCTGCTGGCGGGATGCGAGCTGGTGACCGACGACCCGCCGGCCGGGATGAGCCGCCTGGATTGGATCATCGAGACGCGCGCGAGCTATGTCATGGGCGTGCCGACCCATGCGATCGACATGCTTTCGGAGCAACGCAAGCGCAACATCGCGCAAATGGGCGCGGTGAAATTGTTCTATATGGCTGGTTCGCCGATCCCGCCCTCGGTGTGCGAGGCGTTCGTCCGGCAAGGTATCAAGCCGCAGAATATCTACGGCATGACAGAGAGTTCGTCGCACCAATACACGCATCCCGATGACGATGAGGCAACGATCGTCAAGACCTGCGGTCGCGGGGGCCCGGCTTACGAGGTGCGTTTGTTCGATCCGCTCGATCCTTATCGCGAGGTTGCGCCAGGAACGGTCGGACAAATCGCCGGCCGCGGCGCGGCATTGATGCTCGGCTATCTTGATAACCAGACCGCGACCGAACAAAGCTTCAACAGCGACGGTTGGTTTCTGTCCGGCGATCTCGGGGTTCTTGACGAGCGCGGCAATCTCAAGATCGAGGGTCGTCTCAAGGATGTGATCATCCGTGGCGGCCACAATATCTATCCCGCCACGGTCGAAGCGCTGGCGTTGCGGCATCCGGATGTTACCAAGGCGGCGGCCTTTCCGGTCGCCGACGAGCGTCTCGGCGAACGCGTCTGCTTGGCGATTATCGGGACGATCGCCAGCGAGGCGATCCTGCAGCACCTTGATGCCGAAGGCCTGTCGAAATACGACATGCCGGAATTTTTCATTTGCGTGGACACATTCCCGCTGACCGCCAGCGGCAAGATTCTCAAGCGCGAACTGGTGCAGATGGTCAAGCGCGGCGAGCTCGCGCCGCAGCCGGTTCGCTTCGACCCTTCGAAGGAAGTCGCCTGATGACCGTCCATCTCGCACGCCGGGAAACAGTGGCCATCCTCACGCTCGATCGCCAGGCGGTGCTCAATGCGCTCTCGTTCGCGATGTTGCGCGAGATCGGCGAGGCGATCGATCAGGTCGCGCAATCGGACGCGCGGGCGCTGATCGTGACCGGAGCCGGCACCAAGGCGTTCTGCGCCGGCGCCGATATCAAGGAGCTGCGCGGGCGCAGTTTGCTGGAGCAGAAGCGCGGCGCCGAGCTCGGCCAAAGCGTTTTCGCCAAGCTGGACGCGCTGCCGCTGCCGTCGATCGCGGTCATCAACGGCCATGCCTTCGGCGGTGGGCTTGAATTGGCCATGGCCTGCACGTTTCGGCTGGCCGCGCGTCAGGCGAAGATGGGATTGCCCGAGATCAAGCTCGGCTTGATCCCCGGTTATGGCGGCACCCAGCGCCTGCCGCGGCTGGTCGGCGAGGCGCGCGCGCTCGAAATCATCATGACCGGCCGCAGCGTGGATGCCGACGAGGCATTTCGCATCGGGCTGGTGCATCGGCTGATTGACGGCGAGCCGCTCGAGGCCGGTATGGCCTTCGCGCGTGAGCTCACCGGATTCAGCCTGCGCACCCTCGAATTTACCCGCGCCGCGGTTCGCCGCGCCGCGGATCTTCCGCTCAGCGAGGGCCTCAAGGCGGAAGCCGAGCTGTCGACGCTGGCCTACCGGACGGCGGACGCCGAGGAAGGCATGGCCGCGTTCGTGGAAAAACGGAAACCGGATTTCCGCGATGCGTGATGGCTGGATATAGTCCACCGATGAAAATTCTCCAGCAGCTCGAGCAGCGCCGTCAATGGGCGGAGGACGAGCAGATCCTGCTCGATCAGGTGCGCCGTATCGCTGATACCGTCATCGCGCCGAATGCGGCGCGCTACGACCGCGCGGAAGCCTTTCCGCAAGACAGTGTCGATGCTGTTAAATCGCTTGGGCTCAACGCGATATTCGTGCCGGAAGCCTATGGCGGCGCGCCGATGTCATATCGGCTCTATCTCGCGGTGGTGCAGACGATTTCGGAAGCCTGTGCGTCGACCGGAATTATCTATGCCACCAATTTCCATGGCATGAAGCCGCTGATCGATTTCGGCACGCAGGAACAAAAGAAACGGTTGTTGCCGCGCGTGGCCGCGGGCGCGCTCGCGTCGCTCGCCATCACCGAAGCGGCGGCCGGCTCCGATGCCACCGCCATGACGATGCGATTCACGCCCGACGGCGACGACATTGTCGTCGATGGCAACAAGCTGTTCATCACCAGCGGTGATGTCGCCGATCTGTTGCTGGTGTTCGGGAAATGGAGCGCGATCGAGGATCCCAAGCAGGCGATTTCCGCGCTCATCATCGAGAAGGGCACGCCGGGTTTCGAGGTGGTGCGCGTCGAAGAAAAGCTCGGTCACCGCGCTTCGTCCACGGCGGCGCTCGCCTTCAATAGTTGCCGGGTGCCGCGCGCCAATCTTCTCGGCAATCCCGGAGAGGGACTTGGCCTGCTGCTGGCGTCGCTCAACAAGTCGCGCCCGAGCATTGCGGCACACGCGCTCGGAATTGCGACCGCCGCCTTCAAGGACATGGTCGCCTATATGAATACGCGCGCTGTGGCCAAGCGCCGCGTCATCGATTTCCAAGCCAATCAATTCCTCATCGCGGATCTCGCGGCTGAGCTGGCGATGACCGAGTCGTGGCTGGACTATGTCGCCAGCCTCATCGATGACGGCGCGAGCGATTTCGGTCTTGAGGCGTCGATCGCCAAGCTGCGGGCCAGCGATCTGGCCATGCGCATGACGACCGAAGCGGTACAGATGCATGGCGGTTACGGCTATATCCGCGACTACCGGGTCGAGCGCTTGATGCGCGACGCGAAAATCACCCAGATCTGGGAAGGAACCAATCAGGTGCACCGTCAGCTGATCGGGCGGAGTTTTATCGACAAATGACGTCAGCCAGTCGGACCGTTGCCAAAATGCGAGAGGAAGCCGCGTGAGACCGCTCGAAGGCGTGCTCGTTCTGGATTTTTCCACGCTGCTGCCGGGGCCGATGGCAACATTGCTGCTGGCGGAAGCCGGCGCCGAAGTCGTCAAGATCGAACGCCCGGGCAGCGGCGAGGATATGCGCGCTTACCCGCCGCATTGGGGCGCCGACGGCGTCAATTTCGCCTTGCTCAATCGCGGCAAGAAAAGCCTCGCCCTCGACCTGAAGAACCCGGAACAACGCGCCAAGCTCGGCCCTTTGCTGGCGCGCGCCGACATCATCGTCGAGCAGTTCCGGCCGGGTGTCATGCAACGGCTCGGCCTCGACTATGCCAGCGTCGCCAAGATCAATCCGCGCATCATCTATTGTTCGATCACCGGCTACGGGCAAACCGGGCCGAAGCGCGATGCCGCCGGGCACGACCTGAATTACATCGGCGATACCGGTCTGCTGGCGCTCTCGATGGGGAATACAGATCGGCCGGTGGTTCCGCCGGCGCTGATCGCCGATATTGCCGGCGGCGCTTACCCGGCGGTGATGAACATTCTGCTGGCCGTGACCGAGCGCGCGCGCACCGGCAAGGGCCGCTATCTCGACATTGCCATGACCGACAATCTCTTTCCCTTCATGTATTGGGTGCTGGGCGAAGGGATCGCAACCGGTCAATGGCCGCAGAACGGGGCCAGCCTGGTGACCGGCGGCACCGCCCGCTACCGGCTCTATCCGACGCGCGACGGCCAGGTCGTGGCGGCAGCACCGATCGAGCAGAGGTTCTGGCAAAACTTCTGCAGCATCATCGGGCTCGAGCCGCAATATGCCGACGCCAAGGATCCCGCTGCCGCCGCCGCGCGCGTCGCCGCGATCATCCGCGGCAAAGATGCCGCGCATTGGGAAAATCTCTTTCGCGGCCAGGATTGCTGCTGCACCGTGGTCAAGACTGCGCGCGCGGCGATGACCGATCCGCAGTTCGTCGCCCGCGGCTTGTTCGCGCACAAGCTGAGCAACGCGCAGGGCCAAGTCATACCGGCGCTTCCCGTTCCGGTGAGCGATGCGTTCCGCGCCGCGTCCGATACGCCGATCGCGGCGCCGACGCTGGGGGCGCACAACGCGGATTACATTAAATGAGAGCGGTCTACGTTCGCGCCTTCGCGCCGTTTGAAACTGTCGGCGTCGAGGAGGTCCCCGATCCGCAGCCGGGCGCGGGCGAGGTCGTGGTCGACGTGGTCGCGGCGGAAGTCAATTATCCCGATATGCTCGTGATTGCCGGGCAATACCAGTTCAAGCCGCCGCTGCCGTTCTCACCGGGCAAGGCGGCGGCCGGGCGTGTTTCGGCGTTGGGTGCCGGCGTGCGCGATCTCGCGGTAGGCGACCACGTCGCCGTCCAGGTCGAATATGGCGCCTATGCCGAGCGGTTGAAGGCGCGCGCGGTGAACTGCTTCAAGATGCCGGCGGGCATGGCTTTCCATACGGCGGCGGCGCTGGGACTTGTCTATCAGACCGCCTGGTTTGCGTTGAAGGATCGTGCCGCATTCAAGCCGGGCGAAATCGTCCTCGTGCTGGGCGCGTCAGGCGGCATCGGTTTCGCGAGCGTGCAACTCGCCAAAGCGCTCGGCGCCAAGATGGTCATCGCCGGCGTGCGCGGCGAGCGCAACGCGCATTTGGCGACGCAAGCTGGCGCCGATCACGTGATCGATCTCGCCGTGCCCAATCTGCACGACGTATTGCGCGAGAAGGTCTCTGCGCTGACCGACAAGCATGGCGCCGACGTGGTCATCGATCCCGTGGGCGGGGATGCCAATGCCGCGGCCTTGCGGGCGCTGGCTTGGTGCGGCCGTCTGATCATTGTGGGCTTTGCCAGCGGCCAGATTCCGAGTTTCAAGGCCAACTATCTCCTGCTCAAGAACATCGCTGTCATTGGCATCCAATGGTCGGACTATCGCGAGCGTACGCCTGAGCGGGCGTGCGAAGCTCAGCGCGAGATTTTTGAGTTCTACCAGCAAGGACGACTCGTTCCCCACATTGACGAGCGATTGCCGCTCGAGCTATTCGCCGATGCTTTGCGCGCGCTGCGTGACGGCAAAGCGCTCGGCAAGTTCGTTCTTCAGGTGCGGCCCGAATGATGGCTGGCACATGACCCCATCGCAACCGCTCGATACGCCGCTGTGGGCCTTCGCGCTTGCCGTTTATGGCCGCGACGGGGTGGCTGACGAATGCCTCGCACTGCAGGCGCGGTTAAACCTCGACGTCAATCTGTTGTTGTTTGTCGCCTTCGTCGGCGCGGTCGAAGGCGTGCGGCTCGATAGCCAAGATATTGCCGCCGCCAACGCCGCGGTCGCGGGCTGGCATCATGATATTGTACGGTCGCTGCGCAGCGCCCGCCGCGCGCTCAAGCCCACCAGTACCGATGCCGACAATCCGTCGCGCGACGCGAGCGCCGCGCTGCGCACGCAGGTCAAGACCGCCGAACTAGACGCTGAAAAGATCGAACAGGCGATGTTGTGGCGGTGGTCGCGCGAGAAGTTCGCGGACCGGCCGCGTAGCGACCGCCAGCGAGCGCTCGCAAGCAATCTTCGCGGCATGCTGGAATTCTACGGCGTGGCCCCCGCTCAAGCGGACGCCTCGGCGGCCATGCCATGTCTGTCCGATGCCACCGCGGCCTATGCCTAAGATGAAGTGAGTCCGCTCAGGAACCCTTGCCGTTACCGCCCTGCCCTGACGTATCGCGATCGGGCCGGTACTTGGTTTCGGGCTTGAGACCTTTGCGGCGGAGCTTTTCGCTGATCCGGCCATTGTCGAGATAGCGGCCTTGCGCGGCGCGCTTGGCGGCGTCGTCCCATTGCGGCAGCCAATCGCCGAGCGAATAGCCGAACCACGGCGCCTGCGGCCCGCAGCGCACCGAGGTCGAGCTCCTGCCAGATCGCCTTGGCGCGCTCCATATATTCCTGTTTCGGAAGCGCCAGCGGGGGCATGTCGCCCTTCATGGTGGCGTCCATGAGCAGCGTCGAATCCTCTTCCTGGTCGTGCTCGCGCTTGGGGCCCGTGACCTTGGCCGCGATGCGGCACCACCTGCAGGTCCTCGACCGGATTCATGCGATAAGCCATCGCCCACAACAGTGCATCGGCATTGTCGACATCGATGTCCTCGTTGACGGCAATGCAGATCTTGCCGCAATCGGCCTTGAAGAATGCCGCGCCGTTGAGCGCGCGCCAGACCTCGGTGCGCGATACCCCCTTCTCCAGCGTGACGACAATGACCCGCAACAGTCCGGTCAGCGGTTCGTGCAGCGACACTTTCTTGACGCCGCGGATGCCGAGCGTGTTGCGCAGGTGGGCGGTGAACAGCGGCTCGTAGGCGACGCGCTTGATCACGCTCGATTCGCTCGGCGCCACCTGACTGATATAGGACGGAATAATCGGGTTCTTGCGGTGGGTGATCGCGGTCACCCGCATCGGCATGTTGAATTCCTCGAGCGCGACATGGCCGTGCGACTCGCCGAACGGCGCTTCCGGCTCGAGATATTCCGTGTCGATCAGGCCCTCGATGACGAGTTCGGATTCGGCCGGAATCATCAGGTCGACCGTACGCGCGCGCACGATGTTAATCGGCCCGCCGGCAAGACCGCCGGCCACGGCGATCTCGTCGACGCCGATCGGCAGCTTCTGCGGTCCCATGAACGCCACGTAAGGCGGACAGCCGAGCACGATGGCGCAAGGCATCGGCTCGCCGCGCTTCTGGTATTTGAGATAGTGCTGGTAGCCGCCGGCGCCGCCGACGCGCGTCGCCATGCGCACCACCAGCCGATCCGGCGCTTTCAACGCGGCGCGATAGGTACCCATGTTCTGCACGCCGGTCTCGGGATCGCGGGTGATCACGTTGGTCGCCGTCAGGGTCGGCGCGCTGTCGAAGCCGGGCGTCGAAATCGGGATCGGCAGCCGGTCGAGACCGTGCCCCTCGCCTTTGAGCGCGTCACCTTCGATCACGACTTCATGGCAGACCGCCTCGTTGACCAGTCGCGGCTCGACCGGATTGGCGATTGCCGCATCCCACTTGGCCTGGATGTCGGCGAGCGGCGCCCGCATGCCGATGCTGTAGATTTCCGGATTGGCGGCAATGGCGCCGACCACGACCGGCATGTCGTATTTGCGGCCCAGCCCGTCGGTGATGTTGGTGAACAGGAACGCCTTGCGCTCCGACTCGTCGATGCCGCCGACGAATTGCCAGCGCACCAGCGGATGCATTTCCGCGTCCTTGTCGATTCTGCGATCGATTCTGTGCAGCAGGCCGCGCTGCTCCAGCGCCGCGAGATGCTCGTGCAGATCGGGATAGCTTCGCGGCGCGTCGGTCATTGTTCGTTCCTTCCGCAGTCAACGCGGGCATCGGCATTGCGCGACGCCGGCAGCAGCCGGACGCCATCGATCGCGCCGGATGCGGCGGGCGCACCAGGGCTCCGTCTGTCTAATCCGCCCCGGGGAACCGAGCCAATACGGCCGAGCGCATCGCTCGGCGACGACACGCACAAGCTCACACAGAAAGCTTCGCGAGCTGCGGTCGGGCTCCTGCTCCGACCACAAATCGAAGCGGCAAAATTCTCCTAAGCTATTGATATTATTGGTAGCGGGAGCCGGACTCGAACCGGCGACCTCCGGATTATGATTCCGCTGCTCTAACCAGCTGAGCTACCCCGCCATTCCGAAACCGATATCTGCCGGAATGAGGGCGATATAGGAAGCGGCAACAAACACTGTCAAGCAAACAAGGCAAAAAACCGTTCTGGAACGGCTACTTCGGCCGAACCGACGGGTCGCCACCGGTTCCCACCCCGGATCAAGTCCGGGACAGGCTTTTTCGGGATCATGCGGCTCAAGCCGCGGTGCGGCGCTCGTCATCGGCGAGCCGCTCGAAGCGCACCAGCGAGAAATGCCCCATCGGCGGCATCGGCCGGCGCTCGATCACGCGCACGCCGCCGTGGCGCTTGGCCCAGTCGGCGAGCCGTCCGAAGCGGAACTCCGG
>Ga0207926_1000930_pt1 | contig 14379 bp, 10 predicted proteins | sample NGESurdeep072012_8_FD_184454 | JGI IMG/M metagenome (GOLD analysis project Ga0207926, IMG submission 184454) | Arctic peat soil microbial communities from Barrow, Alaska - NGEE Surface sample 210-1 deep-072012 (SPAdes) | ecosystem: Environmental > Terrestrial > Soil > Wetlands > Peat ...
CGCCGACTTGGCTGTCTCCGCGTTCACAGCGGTCCCCAAGGAAGACGTCTGGGCATACTTCCACCCCAATACGCAGCAGACCGGCGATGGGATGCCGGCACGAACCCCCCGCCAGACGGGCGGCCCAGGTATCCAGCGCCAGTTCCGTTTCGACGGCGCGCAGCGTGAATGGCTGCACGCCGAGGTCGCCACCATTGAGGCGCCCTCACTCAGCGCCCTCGTCGCAGTCGTCCTGGGCATGTATCTCCACACCCTCGAGCAGTAGGGCAGCAGAACGAAGCCACGCCGGCGATCGGTTGAGCACCGGGGGAGACCCCCGGCGGTCCTTATGTTTCTTCCCGAGAGCGCCCCTAGCTGATCTTCGGATCAGCTAGGGGCGCTCTTCTTGATGTGCCAGGACCGAGACCGGGGGCCAGGCCACCTCCGCACGGGGGCGTGACCGTGGGTGGGCGAGCAATCGAACATCAAACAAATATGTTTCATTTCATAACAATGAAATGATATGTAATGAAAGTTTAATCTTGACAAGGGCTCAAGGTGATGGAACGATGAGGGCATGAGTGAGCAGCACGGCGAAGCAGTAGGGTCGGGGACCGCGGAGCAGCAGGTCCGGGTGTGTGAGTGGCCGGGGTGCGGGCGGCCGGTGGTGTGGGCTGGGCGTGGGCGCCCGCCACGGTGGTGTCTGGAGGTCGTCGACGGCGTCCGGCACACCGCCGTGAATGCGCATCGGGCCCGAGGCGGAGCGCCGGCCACCGCGCCGGTAGGGCCGGCGGTCGATGGCGCCGTGGATGGGGGGGTGGGGGAGCGGCCGGTCTCTCGGGCGCGCGGGGAGCTGGTGGCCGTCCAGGAGTCGATAGTGGCGACCGCTGCGGCGTGGGCCCGGGACGTCGGTAACCATGAGCTGCGGATGACTACCCTCGTTGAGCGTTTCCAGGCTGCAGCAGCTGGCCTAGATATCGGTGCCGTGCAGACCGAGACTGACGCCGTGGCTCGGGCCGCCCGCGCCGACGTCGATGCCGCCCAGGCTGCGCGCGACGAGGCGATCACCGCCGCTTCTGCCGCCGCTGCGGCCCAAGCTGCGGCCGAGGAGGACCGAGACACGGCGGCCGCGGCCGCCGACGAGGCCATCGCCGCGATGGAGGCCGCCCAAGCTGAGCGAGACACCGCGCAGGCGACGGCCCAAGCCGCCGACGCCGCCCGAGACGAGGCTGTCGCCGACGCCGCTCTCGCCCGGGCTGGCCTGGCCGAGCAAACCGAAGCCGCCGACGCGGCCGCCCAAGACGCCGCGGCCGTTCGCGCTCAGGCCGACGAGCTGCGCGCCCACCTGGAGGATGCCAGAGCCGAACGGGACCGCGCCCGGGCCGATCTAGAAGCCGCTCAAGCACAGGCCGCCACGGCGGCCGCCGCAGCCAGCGCCGACCGCGGGCGGGCTCGAGACGAAGCGAAGGCTCTGCGCACAGAACAGCGCACCGCCCTGGATGAGATGCGACGAGACCACGCCGGCGCCCTGGACGAGATGCGACGAGACCACGCCGGCGCCCTGGATGAGCTGAGAGGCCGCCTGGACGAGTTGCGCCAGGACCACGCCACCAGCCTGGATGAACTGAGAGGCCGTCTGGACGATGCGCGGGCGACCCTGGAGACCGTGCGCACCGACACTGCTGCCGTCATCGTTGAGATCCGCGCCGAGCGTGACCGTGCCCGGCAGGATCTGGAGGCCGCCAGGGCCGAAGCTGCCACTGCCGCCGCAGACCTGCGCCAGCAGCTCAGCGAAGTGCGCGCCGAGCGGGACACGATCCGGGCTCGGCTGGAGGCCAAGCCCGAACCGAACTGATCGGGCCGCAGCTGGCCTGACTGCAGTGCCCCGACGGTGTATCAGCACCGCCGGGGCCAGGAAACACACCAACTCAACTGGAGGTTCCCCATGTATATCCTCGCCCAGATCGCCCGCCGTCGCGTCACTCGCCTGCCCGTGGTGGCCGCGGTAGAGGTCGACGACCTCACCGCCCTGGCCGTCGCCGAAGGCGTGCTGACCTCACCCACCGTCCGGCCCGCCCGATGAGCACCCAGCACCCCGATGGAGAAAACCCCCACATGCCCCACTCTGTGCAGTCTGCCCAAGCCGCGGCCAACACTGAGGCGGTTCAGCGAGCCCGCAATCAGGCCACCGTTGTGACATGCGCGGCCGCGACCGTGCCGACCGTGCTGGCCATGCAGGGCATGGCCAGCCTCGCCGTCGACCTGCTCCACTTCCCGGTGGTCGTCGCGATCGCGCTGGCCGGCTTCCTTGAGCTCGCCCTGATCTCCTTCGCGCTCTTGACCAGGGCCTCGGCGCTGGCCGGTCGCCCCGGCGGGGTGGACGCCGCAGCCGTATGGGGGGTTTCGCTGGCATCCGGGACGTTCTCCGCCATGCACGAGCTCGTCGGGCCCGCCCTCGGAGACACACGGTCCTGGGTGGTCGATCCCGGGTCCCTGCTCGCCGCCTGCGTGCGGTTCACGGCGCCGCTGGTCGCGGCGCTGCTGTGGGAGAGGGTCCTGACCGCGGCTCGCCGCGAGCACGAGGCACGCTCACTCGTGCAGGTGCGCCGCGACCACCGTCTGATTGCCGTCGCCCAGGCGGCCCTGACGGTTCGACAACTGGCCGAGGACCGCCCTGCTGGCCGCCGACCCACCGCGCGTCTGCGCCGTGCCCGCCGCAGACTCCAGCGTGCGCACGTCACCGCGTTGCGGCTGACCGGTCCCGGCCAGGACCTGTTCGAGGTCCTGGCCGCAGTCGGCGCGGTCGACATCCTCCCGGCCGCGACCATCCCGCCCGGACGATCCGGCACCCGACCGGACAGCCTGGGTGTGCAGGTGCCGGCAGTCCTCGCCCTGTCGGACACTCTGTCGGACAGGCCCGCCGTCTTGTCTGACCGGGCGGACGCCGGGTCAGACACTCTCGACGGTGACCCGTCTGGTGCTGTCGCCCTGTCCGACATCCCGACTGGAGGAACGGACACCCGGGGTGCGCAGGTGCCGGCAATCCTCGCCCTGTCCGACACCCTGTCTGGCACGTCCGCTGTAGTGTCCGACCGGGCGGACGCCGGGTCGGACACTCTCGACGGCGACCCGTCTGGTGCTGTTCACCTGTCTGCCGTCCTGACCGGGGGACCGGACACCGGGTCGGACACCCTCGACGGTGACCCGTCCAGTTCCGTCGCCCTGTCCGACACCCTGTCGGACACGTCCGCCGTCCTGACCGGGGGACCGGACACCGGGTCGGACACCCTCGACGGTGACCCGTCCAGTGCTGTCGCCCTGTCGGACACGTCCGCCGTCCTGACCGGGGGAGCGGACACCCTGGGTGTCCAGGTGCCGGCAGTCCTCGCCCTGTCGGACACTCTGTCGGACACGTCCGTCGTCCTGACTGGGGGAGTGGACACCGGGTCGGACACCCTCGACAGTGACCCATCCAGTTCCGTCCACCTGTCCGACATCCTGTCGGACACCTCGGGTGCGGTGTCCGACACCTCCGCAGGCGCTGTCGTGGTCCCGGATCCGCTGACCATTGCGGTTGAACTGGTCCGCAAGGACCGGCAGGTCGCGGGGTCGAGGATCGCGGCCGCAATGCGCCGGCACGGACACACCGTGACCGACCGGACTGGGCTGCGGTGGCGCGACCGCGCGGTGAACCACCTGGCCACCGAGCTGAACAGGGACCTCAGCGACGCGAGCAACGATGAGGTCCAGTTGGCTGTGACCGCGGTTTGAGAGGAGACGCCGCGAACAAGGTTCCCTGGAGGAGACCGGGCGTCGAACGTCGAGCTGCGGGCCCGCGCAGCTTGATCCACCCACACTGATCAGACGACACAGAGAAACGAGTAACGATGAACACCACGATCGTCTACGGCTTCTGCTTGACGGTGTGCCTGGCCTTTGCCTCGGCCATGACCAGTACTGCCACGCAGAGCACGCTCCTCGTCATGGCGGTCTGCTCGGGCATCGCCCTTGTCCTGACGGCCATGATCGACATGGCCGGGAACCGAGCCCAGAGCAAGGCCCGAGGTGAGTACGTCGCACGGTACGGCGAGGATCCCTGGAACGGAAAGCGCTGAGACCAGTTCGACCGTCTGAGGGACTCCTGTCCCACCTCTCGTCAGTGCGACGGCGGCACCGATGACAACGCCCAAACGCGGGGGAGTGCTCGACCAACTGAACGTCCAGACACAAAGCTGTGGCTAGCGAATACGTCCATCGACTCAGATTGGCCTTATGAGCTCACGGCGAGGCAACTCGGCCGTTCGGATCCACGCTCCTAGAGTCGGAGAACCCGTGGAGGTGGCCTTGGCCCTGGGGGTGGTTTCTTGAATTCATTCACAGTGAAGGGAAATCCAAAGAATGCCTGACCTCGATCTTGATCTGCTGCTCGCAGCTTCCTCCCCTGGTGGCGCGACTTGTCTGACGTCGGTGACCGAGTTGGTGCCGGCTGCTGGGCCGCACGCGTCTGTGGCACCTGCGAAGTTCGCGTTGCCCAGGTCCGCACGTGGAGCGGACGGTGGCGCGTACGCGTATGAGCAGCGGTACCTCGACGGGGTTCCGTCCCAGGCGGTGATCATCGACTCTAAGCAGAGTCAGCTGAACCGAGGTGAGCAGGCGCTGGCACAGGCCATCAACGAGGGCCACCCGCTGTTATCGCGTCTGCCGCGAGTGGTGGTTACCTACGAGCAGGACGGGGTCGTTACCGACTACTCCGACCTCGACTTGCCGCACCGCGTGTTCGACGGTCATATCCGGGCTGGCACCGTGGACGGGGTTCCAGTCACTCAGGTGCCCGCCTACCGGGCGATTCGGGATGCGAATCCGGGAAACGCCCGTGCCCTGCTGGACGCCAGCCCGATAAGTCTGGTCCTGGGTAGTTGGGACGCCAGCCGAAGGACCCGGCAGGGGCGTTGGCGCAGCACGCTGGTCGGGGAGATCGTGGGCTTTTGCGAGAGCACGCACGGGACGGTCAAGGGGGGTGCGCGTACCGACCCGGTCGGGATGAAGATTGAACTTACCGGGACTGCCCTCAAGCAGCTGGCTGAGCAGCAGAAGTCCGAGCTGACCGACACGCTGAGAGACAAGCTGTTCAAGATGGCCGCGGAAGCCAAGGGCGACAAACTCGTGTCGGCGTCGAGGCTGGGTCTTGGCGGCATCCCGCCGACGTTGGAGGCCCTCGCGGGTGTCGCCTGTCACCGGATCATCCGGTCGCACGTGTTGAGTTTCGCTGCCCTGCGGCAGGTCCGGTTCGGCTCAGGTCCCGAGGGGGACGCTGCGTGCCGCGCCCTGCTGGGGGCCCTCGCGTTGAATGCTTTGGCTCGCTCTGATGCCGAGCTGGTGCTTCGCGCAAACTGTGACCTGATTGAGCAAGGACCCATCCGGGTGCGGCTTGACCAGCGCGTCGGACAGCATCTGGAACTGTCGTCGTTGTCTATAGAAACTGCCGACGAGTTGCTTGCCTCGTCTTTGGGGCACGCCGAGCGGGTGGCGGGTGTCATCTGGGACGGAGTCGTGCTCCATGTCACGGGTAATCCTGCGATTGTTTCCGGTGCCGTCGAAGAGGACGCAGAAGTCGGGACAGAGTGACGTGGCGTTTTCGATCACAGCCGAGCTGCCGCTGGGCACCTATCGGGGCGCGACCCCTGACGGTCGCGTCGAACGCATCCCGTCGGTCGCCCGGCTGCACTCCGCTCTGCTGTGCGCGGCGGGGTTCGGGCCCCGAGCACAGTCGAGTGGCGATGGGATTGGCCCCTGCGCGGCAGATGAGGCGGCGCTGCGCTGGCTGGAGGAGAACCCGCCGGATGCCGTCAGCATCCCCGCGATGCGGGTCAATAACGGTGCAGCCGTGGCCTACCGCGATGACGGCACCCTGAAGAAGTCGAAGACCAAGTGGTCGATCAAGAAGCTGCCGAAAAGTCCGGACACGTCGGTCGCGGTCCAAGGCACCTTCACCTGGACGTGGTCCACGCTTCCACCACCGGAGGTGATCGCGGCATTGGCCGCGGTGTGCCCCGACGTGCCGTATCTGGGGACGTCGGAGTCGCCGGTCCGACTGACAACCACCTTCGACGACGGTTTTCCTACGCACACCCTTGACGTCGACGCTGGGTTGTTCTCCGGTGGCGGTGAGGACGTCGAGCTGCCGGTGACCGGTCGGGTGGACGAGCTGATCGATGCCCATCGCGCGGTGACCGGGAAGCCCCCCAGCATCCGACAGGACTCCTTCGGGACTGATGAGAAGTCCTCTGCCCCGTCCCCGTCCCGATCGCGGGTAGCACTAGCGCGCTACACATCGCTGAAGGACCCCGCGGGCGACGTGCCCTGGCCGTCGGCGCTGCTGCTGCCACTGGACGCAGCCGTGCCGGAACGGGACAAGGTTCGCTGGGCGGTCGCCGCCCATCGTTCGTTGATCGCGGCGATAGGGGACGGTGCCCCCTCGCTGGTGACCGGCGTTTACGGGCCGGGTGTGCCGCGACCAGCCAACCGGCTCGCTCTGCACTTCCTAGACGCCAGCCAGCCGGTAGACCTGCCCGGCGGCGCAGCTGGGGCGCTGGCGATGCTGCTGCCCCTGGGAGCCGAGCCAGGCGACGCCCAAGCCGTGATCGACGTACTCGGCGACCTTGCAAGCTTCCGTGGCCCCCGCGGCGTGCTGCGACGGGTCCTCGGCCCGGCAGTAAGCGTGCCGGGTGAACACTTCTGGCGGGAGCGTCCCGCGGGAACTGTGAGATTGTGGCAGACCAGCCCACCAGCCGTGCCCGACACCCGCGGCACCGGCGCCGATTGGACCTTCGCCCATGCCGCGCTGCTGTCACTGGCGTTCGTGTGGCAGGCGACGGCGCAGCTGCCGGCTCAACGAGGTAGGGGTCAGGAGCGCTACCGCGCGTTGGTGCGTGCTGTGGGCGACGCGGGCGCGTCGGTCCTGCAGGTCGAACCCCTGCGCACCAACGCGGTGCAGGACTACGTGCACCGCGTCAACGAGCACGCCGTCGTCCGGCCCTACCGGGCCACCGTGTCGCTGGGCGACCTTGCTGGCGACGGGGTGGTGCAGGCGATCGGGCAGAGCCGGCACCTCGGTGGCGGACTGCTGGTTCCGCTCGACGTGCCGGAAGGCTCCACTCTTGAGCGTGCGAGCGGGCGGCACGACACGTCCAGGGGGAACGAGTCTTGAGCCTGGACCGCGGGGACTTCGCGGGCTTCTTCGGCGAGCTCCATTCCGGGCACAAACCGTTCTCCTGGCAGGAGCGGCTGCTCGATGCGGTGCTAGAGGCTGGGCGGTGGCCCGCCCAGGTGGTCGCCCCGACCGGCTCGGGCAAGACGTCGGTCATCGACATTCACGTCTTCGCCCAGGCACTGGCCGCGGCGGGCCAAGCACCACGGCTGCCTCGGCGCCTAGCGATGGTCGTGGACCGTAGGGTGCTCGTCGATGACCAGCACGAGTACGCGCAGTTCCTTGCGCAACGCCTGGCGCGCCAGAGGGACCGGGGCACCTCAACGGTGCTGGACGAGGTCGCCGACCTGCTGTGGGCGCTGCGGCTGCCGGACACGACGCGGCGGTCGCAGGCGGTCGCCGTGGAGGGACTGTCACCGCTGGTGGTGGGACGGCTACGCGGTGGCTCTCCACCGTCTCGTACCTGGCGTGACCATCCGACGGCCACCTCGGTGCTGTGCGCGACCCCGGAGATGTGGGGTAGCCGGTTGCTGTTCCGCGGCTACGGGTCCTCGCCCAGGGCCTGGCCCCGCGAGGCTGGGATGCTGGCGATCGACTCGGTCGTCGTCGTCGACGAAGCACACCTGGCCCGCCAGTTGCTGGTCACGGCGCGACGCGTCGCACAGCTCGTCTCCGCCGCCGAACACGCCCCAGCCTTGAGCGCCCTGCAGGTCGTTGAGGCCACGGCGACCCCGCCACGGGCGGTCAGTGGCACCGTCATGGGCAGCACTCCCGTCGTCGTCGGCGTCGAGGAAGCCGACCTTGGCAACCCGCTGCTGGCCATGCGCCTGACCCGACCCAAACCAGTCAGGCTGCTGGGCGTCAAGGACTGGGAAAACACCCGGCCCGCCTCCGGCGCGGTCCCCGCCATGGCCGATGCCGTCGTGGACGTGCTCACTACCGCACCGCCCACTGCCGGGGTTTCCGGCACGGTCGGGTGCTTCGTCAACACCGTGGGCCGGGCCGTGGCCGTCGCCGCCGAGCTGCGCCGCCGCACGGTCTCGGGCCGTCCCCTGCGCGTCGTGCTGGTCTGCGGCCAGCTGCGCCCACTGGACCTGCACCGGCTCCGGGCCGCCCACCCCGGCCTGCTCGACCTCGCGGGCAATATGGACGTCGACGTGCTGGTCTCGACGCAGAGCCTGGAGGTGGGGGTCGACCTGGACCTGGCCGGCATGGTCAGTGAGCTGGCCAGCGGCTCGGCCCTAGCCCAGCGGGCCGGCCGCCTTAACCGTCGTGGACTCCGCGAGAGCGCCCCGGTGGTCGTGACGGTCCCTGACACCGCCACCCCCGACCGGGACGCCGCAGACGGTGCCGATACCGACGTCGCCATTTCGGACCAGACCCGTTCCGGCCCATACGGGGCTGTCGAACTGCGCGAGGCGCTGACCTGGCTACATGGCCGCGCCGCTGACCCGGCCGGCCTCGCCCCTTGGCAGCTGCGCGACCACCAGCCACCGGCAGCTGCGACCCGCCGGGACCTCTACCAGCGCCCCGAGCTGGCGGACGCCTGGCATTGGGCCCGTACCAGCGACGACCTAGCGGCCGAGCCCGAGCTCGACTTGTGGCTTGCCGAGGACTTCACCGCGGACACTTCCGTTGGGTTCGTCGTGCGCGACCGGATGCCGGTCGACACCACCGACGCCATCCGGCTGATCGTTGACCTCCCCCCTCGCCGTCACGAGGTGTTCTCCGTGCCCTACCGCACGGCCCTCGCGGTCCTGCGCGGGCTGCACGAAGACTTGATGACCTCCGAGATTGGCAACGCTGGCCAGCCGGCGATCGTCAAGGTGCGGGGAGAGGACTGCGAGCTGTTGCGCTGGCGTCCGGCCCGCGACGGCGCGGCAGGTGAGGAGCCAAGTCTTCGCCCAGGCGACATCATTGTCCTCGACAGCACCACCGCGCTGTTCACGTCCTCCGGAGACGGTGCCGGATTCAGCCCGCCAGTCGTGGTGCCCGTCGACGAGGACTCGCCTCCATCGGAGCGTGCCCGCGCGGATGACGTGTTACAGGCTCCGGCCGACCTTTCTCCTGAGATGTGGGACAACTACCGGGTGGGCGGGGTCGTGCTGCGGCTCGAGGAGGGCTGCGGCTCGGTGAGGGAGGGCACCGACCTGACCGCTCTGGCGAACGCTCTGATCCCGCCAGTCGAGCCGGCCTCGGACGACGAGCAACGTGCGGCCCTACGTGACTGGCTCGACGGACCCTCCCACGGGCCTTCCGCATCGGGCATGGTCCGGGCAGCCGCGGACCTGCTGTCCGAACCATCGACACGCAGCGAACTGATCGTCCACCAAGACACGGACGGCCGACTGGTCCGCGTGCTGCTCATCGACCGGCGGCGAGCCGCGGCTGATGAAGGCATCAGGCAGGTCTGGACCCCGGGGAGTCCCAAGGTCACACTGAGCGCCCACCAGCAGGCGGTAGCCGAGCGCGCGGCCCTCCTTGGGGAACACCTGGGTTTGGGGTCCGAGTTGGTCCAGGCGCTGGCTTCAGCGGGCGCTCACCATGATGACGGCAAACAGGACTTCCGGTTCCAGGCCCGGCTGGGGGCCAGGGACGACTCTGTGCTGGCGAAGAGCCGACGGGGCACGACCGCCGAGCAGGCTCGCCGCAACGAACGACGCAGCGGCCTTCCCAGCCGCTGGCGGCACGAACAGCGTTCCGTCGCCGAGTGTTGGGACGGCCTACATGTTCCCGACAGCCAGGACCCGCAGCTGGTGGCGCGCCTGGTCGGAACCAGCCACGGCCACGGCCGATCAGGTTTCCCGCACACCACCGAGGGACTACTCCTGCCCGGTGACACCGCCGCCCTGCAAGCCACCGCTCGGCACCTGTTCGACCTGGGCGGTTGGGACGACCTGGTCGAGGCGACCCAGCAGCGATACGGGGTGTGGGGGTGCGCCTACCTCGAGGCTGTCCTGCGCGCCGCCGACGGACAGGTCTCGGAGGAGGGGTCATGAACGAGTTCGTCATGCACCGCGCGGACGTCCGGGTGCTGCTGTGGCACATGGCCCTCTACGGCCTCGGCGCGATCCTGCAGGACGCCGCAGTGCCTGACGTGCGACTGTCTTGGACATCGGGCATGCAGCCACGCGCCCGTATTACCGGCGAGGGGCTCACCGACCACATGGTCGACGACGTGGTCCGCGAGCACGCCCGCCGCCACGCCGTCGAGCCGTCCTGGGTGCTTCGTGACGTCGAGCTGAGGGGGTCTCTGCGCGGCCTGATGAGTCCTCGGCTTACCCCGTTCGGTGATCCGCAGGTCTGGCAACAAGTCCAGGACGCTCGGCATCGCGAGGTCGACCTGCTGACCGAGTCCAGGGCTTGGCTGGACCTGCGGCAGATTTCTGCGCTCGGCGAACCGTGCTACTGGAGTCGCAACCGGCAGAACAACGCCATGCAGGACGACGGTGCCAGCCGCCTAGAGATGCAGCCACGGAACCAGGGGTCTGAGTTCGTCGGCACCCGGCTGCGCAGGCTGGCCCAGGAGGTCAGCGCCCGTGACGCCGGGTTGGTGGCCATCGGCATCGAGGGATCCTCAACGGTGGACGAAGCCGGCTCAGACAAGGTCGACAGCCGCACCGCCACCGGGCTGGCGAACCCCGGGCCGACCGACAACGCCCTCGCCTGGTGCGCACTGTGGGGCATCTCCCAGTTCCCGATCACCCCACAGATCAACGGGACCGCGCTCACCAGCGGACACCTGGGGCGCACTCGCAGCGAATGGTTCTACGCACCGGTGTGGGAGGCGAGTTGGACCCCGGCCCGTCTGCGGTCGCTGCTGGTTGCCCGCCAGCTGCGTGACGCCGCAGGGACAGGGCTGGACGGGCGGTGGGCAACTGACCCCGCGTTCGGGGTTGCCGCAGGCAGTTGGCTGGCCGCGCGCGGAGTGGTCGGCGTTGTCCGGTTCCCGATCGAGCGGTTCGGCAGCGACAGCGCACCGGAACGTCGAGCGATGCTCGGCGTCCCGCTGCCGATCGCCGACAGATGATCGACGTCATTGACGGTCTGCCGGAGCCGATCCCGATCAGCCTCGTCGCACAACACGCTTTCTGCCCGCGGCGGGCATGGCTGGAGGCCATGGGCGAGACGACCGATACCCATCAGATGGCGGTGGGCACTCAGGCACACAGAGTCAGTGACGACCCCACCGCATCCCGGCGGCGAATCCTCCGGGCCCTAGAAGTCGCCTCCGCAGAGTTCGGTGTCATCGGCCGATGCGACGTCGTCGAGCTCGACGATGCCGGACGGGCCACTGTCGTGGAGTACAAGGCCACGCCAGTGCGGCGACGGGCAGAGGTGACCGAGCCCACGGTGGTGCAGTTGGCGTTGCAGGTCGCGGCGTTGGAGGAGTCCGGGGCGGATGTCGCGGGTGCGGCCGTCTACTTCACGGAGCAGCAGTCACGATTGGCCGTGGAGATCGGACCCTCTCAGCGCGCGCTGGCCCGTCGACACACGGACGAGTTACGCACGATGCTCGACGCGGGGGTAGCACCTCAGCCACTGGAGGATGATCGGCGTTGCCTGCGCTGTTCGCATGCTGGTGTTTGCCTGCCCGATGAACGTTCCCTCGGCGAGGTGCATCGCCGGGTGCTGGTCGCCGACCCGGATGCTCAGTTCCTCCACTTGGCTACACCCGGGGCCAGGGCCTCGATCCGTGCCGGGAGGGTGCTGGTCGGCAAGGGCGGGGAGGAACTGGGCACCGTTCCGATCGAGAGGGTGTTGGCTCTCGTCGTCCATGGCAACGTGGATGTGTCCAGCGGTCTGTTACGGGAACTCCTCTGGCGGCGGATTCCGGTCGTTTGGTGCTCCGGAACGGGGCGAGTCATTGGATTTGCTGCATCGGCGGCGGGGCCGAACGGTGGGCCGCGGGTGCGTCAGCATGTTACGTCCGCGAATGGTCACCTCGGCCTGGCCCGCGAGTTCGTGGCCGCCAAGATTGGTAATCAGGCCACGCTCCTGCGTCGACACGGTGACGCTGCGGCGACCGTGAACGAACTGCGGGAACTCCAGCGTCGTGCAACTCGCATGACGTCACTGGTCGAACTGTTCGGCGTCGAAGGCGATGCGGCTGCGCGCTACTTCGGCCAGTTTCAGACGATGCTGACCAATGCGGTTCGTGAAGTCGAAGGGATCTCGTTCTCCGGCCGGACGCGTCGGCCGGCCCGCGACCCGGTCAATGCAGCCTTGAACTATTGCTATGGGTTGCTGCTTGCTGACGTTATTCGTGCGGTTGTGGCGTGCGGACTGGACCCGCACGCCGGATTCCTTCACTCCAGCGAACGGAACAAGCCCGCACTTGCTCTCGACCTATGCGAAGAGTTTCGTGCCCCCATCGCTGATTCAGTGGTGATCGCCGCGTTCAACAACCGCGAACTTAGATCGACCTCGTTCTCCCACGTGACAGGCACCAGCAGGCTGCGCGATAACGCCAGAGCTCCGCTGATCGCATCGTACGAGCGGAGGGTGACCACCCAGTTTCAGCACCCGCTGTTCGGTTACCGGGTGACCTGGCGACGCGCGATGGAGATCCAAGCGCGGCTGGTACTCGGCGTGATCGACGGTACACAGCCGACATATCGGGGAATCCCGACCCGATGACGTCTGACGCTGTGCATCAGTATCTGATTGCGTACGACGTCACCTCCGATGCTCGACGCAACCGTGTCGCCAACACGCTCGGGTCGTACGGGGACAGGATCCAGTACAGCGTATTCCTGGTAGACGTGAAGCCAGCGAAACTCCTCCGCCTGAAGGCCACCATCCGGACCCAAGTCGATTTGGAGACCGACTCAGTACTGGTCTGTGACCTCGGGCCGGTCGCCCAAGGCAGCGCACGCCGCATCGGGTTCGTTGGACTCGAGAGGAGCTACACCGGTCAGGGTCCGCTGGTGCTCTGAGCGGTGGCTGCTACGCGAACTCTTCGGCAGCCCGGTCGGTCGCCTCGAGCCTTCGCCAGACATCCTCGCAGGTCAGGGCGCCGAACGAGGAGATTCGCGCACCGTGACTGCTCATCAGCCTGATCTTCACCGACAGACTTCGCCTCGGGCGCCATCTCCGCAGGTCAATCGGCGTAAATTGGTGACCCACTCGCCGTCCCTTCGGGGACGGCCCTTCATCGAGGCCGTTGGGTTTTGGTGCCCTGTGTGTCGTAGGCGTGCTCGCCGTCCCTTCGGGGACGGCCCTTCATCGAGGCTCCTGGACCGCGCCTGTGTACGAGAACGTCGTGACGCTCGCCGTCCCTTCGGGGACGGCCCTTCATCGAGGCTGGCTCCACGACCGGATCGTCATCGAGCTCGGCCGCCTCGCCGTCCCTTCGGGGACGGCCCTTCATCGAGGCCAGATCCGGGCGGAGGACACACCCAACTTCACCGCTCGCCGTCCCTTCGGGGACGGCCCTTCATCGAGGCACCAAGGGCACGTATGCCACCACGCCCGGGACTGCTCGCCGTCCCTTCGGGGACGGCCCTTCATCGAGGCATCGTCCCCGAGCCGTCAGCCAGACTGTTCCGCTGCTCGCCGTCCCTTCGGGGACGGCCCTTCATCGAGGCAGATGACGCGCACGACAGGCGCGACAGTTCGGGGAACTCGCCGTCCCTTCGGGGACGGCCCTTCATCGAGGCAGCAAAGAAGTGTTCGCCGTGCGGATGGGGGGTATCCTCGCCGTCCCTTCGGGGACGGCCCTTCATCGAGGCCGGGTGATGCCCTTACCGGCGAGCCGGATGGTCTCGCCGCTCGCCGTCCCTTCGGGGACGGCCCTTCATCGAGGCGCCCCAGTCATCGGCGTCCGCTAGGCATTGCTCCATCTCGCCGTCCCTTCGGGGACGGCCCTTCATCGAGGCTAGAACAAGAGGTCGGGGTAAAGGCCCTCGCCGTATTCTCGCCGTCCCTTCGGGGACGGCCCTTCATCGAGGCGCCGGTGCTGATTTCTACGTCGACGCAGATGGCAACTCGCCGTCCCTTCGGGGACGGCCCTTCATCGAGGCCCGTCCACGACGGTCGCCTTCGTCGGCGCGCTCGTCCTCGCCGTCCCTTCGGGGACGGCCCTTCATCGAGGCGTCGGCGGCGCGTGGAAAGGCGTGGCGCTGGCGTGCTCGCCGTCCCTTCGGGGACGGCCCTTCATCGAGGCGCGCTCGTCAGCACCCGCCGCGAGG
>Ga0207926_1000932_pt1 | contig 14358 bp, 12 predicted proteins | sample NGESurdeep072012_8_FD_184454 | JGI IMG/M metagenome (GOLD analysis project Ga0207926, IMG submission 184454) | Arctic peat soil microbial communities from Barrow, Alaska - NGEE Surface sample 210-1 deep-072012 (SPAdes) | ecosystem: Environmental > Terrestrial > Soil > Wetlands > Peat ...
CATGATACTCGGCGCCGAGGATGCCGATGCTCGGTAGCTCGGAAGTTGGTCAAGGCGTGATCCGCCTTTGCGCGAGATCAAATTTCGGCGTTCGCGACGATGCGACGATCATTCCGACCGGCGCGCTGTTTCGCACCGGTGAAAAATGGAACGTCTATGTCGTGATCGAAGGACGGGCGCAGCGCCGTGCCGTGGAACTGTTACGGCGATCCGGCCGCTTCGCCGCAGTGACCGCGGGCGTGCAGCCGGGAGATCATGTCATCGTCTACCCGGGTGACCGTATTACACCGGATGTTCGGGTCGAAACGCGATAGCGCCGCTGGCGTCGGCGCGGCGCAGCCGTTAACGTTGCGCGCACTCCGATGAAGACTTCCCGCGAAAAACTCGGCCTCGCGCTCGGCTTTGCCGGCGTCTTGCTGTTCGGCGGCACGCTGCCGGCCACCCGGCTCGCGGTCGCCGCATTCGATCCGCTGTTCCTGTCGGCCGCGCGCGCGACCATCGCCGGGCTGGCCGGGGTCGTGCTGCTGGTCGCGGCGGGTAAGTCATTGCCGCCGCGCGCGTTGTGGCTCGAGCTCAGCCTTGCCGGCGTTTGCACCATTATCGGATTTCCCGTGCTGATGGCGCTGGCGATGGTGAGCGTGCCGGCCGCGCATGGTGGCGTCGTGCTCGGCATCGTGCCGCTGGCGACCGCCGCCGCTGCCGCGCTGATCGCGCATGAGCGCCCGAGCTTTGGATTTTGGCTGGCGAGCTTCGCCGGCGCAGGCGTCGTGGTCGTGTTCGTGTTGAGCCAGAGCGAAGCGCGCACGGTCGCGGCCGGCGACCTGTTCCTGCTCGGCACTATCGTCGCCGGCGCCTTCGGCTATACGCTGTCGGGCAGGCTGAGCCGGTCGATGCCGGGTTGGGAAGTGATTTCCTGGCAGGTCGCGCTGTTCCTGCCGCTGTCGGCGCTGGCGACTTATGCGCTGTGGCCGCCCACGCTCAGCGATGTGCCGGCGTCCGCCTGGGCCGGCCTGCTCTATGCCGGCTTCGTCAGCCAGTTCTTCGCCTTCTTCGTATTCAACGCGGCGATGGCGATCGGCGGCGTCGCCCGCGTCGGCCAGTTGATGCTGTTGCAGCCGTTCGTGATCGTGGCGCTGGCGGCGCCGGTCAACGGCGAGCCGATCCGGCTGACGACGATTGCCTACGCCGCCGCCGTGGTGGCGACGGTGATCATCGGCCAGCGCATGCGGGTGATGCGCGGGTGAGCGGTGGCGGCACTTCGCCGCCGCCTACTGCGCCTGCACGCCCGCCTTCTTGATCAGCGGCACCCATTTGTCGATCTCGTCCTTCAGGAACGCACGCAGCGCCTCGGGCCGCGCACGGTCCAGCGACACCGTTTCGGCGCCGGAGGCAGCGAGCCGGTTCTTCACCTCAGGATCCTGCAAAGTCTGTTGCAGCGCAGCCGCGAGTTTGTCGATCACCGGCTTCGGCGTGCCTTTGGGCGCATACATGGCAAACCAGACCGTAATGCCAAATCCGGGCAGACCCGACTCGGCCACCGTCGGCAAGTCCGGCGCCACCGCGAGCCGCTGCGGTGTCGTCGCCGCGAACGCCTTGATCAGGCCGGCCTTGGCCGGCTCAAGCACGTTGAGCGTCTGGTCGCACATGAAATCGAAATGGCCGCCGATCAGATCGTTGAGCGCTGGCCCGGTGCCCTTGTAGGGGATCGAATTGACCGTGGTTTCGATGGCGCTGAAGAACAACAGGCCGCAGAGATGCGAGGCCGAGCCGATGCCGGCAAAGCCGTAGGTCACCTTGTCCTTGTTCGCCTTCACATAGGCGACGAAGTCCTTGAAGTTGCCGGCGGGAAAATCCTTCTTGCCGACGAACGCCATCGGCGACTCGGCGATCAACCCAATCGGTTCGAAGTCCTTCACCGCGTCGTAGAGCAGATTGCGATAAAGCGCGGTGTTGGCGGCATGGCCGAAGTGCATTACCAGCAGCGAGTAGCCATCCGGCGCAGAGGCGGCAACCTTGGCGGTACCGATGGTGCCGCCGGCTCCCGCCGTGTTCTCAACCACGAACTGTTGCCCGAGCACCTTGCTCATGCCATGGGCGGCGATTCGCGTGATGGTGTCGCCGGGCCCGCCCGCGGCATAAGGCATCATCATGGTGACGGTCTTGGTCGGATAGTCCTGCGCGGCCGCAACCGTGACGATGACGCAGCCGGCGACGATGGCGCCGATTGTCCTCAACATGGAAAGTCTCCCATCTTCTTTCGGTCTTGATAAATTCAAGACGGGCTCAGCTCGGCTCGACGCCCTTGGCCTTCAGCGTGGGCGCCGCCGTTGGCGCGGTGAGAAAGCGGATCAGCGCCTTGGCCGCTGCCGGCTCCTTGGCGGACGCGCCCAAGCCTGCGGCAAAGCCGATCCGGGTCTGCAACTCCGGCGGGATCGGGCCGACCGCATCGACGCCCGCGACGTCGTAAATGCGCGAGGCCACCACCACCATGTCGGCATCGCCGCGCGCGACCACCTCGACGGTGTCTTCCGCCGCCATCGGGCGAAGCTTGGATTTCATCGGCGCGGCAATTCCTAAGCGGTCGAGCAGGCTGACGAAATACAAGCCGCTGGCGCCCTTGCCCGGATAGGCGACCGCGTTCGCCGCCAGCAGTGCGCGCTTGAAGGCTTCGACCGATCCGATGTCGGGTTTCGGCGCGCCGCTACGCACCGCCAGCCCAAGACCGGCGCGGCCGATATCGGCGCGGCTGCCGGCGACGAGTTTGCCGTGTTTGATCAGCGCATCGATCACCGGCGGATTGAGCACGGCGACGTCGAAAGTCTCGCCGGCTTCGATCTTGCGTTCCAAATCGGCGTTCACCTCGAAGCGAAGCTCGATTTTGTTGCCGGTGGCGCGTTCGAACTGCGAGCTGAGTTCGCGCACCGCGGCCTTGGCGCCATTGCCGCTGAGGACTTTGAGTTCGGCCGCTTTCGACTGCGCACATGCGAGCAGCAGCGCGGCCGCCAGCGTCGAGGCAAACAACAGCTTCATAGCATAAGCCCTTTTCCTATGCCCAACCATAGCAGGCTTGTTTTACCCCCGACAGGGCGGACATATAGTGCGCCGTCCGCTTCCGTGACTGGAACCATGCCAGGAAAGACACGACCGCAACTTTGGGATTTCTGGATCGACCGCGGCGGCACCTTCACCGACGTGGTGGGGCGGCGTCCCGACGGCACGCTGGCGGCACACAAACTGCTGTCGGAAAATCCGGAAGCCTATGCCGATGCCGCCGTGCAAGGCATCCGCGATCTGCTGGGGCTCAAAAGCGGCGAGCCGATCCCGGCAGCCTGCGTCGGCGCGGTGAAAATGGGCACCACGGTTGCGACCAACGCGCTGCTCGAGCGCAAGGGCGACCGCACGCTGCTGCTGATCACCAAAGGTTTCCGCGACGCGCTCAAGATCGGCTACCAGGCGCGACCGAAAATCTTCGCCCGTCACATCATCAAACCCGACATGCTGTATGAGCGTGTCGCCGAGGTCGACGAACGCGTGCGCGCCGACGGCACGGTGGAGCGCGCGCCCGATCTTGGCCTGGTGCGCGCCGATCTCGAAGCCGCCAAAGCCTCCGGCATTGACGCGGTGGCGATCGTGTTCATACACGCCTACCGGTTTCCCGAGCACGAAAGCCAAGTGGCGGCGCTGGCGCGCGCAATGGGCTTCGCGCAAGTGTCAGTGAGCCACGAGGTTTCGCCGCTGATCAAGCTGGTCGGCCGCGGCGATACCACGGTGGTCGATGCCTATTTGTCTCCGATCCTGCGAAGGTATGTGGCGCAAGTCGATAAGGACCTCGACGCAAAGCGATCGAATGCGCGCCTGATGTTCATGATGTCCTCCGGCGGGCTCACCGCCGCCGAATTGTTTCAGGGCAAGGACGCCATCCTCTCCGGCCCCGCCGGCGGGGTGGTCGGCATGGCCGAGACCGGGCGCTCAGCCGGCTTCGACCGGTTGATTGGCTTCGACATGGGCGGCACCTCGACCGACGTGTCGCATTTCGACGGCGAATACGAGCGCACTTTTGAGACCGAAGTGGCCGGCGTGCGCATGCGCGCGCCGATGATGCTGATCCACACGGTGGCCGCCGGCGGCGGCTCGATCCTGCATTTCGACGGCGCGCGCTTCCGCGTTGGCCCTGACTCGGCCGGCGCCAATCCGGGACCGAAATGCTACCGGCGCGGCGGGCCGCTGGCGGTGACCGACGCCAATGTGATGGCCGGCAAGCTAATCGCGGATTTCTTCCCGAAGATTTTCGGGCCCGGGCAGAACCTGCCGCTCGACGGTCACGCGGTGCGCAACGCCTTTACCGACTTGGCGCAGCAGGTCGGCGGCGGCCGCAAACCCGAAGAGGTGGCGGACGGCTTCATCAAGATCGCGGTCGAGAACATGGCGAACGCGATCAAGAAGATTTCCGTGCAGCGCGGCTATGACGTGACCCGCTACGCGCTCAACTGCTTCGGCGGCGCCGGCGGCCAGCATGCCTGCATGGTCGCCGACAGCCTCGGCATGACGCGCGTGCTGATTCATCCGTTTTCGTCGCTGCTGTCCGCCTACGGTATGGGGCTCGCCGACATTCGGGCCACCCGCGAGCAGGCGATCGAATTGCCGTTCGGCGACAAGGCGCTCGCCGCCATCAAGCGCATCGGGGCGCGCATCGGCAGACAAGTCAAAGACGAGGTGGCCGGCCAGGGCGTCCCGCTGCCCAAGATCAAGGTGATCGTGCGCGCGCATATCCGCTACGCCGGCACCGACACCGCGCTGGTGGTGACAGCGGGCAGCCTTGCGGCGATGAAGCACGCCTTCGAAAAGGCGCACAAGGCGCGCTTCGGCTTCATCGACCGAGCCAAGCAAATCGTGGTCGAAGCGGTGTCGGTGGAAGCGGTCGGCGGCGGCGCCAAGTTCAGCGAAAAGGCGGCCCGGCGCGCGGCCGGCCGGCTGCCGCCGCCGGCGCGGCGCACGCAGTTCTTTTCCGGTGGCGCGTGGCACAAGGCCAATGTCTATAGCCGCGACCAGCTCAAGATCGGCGCAAAAGTGAAAGGCGCCGCCATCATCATCGAGCCGCACCAGACCATCGTGGTCGAGCCCGGCTGGCAGGCCGAGCTGACGGCGAAAAACCATCTGCTGCTCACCCGCGCGGTCAAGCTCAAGCGCACGCACGCCATCGGCACCCATGCCGATCCGGTGATGCTGGAAGTGTTCAATAATCTTTTTATGTCGATCGCCGAGCAGATGGGCGTGTCGCTGCAGAACACCGCCTATTCAGTCAACATCAAGGAGCGGCTCGATTTCTCCTGCGCGGTGTTTGCGCATGACGGCACGCTGGTGGCCAATGCGCCGCATATGCCGGTGCATCTCGGCTCCATGGACCGCGCGGTGGAGACCATCATCCGCGAGAACAAAGGGCGCATCGCGCCCGGCGACGTCTATGCCATCAACGCGCCCTATAACGGCGGCACGCATTTGCCCGACATCACCGTCTGCACGCCGGTGTTCGACGACAAGAAGAAAAAGATTTTGTTCTGGGTGGCCGCGCGCGGCCATCACGCCGATGTCGGCGGCATCTCGCCCGGCTCGATGTCGCCGAACGCTACCACCATCGAGCAGGAAGGCGTCTATATGGACAACTTCAAGCTGGTCGATCGCGGCCGTTTCCGCGAGCCGGCGCTGATGGCGGCGCTCACGCAAGCCAAATATCCCGCGCGCAATCCAATCCAGAACATCAACGACATCAAGGCGCAGATCGCCGCCAACGAGAAGGGCGTGGCCGAGCTGCGCAAGATGGTGACGCTGTTCACCATGCCGGTGGTGCAGGCCTATATGCAGCACGTGCAGGACAACGCGGCCGAAAGCGTGCGCCGCGTCATCGACCGGCTGCACGACAGCGAGTTCTCCTACGAGATGGACCAGGGCACCGTGATCAAGGTGAAGATCACGGTCGACCGACACAAGCGCGAGGCCACCGTCGATTTCACCGGCACCTCGCCGCAGCAGCCGACCAATTTCAACGCGCCCGAGCCGGTGACGCGCGCGGCCGTGCTTTACGTGTTCCGCGTGATGGTGGACGACGATATCCCGATGAATGCCGGCTGCCTGCGGCCGATCAACATCGTCATTCCGCCGCAGTCGATGCTGACGCCGGAATATCCGGCCGCCGTGGTCGCCGGCAATGTCGAAACCTCGCAAGCGGTGACCAATTGCCTGTTCGGCGCGCTCGGGAGCCTGGCCGCCGCGCAAGGCACCATGAACAATCTCAATTTCGGCAACGCCAAGTATCAATATTACGAAACGATCTGCTCCGGCTCGCCGGCCGGCCCCGGTTTCAACGGCACCGACGCCGTGCATACGCATATGACCAACACCCGGCTCACCGATCCGGAGGTGCTGGAGTTCCGCTATCCCGTCGTGTTGGAGGATTTCCATATCCGCACCGGCTCCGGCGGCAAGGGCCAATGGCACGCCGGCGACGGCATCCGCCGCACCATCCGCTTCCTGGAAAAAATGGAATGCACGATTTTGTCCGGCCACCGCCGGGTGCGGCCGTTCGGCCTCGCCGGCGGGCAAGCCGGCCAGGTCGGCGAGAACTGGGCGCGCCGCCAGGACGGCCGCCTGGAGCGCCTGCAAGGCTGCGACGACACCGTGATCGACGCCAATGAGGCGGTCATCATCCAGAGCCCGACCGCGGGCGGATATGGGCCGCCGGAATAGTCGCGGTTGCGCGCGCTCGCCCGGCAACCGCCCCCCATCCCATCCGCGCCTTGACCTTGATCAAACCCCCGCCGTGGCCGCGGCGCTATCTTGCGCCAATGTTAGCCCCCTCCCGCGCCGATCCTGCCACCTCGCCGCTCAAAACGCTGTTGCAGAACGCCCCCAGCCTGCTGCTGGCGCCGGTGCCGCTGGCGCTGCTGCAACCCATGTTCAGCCGCATCGCCACCCATGTGGCGCAGTCGCGCCCCGAGCTGTTCGCCCGCCTCGGGCCGCACGCCGGCAAGCGCTTCCTGATCGATCCGATCGACCTGCCGTTCGTGCTGGTGCTGGCGCCGCAGGCCGCGCGGCCGCGGCTGACCGCGTATCGCCGCTATGAACGCCCCGTGCACGACGCCGGCATCGCCGGCACCTTCTTCAATCTGCTCGACATGATCGATGGCTCACTCGACGGCGACGCGCTGTTCTTTTCCCGCGATCTGCAGGTGAGTGGGGATACCGAAGCGGTGGTGGCGCTGCGCAATGCGCTCGACGATTTCGAGGGCAGCGCGCTCGACAGCGTGGTCGCCAGCTTCGGGCTGCTGTCGGCGCCGGCGGCGCTGGCCTTGTCGGTGGTGCGGTCGGTGCGGGGGAAATAGTTTGATGACGGAAGCGCAAGGCTACCAACGCCCGGAGCTGGTCTGCCCGGCCGGAACGCCGGCCGCGTTGCGCGCCGCCGTCGATGCCGGAGCCGACGCGGTCTATTGCGGCCTGCAGAACGAGACCAATGCGCGCAATTTTCCCGGATTGAATTTCACGATTCCCGAGGTCGAACAATCGCTCGGCTATGCCCACGCCCGCGAGGCCAAGGTGCTGCTCGCCATCAACACGTTTCCACCGGCTGGCAAGTTCGCGATGTGGCGCGACGCGATCGACGGAGCCGCCCGCCTCGGCGTCGACGCCGTCATCGTTGCCGACATGGGCGTGGCCGATTACGCCGCGCGCAGCTATCCGAACCTGCGGCTGCATCTGTCGGTGCAGGCCGGCGCCTCCTCGCCCGAGGCCATCCGCTTCTATTGCGAGGAATTCGGCGTCAAACGCGTGGTGCTGCCGCGCATGCTGACGGTCGCCGAGATCGCCGAGCTGCATCGGCAGATCCCGTGCGAAATCGAAGCCTTCGTGTTCGGCAATATCGGCATGATGGCGGAAGGGCGTTGCAGTCTCACCAACTACGTGACCGGCGCGTCCACCAATATGGACGGCATCTGCTCGCCGGCGGCGGATGTGCATTATGAGGAGGATGCCGAGCGCAACTTGACCACGCGGCTCGGCGAATACGTGGTCGACTGCTTCGCACGCGGCGAAAGCGCCGGCTATACCACCATCTGCAAGGGCCGCTATCTGTGCGGCGCGCAGACCGGCGGCTACTACGCCTTCGAGGAGCCGGTCAGCCTCAATTTGTCGGCGCTGCTGCCCGATCTCATGCGCGCCGGCGTCACCGCGCTCAAGATCGAGGGCCGCCAGCGCAGCCGCGCTTACGTGAAGTCGGTGGTGTCCGCCTTCCGCAAGGCGGTGGACGATATCATGGCCGGCCGCGAGGCCGCCTTCGCCAGCCTGCTGGCGCTCACGGAAGGCCGCCGCGAGACCGAAGGCGCCTTCCCCAGCAAGCGATGGAGATAGCGGTGCAGAGCCAAGCGGGCGAGGTCACGCTGGGGCCGGTTCTGTTCAACTGGAGCCCGGAGAGCTGGCGCGATTTCTATTTCCGCATCGCCGATGAAGCGCCGGTGGCGACCGTCTATCTCGGCGAAGTCATCTGCTTCAAGCGCGCGCCGTTGTTCGAGCCGTATCTTGAAGCGGTGGCCGCACGGCTGTCGGCCGCCGGCAAGACCATCGTGTTCTCCACGCTGGCCGAAGTGATGTCCAAGCTGGAACGGAAATTGGTGGACAGCGTCTGCGCCGAGCCAACGGCTGTGGTGGAGGCGAACGACGGCGCCGCCCTGTTGCGTCTGCGCGGGCGGCCGCATCACGCCGGCCCATTCATGAATGTCTACAATGAGCGCACCGTTGCCGTGCTGGCCCGTCACGGCGCCTGCAATGTCTGCCTGCCGCCGGAAATGCCGGCGACCGCCATTGCTGCGCTGTGCGCGGAAGCGGCCAAGCTCGGCGTCACGATCGAAGTGCAGGTGTTCGGCCGGCTGCCGCTGGCGCTGTCGGCGCGTTGCTATCACGCGCGCGCCCACGGCCTCACCAAGGACAGCTGCCAGTTCATCTGCCAGAACGATCCCGACGGCATGTCGCTGCGCACGCTCGAGGACAAGCCGTTCCTGGCGGTCAACGGCATCCAGACGCTATCGCACGATTACCTCAACCTGGTCGGCGAACTGGCGGATATGCAGGCGATGGGCGTGAGCCGCTTTCGGCTGTCGCCGCATAGTTGCGACATGGTGGAGGTGGCCGCGATCTTCCGCGGCGTCCTCGACCGCCGCATCGACGTAACGGAGGCGGCGGCTCGTCTCGATGCCCTCAAATTCGACGCGCCATTCTCCAACGGCTTCTATTACGGCAAGCCCGGCCATAACTGGAACCGGGCGAGCACGCCCTGATAGCGGCCGCTTCGGCCACCAACGGCTCCGCGCAAAGCGCGGCCCGATGACAGGCTCCGGCGGGGACCCAATACACACAAATGATGATGGCGATTACTGGATCGCCCGCCTTCGCGGGCGATGACAGTTGATGGGCTAATTCCTGGCGATGATCTCGCGCTCTTCGCGATGCACCGGCGTGGCGTCGGTGATCTTGGTCACGCCGCGGCGCAGCGGCATCGAGGGGCGGCGGCGCTTGAGCGCGCTGCGGCGGCGCCGGCGCGGACGCACGCGTTCGATGCACACGCCACCCATGCGCGCGAACGGCTCGCGCAATTCTCCGTCGTCTTCCGCGACCAGCAAGGGCAGACCCAGCACACGGCCCCAGCTGCGCCATTCGGCAAAAGCGTCGTCGACCTCGACCGAGACGAACAGCGGCAGCGCCAGCGCGGGATCCTTGTGTTCGAGCACGACAGTAACGCTGCTCTGCGCCCCGCCCTCGCCCGGCACGACCCTGATGGCGACGCCGGCAAAGGCCGAGACCGGCATATTGAGCGCCATGCGCATGCCGCGCAGCGAGCGCCGCACCACCACGCGCTCGCGATAAAGCTCCACATGCCGCACCCGCTCGTCGGCCGCGGCATCGCTCGCCGCGAAACGCACGGGCAGGCAGAACGGGTCGAGCCGCAATGCGCGGCCCGACCCGGCGGGGCATCCGCCACTTCGCATTTGACGCCTCAAACTCTCCCACGCCGAGCTTATTTGGCCCGGTCGTGAGGCGATCATGGCGGAAAGGCGTCGGAATCCGCTTAATGTTCGCGGTTAACTGGCAGTAACGCGGCCCGCTTCGCGCTACATGATTGACGGCAGGTTGCGAACCATGATTGACGAGGTGTTGCTACGCTTCCGCAAAATGTTCGGATCGGCGGTTGCACCGGACCGCATTCGGCGCCATTTGAAAGATCAACATGCTCGCACCCGCCGCATCCTTGTTCGACCTGAGCCCTCTCATCGACCGCGCCGAGCGGCTGGTGCAGGCCGCCCGCGCCGCCGGCGCCGACACCGCCGATGCGGTGGTGGTGCGCTCGATGTCGCTGTCGATCGAGGTGCGCGACGGCGCGGTGGAGGAATCCGAGAGCGCGGAAGGCGACGATCTCGGCCTGCGCGTGCTGGTCGGCCGCCGCCAGGCGGTGGTCTCCACCAACGATATGGGAATCGACGGCACCGCGGCGCTGGCCGAGCGCGCGGTGGCGATGGCGCGCGCCGCGCCCGAGGACAAGTTCGCTGGCCTCGCCGACGAGAAATTGCTGGCACACGATTTTCCCGATCTCGACCTGATCGATCGCGACCTGCCGACCGTGCAGCAGCTCGAGGCCATGGCGCGCGCCGCCGAACAGGCCGCCCTCGCGGTCAAAGGCGTCGCCAAGTCGGGCGGCGCTTCGGCCTCGGCCGGCATCGGCGGCATGGTGCTGGTGACCAGCCATGGCTTTCGCGGCGCTTATCTGGGCTCGCGCCATGGCGTCTCGATGACCGCGATCGCCGGCACCGGCACCGGCATGGAGCGCGACTACGATTATTCCTCGGCGCTGCACGCTGCTGACTTGGAGAGCCCGGAGAAAATCGGCCGCACCGCCGGTGAACGCGCGGTCGAGCGGCTCAATCCCTGCAAGGTGTCCACCCGCAAGGTGCCGGTGGTGTTCGATCCGCGCGTGGCCGGCTCGCTGGTTTCGCATCTCGCCAGCGCCGCCAATGGCGCCTCGATCGCGCGCAAGACCAGCATCCTGATGGACAAGATGGGCGCCAAGCTGTTCGCCGACGGCGTCCGCATCATCGACGATCCGTTGCGCAAGCGCGGCCTGCGCTCGCGCCCGTTCGATGGCGAGGGCGTCGCCGGCGCCAAGCTCGCGCTGGTCGAGGACGGCGTGTTGCGCTCCTGGCTGCTCGACAGCGCGACCGCGCGCGAGCTTGGCCTCGTCACCACCGGCCACGCCCAGCGCGGCGTTTCCTCAGGTCCGTCGCCGGGGGCTTCCAATCTGCATCTCGACGCCGGCCAACTTACGCCCGAGGCGCTGATCGCCGACATCGCCGACGGTTTCTACGTGACCGACCTGATCGGCATGGGCGTCAACATGGTGACCGGCGACTACAGCCGCGGCGCCTCCGGCTTCTGGATCGAGAACGGCAAGCGGGCGTTTCCGGTGAGCGAGGTCACCATCGCCGGCCATCTGCTCGACATCTTCCGCACGCTGACGCCCGCCAACGATCTCGAATTCCGTTACGGCACCAATGCGCCGACCGTGCGCCTGGAGGGCCTCACCGTTGCCGGCCAGTGACGGGCGCATGATCCCGAAAAGTGGGAACCGGTTTTCGGAAAAGATCATGCGCAAGCAAAATGTCAGGGACGGTATTTAATCAATGCAAGCGAATCAGGCCATGGCGCTGCGCGATTCCCTCGAAGCCGTGATGCGCGAGGCCGGCGAGCTTGCGCGCGTCACCTCGCGCGGGCCGTTCAAGCGCTGGACCAAGGGCGACGATAATTCGCCGGTCAGCGAAGGCGATATCGCGGTCAACGATTTCTTGCGCGCGCGGCTCACGCGGCTCGCGCCCGCGGCCGGCTGGCTGTCGGAGGAAACCGAAGACCACCTGCCCGGCCGCGCGATGGCGCTGGCCTGGATCGTGGATCCGATCGACGGCACCCGTGCCTATATCGCCGGCCGCGCCGACTGGACGATTTCAGTGGCGCTGGTCGAACACGGCCGCCCGGCGCTGGCCGCGCTCTATGCGCCGGTGACCGACGAGATGTTCCTCGCCGTCCGCGGCGAAGGCGCCACGCTCAACGGCGTCAGCATGGCGGCGAGCCGCGGCGACACGCTTGAACGCGCCCGGCTGGCCGGACCCAAGCGCTATCTCGACAGACTTTCCGGTTTGACCCCCAACATTCTGGCCCAGCCCAAGGTGCATTCGCTCGCCCTGCGGCTCACCCGCGTCGCGCATGGGCAACTCGATGCCGCCTTCGCCTCCGGCGGCAGCCATGACTGGGACCTTGCGGCGGCCGACCTTTTGGTGCACGAAGCCGGCGGCGTGATGACCGATTTTGCCGGCCGGGCGCTAAGCTACAATCGACCGCATGTCGTGCATGGCGCGCTGATTGCCGCCGGTCCCGCCCGCCATGGTACGCTCATCGATCTGTTGCGCGACCGCCAAGCCGAGTTCGCGTAAGCTTGGCCTCGCATCGCACACGTTCAACCTCGTTTGCACACCGTCGACAACGCCCATATGCGCTATTTCATCGTCCCCCTGCACCGCCTGCTCGACCCCGGCAGCGCGGGTCGGCGCTAGAACGGATGCCGATGCCATCATTCAGACGGATCGCCGCATCGCCCGCCTTCCAGGGCGCCGTTGGAACCGCGGCGGCGTGGTATCTGCGCCTGGTTTGGTACACCAGCCGCAAGACTCTCGAACCGGCGACGATCTACGATACCGTGCAGATGCCGGCGATCATCGCGATGTGGCACGGCCAGCATTTCCTGACGCCGTTCATCAAGCGCGACGAAGCCAAGCATCGTGCCAAGGTGCTGATCTCGCGCCACCGCGACGGCGAGATCAACGCGCGCGCCGCCGAACAGCTGGGCGTCGGCACCATTCGCGGCTCCGGCGCGCATAACGGCGAATTCAACCGCAAGGGCGGCGCCGCCGCCTTCAGCGAAATGCTCGATGCGCTCGCGCAGGGCTACAATGTCGCGCTCACCGCCGACGTGCCCAAGGTCTCACGCGTCGCCGGCCTCGGCGTCGTCAAGCTGGCGCAGCATTCCGGCCGGCCGATCTATCCAATAGCGATCGCGAGCAGCCGACGGATCGAACTCGATAATTGGGATCGGACCGCGATCAATCTTCCCTGCAGCCGGCTGGCGATGATAGCGGGCGACCCGATTTATGTTTCGCGCGACGCCGACGCTGCGACGCTGGAATCCGCCAGGCAACAAGTGGAGAGCGAGCTCAACCGGGTAACGGCGCGCGCCTACGACATCGCCGACCGCAAGCGGAGCCAGCAGCCGTGAGCGAACCGCTCCCCGTCGCGCTGCGCGCCTACCGGCTGCTGTCGGCGGCGGCGGTGCCGCTGGCGCCGTTCATGCTGGCGCGCCGGCTCAAGCGCGGCAAGGAACTGCGCGAGCGGCTCTCCGAGCGGCGCGGCGAAGCCCGCATCGCGCGCCCCGCGGGCGCGCTCGTGTGGCTGCATGGCGCCAGCGTGGGCGAGCTCGCCAGCGTGCTGCCGTTGATCGAGCGCATCGCCGCGCGCGGGGTCGGCATGCTGGTGACCACCGGCACCGTCACCTCGGGCGGGCTGGCCGAGCAGCGGCTGCCGGCCGGCGTGATCCATCAATTCGTGCCGCTCGACGCGCCGCGCTTCGTGCGCCGCTTCCTCGACCATTGGCAGCCTGATCTGGCGCTGCTGGTGGAATCCGATCTGTGGCCGAACATGATGATCGAGACATCGACGCGCAACGTGCCGATGATCCTGATCAATGGCCGGCTGTCGGAACGCTCGTTCCAGCGCTGGCGCTATTTGCCGAACACGATCGTCAATTTGCTGCGGCGGTTCGATCTTTGCCTCGCGCGCACGCCGGGCGACGCCGGGCGCTTCGGTGAACTGGGCGCGCCGCGCATTGTCACCACCGGCAATCTCAAGCTCGATGTGCCGGCGCCGCCCGCCGATTCGGCCGCGCTCGCGGCCTTGCGGGATGCGACCGCCGGCCGGCCAGTGATCGCGGCGGCATCCACCCATGCCGGCGAAGAGAGCATCGTGATCGAGGCGCACGCCCGCCTGCGCGCGAATTTCCCTGGCCTGCTGACGCTGATCGCGCCGCGCCATCCCGAGCGCGGCCCGGGCGTGGTCGAGATCGCGCGCGCGGCCGGGCTGCAAGCGGGCTTGCGCACGCGCGGCGAGCTGCCCAATGCTGCCACCGACATCTATGTGGCGGATACCGTGGGCGAGCTCGGTCTGATCTATCGCTTGGCGCCGGTCGTGTTCGTTGGCGGCTCGCTGGTCCGCCATGGCGGC
>Ga0207926_1000935_pt1 | contig 14343 bp, 16 predicted proteins | sample NGESurdeep072012_8_FD_184454 | JGI IMG/M metagenome (GOLD analysis project Ga0207926, IMG submission 184454) | Arctic peat soil microbial communities from Barrow, Alaska - NGEE Surface sample 210-1 deep-072012 (SPAdes) | ecosystem: Environmental > Terrestrial > Soil > Wetlands > Peat ...
CCCACCATAAACGTCACTCCATATCGTTCAAGAGTTAGGCGTGGCAAGTCGGGCAAACCGCCTGACATGGATATCAGGGGAGTCCATCGTGAGCAGCACCATGACGCATCATGAAAGTGCAGCGACAGGCCGATCGTCGTGGGTCCACGACTGGGCGCAGTACGGCTCCTGTCGCAGGGCTGAGCCCGACGCCCTCTTCGTCCGGGGTGCCGCCCAGCAGATCGCCAAGCAGGTCTGCATGGGGTGCCCGGTGATCGCCGAGTGTCTGTCCGACTCCCTGGACAACCAGACCGAGTTCGGGATCTGGGGAGGTATGACGGAGCGTGAGCGTCGCGCGTTGCTCAAGCGCCGGCCGGACGTTGTGTCCTGGCGTACGTTGTTCGAGGCTGACCGTGGGCGCCGGGAGTGCACCGCCTCCTGAGCTCTCGCTCTCAGCGGCCCGCCAACCCCTCGCCCACCGCCCGTAGACCCACCAGGTCGTGGATGTCAGTCGATGCTGCGGGCACTTCCACCGTCGGTATGTCGGGGTACCCCGCGATGAACCTCTTGGCCATGGTCTGGTGCCGGGCCGCGATCTCGGCCTGAACCGCGTGCAGTCGCAGCAGTCCCTGGGTGATGGCTGTGCTGTCAGACAGGGATGAGCCGCCTGATGAGCCGTCGTCGCCCTCGTCCGCCAGCTCCTCGGCAGCCGACAGCGCGCGGGCAGCGGACAGCCCGGGTGCCGACAGGCGATACACACGGTTGACCACCAGCCCGGCCAGCGGCATGTCCTCCTCGTCAAGCCGGTCCACGAAGTACGCGGCCTCACGCAGCGCGTCGCGTTCGGGAGAGGCCACCACCAGAAATGCGGTCCCGCCGTCCTTGAGCAAGGCATAGGTATGGTCGGCCCGCTCGCGGAACCCGCCGAACATCGTGTCGAGTGCGGCAACGAAGGTCTGGACGTCCGTAAGGACCTGCCCTCCGAGCACCTTGGCCAGCGTCGTGGTGACGATGTTCACGCCGGCGCTGAAGACCTTGAGGTATGCGCGGCCGCCCGCCTTCGCGGGTCCGGCCAGCAGGCGGATGAAACGGCCGTCCAGGAAGGATCCGAGGCGTTTGGGGGCGTCCAGGAAGTCCAGGGCCGAGCGGGACGGCGGGGTGTCGACGACGATCAGGTCCCAGCGCGGGTGCTCAGGGTCGCGATCCGCCTCGACCCTGAGCTGTCCGAGCTTCTCCATGGCCATGTACTCCTGGGTTCCGGCGAAGGAGCTCGAGACGGCTTGGTAGAACGGGTTGGCCAGGATCTGCTCAGCCTTCTCCGGGGTCGCATGTGCCTGGACGACCTCGTCGAAGGTGCGTTTCATGTCCAGCATCATCGCGTCGAGCGAGCCGCCCCTAGCGAGGTCGATGCCCTCAACCGGGCTGGGCGTGTTGTCCAGCCTGGTGAGCCCGAGCGACTGCGCCAGGCGCCTTGCCGGGTCGATGGTCAGGACGACGACATGGCGGCCGGACTCGGCGGCGCGAAGGCCCAGCGCCGCCGCGGTGGTTGTCTTGCCCACTCCACCGGAGCCGCAGCACACGACGATGCGGGTCAGCGGGTCGGCGATGAGGGCGTCGATGTCCAGGATGGGCGTCATCAGGCCATCCCCTCGGCCACGAGCGCCTCTGCCAGCTCACGGATGCCGTTGGTGTCGACGCCCTCGGGCAGGGACGGCAGCCGATACGTCGGCCGGTGAAGACCATCGATGACCTTGGCCTCGTCGCGCTCCAGCGCAACGCGCTCCGCGTGTTCCCTGGCCTCGGCCAGCAGACCGTCGACCACGGCGTCGGTGGTCCGCACCTTGACCCGGGTCAGATCCGCGGCGACGTTGTCGCGAGAGATCGCGGACCTGGCCGCAGCCCTGAGGGTCTTGGGGGTCAGGATCTCCTCGCGCACCTGGTTCACGACGACCCCACCGATCGGCATACCGATGGCCCGCAGGTCCGCGATGACATCGACGGTCTCCTGGACGGGCATCTCCTCGAGGAGGGTCACGACGTGCACCACCGTCTGGGGGGACTTGAGCATCGCGGTGATCGAGTCGGCCTGGGAGCGGATCGGACCCACCCTGGCCAGGTCGGCGACCTCGTGGTTGACGTTGAGGAAGCGCACCACGCGACCGGTGGGAGGGGCGTCAAGGACGACGGCGTCGTAGACGCGGGGCGCCGCGGGACCCTTGGCCTTGTGGTCCTTCCGGCGCCGGACGGCCTCATAGACCTTGCCGATCAACAGCACGTCGCGCACCCCCGGCGCGATCGTGGTGGCGAAGTCGATGGCGCCGAACTTCTCCAGCAACCCGCCCGCGCGACCCAGCTTGTAGAACAGGTGGAGGTACTCCAGCAGCGCTGCCTTGGCGTCCACCGACAGCCCGAACACCTCGCCACCCTGGGGAGCGTGTGCGATATGGGCTTCGGTCGAAGCCAACGGGGCGACGTCGAAGGTCTGGCTGATGCCCTGTCGTCCCTCGACCTCTGCCAGCAGCACTCGCCTGCCCTGGCCGGCGAGAGCGAGGGCAAGGGAGGCCGCAACGGTCGTCTTGCCCGTGCCGCCCTTGCCAGTGACGATGTGCAGCCGTACGCCGTCCCAGTCCGTGTCCCGAGCTGAGGTCGCGCTCGCTCTCGTGTCTGGTGCCATGCTCAAGAGCCTAGGGCGCGGCAGAACGCATTTCCCTCGGGATCCGGCGCGGATCGGCCCAGATGGCTGTGGAGGCATCCAGCCTGCCCGGTCTAGGCTTCCGTCATGGCTACCTGGGAGTACGCAACCGTTCCACTGATCGTGCACGCCACCAAGCAGATCCTCGACCAGTGGGGCGAGGATGGCTGGGAGCTCGTGCAGGTTCTGCCAGGCCCTGACGGCAACGGTCTGGTGGCCTACCTCAAGCGGGCGAAGGCCTAGGCCATGTCCGCCGTAGAAGACCGTCTGGACGAGCTCGGCCTCACCGTCCCCGACGTGGCCAAGCCCGTGGCCGCCTACACGCCCGCCCTTCGTGACGGCAACCTGATCTTCACCTCCGGCCAGCTGCCGATGGTGTCGGGCACCTTGGTGCGGACCGGCAAGGTGGGGACAGGGGACCATGCCGTGTCCCCTGAGGATGCCAAGAAGCTGGCAGAAACGTGCGCCCTGAACGCGATAGCGGCCGTCAAGTCGGTCATCGGTGACCTGGACAAAGTGACGCGAGTGGTCAAGGTCGTCGGCTTCGTGGCCAGCGACCCGGCGTTCACAGGTCAGCCCGGCGTCATCAACGGTGCCTCGGAGCTTCTAAGCAAGGCGTTCGGGGACGCCGGTGTCCACGCGCGCTCGGCCGTGGGCGTTGCCGTCCTTCCACTCGATGCCCCGGTCGAGGTCGAGATCATCGTTTCGGTCCAGGACTGAGCATTACCAGTCAGATTCGCGACTTCGCCGTTGGGTCGCTGGCCGACCGGGCTCGGGCGTGGCTCGAGGGCCGGCGTTCCGAAGTCGCTGCTCCAAGGGCGGCTGCCACCGTGATGATCCTGCGTGATCGCAGTGCCGTTCGAGGTGCTGGCGGAGACGGGAGTCCTGCCCACGGCAACGGTGTCGACGTCTTCATGCTTCGGCGCGTGGCCACCATGGCTTTCGCTCCGCGGATGATGGTCTTCCCCGGCGGCGGCGTGGACCCGCGCGATGCCGACCCGAGTCTTCCCTGGGCCGGGCCCTCGCCGGCGGAGTGGGCCCGCACCCTCGTCTCCGATGAGGCCACCGCGCGCGAGCTGGTGGTCGCCGCCGTGCGCGAGGTGTTCGAGGAGTGCGGTGTGTTGCTGGCCGGCGCGGATGGCGATCACGTTGTCGGCGACGTCAGCGGTCCTCAGTGGCAGGCGGAGCGTGGGGCGCTGTTGTCGCATGACGTCTCGCTGGCCCAGATGCTGATCCGCCGTGGCCTGGTCCTGCGCTCGGACCTCCTGTCGGCGCGGGCCCGCTGGATCACGCCGGAGTTTGAGCCCAAGCGCTACGACACAAGGATTTTCGCCGCAATGCTGCCGGTCGGGCAGATCGCCGACGACCAGACCAGCGAGGCCGACCACGCCGACTGGGCTGATCCGGCGCGACTGCTCCAGGACTATGCGAGCGGTTCGGCTCTGATGCTGCCGCCGACCGTGGTGTGCGTCGAGCAGGTTGCGGCGGCGCCATCGGCTGCCGAGTTCATGGCCGCCGATGTGCCGATGACGCCCATCACCCCTGTCCTGACCTGGGCGGATGGCGCAGTGGTCATCCGCTGCACCCTGCCCACGTGACGCCCGCCCACGTGACGCCCACCCACGCGATACCGCCCTGGGTCGGCGGCGATGTCACCGCCCGCGCGACCTGCGTGCTCGCACCGAACCCCGGCGCGATGACGTTGGAGGGCACCAACACCTGGGTCCTGATGGAGCCGGGTTCGACCGAGGTCGTCGTGGTCGATCCGGGCCCGCTCGATGAACATCACCTGCAACGGGTGCTGGACCTCGTGGCCCTTCGCGGGGCACGGGTTGCCCTGACGCTGCTCACGCATGGCCATTGGGACCACGCCGAGTCGGCAGGGCGTTTCGCCGAGCTCACCGGCTCGCCGGTTCGAGCCCTCGGCCCAGGGCACGATGATCTGGCGGACCGCGACCGACTGACGGTCGGCGGCCTGGAGCTGGCAGTCGTGGCCACGCCCGGGCACACCAGCGACTCGCTGTCATTCCTGCTGACCGCGGAGAACGCACTGCTCACCGGCGACACGATCCTGGGGGACGGCACCTCAGTGGTGGCGTGGCCCGATGGCGAGCTCGCGGCATACCTGTTGTCGCTGCAGCGGATCGAGGCCATGACCGGCTCGCGCGAGGTGACCCAGATCCTGCCGGGCCATGGTCGCACCGTGCCGGACGTAGCGGGTGTCGTGCGCCACTACATCGACCACAGACGGGTTCGGCTGGAGCAGGTGAGGACCGCCGTGGCAGCCGGCGCAGCCGACGCCGACGCCGTCGTTGCGGCGGTCTACGCCGACGTTCCGCGCGAGGTCTGGCCGGCGGCACGGCTCAGCGTGCTGGCTCAGCTGGACTACCTGCGCCTCCACCCTCACACCGGTCGCGACGCGAACTCGGTGGGGAAAGGGAGGAGGGTCAGCGGGCGCGGCGCTTGAGGCGCTCTACGTCCGTGAGTACGACCGCACGGGCCTCGAGGTGAATCCATCCGCGCGACGCGAAATCAGCGAGCGCCTTGTTGACGGTCTCGCGGGAGGCGCCGACGAGCTGGGCGAGCTCCTCCTGGGTCAGGTCGTGCGCGACGAGGATGCCGTCCTCGGCCGGGCGGCCGAAACGTGTGGACAGGTCGAGCAGGGCCTTGGCCACGCGGCCGGGCACGTCGGTGAAGACCAGGTCGGCCAGGGTCTCGTTGGCGCGACGAAGCCGACGGGCAAGTGCGGTCAGCAGGTTCGCGGCGACGGCCGGGCGGCCCAACAGGAACGAGTCGAGGTCTTCGTGGCTGAGTGCGAGGAGCTGCGTCTCGGCGATGGCAGTGGCGGTCGCGGTGCGGGGGCCTGGGTCGAACAGGCTCAGCTCGCCGAACATCTCGCCCGGTCCCAGGATGGCAAGGAGGTTCTCGCGACCATCGACACTGGTCAGCCCGAGCTTGATCTTGCCCTCGCCGATCACGTAGAGCCGATCGCCCTGGTCACCCTCGCGAAAGAGGATGTTGCCCCGGTCGAGATGGGATGTCGTCATGGACTCCATCAGGGCTGCGGCAGCTTCGTCGTCAAGGGCGGCGAAGAGGGGGGCTTTTCTCACGACGTCGATGTCCACGGCGGACAGTCTGCCAGAGCGCCGCTGTTGTGCAGGCATCGTCCGCGTGCCTTGATCGCTGGTGTCGTCCTTCGCCTAGTCTGACCGGGTGTCTTCCACATCGACCCCCGAGACTCCGGTCGCGTTGACTCGTCGCGCCCGCAAGATCTACCGAGCGCTGGTCGTGCGCTACCCGGCTGCACGGTGCGAGCTTGACTTCGAGAACCCGTTGCAGCTGCTGGTGGCCACGGTGATGTCCGCGCAGACTACCGACGTCGGGGTGAACCTGGTGACCCCTGCTGTCTTTTCCCGCTACCGGACTGCCGCGGACTTCGCCTCAGCAGACCGCGCCGAGCTCGAGACGATGATCCAGTCCACCGGCTTCTACCGGGCCAAGACCGACTCGCTGATCAAGCTCGGGACGGCGCTGGCCGAGCGATTCGGTGGCGAGGTACCTCCCCGGCTCAAGGACCTCGTCACCCTTCCCGGTGTGGGGCGCAAGACCGCAAATGTGGTGTTGGGTAACGCTTTCGGCGTCCCGGGAATCACTGTGGACACCCACTTCGGGCGCCTGGCCAGACGGTTCGGCTGGACCGCGGAGGAGGACCCGGTCAAGGTCGAGCACGAGGTGGGCGCTCTGTTCCCGAAGAAGGACTGGACCATGCTCTCCCACGTCTTGATCTTCCATGGAAGACGCACCTGTCACGCGCGCAGGCCCGCGTGCGGCGCGTGCCCGGTTGCCGGCTGGTGCCCGTCGTACGGCGACGGCGAGACCGACCCGGTCAAGGCGACGAAGCTCCTGAAGTACGAGCTCGCGGCGGCCCAGACGTGACCGAGCGTCAGCCGACGTGGATGACCCATCTGGTGGCTCAGCTGGGTCACCTGAGACCGGGGTTCTTCAGCCGTTTCCTTCCCCCGGACGAAGGCGGCCGGCCTTCCGCGGTGCTGATCCTCTTCGGGCCAAACGCGGATGGGGGCGAGGATGTGGTGCTTACCGAGCGATCGCACAGCATGCGCTCGCACGCGGGCCAGGTCTCCTTTCCCGGTGGTTCGATCGATCCCATCGACTCCGGCCCGGTCTCGGCGGCCCTGCGGGAGGCAAAGGAAGAGGTCGGCCTGGACCCGGCCGGTGTTCAGGTCGTGGCCGAGCTGCCGGCGCTTTACCTGCCGCCCAGCAACTTCGTGGTCACACCCGTCCTGGCCTGGTGGGCCGAGCCGAGCCCCATCAGCGTTGTCGACCGCAGCGAGGTTGCCCGCGTGCTCCGGGTACCGCTTTCCGAGCTCACCGACCCCGCAAGGCGATTCACGGTCACACACCCCAGCGGATTCGTCGGCCCGGCCTTCGACGTCGATGGTCTGCTCGTGTGGGGCTTCACGGCTGGGCTGATCTCCAAGGTCATCGAGCTGGCCGGTCTCGAGCAGTCATGGGACCGGGACGACCACCGACCGCTGCCCGCACACTTCATCGGAGCCCGCGACGGCTCGGTGCGACCGAGTACACGTACTGATGGAGGCCCCTCATGATCGCGAACGTGCTCGACGTCGTCCTGGCCCTAGTGCTGGTCGGCTATGGCCTCATCGGCAATCGCCAGGGGTTCGTGGTCAGTGTCATGTCCCTGGTCGGCTTCCTCTCCGGCGGCGCACTGGGCATGTGGCTTCTGCCGGTGCTGTTGAGGCGCTGGGACAGCGTCGCCAACAACGGTGGGTTGCGCGCCGTCGTCCTGATCTTCTGGGTGTTCGTCCTCGCTTCCGTTGGTCAGGCGATCGCTGTCCTGGTGGGCACGCGCCTGCGCAGCGGAATGCGGATCAAGCCGGCGCGGATGATCGACTCCGCCCTCGGCGCCCTGGCCACCGTGGTCGCGGCGTCGGTACTCATCTGGTTCATGGCCGGCGCCGTGCGTGGGGGGGCTCCTGCTCCCTTGGCCAAGGCGATCGGTGGCTCACGGGTCATTCAGACGATCGACCGTTTTGTGCCATCACAGACCGCACGACTGTTCGCCGGTTTCGCGTCAGTTCTCGACCGTGAGGGGTTCCCGCGGGTCTTCGAGGGTGTCCAGGCCGAGCCGATCGTTCCCGTGCCGCCACCGGACAACCAGCTGGCGTCGGGACCAGGCGTGGCCCGCGCCGCCGCGTCGATCGTCAAGATCACCGGCGTCGCCGAGTCGTGCAACCGCGGTCAGGAGGGCAGCGGCTGGGTCGTCGCGCCCGAGCGGGTGGTCACCAACGCCCACGTTGTTGCCGGGGTGTCATCCGAGCATGTGCGGATTCAGGGCACCGGCACGTCGTACGAGGCGCGCGTGATCGCCTTCGACCCCCAACGTGACCTTGCCGTGCTGTCTGTGCCCGGACTCCCGGCACCTGCCCTGGCACAGGGCGCGGACCTCAAGCGTGCCGACGGCGCCGTGGTCGCCGGCTTCCCGTTGGACGGGCCCTACCGCCTGGACCCTGCCCGCGTTCGCGACGTCCTTCGGGCCACGGGGGCTGACATCTATGGGAATCCGGGGGTGGTCCGTGCGATCTACTCGCTCTATACCAAGGTCGAACCCGGGAACTCCGGCGGGCCCTTGTTGTCACCCGGCGGCCAGGTCGTGGGGATCGTCTTCGCCAAGTCGCTCGATGACGAGCGCACTGGATACGCCCTGACACTGGGCGAGGCACGGCCCGTCCTCGATGCGGCGAGTCGATCAAGCTCGCCCGTGAGCACTGGTGGATGCACCGCCGGTTGAACTGGCGACCAACGAAAGGGATCGTCGTGGCAGTCAAGGAACAGTGGACGCTCATTCACAGCGAGCGAGAAGCGCTGGCAGCCGATCCCACGGGCTTGGACACAGCACGGTGGCAGACCCCGTCGCTGTGTGACCAGTGGACCGTTCGTGAGGTTCTGGCCCACATGACGGCCACCGCAGCCATGACTCCGGCGAGGTTCCTCGGCAAGTTCCTCAGCAGCGGTCTCAACTTCACGTCGATGGCGAGCAAGGGTGTGGCAGGTGAGCTTGGCGACTCGCCAGCGCAGACCCTGGCGCGCTTCAAGGCCCAGGCGGCCTCGACCACGTCGCCTCCCGGGCCCACGGACTCGTGGGTGGGCGAGACGATCATCCACGCGGAGGACATTCGTCGTCCGCTGGGCATCACCCACACGTATGCCCCGGCGGCGGTTCTGCGGGTGGCCGACTTCTACAAGGGGTCCAACACGCTGATCGGCGCCAAGAACAGGATCGCCGGAGTGACTCTGCGTGCGACCGACACCGACTGGTCCCACGGCTCTGGCCCGGAGGTCACCGGTCCACTGCTCTCGCTGGTCATGGCCATGACCGGACGTAAAGTGGCTCTCGACGACCTCCAGGGTCAGGGTCTTGAGGTATTGAGAGCGCGCAGCTGACGGCAACCTTCGATGCACGCGGACCTGATGGCGCCGAACGGTCAGCGCCTGCTGTTCAGCCAGCGCACGAGGTGGGCGTTGACGGCGGCAGGCGCTTCTTCGGGCAGGAAATGTCCAGCGTTGGCGATGAGGTGCTGCTCAAACGGACCCTGGACGTATGCCGACGACTTCGGGGCCAGAGCCGGCATCACCGCGCCATCCTGATCACCCTGCAGCTGGAGCACCGGGACGGTGATGAGTGAGTCCAGGCATTGGGCGAATCGTCTGCCGTCGAGTCGCCACTGGCTGCGGACAACCCAGCGGTAGTACTCGGCGGCGGAGTGGGCAACGAACGGAAGAGCCATCGCCTCGGCATACCGCTGGGTCACCTCGCGCGAAGGCCAGTGCCCCTGGGGCGCCGACCATGCGCCCAACAGGCGTGCGACATACGCGGGGCTCTTGCTCATCTGACGCTCGGGCACGAAGGGGCGCTGCAGCCCGGCCAGGTACGCGTTGGCCCTGATCTGGGCGAGGTTGCTCACGGACGCGTGGCGCAGAACCAGTGGATGCGGCATGCCGAGGGCGGCGACCGCGGTGGTCACCTCGGGCTGCATGGTGGGCATGGACCAGGCGATCCAGCCGCCCCAGCCATGCCCGATGATCACTGCGCTGCTCTCTCCGAGGGACCGCACGATGCTCGCGACATCGGCGGCCAGGGTGAACGTGTCGTAGCCGCGGGGCGGTTTGTCGGAGCCGCCGTAGCCCCGCAGGTCGATGGCGGCCACGCGGTAGCCGGCCTCGGAGAGCGCGGTCAGCTGATCGCGCCAGGCCCACCAGAACTGTGGAAAGCCATGCAGGAGAACAACAAGCGGGCCGTCGCCGATCTCGGCGACATGGAAGCGGGCACCGTTTGCGGAGACGAAACGGTGCTCCCACGGCCCTTCGATGAGCACAGAAGAGGCATCGTTGCTCATGTGCGGAGATCTCGCTTCGGTGCGGGTGGTTGTGGTCAATGCGCGAAGGTGTGGTCAACGGTGGCGATGGGGGACATTCAGCTCCTGGCCTTGATGGCGGCGATGGTGTCCTGGGCGCTCTTGATCGTGCGTTCGGGCTTGCCTTTGATGTTGCGGACGCTCTTTATCCCGATGAGCGCCATGATCGCCCCGACCAGAAGAAGAACGCCCGCCACGATGAGGAACGAGAGCCACGGAGCCAGCCCCGCCGCGACCAGACCGTACGCCGCCGCGATCACCAGGAGGATCAGTGCCAGGAATGCCAGGAACCCGGCCCCGGCGAACATGGCCCCGCCGGCGCCTGCCTTCTTGGCGTCAGCGCCTATCTCGGCCTTGGCCAACGCGATCTCGCTGCGCATGATGGCCGAGATGTCGTGGGTCGCGTCGGCCACGAGCTGGCCGAGGGTGCGCTCGGTCGCGCCATTCGGACTGGTCATCGAACCTCACCTCCGGTGGTGTGTCCCACGACCCTATCCAGTGTCGGGCTCGAACGCGTCCGCGATGCCGGCCGTAGCCGATCAGCTCTTCGGGCACCATGGTCAGTCGACCGGTTCCGGCTCTAGCCTCGGACCATGAGCAACACCATCGCTGACGTCTACACGGACTGCGCCGACGACCCGGCAACGCACGGGCGTGAGGAGCAGGTCTACGACGCCCTGCACGCGATGATCAGCCCGCGTAACGAGGTGCTGAGGTTCTTGCCGCACAGGGAGAGGCGGATGGTCGGCGCTTGGTGTTTCGCGGACCTTTTCGGCCCGACCGACGTGCACGACCAGGCAGGTATGGCGGTCGCCCCCCATCCCCACATGGGGCTTCAGACCGTGAGCTGGCTGGTCCAGGGAACAGTCCTTCACCGGGACAGCATCGGCACCACGGCACTGGTCGAGCCTGGGCGCGTCGCAATCATGAATGCTGGCCGGGGGATTGCGCACTCCGAGAACTCGCCGCCCGATCACGGTCCCGTGTTGCACGGGGTCCAGCTCTGGGTGGCGCTGCCCGAGACCGCCCGCCACCGCGATCACTCGTTCGTCCTGCACGAGGAGGCGCCGATCCGGGACAGCCCCGGTCTGCGGGCCAGGGTCTTCGTCGGCCGGGTGGGCACGACGGTGGCGCCAGCTCAGGGCGTGACGCCGTTGGTGGGCGCTGAAATCTCACCCGAGTCCCCGCAGAGCCGAGCCGGCAGCGTGCCGCTCGACCCGTCATACGAGCATCTGCTGGTGCCCATGGTCGGCATGGTTCGGGTCTGTGGCGCGGACGTCCCGGCTGGTCGGGCGATCTACCTGGGGACCGATCGCGACCGTCTTGATCTCGAGCTCTCCGCCGATGCCCGGGTGTTGCTGCTGGGCGGCACCCCGTTCGAGGAGGAGGTCGTCATGTGGTGGAACTTCGTGGCGCGGTCGCACGAGGAGATCGAGCAGGCGAGGCTGCAGTGGAATGCCGGCGCCGACCCGAGGTTCGGAGAGGTGTCGCACTACCCGGGCCCGGAGCGCCTGAGAGCGCCGGACCTGCCCAACGTGAGGCTGCGCGCTCGAGGGCGCCGTCGTTGATCTGAGCCTTGCTCAGTTCAGGCCGCTCGAAGACGGCTATGCGGCCGCTGAAACCGGCCTGAACTGAGCAAACAAGCCTCAGGTGAGCAAGCGAATGCTCAGTCTTCACCAGCCCCTGCGGCCAGGCCGGTCTTGATGAGAGCCATGACGCTGGAGTCGGCCAAGGTTGTGACGTCGCCGACCTCGCGGTTCTCGGCGATGTCCTTGAGCAGTCGGCGCATGATCTTGCCCGAGCGGGTCTTGGGCAGCTCCGCGACCACCATGATCTGGCGGGGCTTGGCGATCGGGCCGATCTCCTTGGCGACGTGGTCGCGCAGCTCCTTGATGATGTCGGGCCCTGGTTCGCTGCCACTGCGCAGGATGACGAACGCGCAGGGCGCCTGACCGGTCATGTCGTCCGAGGCGCCGACGACCGCGGCCTCGGCGACCTTGGGGTGGGAGACAAGGGCCGACTCGATCTCGGTCGTCGACAGGCGGTGCCCCGAGACGTTCATGACGTCGTCGACGCGGCCGAGCAGCCAGAGGTTGCCTTCCTCGTCCTTCTTGGCACCGTCCCCGGCGAAGTACAGTCCGGGGAAACGAGACCAGTACGTCTCCTTGTACCGCTCCGGGTCACCCCAGATGCCGCGCAACATCGCCGGCCACGGCTTGGTCAGGACGAGGTAGCCGCCCGAGCCGTTGGGCACCGGCGCTCCGAGGTCGTCAACCACCTCGACGCCGATCCCGGGGACACCGATCTGGGCCGAGCCGGGGTGGGTCGTCGTGACACCGGGCAACGGGCTGATCATGATCGCGCCGGTCTCGGTCTGCCACCAGGTGTCGACGATCGGGGTCTGGTCGCCACCGATCACCCGGCGGTACCACATCCAGGCCTCGGGGTTGATCGGTTCGCCGACCGAGCCCAGCAGGCGCAGGGAGGTGAGGTCGAACTTGGCGGGGACGTCCTCGCCCCACTTCATGAAGGTCCGGATCGCGGTCGGTGCCGTGTAGAAGACGCTCACCTTCTGCTGCTCGATGATCTCCCAGAAGCGCCCCTGGTGGGGGGTGTCCGGGGTGCCTTCGTACATCACCTGGGTCGCACCGAGGGCCAGCGGCCCGTAGACGATGTAGCTGTGGCCGGTCACCCAGCCCACATCTGCGGTGCACCAGAACACATCGGTGTCGGGGTGGACGTCATGGATCACGGCGTTCGTGTAGGCGCACTGGGTGAGATAGCCGCCGGTGGTGTGCAAGATGCCCTTGGGCGCACCAGTCGTGCCCGAGGTGTAGAGGATGAACAACGGGTGCTCGCTGTCGTGGCCAACGGCCACGTGCGTGTCCGCGGCACGATCGAGGGCGTCGTGCCACCAGACGTCACGCTGGTCGTTCCAGGCGACCTCCTGACCCGTGCGTCTGACCACGAGGACCTTCTCCACCGTGGTCTCGCCCGAGATGGACTCGTCGACCATCGGCTTGAGCGCCGCGGGGTTGCCACGGCGGTAGCCGCCATCCGCGGTGATCACCACCTTGGCTCCGGCGTCGGCGATGCGGGAACGCAGCGCCTCGGCGGAGAACCCGCCGAACACGACCGAGTGCGGCGCGCCGATGCGGGCACAGGCGAGCATCGCTATGGCGGCCTCGGGGATCATCGGCAGGTAGATCGCGACCCGGTCGCCCTTGTGGACTCCCAGGTCCTGCAACGCGTTGGCGGCCTTCTGTACGTCGCGGTACAGGTCGGCGTACGTGATGTCCCTCGTGTCGCCGGGCTCACCGACGAAGTGGATGGCGACCTTGTCCCCCTTGCCCGCCTCGACGTGGCGATCGACGCAGTTGTACGACGCGTTCAGCTCGCCGCCGACGAACCACTTTGCGAAGGGAGCGTCGCTCCAGTCGAGGGTCTGGTCGAAGTCCTTGCTCCACGTCAGGTACGAGCGTGCCTGTTCGGCCCAGAAGGCCTCGTGGTCCTTGCCGGCCTCGTCGTAGAGCGACGCCTGGCCATTGGCCTGCGCAGTGAACTCAGCACTTGGCGGGAACTTGCGGTTCTCCTGGGACAGGTTCTCAAGGGTTTCGTTGGCCACAGCATCCTCCAAGATGACAGGCGGGGGTTACGGGCTTACTCAACCGGGTAATCGCTCGCGCATCAAGGCCATCGCCATGTTGGGCCGTCCGGCGGGCGCTTGTGGCGACGAGCGGTCGTCACTGTGCTTCGACGCCCGTTCAGAGGATTGACCTGCCGAGGTGGACGGAGGCGGGTGAGTCGACGTAGTGGCCGTATGGCGCGCCGTCGACCTCGGTGTAGCCGCACGAACGGTAGAGCCCGATCGCGCTTCTCTGCGGCCGTCCGGTCTCCAGGACCAGCCAGTCGATGCCGGCTGCGCGGGCACTGGCTTCGAGCTCTGCCAGGACGACTCGCGACAGCCCGCGCCTGCGGGCGGACGGCGCGACATACATGCGTTTGATCTCTGCGGCGTTCGGGGAGGGAAGGCCGGGCCGGTCCCCCAGACGTCGCCACCCACCCATGGCGACGGGGACGCCCTCGATGTAGCCGACCACGAAGTGTCCGGTGGGCGCCTCGAAGTCGGCCACCTCCACAGGGCTCTCGTCGCCCGGGCCGCCGTAGAGCTCGCGATAGTGCGCCTGGACCTCGTGGGTCAGCGCAGCGACGTCAGGG
>Ga0207926_1000947_pt1 | contig 14222 bp, 9 predicted proteins | sample NGESurdeep072012_8_FD_184454 | JGI IMG/M metagenome (GOLD analysis project Ga0207926, IMG submission 184454) | Arctic peat soil microbial communities from Barrow, Alaska - NGEE Surface sample 210-1 deep-072012 (SPAdes) | ecosystem: Environmental > Terrestrial > Soil > Wetlands > Peat ...
GTGTGCCCGAAGGACATTCCGCTGACGACGTCGATCGCAATCGTAGGTGGCGCGGTGATGAAGCAGGCGCTCGTGGACCTGTTTAGAAGGTAGGAAAACAAAGTTCGGAAAAACGGAATCGGAAGGCGCGCGCTCTGGGTGCGCCTTTTCTGTTGTCCGGGAAGGAATCAGCGTAGCCGACTCAAACACGAAGGTGCTGGACCTCCCGGGTTATTCTCTGGGCACCTGGGGTAAATCCCTGGGATGAAAACAGGGGGAACCCAGTTACAATCAGCCGCACCTCAGAAGTACGAGAACGAGCCCCGGGAGACCAGCTTTTGCGCGCCACAACTCGGAACCTCATTAGTTCGGCCCTGTTGATCCTGTTGCTTTCCTCCTCTTCGTTCGCGTTGCACACGCGCGCACGTTATCAACGTCGTGTGCGCGGAACCAGGGTTTTGCGCCGCGTCGTGAAATGGATGCCGTTGCTGCTGAGGGGTTCCCACGATTCCATGGTGCGGCAGAACGATGAAATCAATCGCCTCCAATTGGCTCGCATCGCCGACGAGGACGAACTCGATCAACTCATCCGGAAGCAGGAACTGGTGGCGCTTCCCTCCGACAAGTATGTACGCATTGATCCGCGGTTGGACGAGGACCGCCGCTTCTGCCGGCCTTGGACACGTGATTTCCTGAATGACCTGGGGCAGTCGTATTACAAGGAATTCAGGCAATCCATCCAGGTGAACTCGGCGGTGCGGACGGTCGAACAGCAGGAAAAACTGATGCGCCGCAATGGCAACGCCGCGCCCGCGGACGGTCCGGTAGCATCGTCACACCTGGCGGGGCTCACGGTAGACATCGCCAAGCACAGCATGAATCGCAAGCAGCGCAAGTGGATGGAGCAATACCTGGTGCGGCTGCGCGACCTCGGGCTGGTGGAGGCCGCCGAGGAGCGCAAGCAGGCGGTATTCCACGTCATGGTGTCGGACCGCTACACCGCCTGGCACGAGACGGAAAATCTCGCCAGCCGTTAAGAACAATCAACCACGAATGTTCACGGAGCGACACGGATTTTTGTTTTCCCTTTCTTCGTGTACATTCGTGAGAACCGTGGCTAATCCGCTTATGACAATTTCTTACCTGCTCGCTGGAGCGCTCTCGCTCTCCATCTGCGCCGCTGCATTTGCGCAAGGCACCCCATCCACCAACGCAACCGACACGGGTCCGCAGGTATCGGCCGCGGCGCGAAAGATCCATGAATCAGCGCTCGTGGTGGACACGCACGCCGATACGCCCGGCCGCTTCACCGACGAAAACTTCGATCCCGCGAACGATGCCGGCAAGGGACATTGGGACTTTGCCAAGGTGAAGGCCGGCAACCTGGGCGCGCAGTTCTTTTCCCTCTGGGTGGACCCACGGAAGTACCAGGGCAAGTACGCCATCCGCGCGCTGGACATGATCGATTCGGTCTATGAGACGGCGCGTCAGCATCCGGACCGGATGACGATGGCATATACGGCCGCCGATATCGAACGCGCGCACCAAAACAAGAAGCTGGCGGCATTGATGGGCCTGGAGGGCGGGCACGCGATCGAGAACGATATCCGGCTACTCCGAGACTTCTATCGGTTGGGCGTACGCTACATGACGCTGACCTGGGCGAATACGAATGAGTGGGCGGACTCCTCCGGCGACACGCATTCCACGACCGTGCAGCACCACAATGGGCTCTCCGACTTCGGCAAGCAAATCGTGCAGGAGATGAACCGACTGGGCATGATCGTGGACATTTCGCACGTCTCGGACAAGACCTTTTTTGACGCGCTGGAGTTAAGCAAGGCCCCGATCATGGCCTCGCACTCGTCGGCACGGACGCTGACCAACCACCCGCGCAACATGAGCGACGACATGCTGAAAGCGATTGCGGCGAAGGGCGGCGTGGTGCAGGTGAACTTCAATTGCGGGTTCATCGACGAGGCGTACCGCTTGGCGTATGAAGACTGGGACGCGAAGCGGCAGGCGGCACGCGAGGCGCAACAGAAACAGCAACAGACGCCCCAGCCTCAGCCCAATCCGGCGAACCCGCAACAGCCGCAGTTCGATTACGCGATGGGCATCCTGGAAAACCAGACGCCGAACATCCCGCGCCCGCCGTTCAAGAGCCTGATCGACCACTTCGACCACATCGCCAAGGTCGCGGGCGTGGACCACGTGGGGATCGGGTCGGATTTCGACGGCGTCGATTGCCTGCCGCAAGGCATCGACTCGGTGGCCGATCTGCCGAAGATCACGCAAGCGTTGCTCGACCGCGGCTACAAAGCCGAAGACCTGCGCAAGATTCTGGGCGGGAATGCGTTACGGGTCTTCCGCGAAGCGGAGCGGGTGAGCCACGAGATGCAATCCGCGGCGGCACCGGCTGTGAAGTAAAATAGCTGGTTCTTAAATTCACACCAGCGCCGCAAGGGATATTGTCCGGCGGCGCGACGCGAGGACTCGCAATGCGCAAATCGGTTCTACTCGTGATGTTGTTACTCCCAGCCCTGCTGCTGGCGCAAGAAACGGGCAATCCAAAAGCCATCTTCGACACCAACGCCGGGCAAATCACCTGCGTGTTGTTCAAAGACAAGGCGCCCATGACGGTGGAAAACTTCATCGGCCTCGCCACCGGGAAGAAAGATTGGACAAACCCGGTGTCGCGGGCGAAGAAGACGAACACGCCGCTCTATGACGGCACGATCTTCCATCGCGTGATTCCGGATTTCATGATCCAGGGCGGCGATCCGGCGGGCAACGGCACCGGCGATCCGGGTTACAAATTCAACGACGAGTTCTCCGACCTAAAGTTCGACCGTCCGGGACGGCTGGCCATGGCGAACTCCGGGCCGAACACGAATGGATCGCAGTTCTTCATCACCGATGCGCCAACGCCGCACCTGAACGGCAAGCACACGATTTTCGGTCAGTGCGAACCGATGGCGGTGGTATCGCACATTGCGCGCGTACCGCGGGATCCATCGACCGACAAGCCTTTCGCCGCGGTGCGCATCAAACACATAGAAATCGTGGAAGCGGGCGCGAAGAAGTCCGAAGCCGAAAGACCGGCAGCCAAGCCGGCTCCCAAGAAGTAGGGCAGTAGAACGACTGGCCGAAAGGCATTGTTGTTTGGCGATAGCGTGGCCCCGAACCCGTCCGTACGTGAAGTGTCCCGGTGGCCGAACCCTCAACGCGTGACGCGGGGCACTCGCCCGCTCCACGCCAGCCTCTGGAGGAAAGAAAGGGAAACTGATGGCACGTGAACCTGGGCTGTACGCGGAGTTCGACACCAGCGAAGGCAAGATCGTCTGCCGGTTATTTGAGAAAGAAGCGCCGAAGACGGTGGTGAATTTCGTCGAGCTGGCGGAAGGCAAACGCGAGTGGACACATCCGGTGACGCGGAAGAAATCGAGCGACAAGCTTTACGACGGTTCGGTCTTTCACCGCGTCATACCGAATTTCATGATCCAGGGCGGCGACCCGGCGGGCACTGGGTACGGCGGCCCGGGCTACAAGTTCGAGGACGAGACCAAGGGCTCTCCGTACAAATTCGACAAGGCGGGCAAGCTGGCGATGGCGAACTCCGGACCGAATACCAACGGCTCTCAGTTCTTCATCACCGTCGCGCCCACACAGTGGCTCACCGGCAACCACACCATCTTCGGCGAAGTCGTGGAAGGGATGGACGTGGTGAACAAGATCGTCAGCGTTCCCAGCGTCCAGGACAAGCCGACCAAGGACGTGACGGTGAAGACGGTGAAGATCGAGAGAGTTTAGGTTGGATGGAATTTCGAACTAGTCCCGGTTGAGGGCAGCCGGGACCACAGAAAGGCGCAGGATGACGCGGCGCCTACTTTTTTTCGTTGCGCTACGGTAGACGGAGACGTAATATCAACTTTCGTTGCAACGCCCGCCGAGTGCGGGCGTTTTGCATTGCAGTTCAAATTCAACCGCCCTGACGTGAACATTCGCGTCCGGGCGGTTTCTCTTTGGAGGAAAGAATGAACGCACTGATCACGTTGCAGGCCGCGCTCGCCATTACACTGGCCTGCGCCATGGCATCAGCACAAGACACGCCACAGTTTCACGCCGAACGGGTGGTTCGCATCGGCCACTTCTTTTTGGACACTTCGCCCGCGAAAGTATTCCCGCTGTTCACGCCCCTCGGCGAGCTGCACTGGGCGGCGGGATGGAACCCGGAGATCCTCTACCCTGCCGATGGACACCCCGTGAAAGGCCTGCTGTTTCGGACATCGGACCATGGCGGAATGTACTGGTGGCTCACGCGCTACGATCCGACGAAGCACACGATTGAATACCATGCGGTGGCACCCGAGGGACTGGCGCGCAACATTCGCGTCGAGTGCAGAGCAGCGGGCAGCGGTACGGAGGTAATCGTGACCGACAGCTACATTGGCTTGTCCGAGCACGGCAATATGTTCATCTGTTCGCTCGACGAAGCGGCGTACGCGCGGAAAATGAGTGGGTGGGAGGAACCGATCAGCCGCTACCTGAAGACGGGAGAGGAGCCGAAAAGATAGGCATCAGGCTCCAGGTGTCGGGCTTCAGGAACACCCCACCCTGGCAAAATCCGCCAGGGTGGGCCAACCAAACACGCTCTTTCTCTATACGCCGATGACGGCGACCAGTTCCTTCACGGCGCCGGCGCTCTTGTCGAGGGCAGCTTTCTCGTCCGGCGTGAGCTTGATCTGGACCACTTCCTCGATGCCGCGCTCACCGAGCTTGCAGGGCACGCCGACGAAGAGCCCGTTGATCCCGTACTCGCCTTCCAAGTACGCGGCGCAAGGCAGGATTTTTTTCTTGTCCTTGAGAATCGCTTCGACCATTTCGGCGACGGCAGCCGACGGCGCGTAGTAGGCGCTGCCGGTCTTGAGGTACTTGACGATCTCGGCGCCGCCGTCACGGGTGCGCTGCACGAGGCGGTCGATCGTCGCCTGGTCCATCAGTTCGGTAATCGGAATTCCGGCCACGGTCGAGAAGCGCGGCAGCGGAACCATGGTGTCGCCGTGTCCGCCGAGGACGAACGCCGTGACGTTCTCGACGCTCACTTTCAATTCCATCGCGATAAAAGCGCGGAAGCGCGCCGAGTCGAGCACGCCGGCCATTCCGATCACGCGGTTGCGGGAGAAGCCGCTCATCTTGTAGGCGGCCTGGGCCATCGCATCGAGCGGGTTGGAGACGATGATGAGGATGGAATTCGGCGAATGCTGTACGACCTTGCCGACCACGTCCTGCATGATCTTGTGATTGATGTTGAGCAGGTCGTCGCGGCTCATGCCCGGCTTGCGCGGCACGCCGGCGGTAATGACGACGATGTCGCTGTTGGCGGTGTCGGCGTAATCCTGGGTGCCGATCACGTAGGAATCCTTCCCGATGATGGGCATGGATTCCAACAGGTCCAGCCCCTTGCCCTGCGGCACGCCTTCGATGATGTCGATAAGGACGACATCGCCAAGTTCGGCCGCGGCGATCCAGTGCGCGGCGGTGGCGCCCACGTTACCCGATCCCACTACGCTTACTTTCTTACGCATAAGTCCTGTCGCCTCCCGAAAGGAATTGCGGGCACAGCGCTTCAGGAGCCGCGTGCCGCACTTGGAAAACCAATTATGTTACACCGGAAAAAGAATCCCGGCACGCGCCATGGGAGCGTGCCGGGAGATTCAGTGTGCCGCCGGCTCAGTCAGCCGCGGCGGAGTTGGAGGCCTTCATGTTTTCGATGATGTAGGTCCCGTACTCGGAGCACTTCACCTTGGTGGCACCCTCCATCAGGCGGTGGAAGTCGTAGGTGACTTTTTTCTGCGCGATGGTCTTCTTGATGCCGTCCTCGATCAGCTTCGCGGCTTCGTTCCAGCCGAGGAACTCAAGCATCATCACGCCCGACAGCATGAGGGAGCCGGGGTTGATGACGTCGAGGTCGGCGTACTTCGGAGCGGTGCCGTGGGTGGCTTCGAACATGGCGAAGCCGTCGCCGATATTGGCGCCGGGAGCGATGCCGAGGCCGCCGATCTGCGCCGCGCATGCGTCGCTGATGTAGTCGCCGTTCAGGTTGGGGGTGGCCAGCACTTCGTACTCATCGGCGCGGGTTACGACCTGCTGGAAGATACTGTCGGCGATGCGGTCGTTGACCAGAAGCTTCTTCTTCCAAACGCCGTTGCCGTGGGTCTTGTAGATGCTGTCCAGGCAGTCCTTCACTTCCTTGTAGATGTCGTTGCGGAAGTCGGGAGTGGCGAACTCGAGGCCCGGTTCGACCAGGTTGGCGTTCTGTTCGATGGTCAGGTTCGGGTCCTTGTCCTTGTTGCCGATGATCCAGCTCTCGCGCTCGGTCACTACCTGGTCGCGGAACTCGGTGGTCGCTTCTTCGTATCCCCACTCGCGGAAGGCGCCTTCGGTGAACTTCTGGATGTTGCCCTTGTGGACCAGCGTGACCTTCTTGCGGCCGTTGGCCAGGGCGTACTGGATGGCCATGCGGACCAGCCGCTTGGTGCAGGTGATGGAGATCGGCTTGATGCCGATACCGCTGTCGAGGCGAATCTGCTTCTTGCCGTCCTTCAGCATGTCGTGGTTCAGGAATTCGATCAACTTCTTTACTTCCGGCGTGCCTTCCTGCCACTCGATACCGGCGTATACGTCTTCCGTGTTCTCACGGTAAATCATGATGTTCATGCGCTCGGGGTGCTTCACCGGCGAGGGGGCGCCGTAATCCTTTACCGGACGGATGCACGAGTAAAGGTCGAGAATCTGGCGCAGCGCGACGTTGAGGGAGCGAATGCCGCCGCCGATGGGCGTGGTCAGGGGCCCCTTGATGCCGACGCGGAATTCCTTCATCGCGTCGATGGAGCCGTCGGGCAACCAGGAGTTGAATTTCGCCATGGCTTTTTCGCCGGCGAAGATTTCGAACCACTTGATCTTGCGCTTGCCGCCGTAGGCGATATCGACCGCGGCATCGAACACACGGACCGACGCCTTCCAAATGTCGCGGCCCGTGCCGTCACCTTCGATGAAAGGAATGATCGGGTTATCAGGAATGGTGTATTTGCCGTTCGCGTACGTAATTTTTGCGCCGTCCTTGGGCACAGGTACGCCGTTGTAAGAATCCGCCATCAGCCACCTCCACGGGAATATCTGCTAGAAGACTGATAAGTATAGCCGGAATCGCGCACATTCCCAGCATGACGCCGGTCACATCTCAGTGTGACGGCACTCACCCGTGCGCTGCCAGTCACCGGACGAGGTGATCATAAAGCCGGCGGGTTCGGGCCATGGCCTCGCCCAGGACAGCTTCGAGTCCACCCGGCAACTCGCGGCGCAGAAAAGCACGCACGAGTTCTTCGGTGGCACGGCGGGCATTTTCGCCCAGGGGCAGCGTGGAACGGGATCGCCCAGTGGCCAGGCGAACGGCGTGTTCGGCGGTGCGGATCAGTTCGCCGGCATCGGCCAATTCCCTACCCGTGTCGGCCTCCAGCATCTTCTGCGAAACCAGCCACTCGAGGCGCTGCCGGATGTTCGAGGTCTGCACGCCCGCCGCGGCGCGAACCGTTAAGTACTTGGCGATGAAGTCGACGTCATACATGGCGCCGGGCGAGGTCTTCAGGTTCAACTCCGCGCCGCCACTCTGCTCGAGCCGGCGGCGCATGTCGCGAATGGCAGCGACAAAGCCCGGATCGGCGGCGTAGCGGCTGGAGAGCGCGCGGACAGCGTCAAGGGCCGCTTCGCCCACAGGTTTCGTTCCCGCAACAAAACGGAGCTTGGTGAAACTCAGCGCCTCCCAGGGCGAAGCTTCGTGGCGGAAGTAGTCGGCGAGCTGAGCCGGCGTGATGACGAGTTCGCCCTCTCCGCCGCGGGGACGCAGACGCGTATCGACCGCGAATACGGTGCCTTCGCGGGTGTACGCCGAAAGGGCCTGCGTGATGTTTTCGGCGGTGTGCGTGGCGGCGGAGAGTTCGAGCGATTCGTCACGCACGAAAACCAGGTCGGCGTCGGAGAGCAAGTCGAATTCGAGCGTGCCGAGGCGTCCCATGGCGAGTACGGCAAAGCCGGCGGGGACATTGGCGGCAGCCATGGCGGCCGCAATCGCTTCGTCGGCGGCACGAGTCGTTTCGGAGAGCGAGTCAAAGACCGGGCGCGACTCGACCACGTCGCGCGCGGCCGAGGCCAGGACGCGATGGCGAAACTGCTTCCGAAGCAGCGCGAGTTTCTCGTTGTATGGGACGTCGGAGGAAGAGACGTAGGCAAAAACCGGGTCGGCAGCGACGGCCGTGTCATAGGACCCAAATAGTGGCTCGGAAGCAGTTGGCGTACCACCGGGCTGGAGAGCGGCGAGCGTGGCGATCTCGTCGGGATGGCGAAGGAGCAGGTCGGTGGCAAAGTCACTGAGCGCGAATAGGCGCATAGCGCGGGCGACGCCCTGCGGCGCGCGAACGATCGAGGCGTAACGGTCCGATCCGGTGAAGGCCGCGGACAAGAAGCGAAACAGGTTGCGGCGCTCGTGCGAGCCGAGCGGAGCGTTGCGCGCGATTTCGTGAAGTTCAGGCGCGTCCTGCGCGAGGCGTTGGAGCATCTGCCGCTCCGACTGTTCCCTGCCCTCGTGCGATTCGGACAGTTGGAATTCGGGCGCGGCGGGTTGCTGCTCTTCCAACTGGGTGCCGTAAATGATGCGGTTGTAAATGGCAGTCACCGCGGCCATGCGCTGCTCGACCGAGGCGACGAACTGGTGCGGAACGTGGCCGGCAGCCTGCGGATTCACCGACCGCGCCAGGACGAGCACGTCGGCGTCAGTAGGGGGGATGCGGTGGGTCTGCTGGCCATGGCGGATTTGCAGGCGGTGCTCGATGCGGCGCAGAAACTCGTAGGCGGTATTGAGCTCGTGGAAGTCGCGCCCGCTGATATGGCTCTTGTCGTGCAATTTCTGCAGCGAGAACAAGGTTCCGCCCGAGCGCAGCCAGGGCTCGGCGCCGCCATAGACGCGCTGCAGGCATTGCACCAGGAACTCGATGTCGCGGATGCCGCCGCGGTCGAGCTTGACGTCAATGGCGCTTCGTTTGGCGGCGCGATGGTGCGAGGTGATGCGGTCGCGCGATTCGAGAGCGGTCTCAATGGCGGCGAAATTCAGACTCTGTTCCGCGCCGGCGCGATATACAAAGGGCTGCACGCCGCGAATGAACTGGCGGGCGAGGTTCAGATCGCCGGCGGAGTGGCGGGCCTTGATCATGGCCTGCAATTCCCAGTCGCCGGCACTGTTTTCATAGTAATCGAGCGCGTGCGAGAAGCTGACCGCGGGCTCGCCCTGTCCGCCTTGCGGACGGAGGCGAAGGTCCACGCGAAATACCGAGCCCTCCGGCGTCACGCGGGAAAGAACGTCGGTTACGGTTTGCGCGAGGCGGATGAAGTATTCGCGGATCGAGACCTTGGCCGTGCCGGCGTCTTCCCCATCCCCGTAAATGAAGAGCAGGTCGATGTCGGAGCTGTAATTGAGTTCGTTGCCGCCGAGCTTGCCGAGTGAAAGCACGGCGATGGGGACGTCCACCAGCCGGCCTTCGGCGTCGCGGTACTGCAGCGTGCCGTAGCGGTTGAGGAACGACGCTTGGGTCTCGTGCAGCGCTTCTTCAATCAGCACGTCGGCGAGGGCGGAGACCTCGGAGGTGATCTCGGCCAGGGTCGCTATGCCGAGAACGTCGCGCAGGACAATCCGTACATACTCGCGGCGCTTGAAACGCGCGAGCAGCGTCGCGATGTCGTTCTCGAACGAACGCGAGCGGAAGCGGGCGAAGGCTTCGCGGAACTCCTCGCGCGAATGGGAGCGGTCGAGCGCGTGCTCGCGGGCGAGGACCGCAAATATGTCGGGCGACTTAATGAGGGTCTCACCCAGATACTGGCTGTGGCCGAAGACAAGCAGCGCGTAATGGATCAAAGCGCGCTGGCGGTCGAGGGTGCGGAACAATTCCGGCGAGGCCGCGGCGGTCAGGCGCTCGAAGAGATTGAGAGCGGAGTCGGGATCGGGCGCGTCGGTCAGCAGCGCGGGAATGGCCGCTGCAACCTGCGGCGGGACACGCGCGGCAATCGCTTCCAGGTTGGCGCGGGCGCGCACCGGGTCACGGAATTCCACCGCCGCGGCGGACGTGTGTTCCGTAGGTGGGGATTCAGCCACTGGCGGTCAGCATAACAATTTGCGTCCCGGCACGTCAGTACCACTTCCCGTACCACGCCGCCCGGCCCCGATTGCCCAGCCCACCGGGCCGGGCACAAGCATCGCTACCGTACTGCCGCTAGTAACCATACCGTCAATTGCAGGCAGGTTAATAATCGCCAGTAATTTTGACGACCTCATGGAATCAACGAACTAAGCCCGGGTAACCCGGGGAAAAACGGTTGTACGGTGAACGTTGTAAGTTGCAAGTTGGTAAACCTGTAGGATCAGACGACCCCCCCCGGTTTTCCCAGGCGTCCAACAGAAAAGGCCGGAAAAGCGAGAAATCCCAGACGGCTTTCGGTTCCCGGGGTTCGACTTTCGGAGGGGGCTACAGGGCGCCATGGGGAAGCGGCATGCACGAGAGACACTACTCCCTTGATGTCACGAGGTAAGTTTAGAAGATCGTGGAAGCGCTGTCGGTGATGTGGGTCACGTATGGATGTGACGAGACATTTCTGATTTTCGATTTCTGATTGAGGAACATCCCCGCGTTCCTGAAACTGAGTTCAGGCCAGGCTGACCCGGGTACCCGCCACCCAGCGGATGTCACTGCGGTATGTGAGCCGCGATACTGCAAATGGTCCCAAAACGGTCCATTTCTACATACGTTAAAGACTTCCAAGTTGCGGGTTTGTGTTGCTTCAGCAATACACGTCGACGATAATCTACGGTCCTGAATACTCTCGATCCAGCAAGTTCGGGCCCTGGAGTTGCGGTGCGTCAAACTAGCCTAGTAACGGTTTTGCTGGTTTTGTGGTTCGGCTCGCTCGCGAATGCACAGACCAGACCCGCGCGGGTGCTGGAAGCACCCGAGGCGCGGCTGCCGGAATCGGCCCGGCCAGCGCGATCGTCCATTCGCCTGGCCCTGCCGAGCCGCTCGAATCCTGAAATCAGCGCGGCCGATGTACCGCGTCTCACTCTTCCGCCCTTGGATCTGGTACGCGTCCGGCATGAGCGAGACCTTCGACAAAACAAGGTGCCGGATCCCGGTGCGGCGCCTGACGCTCCAACGCGCAGACCGCGCACTCCGCGCGCGCAAGAGATTGGAATCAACCGCGACGTACAGGTGTCGGAGCGCGACGGACGCTGGTTCACCGTGAATGCAGGACGCTCCTGGATGGTGGAGGTCACTTCGCCGGCCGCGCTCGAAACGCGGCTGCACTTTACGGATTTCCAGTTGCCGCCAGGAGCAAGGCTGTTTGTCGCCAGTCCGACGGGTGACGGCGAACCCACATACTTTGAAGGCAAAGGGCCATTTGGAACGGGCGAATTCTGGTCGCCTGTCATGAACGGCGAGACGATCCGGCTGGAATTGATGGATGCGTCGGACGCCAGCCTGGAGAAGTCTGGCGCTCTGCCGTTTCACGTGACTAGCGTCGGCCACGTATATGAGGCCGATGGGGGCGGATTTGGGAGCTCAGCGCCGTGTGAGCTGGATTTCGTGTGCTATCCCGATTATGCGACAACGGGCCAATCGGTAGCGGAAATCCAGTTTTCCGATCCACAATATATTTACGCCTGTTCCGCTGTGTTGATCAACAATCTAAGCGGCGATTTCAGCCCACTTCTGCTCACCGCGCACCACTGCATCAGCAGCGACGCGCTGGCAAAGACAGTGTCGGTGAACTGGCGGTTCCAGTCGTATTCGTGCAATTCAACCTCCATTGATTCCGGCTACAACAGCAATTACGCCACGCTGCTGGCGACTACATACGATACGACGGACGCGTCGCTGCTCCAGATCTTGGGATCGATTCCAAGCACTTCCACCTGGGCTGCCTGGACAACGCAGGACCCGGACGTGGGCAGCAGCGTTACTGGCATCCACCACCCGCACGCCGACCCGAAGAAAATCTCCTTCGGCAAGGGCGCCACGGGCCAGGACCCTAATCGCAATTATGTAATGTGGGACCAGGGCATCATGGAACCAGGTTCCTCCGGTTCGCCGCTTTTCAACGCCAACAATCAGGTCGTCGGCCAGTTGTATGGAGGTCTATCGACCTGCTCGGTCGCGGGCCCTGACGCCTATGGAAAGCTGCGGCTTTCCGAACCGCAACTGACGGGCCCCGGTGGCTGGAATTATCTCGAGAAAGGCATTTCGGACGACAGTTATGCGCCGAATCAGACCCGCGACACGGCGACGCTCCTTAGTTTCCCCTCGACGACGAGCGGCCTGACCTTGAAAATCAATGCGGATGATTGGTTCCGCGTCTCGCTGGCGCCCGGTCAGGCAGTCATGATGTCGCGGAACTACTACTCCGGAAACGACATGATCGGGGTAGAGCTATTTCACGGTGGTGATTCCACTCCTTTCGCTTCGACCGTCCAAAACCAGTTGCCCAATTACCAGAACACTGACGGCACGACGAGCGACCTGTACATCCACTTGTTATTGCAAGCCGGGGTCCGCACCGACTACACGCTTACGCTGTCCGTGCCGGCGCCCCCGACCGCAAGCACGCAACCGATCTCGTCGCCCACGAATTATGGAACGATGACCCTGAGCGGATATGCCGGAAGTACATCCTCCTCCGGCGGTTACTGGAATCCGACGGTGTGGTACGAATACACGACGAACCCTGCCTTCGCTACCTGGTCTGAGACGCCGCATGTACCATTACCCGGAGTTCCCTATTGGTACACGCTCAACAATCTCACTCCAGCGACCACCTACTACATCCGCTTAGTCGCGTGGACGCCGACCGGAACAGCTCTCGGCAACATCGAAATTACGACCACCTCACCTTTTCCTGCGCCATATGCCCCATCGCCGCAACCGGGGGCGCTGAATGCGTTTCCGAGCGCACTTTTTTTCACCGCGGGAGGCAGCAGTTTCGACATTTACCTCGGCGCCGATCCTGACCCTCCACTCGCTTTTCCGAACGCTCAGCTCAACGCCCCAGTTTATTCGGCCTATAACACGCTTTACCCGCTGGACTGGCATTCCTTCCTGCCGGGAACGCATTACTACTGGAAAGTAACTGCACATTATCAGGGTGTTTCGGCGTCTTCCCCCGTCTGGGATTTTTACACTCCACAGCTCGCGACGTTCCAGCCTTCTCCCGTAGTCTTCACACCGGTGCTGGTCGGGATGTCGAGCACCATCTCCGTGGCAGTGCATGTTACATATCCGGCGCCCGGCAATCCGCCGATGAGCTTCGTCCTTAGCGGCGTCGGATTCAGCGCTGACTTGTCGGCAGGATGCGCTTGGACATGCACGATTCCGATTACTTTCCACCCCACGGCAGCAGGCTCATACAGCGGATCCATCACCGTGACTTGGAGTCAGGTGCAAGGCAATACGGTAATCCCGCTCACCGGCACCGGCTTCGACATGCAATTGTTGCGGCCAGCGCGCCCGACGCGGCCCGGGACGATCGTCGCGGGCCAGTCCCGACAGATCGCGTTCAGCCTTGACACCACAAACGTTCCGGGAGAGGTTGGTCTCTCCTGCGAAGTGATTCCGGCGCTGGCGGACTGCGAGGTGGGCAGCGCGTCGGTGAGCGGCGGAGGCGCCCACGATCTGAGTGTGACCCTGCGCACTTCGAGGCGCAGGCCGCTAAAGCTCCGCAACCTTGTAGAGTACGCGGATGAAATCGAACTCGGAACTCCGCCCGGCGCTTACACCATACGGGTTACCGCGTCCTTTGCCGGCGTCACTCGCGCTCTCGATTTCCCAATAGAAGTTCGCTAGAAATCGCTATCCGCTTACCGGCAGGTCGAGGCCCATCTGGACGGGATAGCGTTCGGTGTGGGTGCGTTTGCGTTCGACGCCGGTTTCCAGCGCCGTATCGAAGCGTGGCAGAAATACGGAAAACGCGGTCCCGGCAACGCCGCGTCCGGTACGGGAAAACACGCGCATGCTGCCTTTGTGCTTCTCCACGATGCCGGAGCTTACCCACAGTCCCACACCGCTTCCCTTGTCGCCCTTGGTAGTGAAAAACGGTTCGAAGATGTGTTGCCGGATTTCGCGCGGAACCCCGGGGCCGCTGTCGGCTAT
>Ga0207926_1000952_pt1 | contig 14171 bp, 14 predicted proteins | sample NGESurdeep072012_8_FD_184454 | JGI IMG/M metagenome (GOLD analysis project Ga0207926, IMG submission 184454) | Arctic peat soil microbial communities from Barrow, Alaska - NGEE Surface sample 210-1 deep-072012 (SPAdes) | ecosystem: Environmental > Terrestrial > Soil > Wetlands > Peat ...
GTGGCGCGCGGTGAGTGCTTGTGCAGGGCGCGCGCCACCAGCTCTTTGCCGGTGCCCGATTCGCCCGTGATCAGCACCGTCGCGTTCGACTGCGACAGCCTGCCGATCGCGCGAAACACCTCCTGCATCGAGGCCGCCTGACCGAGGATTTCCGGTGACGTCTCCCGCGCCTCCTCGCCTTCGACCTCGCGCATGCTCTCGCCTATGGCGCGACGGATCAACTCCACCGCCTGATCCACGTCGAAGGGTTTGGGCAGATACTCGAACGCGCCGCCCTGGAACGCCGCCACCGCCGATTCCAGATCCGAATAGGCGGTCATGATGATGATCGGCAGCCCCGGATGGCGCTGCTTGATGCTTTGCAGGAGTTCCAGGCCCGAAGCGCCGGGCATGCGGATGTCCGACACCAGCACCTGCGGCGCGCCCTGTTCCAGTGCGTCGAGTGCCTCCTGCGCCGCCGCGAAAGTCTTGTAGGGTATGCCCTCGCGCGCCAGGGCTTTTTCAAACACCCAGCGTATCGAGCGATCGTCGTCTATGACCCAAACTGGTTTCATATTGGTGATGGTTACCGGAAAACGGGAAACGGGCAGACGCGGAAGTATTCCGGTCGCAGCCCTCACCCGTTGCCCATTACCCATTTACTCCAGTGGCAGCATAATCGTAAAGCAGGTACGGCCCGGCTTGCTGTCGCACTCGATCGTGCCGTGGTGGTGCTGCACGAAAGTCTGCGACAGCGTCAGCCCCAGACCGCTACCGCCGTCGCGGCCCGACACCAAAGGATAGAAAATCCGCTCGCGCAGTTCCTCCGGAATTCCGGGACCGTTATCTATCACTTGCAATTCTAATGCCAGCTTGTAGCGCTGCTTGGCCAGCGTCACCTGGCGCGCGGCACGGGTACGGAACTCGATCTCACCCTTCCCGTTCAGGGCCTGCGCCGCATTGCGCACGATATTGAGCACCGCCTGGATCAGTTGCTCCTTGTCACCATGAAAATCGGGCAAGCTGGCATCGTAGTCGCGCTGAATGCGGATGCCTTCCGGAAATTCGGCCAGTACCAGGCTTCTCACCCGCTCCAGCACTTCGTGGATATTCAACGGCGCGACGTGCGGCGGGCGATGCGGCGTGAGCAGCCGGTCCATCAGCGCCTGCAGGCGGTCGGCTTCCTTGATGATCACCTGGGTATATTCGCGCAGTTCGGGCCGTTCCAGCTCGCGCTCGAGCAGTTGCGCCGAGCCGCGCAAGCCTCCCAGTGGATTCCTGATTTCGTGCGCAAGGTTCCGAATAAGCTCGCGGTTCGCCTGCTGCTGATCCATTTGCCGCTGCTCGCGCGCGATCTTGAGCTGCTGGTCTATGGGGCGAAACTCGATAAGCAAATGGGCGGCAGCGTTCTCTGTCGGCGTGACCAGGCAATTCAGATGCAGGCTCGCCTGCCCCGGCCGGGTGAGGGCCGCGTCGCGGCCGGTGTAACTCCAGTTGCGCCCGAGGACGTCTTTGAGGCTGGCGATGAACTCGTCGGAATCGGTGAACAGCTGCGCCAACGGCTGGTCGACTACATTTTTCAGGCTGAACGCGAACAGGTCTTCCGCGGCAGGGTTGGCATAGATGACCCGCAATTCATCGTCCACCAGGATGACCGAGGTTGCGAGCAGATCGAGGCCGGAAAATGAACTGGCAACCATATCAGGACCGTGCGGGACAGTGGGTGTAGCCTATGGCGGAAACCCGAAGCAACGCAATCACTGCACCGACGAAAAACCCGCTTACTTCGCGTTGCTGAGCTCTTTCTTCAGAGCCTCGACATTCTTCTCGTGCAGCTCGACCTCGTCCTTGTATTTCTGCAACCGGTCGAGAACCCTCTGGTAATTTTTTTCGCCGCCGGTGCGGACCGACTCCTGCTCGGTCAGTTCCGTCTTGGCTTGTGCAAGCGCCTTCTCTTCCCCGCTGAGTTCTTCCTCGAGAATCCTGCGCCGGGCGCCGTCCCGGTTTTTTTGGGTAGCCGGGTCGACCTTGGGAAAGCCTGCGGGCGAGGGATTTGCCGCCGCGCTGCGTGCGGGCGGGACGGCCGGAACGACCGAAATCTCCCGCATCACCACGCTGCAGTTCTTGCCCTTGGTCTCTTCCTTCATGTTGGTGTAGGTGGCGCGGCCGTTGGCGTCGATACATTTGAACGTATCCCCCCGCGCAGGCGCCGCGAGCACGAACACCAATGCGGCCACCAACCCTAAGTATCTAATGCTACAAACCATTATGCCGAAACCATTGAGAGGGAAGGTTAAGTCTATGCCAACATCAGACTGATTTCAAATCGTTTTTTTCCCTGCCGCTGATTTGGTGGGGGCGGATGTTTCCGCTTCCGTTGCCGGAAGACAAAAAGGCGGGAAGGTTCCCGCCTTTTTTCGTCCTACCGGGCTATCAACCGCTGTAGTACATATCGAATTCGAGCGGATGGGTGGTCATGCGGAACCTCGTCACCTCTTCCATCTTCAGCGCAACATAGGCATCGAGCATGCTCTCTGAGAATACGCCTCCGCGAGTGAGGAATTCGTGGTCCTTTTCCAGGTGCTCCAGCGCCATTTCCAGCGAAGAGCACACGTTCGGCACCTTCTTCGCCTGCGACGGCGGCAGATCGTACAGGTTCTTGTCGATGGGATCACCAGGATGGATCTTGTTTTGCACGCCGTCCAGACCCGCCATCATCATCGCGGCGAAGGCGAGATACGGATTGGCGGTCGGGTCGGGAAAACGCACTTCGACGCGGCGCCCTTTGGGGTTAATGGCATACGGAATGCGGCAGGCGGCCGAGCGGTTGCGTGAAGAATAAGCAAGATTGATCGGCGCCTCGAAACCGGGGACCAGGCGCTTGTAGGAGTTGGTGCCAGGGTTGGTAATCGCATTCAAGGCCTTCGCATGCTTGATGATGCCGCCGATGTAGTACAGCGCAAAATCGGAGAGTCCGGCGTACTTGTTGCCGGCGAACATGTTTTCGCCGCCCTTCCAGATCGATTGATGCACATGCATGCCGGAGCCGTTGTCGCCGACTATGGGCTTGGGCATGAAGGTGGCTGTCTTGCCATAGGAATGCGCGACGTTCCACACCGTGTACTTGAGAATCTGCAACCAGTCGGCGCGCTTTACGAGCTTTTCGAACATGGTTCCGATTTCACATTGTCCGGGCGCGGCCACTTCGTGGTGATGAACCTCGACCTCGACGCCCTGCTGCTCCATCGCCAGGCACATGGCGTTGCGAATGTCCTGCAGCGTATCCACTGGCGGCACCGGAAAGTAACCGCCTTTCACGGCTGCGCGGTGGGCCATGTTGCCGCCTTCATACTCCTTACCTGAAGACCAGGGGGCCTCCTCGGAATCGATTTTCACGAAGCAGCCGGACATGTCCACGTTCCAGGTAACCGAATCGAACACGAAGAACTCGGGCTCGGGACCGAAATAGGCGGTGTCGCCCAGACCGGTGGACTTAAGGTAGGCCTCAGCGCGTTTGGCGAGAGAGCGCGGGTCGCGGTCGTAGCCCTTGCCGTCGGAAGGCTCGATCACGTCGCAGGTGATATTGAGCACGGTTTCATCGGTGAACGGGTCCAGGCGCGCGGTATCGGCTTCGGGCATGAGCAACATGTCGGAGGCTTCGATGCCCTTCCAGCCGGCGATGGATGAGCCGTCGAAAGCGTGGCCGTCGTCGAATTTTTCCATGGTGAACTGTTTGGCGGGAACAGACACGTGCTGTTCCTTGCCGCGGGTATCGGTGAAGCGCAGATCGACGAACTTCACCTCCTTGTCCTTGATCTGTTTCAGCACGTCGGCTGGGGACATAGCCATTTATTTCTCCTCAAGAAACGGTTAAAGACAATAAGAATGCGGGAAACGGAGGGTTATAGAGCAGAAAACATGCCATCCGACGAAATCAGAGCAGAGCATTGTGCCATAAGCGAACTCGGATTGTGAACATCGGCAGGGTTGCCCCCATTTAGTGCAGACGGCGACAGTTTGCACCGAATTTGTGCATAACTTCCAGGCCATAGTTTCGATGCGCGATTTCTTGTGCGCATCCCTTATACTTTCTCTCCCGGAAGACCAAGCTTGCCAGCAAACTATGATGGAAACTCCACAAGAAATCCTCGCCAGGGCGAGCGAACGCGCGCAACAAATGAACCTGCCTTACGCCGGTGCATTGCTGCCGACCGAAGCGCATACCCTTATGCAGAGCCTTCCACAAGCCAAACTGGTGGATGTGCGCACTCGCGCCGAACTGGAATGGGTAGGCAAGGTGCCAGGCAGCGTTTTGGTCGAATGGAATACGTGGCCGGGCGGCGGCCGCAATCTCAATTTCATCGCCGAATTCGAAGCGCTGATCGGCAAGGGCGCGATCGCCATGCTCTTATGCCGCAGCGGCGCGCGCTCGCACCACGCCGCCATCACCGTGACCCAGGCCGGCTACTTCCGTGCCTACAATGTGCTGCAGGGGTTCGAGGGCGACAGGGACCCGAACGGGCAGCGCAACAGGCTGGGCGGATGGCGCGCGGCCGGTCTGCCTTGGGTGCAGAGTTGATCGGCTACGAGGCGGAAGTCCTGCAGGCCGGGGAGAGCCTGCTCAGCCTGCCGACCAATTCACCAGGCCGCTATAGGCCGTGCCCAGCACCGCCAGCCCGAAGGCGATGCGGTACCAGGCAAACGGCGTGAAATCGTGGTTTGAGATGTAGCGCAGCAGCCAGCGCACGCACAGGAACGCGGAAAAGAAGGCGGAGACGAACCCGACCGTCCACATGCCCGTGTCATCGAGCGAGAGCAGCGCGCGCTCCTTGTATAGCTGATAGGCCGAGGCGGCGAACAGCGTCGGAATGGCAAGGAAAAACGAAAACTCGGTCGCAGCCTTGCGCGACAGGCCGAACAGCAATCCACCGATAATGGTGGCCCCGGAGCGCGAGGTCCCGGGAATCAGCGCAAACGCCTGAGCGATACCCAGTTTCAGCGCATCGGTCCAGCGTAGATCCTCCACCTCGCGGATGCGCACCGTGTGCTCGCGCTTTTCCGCCCACAGGATAATGAAGCCGCCGACAATGAATGCCAGCGCCACCGGCACCGGCTGGAACAACTGCGCCTTGATCGCCTTTCCAAACGCCAGACCCAGCACTGCGAGCGGCACAAAGGCGATGGCGAGGTTGAGGGCGAAGCGCTGCGCCTCGCGCTTCGAGCCGAGGCCCGAGATCACGGCGGCGAGCTTCGCCCGATACTCCCAGCACACCGCGAGGATTGCGCCGCACTGGATCACGATCTCGAATAGCTTGCCCTTGTCGTCGTTGAAATCGAGCAGGTCGCCGGCCAGGATGAGATGGCCGGTACTCGACACCGGCAGGAATTCGGTGAGGCCTTCGACCACCCCGAGTATCAGCGCTTTGATGAGAATGACTAGGTCCATAGGTCGGATTGTAAGCGCTGGCGGCGATCCACATCCGTCACGGCAGCAAAAAATTGCACCCGCCGGCCGCCCCCGCATCGCCTCTTGCGGGCGTCACAGAAAAAAAACGGCGCGTGAACGCGCCGTTTTCATCCGCGAAGGACGCGTTCAGGCTTTGGAATAAATCTGCGCGCCCTTTTTCACGAACTCCACCGCCTTCTGTTCCATGCCCTTCGCCAGCGCCGCCTGCTCGTCCACGCCCTGCGCCGCAGCGTAGTCGCGCACGTCCTGGGTGATTTTCATCGAGCAGAAGTGCGGTCCGCACATCGAACAAAAGTGCGCGACCTTGGCGCTGTCCTTGGGCAAGGTCTCGTCGTGGAACTCGCGCGCCTTGTCCGGATCGAGGCCGAGGTTGAACTGATCTTCCCAGCGGAACTCGAAGCGCGCCTTGGACAGCGCGTTATCGCGGATCTGCGCGCCGGGATGGCCTTTGGCGAGATCGGCCGCATGCGCCGCGATCTTGTAGGTGATGATGCCGTCCTTGACGTCGGCCTTGTTCGGCAGGCCCAGGTGTTCCTTGGGCGTGACATAGCAGAGCATGGCCGTACCGTACCAGCCGATCATCGCCGCTCCGATCCCCGAGGTGATGTGATCGTAGCCGGGCGCAATGTCGGTAGTGAGCGGTCCCAGGGTATAGAACGGCGCCTCCTTGCAGTCTCGCAACTGCAGCTCCATGTTCTCCTTGATCATGTGCATGGGGACGTGTCCCGGGCCCTCGATCATCACCTGCACGTCATGCCTCCATGCGATGTCGGTAAGCTCGCCCAGCGTCTTCAGTTCACCCAACTGCGCTTCGTCATTGGCATCGTAGATCGAACCGGGACGCAGGCCGTCGCCAAGAGAAAACGAGACGTCGTAGGCCTTCATGATGTCGCAGATGTCCTCGAAATGGGTGTAGAGGAAACTCTCCTTGTGGTGCGCCAGGCACCACTTGGCCATGATCGAGCCGCCGCGGCTGACGATGCCGGTCATGCGCCTGGCGGTAAGCGGCACGTAGCGCAGCAGCACCCCGGCGTGGATGGTGAAGTAGTCCACGCCCTGCTCGGCCTGTTCGATCAGAGTGTCGCGGAAGATGTCCCAGGTGAGTTCCTCGGCCTTGCCCTCGACCTTTTCCAGGGCCTGGTAGATGGGCACGGTGCCTATCGGCACGGGCGCATTGCGGATGATCCATTCCCGCGTTTCATGGATATGTTTGCCGGTGGAGAGGTCCATCACGGTATCGCCGCCCCAGCGGATGGACCAGGTCATTTTCTCGACTTCCTCGCCGATGGATGAACCCAGCGCCGAATTGCCGATGTTGGCGTTTATCTTGACCAGGAAATTGCGGCCAATGACCATCGGCTCGGACTCCGGGTGGTTGATATTGGCCGGGATAATGGCGCGGCCGCGCGCCACTTCGTCGCGCACGAATTCCGGGGTGATCTCCTCGGGAATGGCGGCGCCGAAGGCCTGGCCCGGGTGCTGGCGTGCCATCAACTCGGCCAGCTTGGATCCCTGCGGCCCCGAGGCGCGCAGGCTTTCGACGTATTCCCGGCGTTGCAGATTCTCGCGGATGGCGATGTATTCCATTTCCGGCGTGATCATGCCGCGGCGCGCGTAGTGCATCTGCGACACGTTCATGCCGGGCTTGGCCCGCCGCGGCTTGCGCTGCAGGTTGAAACGCAGTTCGGCGAGCTTCGCATCGCGCAGGCGCTCGACGCCGAACTTCGACGTCGGACCGGAAAGCGCCTCCGTATCGCCGCGCTCTTCTATCCATTTGGCGCGCAGCGGCGCGAGGCCATCGCGGATGTCGATTTTTGCACTCGGATCGGTATACGGGCCGGAAGTATCGTAAACATACACGGGCGGATTTTTCTCGGCGCCGAAGGAAGCCGGGGTGTCGCTCTGGCTTATCTCGCGCATCGGTACCCGGATGTCGGGCCGGCTGCCTTGCACATACACCTTGCGCGAGTTCGGCAGCGGCTGGACCGCCGCGTCGTCCACGTGCGCGGTCGCTGCGATAAATTTGGGGTTTGCGCTCATGCTTCGCTCCTAAAAAAACTGCCCGCGCACACTGCACCGGCTGTCTGACTTCTGGTGCCTAGGGTCCGCGCACACCGCGTGTCAGATCCCAGACGTACGTGCTACTTGGACCGAGGGGGGCGGAGACAGGGGGGAGGACTGCTCACGCTTCCCTGCGGCGGCATTATCCGCATCAGGTTCAAAGGGACTCTCTCACCCGCGCCGCATGTTTCAACTCGCTGCGCAGGACCCCTAACGTTAGGCAGCCAAGGTACCTCAATCGATGAAGCTTTGCAATCCGCGCCGCTCACCGGTCTGCGGAACCGGGCGGCGGCCAGACTTGGCGGCGGGCCCGTAGTGTTTCTTCGCAATAGACTCGTGAGTGGGGACTGCAGTAAATCAATAGGTTAGCTTGTTTGGTACTGCCAATAGTCGAATCCAAAACTTTGAATCCTGCTGGCTGGAAGGGCTTTTTCGTCATGCTGATGGGCTTGGTGACCAAGAACGCAATTCTGCTGGTGGACTTCACCAACCAACTGCGCGCCGCGGGTCAGGACCGAGCGCACGCGATCCTCGAGGCCGGGCGCAGAACAAGTTCGGGGCCGGGCAGGCCGCGGATGCGGTCGATCCCAATCGCAATGCGCAAAGCGCTGACTAGGCCGGCGCTGCCGGCAACCACTGGGCCCGCCGCCCCGCCTGCCGAGGCGAAACGCGCTATGTGACAAGCGTCACAAGGCAGCCGCACAAACAATGGTAAAATTTACGCTGTTCAAATCACCTCCGCGAGCCAATCCGCCATGCCTGCCATGAACATCGAACAAGCCCGTTTCAACATGGTCGAGAATCAAATCCGGCCCTGGGAAGTACTGGACCAGCAAGTGCTGGACCTCTTGTATGTGGTCAAGCGCGAAGATTTTGTGCCCGCCGCGTACCGGGCTCTCGCCTTCTCCGATCTGGAGATCCCCATCGGCCAGGGCGAGCATATGTGGCAGCCAAAAATGGAGGCGCGCGTATTGCAGGAGCTGGCGGTAAAGCCGACCGACCAGGTCCTCGAAATCGGGACCGGATCCGGCTATTTCGCCGCGCTGCTCGCGCATCGCGCGCAGCATGTCTACAGCGTGGAAATCCGCGCCGACCTGAAAGCAACAGGCGAGGCCAGCCTGCGCCGCGCCGGAGTCGCCAATGTCACGGTGGAGCTTGGCGACGGCGCCAGCGGCTGGACCAAACACGCGCCCTACGACATCATCGTGCTCACCGGCTCGACACCGGTGCTGCCGCAGCAGTTCTTGCAGCAAATGAAAGTCGGCGCGCGCCTGTTCGCCGTGGTCGGCGACCCGCCGGTGATGGCGGCGCGGCTTATCACCTGCACCGGCGAGGGCGTCTACAATTCCATCGACCTGTTCGAAACCAGCGTCGCGCCGCTCGCCAATGCGCTCGCGGGCGAGCGCTTCAGTTTTTGACCATGACGCAGATCACGCCGCAACTGCTGCAGCAATGGCTGGCCGATACCGGACGCAAGCCGCCGGTTCTGCTCGACGTGCGCGAACCCTGGGAATACCAGACCTGCCGCATCGAGGGGTCCACGCTGGCGCCAATGAACACCATCCCGGCGCGGGCGCAGGAACTCGATCCCGACACCGAAACCGTTGTGATCTGCCATCACGGCGCGCGCAGCTTCCAGGTGGCCGTGTTTCTGGAACGCAACGGTTTTTCCAATCTCTACAACCTGCAGGGCGGGGTAAATGCCTGGGCCGACCAGGTCGAACCGACCATGCCGAGATACTGAGCCCGCCATGAAACGACACGCGCTTTTCCTCGGTATTCTTGCTTTCAGCCAACCGCTGGTCGCGGCTGACCTGCTGCAGACCTACCGCGAGGCGCGCGCCAACGACCCGGTGTACGCCTCGGCGCGCGCGACGCGCGACGCCGGCCGCGAAAATCTGCCGCAGGGACTGGCCCTACTGCTTCCAATCATCAGCGCCAGCGGGTTCACCCAGATGAACGACATCGACATTTCGTTCCGCGACGTGCTGCCGCCCTCGAAGCGCGACGGCAACACCAACGGCTACAGTTTGTCGTTGACCCAGCCTTTGTTCAATTGGCAAAGCATCATGATGTACAGGGAAGCCGGCTACAAAGTGGCGCAGGCCGAAGCCGCCTTCGGACAGGTGGCCCAGGACCTGGTCGTGCGCGTTGCGCAGGCTTATTTCGACATACTCGCCTCGCAGGACAGCCTGGCGTTCATCCAGGCGCAGAAGACCGCCATTTCCGAGCAACTGGCACAGGCCAAGCGCAATTTCGAGGTCGGCACCGCCACCATCACCGACACGCACGAGGCGCAGGCGCGCTTCGACCTTGCCATCAGTCAGGAGATCGCGGCGCAAAGCGACCTTGAGATCAAGCAGCGCACGCTGCAACAGATCATCGGCAAGTTTCCCGATCGGCTCACCCCGCTCAGGCCTTCGACCGAGCTGAGCCCGCCCAAACCCAATGCGATGGAGCAATGGGTAGCGAGCGCCGAAACCCAGAACTTCGTGGTGCGGGTGCAGGAAGCCGCACTGGAGATAGCCACGCGGGAGATCGAGCGCAACCGCGCCGGCCACTATCCTTCGCTCAACATGGTGGGCAATGTCGGCAAGAACTCGGCGAGCATCAGCAGTATCGGCACCGTAAGTCTCGCCACAGACAGCATTAATCGCACTGTCGGACTGCAGCTCGCGATCCCCCTGTATGCCGGCGGCAGCGTCAACTCGCTGGTGCGGCAGGCAATAGCGAACCAGGAAAGGGCGCGCCAGGACCTGGAGAATGCGCGCCGCAGCGCGGCACTCGCAGTGCGCCAGGCCTACCTCGGCGTCACCAACGGCATGGCGCAGGTGCGCGCGCTGGAACAGGCGCTCATTTCCAGCCAGAGCGCGCTCGACTCGAACAAGCTGGGCTACGAGGTGGGCGTGCGCATCAACATCGACGTGCTAAACGCGCAGCAGCAGCTGTTTTCAACTATGCGTGACCTGTCAAAGTCACGCTACGACACGCTCGTGAACGGCCTCAAGCTCAAGGCCGCGTCGGGCACGCTGGGCGAGGACGACGTGGTAGCGGTTAACAGTCTGCTGGGCACCGATTAGAACCTAGAACCGGAAAGTTTAAGTTCTCCGCGGCGAACTTAGTAGGATGCCTCAAACCGTCGTGACTGAGCTTGCGCGGACGGCGTCCCGTCCGCGCGGATCGCCGATTGCGTACGGATGAAAAGCACATCCGCACGCAATCGGCGATCTTGGATAAAACCGCCACGCCCTGTCTGGTGTTCAGCGCGCAATTCCGCTAGCGGCCCGCGACAGCATTTAAGGCGCCGGCAGCAGCCGCTCGCAGATCGCCAGATTGCGCGCGGTTGCCCCTTGGTGTGCGCGGCTGAAAGCGAGCGCCGCCTGCGACATTCGCGCGAGGGTCGCCTGATCCGCCAGCAACTGCCCTGCCCGCTCTCCCAGCATGGCCGCATCGGCGACCTCGATCGCGGCGCCCGCCGCCACGGCCAGCCTCGAAGCCTCGGCGAAGTTGTACATGTGCCGGCCGAACAGCAACGGGCGGCCCACCGCACAGGCCTCGATCAGATTCTGCCCGCCGTAGGGCAGCAGGCTGCCGCCGATGAAGGCGAGATCGCAGGCGGCGTAGTAGGCCGTCATTTCCCCCATGCTGTCGCCGAGCAGCACCCGGCAATCCGGCGGCAGCGCACAGTTGTCGCTGCGGCGCAGGTAGCTCAAGTTGCGCCTGGCCAATAGGGCCGCAACCTCGTCGAAGCGCTGCGGATGGCGCGGCACCAGCAGCAGCAGCAGGCCCTCGACCCGGATGCGCGAGAGCGCCTCCAGAACCAGTTCTTCCTCGCCCTCGCGCGTGCTCGCCGCGAGCAGCACCGGGCGTTGCCCGATGCGCTGTTTCAGCTGCGCGCCCAGGACCAGCATCTGCGGCGGCAAAGCGACATCGAACTTGAGATTGCCCGTCACCTCGACGCCCCGTGCGCCCAGCCGCTCGAGGCGCTCGGCGTCCTCGCGGGTTTGGGCGCTCACCGCGGCCAGGCCGCCGAGCGCGGCGCGGGTAAGCGGCGCCACCAACTCGTAGCCGCGCGCCGATTTTTCCGACAGGCGCGCATTGGCAAGAAGCAGCGGCACGCCCAGGCGCGCGCAGCATTCGACCAGGTTGAACCAGATTTCGGTTTCCATGAGGATGCCCAGGCGCGGCCTGAAACGCGCGAGAAAGCGCGCCACGGCGCCCGGATAGTCGTAGGGCAGATAGGCTATGGTCGCTGCGCCGCCATAGAGCTGCTGCGCGGTCTCCCGCCCGGTGGGCGTCATTTGCGTGAGCAGCAGTTCATGCCCCGGATAGCGCGCAGCGAGCGCACGCACCAGCGGTTCGGCGGCGCGCGTTTCTCCTACCGACACCGCGTGCAGCCAGATCACCGGCCGTCCGGGCCTCGTCTGATACCAGCCGAAGCGCTCGGGGATGTGCTCGCGGTAGCCCGGCTGACGCCGGCCGCGCCACCACAGGTGCATGAGCACCCAGGGAAACAGCAGCCACAGCAGCAGCCGATAGCCGAGGCGCCAGATCATGCCGGGTCTCCGCCGGCAACCTCATCGAACGCTGTCAACACCTCGGCCACCTCGGGCGCCATCCGAGTGCCGCCCAAGTTGCGCACCTGCGCACCCTGGGCGGCGTACACGCCGGTCAGTCCCGGATGCGTGCCGCAGTAGAGCGCAACCACCGGACGGCCGAGGGCCGCCGCCAAATGGGTCAAGCCGGTGTCGACCCCGATCACCGCGTGCGCCTTGGCGAGCAGCCCGGCCACGCCGAGGATGCTGAGCGCGGGCGGCACAACCGCCTGAGGCAGGGCATGCGCGATGCGCTCGCTGCGGGCGCGCTCCGCCGCATCTCCCCAGGGCAGCATCAGGGTATAGCCCTGCCGCGCGAGTTCACCCCCGAGCCGCTCCCACGCCGGCTCGGGCCATAGCTTGTCGGCGCGGCTGGTCGCGTGCAGCAGCACGCAGTAGGGGCGGAGCTCGATCGGCCCGGCACCCGAGGGCAGGGCGATGCCGTAGTCGAGCACGGACGGCAGCTCGTAGCCCAGCGCCATGGCGGCGAGGCGCCGGTTGCGCACGACGGCGTGCAAATCGCGCGGCACCACGTGGGTGACATCGTAGAACTTTGCCGCCAGCGGCTCGCGCGCGCTCGAGCCGGCATAGCCGTGGCGCGTGCCGGAAGCGGCCTGCGCCAGGAGCGCGCTCTTGATCAAGCCCTGAGTGTCGATGACGCAGTCGTAGCGCATGCCCGACAACGCACGGCGGAACTGGCCGAACTCGCGCCAGTGCGCCGGCTTGAGCATGTTCCCGCGCCAGCGCCGCAGCGCCACCGGAATCGCCCGGTGCACGCCCGGATGCATGCCGACGACGTCGCGATAGGCTTCCTCCACTACCCAATCGATGCATGCGCGCGGAAACCGCGCGCGGATATCGCTCACCACCGGCAGGTTGTGCACCACGTCGCCGAGCGAGGAAGTCTTGATGAGCAGAATATTGGGCATTGTGAAGGGGTGGGCGGGGCTTTGTTAGAATGGGGTCCCGCGCGAAATTATAAGGTGAGTTTTGAACAAGGGGGCACGCCCCCTTGTATATTCTCCAAATATGTCGCAAAAGACACATTACCCCTTGTCCCGCCAGCCATTTTCTGTCGTTATCATTACCAAGAACGCGGCGACCCAGCTTGCCGCCTGCCTGGAGAGTGCCTTTTTTGCCGACGAGATGCTGGTGGTCGACTCGGGCTCGATCGACGGCACCGCCGAATTCGCTGCCGCGCGCGGTGCCCGGGTGATACAGAAGGAGTGGCTAGGGTTCGGCGCGCAGAAGCAGTTCGCGGTCGAAGCCGCGCGCCACGACTGGGTGCTGTGTCTGGACGCCGATGAGCGCGTGAGCGAGCCCTTGCGCGCGAGCATTCTTGCGGCGCTGGCCGCGCCTGCAGCGCAGGCTTACGCCATGCCGCGCTGCAATCGTTTCATGGGACGCTGGCTCAGGCATGGCGAGGGTTATCCGGACTGGAGCCTGCGCCTGTTCGACCGCCGGCACGCACGCTGGAGCGACGATCCAGTGCACGAAAAAGTGATCACCGAGGCGCCGGTGGCGCACATCAAGGCAGACCTGCTGCACGATTCGGCCGAAACCCTGGCCGGCTATCTGGACAAGCAGAACCACTATACCAGCATGCAGGCCGAGACCCTGTTCAAAGCGGGAAAACGGGCTGGCGTGGCGCAATTGCTGTTGTCGCCAGCGTTGCGCTTCGTCAAATTCTACTTCCTGCGCCTGGGTTTTCTCGACGGCCTGCCCGGGCTGGTTCACGTCCTCATCGGCTGCCAGAACAGCTTCGCCAAGTATGCGAAAATGCTGGCTTTTCAAGCGGGCAAGCAGTGAAATCACTCGTTATCGGCGCCGCCGGCTTCATCGACATGCCTGTCTGCGAGCGTCTGCTGGCGCGGGGCGACGAAGTGGTCGATCTCGACAATCTCAACGACTATTACGACGTTTCCCTCAAGGAAGCCCGCCTCGCCCGCCTCACGCCGGCGACTGCTGTGAATGAAGGGATACAGAGATTTGTCGAGTGGTACCGCGGCTATTACAATAACGATACTGCGGCTTAAGACGGCCCGGAAATCGTCCGGTTAAAATTGAAG
>Ga0207926_1000958_pt1 | contig 14131 bp, 8 predicted proteins | sample NGESurdeep072012_8_FD_184454 | JGI IMG/M metagenome (GOLD analysis project Ga0207926, IMG submission 184454) | Arctic peat soil microbial communities from Barrow, Alaska - NGEE Surface sample 210-1 deep-072012 (SPAdes) | ecosystem: Environmental > Terrestrial > Soil > Wetlands > Peat ...
GAAATGTGCTTGGGGTTTAGGGAGTCCCGCCAGTGGATCAGTCATGGTATGAGCCATTGGGATCTACTCAGCCATCCTGCGGTCTACGGCCAAATTAGGGGGTGGGTAGGCTTCCGGTCCTGAAATTGGTTTAACGTAATGAAACCGCTGGTAGATTTCCGCGACCATGACACCTTGCAACGTCTCGACTCGCGGAAATTCGCCACGTATTGCGCCAAGGGTGGGAAGCAATTAATGGAGCGTTATTGCTCGCTCTGTAAGGTCACGGCGGAAGGGAAAAACGTGGACAGCTACAGTTTCTCGCTGCCAGCGGAATTACCATAACGTCCAGACCTTACAGACCTTGCGAATTCGTACGACGATTTTCGCAGTAGTTGTGGCAAAAATCACACTTTCATTAGGGTTAGGGTCTCCTCTATAAAGTTCTGAAAATAGAAAAGAAGAAGATGAAGATAGAGAATATAGAGAAGGTATGGGAAGCCCCAGACCTTACTCCGCACCCCCACGCAGATGGTACTTCTGCACCGCAGGGGCACAGAAATCCATGGTTCCTGATGGGTCTCGATTCCCAGAAGCTGGACGCAGAGCTCCAGACGAGAGCCCAAGAAGCGGTTGTGCGCGAGATGACGTGGATCGGTGTCGCGTCTCTCACGCAATCACCTGCCTCCCTTTGCCAGCACGGGGTCTTGAGCTTGAGGTTCTAACGTCGTTAGAAGCTGATCTTCAGAATGCGACCATTGGTGCCCACCAGCCATCCGGCTTTTGGACTGGCAAAAGCCACGGCCCAATATCCCGTGACACCGGGCAGACCGAACCAGGTAGTTCCATCATCTGGGGTCCACGCCGCCCCGCCTGCATTGGCTGTGACCACCACAGTGCGGCTCCCGTCGCCATTCCCAACCCCTTGTGAGTAAGCTAGTCCGAAAATCGCCCCGGTCACCGGAGGCGGATTCGTCAGTGTCCACGTCACACCACCATCGCTCGACGTAGCCGTCCTCGCGTTATTCGGATCGCTTGGGTCTAAGTCGCCGCCGCCCACAATGCCATCCCACGGATTGCGGAATGCCACCGTGAATCCTCCTGCACTGGGCGAGCTCACCAATGGGGTGTCGTACGCGTTCCAGGTGTCGCCGCCGTCTCTGGTGGCCAGCACCCTCGCAATCGTTGAGGCACCGGTCACAATCCAGGCGTTCTGTCCGCCCTGCGTCGCGACGCACGTACCACTGGCTGCGAACGACCCTTCTACCGGTAAGGCTGGCGGCATGTTGACGCTGATGTCCTGCCAAGTCGTCCCATCGGTGGTTCGCAGGTCAGGGAAGACTCCGTTCACTGAGTCGCTATGCGAGATGCCCTTCTTCGGCGTCCAGAACGCGAAGCAATCGTAGAAAGCGCCCGGATTCTGGTTCTGGAACTGCATCGTCCAAGTCGCGCCGCCATCGACCGTTTTGTAGATGCGGAAATCTGTAGGGGTGCCCCCGATCGACTGCAGATACGCGACCTTGGCGCTCACACCTTGCACGTCGCGGAATTGCAGCGCTTCGGCTCCCGGTACCACGCCGGCCTTCCAGGTATTGCCGCCATCGGTTGTTACCACGAACGTACCCGCGCGTCCGGAAGCCCAGGCCACTTGCGGGTTCACCGGACTGACCGCAATTAGACCGTTCGTAGTGCCGCTGTTTTGCGGAGTCAGGGTGGGTTGAACAATTTTCGGCTGGCCTTGCGCGCTCAGAGCCGCAAAGACAGCGATCAGAAACACAACCAGGGAACGTTTCAACATGGCACTTCCTCCGCAGGAGAATTTTGCGGGCAGTATAGGACACGCCGCGATGGGCGTCAAACTCGCCACTGCTTCAGTGTCATTCCACACCTGTCTGGCTGCTGCATCGCATACAACCCGGCCTTCTGGGTGCCGGCAGACCATCCGAATAGGCCGACTTCGCTCACGTCTCTCAGTTTCGTGGTGAACTCGATCGCAGCAGCGATGTCAGCAGCGGCCATGTCGTGACTGCAACCTGGTGTTCATCACCGGCCCGGCAACCTCTAGGACGCCGGCCACCGTGCAATGACAGCGTGTTAGACTCTGTGCCCAGTTATCCGTGAAGAGGACATCCGACGTTGGCTGAAGGAGAGATCGCTTGAACTACTACGGAGCTAAGGAATTAGCCGAGAGTTTTCGCACCGTTCGGAAAAATACGATCACGATTGCTGAAGACCTTCCTGAAGAACACTACAGTTTTCGGCCAGCCCCCAACACGCGCACTGTCGGTGAATTATTGGCGCATATTTCGCTGGCGCACACGTTTCAATACCAAATTCACGGCCAGGAGCACCGGACTTCGCTTGAGGGATTCGACTTTCCATCGCTGATGCAGCGCTTGGTGGCGGAAGAAAAGATAACGCGGAGCAAGGATCAGACCCTTGAGATGCTTCGCAGTTCTGGCGAGAAATGGGCTGGTTGGCTTGAGGGACTTACGGAGAGTTTTCTGGGCGAGCGAGTCCAGATGCGTGCAGGGACGACCCCAGCCGCCAAGAGCCGTTTCGAGATGATCCTGTCAGTCAAAGAACATGAAATGCACCACCGAGGCCAGTTGATGTTGATAGAGCGGATGGTGGGTGTGGTGCCGCATCTAACCCGCGAATTGCAAGCCCGCATGGCTGCAGTTGCTGGGAAGAGCTGACGCGGTCAAGTCTGGTGCGGGTGGGTGCGGCACCAGCATTCTTCGCAGTTGATCGCACATCAGCGAGAAACTCTTTGAGAGTTCGGATTCGACTTTGCTGACATCGCAGAACAGTCGCTGGCTGTCGGACACCGAGCAGCATTGCGGGTTGGGGTTCTCAACGCTCGGATGACAGACGACTCGTGAACGACCAGTATTGTGGACGTTTGGGCGTTATCATTACTGATCTATGTGTGCCTGCGCTGGTGGGCGATCCTTATCGAACCCCGAATCCTTTTATTGCAGCGCCACAACGTCAATTTCGACCAGCGCGTCTTTGGGCAATCCCGCAGCCTGAACGGTGGAGCGCGAGGGCGGAGCGCTGGTGAAGAACTTCCCATAGACTTCATTCATGGCGGGGAAATCCGAGATGTTCTTCAAGAACACCGTGGTTTTCACCACGCGATCCGTGCTGCTTCCGGCGCCTGCAAGCACCGCCGAAAGGTTCTTCAGTACGCGATCCGTCTGTGCCTTGATGTCACCTTCGATCAGTTTGCCGGTCGCGGGGTCAAGCGCGATCTGACCCGAAGCGAAGACGAATCCACCCGCTTTGATCGCCTGCGAGTAGGGGCCGATGGGTTGCGGCGCGTCTTTGGTCAAAACCACTTCGCGGTTGACCTTCTGCTCCTGCGCGAAGCCTAAGGATGTGAACAGCGCCAAAGCAATCAGCAGTGTGAGCAGCTTCTTCATGTCAGCCTCCCTTGTGCAAGGGCTAAAGTATAGACCCCTACCATGTCAATTTTGAGGCCAATCACTTAAAACTCTTTGCCAGTCTCGCTTTTCCGCTTCCGCCACTCCACAGAAACACGCTAAAAGGATCTAGCATGGTGACGAGTTTTCCAGTGCCTTGACGAAAGGAAGGAGTTTTGACCGTTTCCCCACGATAAGATTCGATTGGCCGACTGCTCACCCAGATCTCGTCTGTTGCGGCGTCATCAGCGGACGCATTGTCATCACGGCCACCGGACATTCAGCGCGTAGATTTCCTGGGAACCGATGTCGCGGGTGAACACGGGGGAGCCATCCGGCGCGACGTTGACTTGAGTCCCTTCCACCGAATCCACCACCCGGCGATACTCGTGTGTCCTGAGCTATCCCCTCGGTTGGGGAAGGAAAACCCCATCAAAAACCACGAATTCCTCCTTCCACATCGCGACCTGGCTGACTGTTCATCTTTCGATTTGGGGCACCCAGGGTCGGAGGTGATGCCAGAGGTTCACAATTGGGTCTTGATCGCCGCCAAGGGATTATTGACCACACATGCCTATGGGAAGAGAAGAAAGGTTGAACCGTACATTCCACGGAGAGTATCTGCGGGGACTGGCGAAAAAACTTCTGCAGGCAGCGAATCAAGCTCCAATGAAGCGGGCCGGGTATTTCACGAGTCCGTGTATCAGACGCGGCAGTGTTGGAGTCGCGCACGGCGGGTGGTGGCCAAGGCAGAGTATCTGGAGAAAAGAGAGGACCCGCGCTTCATCGTGACCTCTCTCGGCCCGCAGCTATGGCGGGCGCAGCCCTTGTATGAAGAACACTACTGCGCTCGCGGCACATGGAAAACAGGATCAAAGAACAATTGATGCTGTTCTCGCATCGGACCAGCACGGCCTACATGCGGAGTAATCAACCCGGCCGGTAACAGTCTATTTCGGGACACCCCCCACAATTGCCAAGAGTGCATTTGTGGGCCACGGGCCACTAAGAATATTTCTTCAATTTCCCACCTATGGGCTATAGACAGGCTCCCCGACTTGGCACAGTATCTCAACACTCTTTCGATGAGCAATGACAAGGTCATTCGAATGACCACCGATGGGCCACGGTAAGCCAAGTCAGTAAAGGTTGGTTTAACGACAACCGTTCAACGCCGCAACAAGTCATTCGTGGACATGAAACATCCATGAAGGAAAAAGTTGTCCTGTTGCGATGATGGGTTATTTATGGCGCAGAAAATATTGGATCTTTCTCATCAGCTCTGGACGTTAACCGCTGACCTGCGACCTGCCGCAAAAGGGACGCATGATGACCTGCATCGGGCTCGCGTCGTTATCGCCAGCGCTCTCGCGTCCAGCGAAACGTCGGTTGTGCCCCGATCAGCCGACGTCGTATCTCAGAAGCCTGTTGAGTTGACGCCAGCGCTCCAACAACTCTTGGATACCGCGATCAGTGAATCGTCACCCGAGCTACTCGAGAGTGCCGCTTTCGTCGTCACTCGCCGTGAAGTTCCGCTGGCTATTGCCGGGCTTTCGAGCCTCGCGCCCAGCGCGGTCGCAGGCCAGGCGATCGACCTTACCTTCGGACCGTTCCTAGACCAACTGGGACGCCCCGTCTGGATCGACCTGTACCGAATCGTTCGACAGGTCCGGTTGGTCAGGGTCGCCGGTGGGACTCCGTTCTTGTTGTTGCCGATAACGGGCCTCTTAGGGACGAAGAGTGGCTATAAGCTTGGGTCCGGCTCTGTTTGGATCGCATCGCAGCAGCTTGCGGGCGCCGCGCCGGCGAGCAGCTACACCGGCATCCTTATAAAGGGCGGCTCTGTGAAGTTCAGCAGTCCGCTGCCTCACTCAGGTCTTGAAATCGTCGTTCCGCCGTCGGTAACGTGTACGCTTGCACTCGATCTCAATGGCGGTGCAGCACCCGCAGGCACCGGCGCAGGTCAAGACGCGCGGCTCAGCGACGCAAAACTTCCCGCCAAAGCCACATTTGTGTTCGCCCACGGCAGTTCGTCCGTCGAGGCGGTTTCCACCGCCAGTCTCACCGTGTACGGGTCTACCGTTGACGTCGACGTCATGGCAGGTGTGGCGACCTTCGACGCGACGCTGACCCAGATTCTTTATCGCGCAAAGACTACTGCCTCGACGTTCGTGGTCAAAGACGTTCGTTCGGATCAGTTTGTGCCCGCGGAGACAGCCTCCATTCACCGAGTGGCATGGGCGCTGCCGGTTGCCGTGACGTCGGCCGGTTCGCTTGGATCGGCTGCAGGCGCCGGCAGCTTAGCCATGTTCTTGGATTCCGGCCTCACAGTAGCTTGGAAAGGTCAGGCAAGCCCCGTTCCGGCCGGTCCTGTTGTCGTGATTGTCGCTCCGGGGCTGATCACGGTCGTTGCGCTTCAAGTGTTCGGACTTGCAACCAAGGAGGGCATCCTTCTCTGGAGCGACAAGCCTGGAGATCCACCCACTTCTCAACTAACCCTGGGCTGGAAGTCCAATTTTGCCATCTGGTTCTTCTCCTCCTCTTCGGGGTCCGAGATCCTTGCGATGTTCGGAGCGATCGACGGGAATTTTGATCGTCCGATTACGGTTGGTGGTCGCAGAGTCTACGTCCACTCCGACTTGGCACTCATTCTGTTCATTGAGTCCGCGGTATTCACCGGCTTCATCGTAGAAGCAGCCCTGCAACCGCCACCGGTCCGGCCGAATGCTCTTTTGGCATTCTCGATCGCGAACGCTGTGTTCCGGACGACTCAAGCCAAATCTCTGATCCTCGTCGCCACCTTCGACGGCGTTCAAGCAAAGGCAGGCGGGCTGGCTCTCGGATTCGGCCTCCAGTACCTGTTGCCGATTCTGCCAGATCCATACGCGGCAAACTTCGACGTCGCGGTTCGCCAACTCAACGATACTGGCGTCGTCGGACTCCTCTCGGCGATCGTGCTGTGGGCCCCTGCGATCAAGCCCTTTCTCACATATACGCTTCCTGCCAACGCGACGAGTGCTATGCTCGGCGCCCCGACCAATCTTGCTCAAGGCGTCGTCGTAGAGCAGTTGGCCGCCACGGTAGGCTTTGGTGCAGTCGTATTGTTGGACCTGTCCACTAACGTCGACCAGTTCGGGGTGGCCTGGAGAACAAACGCGTCGGTGCGCGGCGCGGGACCAAATACGCTTGCGGTCGACTCCATGTTTTTGGAGAGCCCAAGCGACTCCGTCTACGTGCTCACCGTTCCTTCCGTGCTTTGGGAGCCGGTCTATACGGATCCAGCGCCTTCACCGCCTTACCCAGTCGGTTATCCGTCGCCGATCAGTTTTCCGAACAGCGGAGGACCGACCGCAATCGGTATGCAGTCCGTCAGTTTGGTTCGGGTTGCGCCGGCACCCGCGTTAGACAACCTCGTTAGGAACTTCACCACAAGTCCGGCACCCAGCACGGCCATGGCACGCCTGACGCTGCCGTTTGGCATGGAGGCGTTTGCGACGCTGAATAAGTCGGCTGGCCCTGCTTTCAAGGGAGCCAATGTCGCCTACAACCGTCCTAAATTCACCGCGGAATCCGTGATCGGCGGATACCAGATCAGTCTAAACGCGGTTGATCCTGCGTTTCCCGACTCCCCTGCCTTCGAGGGGTACACCATTCAGCTTCAGAACACGCTCTTCAACGGGATACCTACAGCACCGCCAGTGAGCATCTTGGGTGTCGATGTCGACACCATCTTCAACGGATACCTCGGACCAGGTGGGACGCACAAACTCGTGCCGGCCACCCGGATCGACCTCTCCGGCTACGGCGAGAGCCTGTTCAGCAACTGGCGGAACGAGACCAACGACGTGACCGCAGTGAGCAAGGCGCGGTTCGACGTTCTGATTGGGCGAACTTCAGTCGAGGTCGTGCAGGTTCGAAGCATTCTCTATCCGTATGGAGTGAGGGTGGTGCGAACGATCACGATCGATCGAAAGAACACGGGCGTGGTCACCCGACACGATAGTGGATGGCAGGCCTCGAGCGACGGCGTATACGATTTCACCGGAAGCACTCTGACGGTCCACCCCGGCGTGGTTCAGAAGATCGTCAACGTCGTCAACATAAGAGACACGGGGCAACTCATCGATGTCGGTGGCGAGCAGGTTGCCGGAGTCTTCTTCGACGGAGACTTGGTCATTGACGGCATCGCGAAGGGTGCCGGGCTTGACGGAGTTCCCGCACGGAATCAGATCGGGTACATCCAGCTCACCCCAGAACAGTCTGGCGGCCCGCTGACGGATTCGCAGTACCAGCAACTGATCCAAAAAGCGGGTCCTCTTGGCGGCGGGATCGATTGCGTCCTCAACGTGGCAACTTCTGGCCTCATGATGAAGCTCGGCCGAGTTGGTGTCGGCGTCACCCAAGGCATGTCCGGGCCCGAGTTTGTGATGACCGCGTGGGGTAGCCCTCAGTTTCCTTACGGCGGCCAATGGTCGTTCCTCAAGCAGACAGGCGCGGGCACCTCGCCCGAGTTGGTGGACACGGACTTGGGCGTACCCTTAATCCGCTCGGGAGCGGTTCCGACTCCCCCACCTCCCACATCTGCATACCGCTTTGCGGATCCCGAGGACCTCGCGAATGCGACGTCTCCCGCTTCGAACTACGGAATCGTTCACGCAACGGGAACTCAGCGCGTGTTCTTCCAGAGGCCTAAGATCGAGGCGAACGCACCGAACCAGATCACCAGCACGGTCGCTCCGACGCTTGCTGATCCCTACTCGCTTGCGAACTCGGTCGGCCTCTTCCCTCGTACGGATGCGGCGATACCATTCCCGAACGCGAACTACTCGTTGGGGATTTCCGGTGGCGGAGCGATCAAACTTCAGATGCCTTCGCCCAGCTTCCCAATAACTGTTGGGCAGAGAACGATCTCGGAAGCCGGCGGGGTGCGGGCCTATGCCGATTATACGGGCGCAACTGCGACCATTTCGATCGATACTGCCGCAGCCGTCTCTTGGGCTTTCCATCTCCAAGACGTCAACGTCGCCACAAGTTCGACCTTGATGGGCGAGGTGATTCGTCTCAAGGCATCAGTTGAGGCTTCCGCCAACACCGAAACTCAGCTAAAGAACTCGCAGATGATCTTTGGTGGCGCGCTGGGGCCCGTCCAGAGCATCTTGTCTTTCCTGTCAAGCCTCGGATTTCCGTCGCCATTAAATGTCTCCATGACGAATAGCGTCAAGGTCAAGGCGGGGTTGAAGATTCCGATGGATGACGAACTGAACAAGCTCTTGCCGCCTGGAGGGCCACAGTTCGCCGACACAGATGTCGTTGTGTCGCTGGTCATCGATAACCCGATATCGGAAGCAGACTTTGAATTCGGTGCGACGATTCTGATCCCAACTCCATTCGATCCCCTTATGGCGGTCGGATTGGTAAAGATTCAGATTCAGATGAGCACGGCATCTGGCAATACATTCACCTTAACGGTGGGTGTCGGGCTCGGTGTGTCTTTCAAAGTCGGAGGGTTCGGCTGCACGGCCTACTTTGCAGAGACAATGTTCTTCATCGTCGGCGATACGGTTCTTGGTTTCGGCGTCGGCATGCTGATCAAAGGCAGCATCGATCTCGAAATCGTATCCGTCGATGTATCCGTCGAGGCGAAGATGGCGATCCTTAAGGTCACCTGCCCCGGTGTCACGATCTATGGGGCCGCGCAAATCACCTTCGCGATTGAGATCACCATTTGTTGGGTGATCGACATCGATATCGAAGTCCAAGCAGAGGCGGACCAGAACCTGAATGGCGGCACCTGTGCGCTGCCCGATGTTTTGTAAGCAGAGGAAAAACACATGTCATCAACCCGACTCAACCTTCTGCCATATCTCCAAGAGTGGGATGGAGCGAACCTGCAGATCCGGTTGCTTGCGATACCACGAGACAGTCCGCTTGATCCGCTCATTTCCGGTCTGACACCCCCAGGGCCTTCCTTCGCGACCGCAAACTTAAAATTCGATGTTTGTCTCGTCCAGGGCCTGGGAGCTATTCCGATCACTGGTACTCCGACGACGACCATCTCAGTCACGCCACCTTTCCCGGCACAAGCTGAGACTCTGTTCAACGAGTTGGCGACCGTTTTTACGATAGACCCTGCCCCGTCCCCTGCAAAGCCGCGGCAGGCAGGTCGTCAGATTCGCAAGTATCTGCCGCCGACCTATCGCGACGCGATAGGATTCTCCGGTCATCGGAGCACGCTCACGGTCTCCAATGACACGTACTTCTGCCTGATGCATTCCGGCACGTCCAAGCCGCCGTACAAGAAGATCAAGCCGCCTGTCAATCCGAAATACGCTTGGGGCAAGGTCATTGCCATGGCGCTAAGGCAGCCCGTCCTCGCCGAAGCTCTTGGGATGATCTACCCGATGACGATCCTGGCCCCCGCGGACTTCTTCAAACAAGGCGGCTGGTTGTATGTCACTTTGGATCCAACAAGCGATGGCTTCGGTCTCACCACCATTCCGGATGCCTTGAAGATCTACTCGACTCGAATTCCTCCGCTGTCCACGGCACGCACACTCTTTACTCCGGTGCTCTTTCCTGTTGCCACGGCAGTTCAGCCCGGACCTTACGACGAGATCTTCCAGGAGGCCGAAGACTACAACGACGGATTTGCCAAGGCTGTCCACGGGATCCAGCCTCAATATCTCGACCCGCTCAACGAGAAAGATGACGGCACGCGCCCGGCGAAAGAGATCGGTGTCCGGCTCGGCTGGGACGACGAGCAAGTCACGATTTGGCTTAATCGTCAGGTCGATCCGGGAGCAGTTTCGCTCGATGTGCCGCTTGGCGTCGCCGGATATCGGGTCGATGCGAGGCTGGAGGGCGGCGCTGCCTGGTCTTCCCTTTGCCAGGTGACCAGCGCGGTCAAGGTCGGAACCAAGGCCGTCGGCAACTTCGCCGGTGACCTCAACGTAGAAGCGATGCCTTCACAACCCGACGGCGAAATCTTGGGTGACTACTGGTTGCCCAGCTACTACACCCATTGGACGGGTCCGTCTCTCGTCGCCGTCGATACGCTGGCACGGCAACTGATGGGCGATCCGAGCTTTGCTGGACCCTATTCTGGCACTGGCGTCGCCCCAGCGATAGAACTCGAGTACGGTAACACGTACCAGTTCCGCGTCCGGCTTGCCGACCACACGGGCGGCGGTCCCGCTTCGACGGACGTTCAAGGGGTGCCCGGGCCAAGCCCGATATTCACAATCCCGTTTCGTCGCTGGATAAGGCCGCGAGCCGTCCGCGTCGCCGACAACTTGCCAAACGTTCCGGACCCTACCAATCCTCCGACGCAGATTCACCTTCTGCGGCCCTTACTCGGCTATCCGGAATACGTCTTCACAGGCGCGCCGAATGCGGACGTCGACCTGATCGCCGACATTCCTGCGGCAAAAGCTGCGGGAAGAGAAGTCGGCCTCCCTGATCCCGATATAACCACGGTTCAGATCACGTTGCAAGTACGGGCGCTTGGGTTCGACGACGAGCCTGGCGGCGGAACGGCGTCCGGTTATCATCCGGTATACACCACGACTCGTTCGTTTCCGAACGATCCCACCGTCCCATTGGAACTGGACCTGGTATGGACCGATGTTCACAACGTCGACACGCTGTCTCCGGCTCCGACGACAGGCCCGATTCCGTTGCCGACGGCACGGGATGTCCGACTCGCGTTCACGAGCGTGGGTCGCGACGATGTACAGCTCAAATATTTCGGCGCCGCCGATGTGTTGGTCGGCGCATCGACAGACGTCAACATTCGCCACGAATCTTCCGATGAGAGCGGACTATTCGTGCCGGAAACAACGGGCGATCTTTTGCGGGCTATCTTCTTGCAACCGACGGCCCTGCTTGATGCCGCAACCGCGAGCGCCCAACAAGCTGCCGGTCTCGGCGTTCAAGCGCCTGGAAACCCGATTGGCCGCCTTGCGGACGAACTGCAATTGGCTGTCAACGGACTGTGTATCCGTGGTCGACAAGGCCAGCGAACCGTTTTTGGGGCGTCGGGCGCAATGCGGCACATTCTGGCGCCGGACAATTCAAGCGTGACTTTCGCATCAAATACCGATCTGACGCAGCACTGGATTATCGCTCTGCGACTGACGGTCGACCGCGATTGGACCTGGGGTGGTCTGGCGCCGACTGGCGTCTCCATTCAGCGCGACGGCATCGAAGTGGGCCGTATCGAGACGCGATCCACTGTCGACTCAGATGCTCTGATTCACCCGAACCGCACCGGAACTGACCTGGTGTTCTTCGATGTGGTCGATCCCAAACCGGACGCGGGCAATTTCCCCGCGGAGCTCCCTTTGAAGTACACGCTCACACCGAACTTCGTCAGCCCGCCGACGAATCGTGATGCACCTGTTACGGTTAGCGTCGAAGTGCCGATGACGACGAAACCGGCTCAGGTTCCAAAGCTGGTGTCGGCCGGCATCGCCCTCTCGACATACGTGCGGTCCACTGACTACTCGAGCACCGACCAGCGGAGACGTGCGCTTTGGCTCGAATTTGACAGGCCTCCTGACAATCCGCGCGACGGGTTCTTCGGTCGAATCCTTGCCTACGCACCCGATCCCGTTCTTTCCGAATTCATCGGGGACCCCGACGAGACCGCAGAACCGCCGCTGCCTGTCGATCCGGAGTTGATTCGAACGATTATTCCGGGCCAATCCGACGAAGGCGCAGGACTCACGGCGATGGACGCCCTTATCGCATCCGATTCTCCGGTACATTTCCTCCTGCCGCTGCCGGCGGGCATGCCGAGTGACGCTCCGGAACTCCTCGGGTTCTACACCTACGAGTTTAGAACCGGGCATGCACAAGGCTGGAGCACGGCTCAAGGTCGGTTCGGAACACCGTTGCGCGTGACGGGTGTCCAGCATCCTGCTCCACCTTTGACGTGTATGGTCGTCCGTTCACAAGCGGGAATTACGGCAAGCGCGCCGTTCGCAACCCCGGTTCAGAACGGAAGGTCTGTTCGGCGATTCCCACCTGCGACCGAGATTTACGTGATGATCTATGCGCAGGTGTACCAGAGCGATGGCGCCGACTTTCGAAATGTCCTGCTCGGGAGGAGACCGGCCCGATTCAAGGAAAGGAAGCTTGAGTTTCAAGGGACGCCGGACGCGTTTTATGGCAATGCGACTTGGTCGAAGAACGAGATAAGGCTTCTGTTACTGAGTTTGACATTGGACTCTGACACCCCGTTAAGCTGCCTCGCTGTGGAGACGCTACCGGGTGGCGACCCGTTCCCAGACCCGCTCGGCGCCGGTCTGGGCAACGAGAGGATTCTGCGCACGTCTCCTCTCGTGCCCGTGCCGGAGCTTTGCGGTGCGTAACAAGCGTGGAACCTGACTTTCGTGAGAGAAGGTCGCGGTAGCGCCATCTCTCACGAAAGTGCGTTAGCCATTCGCTGGCTCCGAAGAGTTGAACATCGTCTATGAAGATTTTGTTCGCCCCACGCTCGAAAATGACTGCGAACTGAAGTGCCATCGTGGCGACGATCTTTTTGGGTCCGACGCCATCATGGATGATATTCGCCAAAGCATCGAACGGGCTTGTCTCGTTGTCGGGACAGGCCCAACAATACTGTCACCAAGGGCAGCTTGGAAGCGTTTTTTTTGATCGTTTCGCTTTCTTTATGGTTCTGGGTGCCCGAAGATGTGGCGTTCCGGTGACCGTTCGGTCGCAAAACTCGAAGGTTGGCGACGGTTTGATGTTCAACAGACATGGGTCGAACGACAGGATGTTTGAGTACTATTCCGGAGCGGCGCAAGCGCTGCTAAAGAATGCGCCTTATCTGGAGAACTCAGGGGTAGAGCTTGAAGGGCTGAAATCCTGAGCCAGTATATCACCCATGTACATGATATTAAGTTCTATGTACAATGTTTGGGAGCCTCTGGTCGGAATACAACCGGCTCCAGAAGATGCCGTTTCTGTCACATTGTCGCGGGTGTGTACACTCCCGTGCTCGCAAAGCATTCGAAGCACTTCTCGCTGGAAGACAGCCTGGCCATCGGTTTTTCTTGGAATTGCGACGCTCTTGTATGCTCAGCAGCAATACAGGCGACAACATATGATTTGTTCGATTGACGGCGCTCGGATGGATTGGACAGGAAACCAGCAAGGGACGGGGAACTATGCTTCCTGCGAGTTCTCTCACGCGGCATATACAGCCGATGGGCAACCGACGGTTCATAAGGCCTGGGCATCGTGTACTGAGACGCGATAAGTTTGCGGACAAGTTTTCTAGTGCGACGACTGCGGCTGCAAATGCTTGCGGTGGGCGTGACCTTTGCGACCTCTGGCGCTGCCAGCCCTAGCCGCTTGCACTGTACGCTGCCAGCGTCTCGCCCCGCTCCGGAACGATGGAAACCACTGTCGGAAGCCTCGCAGCGCGTCCGGAGTCAACAGGATGCGACGGGCCGGGCGTTCTAGGCCGCGCCATGAATCGGTTTTGCTCTCGGCTTACTCCCCGCAAGCTACTTGCGCTTTGCGCGAGGCTAAAGCGTCTTTGAACCACATTCGCAATCTGTTCCGCGCGTTTTCTCCGCTCTTTTCTCCTGTGGTGGTTCTGAGCAGGGCCGCCGCCTGGACTGGAACCGATTTCAGTGCAAGGGCTGCGGCAAGCCCTTCCCGAGTGGACGGGCGGACGAGCGCCGCTTGATTCGGCCTTTGTCCGGGATCGC
>Ga0207926_1000970_pt1 | contig 14031 bp, 12 predicted proteins | sample NGESurdeep072012_8_FD_184454 | JGI IMG/M metagenome (GOLD analysis project Ga0207926, IMG submission 184454) | Arctic peat soil microbial communities from Barrow, Alaska - NGEE Surface sample 210-1 deep-072012 (SPAdes) | ecosystem: Environmental > Terrestrial > Soil > Wetlands > Peat ...
GGCCGAGACGTCGACCATGTGCGCCGAACCGTCGGCGCGCACGTGGGTCAGATGCGGCTCCGTCATGGCGCGTCCACGATCGGTCCCAGCGGGTGGCAGCGCACATGGTCGCCAGCCCTGACCAACGTGACGTCAGCGGGTATGACGGCCAGCGCGTTCGCTCCCGCAAGGCTGCCGAGCGCGTGTGAACCCTGCAGTCCCGCAATGGCCACGGTGTACCCAGAACGGCTGCGGGAAAGCACGACCCGGGCAAACTGGACCTTGCCTTCCGGTGCATTCCAGTCATGGGCGGCCACCGCAGTCACCAGGGGTGACTCGTGCTGGGCACGCCCGGCCATCACCCTCAGGGCAGGCGCGACGAACACCTCGAACGAGACCATCGCGCTCACCGGGTTGCCCGGGAGGGTGAACACCGGGACCTCGTCGTCACCGAGAACGCCGAAACCCTGCGGCATGCCAGGCTGCATCGCGACACTGTCAAAGCTCACGGTCCCGACGCGGGAGAGCACCTCCTTGACGGTGTCGAAGGCGCCCATGCTGACTCCCCCTGTCGTGATGACGGCATCGGCACGCAGCAGCTGGCTCTCGATCGTGGCGAGGACCGTCTGGGCGTCATCGCGCACACAACCGATGCGGAACGGGATGCAGTCCAGGGCCCGAACGGCCGCGGTGAGCATGAGGCCGTTGCTGTCCACGACCTGACCAAAGCCGGGACGCGTGCCCGGCTCGATGAGCTCATCTCCGGTGGAGACGACCACCACACGGGGCTTGGGGGTGACCATGACCCGGCCGCTGCCCACTGCCGCGAGCAGGGCGATCTGGCGGGGTTCGAGACGGGTGCCGGCACGCATCACCACGTCACCGGCGGTGACGTCCTCGCCGGCTTGACGCACGCTCTGGCCGACAGCCACCGGCGCCGAGAAGGTGACAGTGACCAGGCCCCCATCGGTGAGCTCGACCGGAACGACGGCATCGGCGCCATGGGGCATCGGCGCACCGGTCATGATCCGCATGCTCTGGCCGGGCGCGAGGCTGAGCGCCTGGGTGTTGCCTGCGGCGATGTCGTGGACGACGGGCAACGTGACCGGAGCCCTCTTGCCGGCACCCGCGACATCGGCGGCATGGACGGCATACCCGTCCATGGAGGAGTTCGTGAAGCCGGGGAGGCCGACCTCGCTGGTCACGTCCTCGGCAAGGACGCAGCCCTGGGCATCGAGCAGGTTCAGACCTATGGGCGGCAGCCGGCGCACGGTCCCGACGATGCGTGAGAGGTGCTCCACGACGGTGATCACGGTGTTGCTGAGTCCTGTGCTGCAAAGTCCGTTGCTGCAGAGTCCCTCTCGGCCACGAATCCCGTGAGCCAGGAAGAGAAGTCCGGGCCCAGCTCCCGATGGTCAACGGCCAGCCGGACCACGGCCTTGAGGTAGTCGAGCCGGTCGCCGGTGTCATACCGACGGCCTCGGAAGATGACGCCGTGCACACCGCCTCCGGCATCGGAGGACTCGGCGCGCTCCTGAAGCGCATCCGTCAGCTGGATCTCGTTGCCGCGCCCGGGCTGGGTCTTGGCCAGGGTCTCGAATATCGACGGGTCCAGGACGTAACGCCCGATCACCGCCAGGTTGCTCGGCGCCTCGGCTGCCTCAGGCTTCTCAACCAGCCCCGTGACGCGAACCACGGATCCGTCATCGCCCTCGCGCGAATCGGTGTCGATGGCGGCGCACCCATAGAGGTGAATCGACTCAAGCGGCACCTCCATCAGAGCGATCACGCTGCCGCCCTTGGCCGCTCGCACCTCGATCATCGCCTCGAGCAGGTGATCCCTGTCATCGATCAGGTCGTCGCCGAGCAGGACGGCGAACGGGTGGTTGCCGACATGGTCCCGAGCGCACAAGACGGCATGACCCAGGCCCAGCGGCTCGCCCTGTCGCACGTAGTGGATGATGCCGAGGTCGGTGGACTTGCGAACGCGCGCGAGACGCACCTCGTCACCCTTGGCCTCCAGCGCACGTTCAAGCTCCCAGTGACGGTCGAAATGGTCCTCGAGCGCGGTCTTGTTGCGTCCGGTCACCATGAGGACGTCGTGCAGCCCGGCGCGCGTGGCCTCCTCGACGACGTACTGGATGGCTGGCTTGTCGACGACCGGCAGCATCTCCTTGGGCGTGGCCTTGGTCGCGGGCAGGAAGCGGGTGCCCATGCCGGCTGCAGGAATCACAGCCTTGGTGACGGTGCCCCGTGAGAGCTCGGATGCGGCGGGTTGCTCGTTCGAGGTCATGGCCCCGACATTAGTCGGACAGGCGCTTGCTCCGGGCGATGTGGGCGCGCCAGCGGCACCGGTGCGACGACTCAATCCTCGATACCGGTCATGATCGGCGTCTTCCCCACGCGCATCTCGCTGGGCGAAGGTGCCACAATCCCCGCATGAGTCAAGCGGCCGGGCCCGCAACCCCGGCGGACAAGCAGACATTGCGGCGCCAGCTGCGGGCGCAGCGCCGATCCCGTGCGCCGGGTCGGGACCGAGACGCCGACGGCGCCGCCATCGCGGCAGCCACCAGCACGCTGCTGGACACGCTCCCCGCCTCACCCTCGCGCGCCGGTGAGCACCCGTCATACGGCGTCCAGCCTTGCGTGGCGATCTATCGCTCACTGCCTACAGAGCCGCCCACCGAGGCTCTTGCCGAGATGCTGCTCGTGCGCGGCCTGAAGGTGGTCGTGCCCGAGATGTTGCCCGACAAGGACCTCGACTGGCACGAGCTACGGGCCGACGGCAGTGAGGGGCCCAGGCTCGGCCTTGACGGGATCACCGCGGCACGCATCATCCTGGCGCCGGCCCTCGCGGTCGACCACAGCGGCACCCGGCTCGGACAAGGTGGCGGAAGCTACGACCGGGCGCTTTCACGGCGCCACCTGGGGGCAGTCATGGTGGCCATCGTCAACGACGAGGAGTATGCCGCGTGGCCGCTGCCCAGCGACGCCCACGACGTGCGCGTGAACGCCGTCATCACCCCCGGTGGAGGCCTCACGCCGATCGGGGGCTCCGGATCAGTTGCCTGAGGCATCCGGGGTCAACGTCAGCTCGGCTTCGCTGCCCGCTCGGACCGCCTTCTGGCTGAACGGCCACGGATACGTGTCATTCAGGACCCACGCATCTGCCTGGTCGACATAGTTCGCGTCGTAGGGGTGACCGGAGTTGCCACTCTGGTTGACCCATCTGGACGCGTCGAGATCGCCCAGGTTGACGACCATCCGCATCGACGGAGCCCAGTCCACCTGATATCCCTTGCTGGCCTTCCAGCCGTTGGCGTCGACGATGGAAGACCCACCGGGCATCTGCCAGGGACCACGGTTGAACATCGCCCGCACCGGAGCCAGCACGGCGCTGCCACCCAAGACCTTGTGCTCGAGGGTGAGCTGGTGCAGGCGCCCCCACTGCCAGGTGCCGGGGTTCTTGCCCAGCCTCCTGGTCAGGTCCTTGCGTGCCTCGACCATCGACTGGCGAAGGATCTCGTCACGACCCTCGATGACCCCGGGCGTCAGGTTGTTGTCCCACCACTGGTCACGGGGCGACTTCAAGAGCCGGGAGACGGCTTCCATCCACTGTGAGCCGCCATCCGGCTTCATGTTGCTGAGCTCGCCGTTGAAGGTCAGCTGCAGGATGTTGCTCCACACCGCGTTGTAGAAGGCGGCGGCGGCGGCTGACGGTGACCGGCCGGTGGGCTGGGTGAAGTCCCAGCTGCGAAGGAGGTCCTGGGCCTCCTCGGTGAAGGGGTCGTTGAGCTTGACCGCCAGGAGCGCCTTGACAAGCTCAGGCGCGAACTCGTTTCGGGTGTCACCCTGGATCTGTGACATCCGCGCCGGCGTGACCTTGGGCGTGGCCGTGATCAGGGTGCGAATGCGTTCGCTGCGATAGCCGTAGTCCCACTCGGTGGTCAGGAACGGGAAGGAGCTGGCCGTCACAGCCTGGTTGGCAGCGACGATGTAACCCTCGGGGGGGTCGTATGCCGTGGGCATCTGCTCGAAGGGCACGAAGCCCGTCCAGTCGTATCGCGGGTCCCAACCAGGTGCCGGCCAGTAGCCCGGTGGCGCCCCCGCCGTCGAGGACACACGGATCGGGATCTGGCCAGGAGCCTGGTAGCCGATGTGGCCGTGGGTGTCGGCGTAGAGGAGATTCTGTGCCGGGACTGCGAAGTCCTTTGCGGCATCACGGAACTGGGCGAAGTCCTGCGCCGTGTCGATCTCGAAGAGGGCATCCGCGGTGTGCCCGGGCAACAATCCCGTCCAGGCCAGGGAGACGGCGTACGAAGCGGTCTCGGCCTTGCCGGCGACCGGAGCGGTCTGGCCGGCCTGGGCCACCGAGGGGATCACGTCGGAGAGCAGCGGGCCGTGAACCGTCTCGCGGACGGTGATGGTGACGTCACTGCCACCGGCCACCTTGATCGTCTCGGTGCGCTTGGTCAGGGGCAGGAAAGCCTTCAGGCGGCGGAAGGAGTCTCCCTGGAGCTGCTCGAGGTAGAAGTCGCTGACGTCGGGGCCAAGGTTGGTGAAGCCCCACGCGATCGTCTGGTTGTGCCCGATCACGATGCCGGGCAGACCGGCGAAGGAGAAGCCCGTGACGTCAAAGGGACAGGTCGGCGAGACGCTGCGGCAGTGCAGCCCGGTTTGGTACCAGATGCCGGGTATGCCAACACCGAGGTGAGGATCGTTGGCCAGCAACGGTTTCCCGGTTGATGAGCGCTGCGGCCCCACCACCCACGAGTTGGAGCCGACGCCCTCGCCCCGACCGACCATGACGGGCAGCTGGTCAAGGGCCGTGGCGACCTCGGCGTAGACGGTGCGGGCCGCCTTGTCATCGAGGGCTGCCGGTCTGGAGGAGGCGGTCTGGACCGCCCGGATGGGCGAGGCCGCACCTTGGGTGGAGCTGGCGACGCTGGGACGCCAGTCCTGCGCCGAGAGGATCGGGTGGTGGGAGCCGATCGGGTAGGGCGGAAAGATCTGGGCAAGACGCGCAGGGGTGATGCGCCCCGCGAGCCTGGCGCGGGTGAGCTCGTTGTCATAGTCGCCACGCAGATCCCACGCCATCGCCTTGAGCCAGGCAAGGGAGTCCGCCGGTGACCAGGGCTCGACGCGGTAGTCGGGGAACTTCTGGCCCAGGACCGTGTACTCCAGACCCATCTTGTCCGGACTTCCGGCCGCCTTGATGTAGGCGTTGACCCCGTCGGCGTAGGCCTGGAGGTACTGCCTGGTCGTGGGCGCCAGGGTCGGCAGCTCGGCCTCGGCCACGCGGCGCCAGCCCATGGTCCGGATCACGCGGTCGGTCTGGACCCCGTCCTGGCCGACCATCTCGGAGAGTCGGCCAGCGGTGATGTGCCGGCGCAGGTCCATCTCGAAGAAACGGTCCTGGGCGGCCACATACCCCTGCGCGCGGAAGAGGTCCTGCGGGTTGTCGGCGTAGATCTGCGGAACGCCACGGGCGTCGCGCAGGACCGTGACCTTCGCGGTCAGGCCGGAGAGCGTGAGCTGTCCGGTGGTCTGTGGGAAGGACCGCCGCACAAGGCTGACGCCGACACCGGTGGCGACCACGATGGCGATGACGACCAGGGCCACGACGGCGACGGAGATGCGACTGGCGAGTTTTGCTCGGGACACCCTGCGAGACTAGGACACATCCAAGCCATAGCCGCGTTCACCGTCTCCGACCTCGACCTCGCCCTGCTGGTCGGGACCTTGGTGCTGTTGCTCTCCGTGGCAACCGTTCGCCTCTCGGTGCGCTCCGGTCTGCCCTCGCTGCTTCTCTATCTCGGCATCGGCGTGGCCATCGGTGAAGCCGGTCTCGGCATCTCCTTCAACTCACATGAGCTGACCCAGGTCCTGGGCTACAGCGCCCTTGTCCTCATCCTGGCCGAGGGCGGGCTGACGACGTCGTGGGACGGCATACGGCGATCGATCGCACCCGCGGCGCTGCTGTCGACCCTGGGGGTCGTGGTCTCCGTCGCCGTCGTCGGGCTGGCGGCGCACCTGGTGCTCAAGGTCTCGTGGACCATCGCGCTCCTGGTCGGGGCCGTCCTGGCCTCCACCGATGCGGCGGCGGTGTTCTCGGTACTGCGCCGCGTGCCTCTCCCCCGCCGCCTCACCGGTCTCCTGGAGGCTGAGTCCGGGTTCAACGACGCCCCTGTCGTGATCCTGGTACTGGCTCTCTCCGCCCAGGCTTCCCCCGGAGGCAGCCACGCCCAATGGTGGCAGCTGCTGTTCATCGCGGTCGCCGAGCTCGCGGGCGGTGCCGCTACCGGACTTCTGATCGGGTATGTCGGCGGACACCTCATGCGCCGGATCGCACCGTCTTCATCCGGGCTGTTCTCTGTCGGGGTGGTGTCGCTGACAGTGCTGGCCTACGCGGCCGGGGCGCTGGTGCACACGAGTGGCTTTCTCGCGGCATACCTCTCCGCCCTCCTCCTGGGGAACATGCGACTGCCGCACCGGGCCGCGGTCCGCGGGTTCGCCCAGGCGCTGGGCTGGCTGGCCCAGATCGGCCTGTTCGTGATGTTGGGCCTCTTGGTGCACCCCGCCCAGCTGACCGGGCAGATCGTCAAGGCCATCGTGATCGGGCTCGTGCTGTTGTTGGTCGCCAGACCGCTGTCGGTCATCGTGTCGCTGACACCGTTCCGGATGCCATGGCGCGACCAGGCGTTCCTGTCCTGGGCCGGGCTGCGTGGCGGCGTGCCGGTCGTGCTCGCGACCGTGCCACTCACCGCGGGGACACCGCACGTCGAGTGGCTCTTCGACCTTGTCTTCGTCCTGGTGGTGATCTTCACCCTGGTGCAGGCTCCGACGCTGCCATGGGTCGCGCGTCGGCTCGCAGTGACGGACAGTGACCGGGCGCTGGACCTTGAGGTCGAGTCCACCCCCCTGGACGAGCTCGGCGCCGACGTCCTGCAGATGACTGTCGGCGCCACGTCCAGACTGCACGGCGTCGAGGTGTTCGAGCTGCGCCTGCCGACCGGGGCCAACGTCACCTTGGTCGTGCGTGCGGGCAAGGGGTTCGTGCCATCCCCGAACACGGCCTTGCGCCATGGCGACCAGCTCTTGATCGTCGCAACCGCCGAGACGCGGCTCGCCGCCGAGTACCGCGTGCGTCAGATCAGCAAGGAGGGGCGGCTCGCCGGCTGGGTCACCAAGCCCCGGCTGCCTGGCCATGGGTCTGGACGTCGCTCGGCGCGCTGACCCGGTGCCATGTGGCGGGACTTTCTGGGACGGGTCTGCGGTTACACTTGGCAGTCAGACCCTGAGAGTGCCAAGTGGAGGAACCGTGCCGACGTACGCCTACGCGTGTACCGCGTGCGAACACAACTTTGAGATCGTCCAGTCCTTCACCGATGACTCGCTGACCCGGTGCCCCGAGTGCGAGGGTCGGCTGCGCAAGATCTTCAACGCCGTCGGCGTCGTGTTCAAGGGCTCGGGCTTCTATCGCAACGACTCCCGCAACGACTCACGCGGCCACTCCCGCAAGGGCTCCAGCTCCGAGTCGCGCGTCGGGTCCGGGAGCCACTCTGCGTCGTCGAGCACATCGGAGCGCTCGTCCTCGAAATCCTCGGACTCATCCTCGGACTCCTCGTCGAGCCCGGGCGCGACGAAGACTGCGACGAAGACTCTTCCGAAGTCCGAGGGCTCGGCCGCCTGAGGCGGCTTCCCGGTCCGGACTTCTGCACATCCGTTCAGCTCGTCGCCCGACCTTCCACAGGACCTGACAGGCCTCTGGCCCTGGGCTGTGCCGCGGCTAGTCTCGGCGCATGACAACCAGCACCGACGGCGCGCTCACCCCCTCGCCCCGCGCCGAGATCGGGGTCATCGGGGGCTCGGGCTTCTACTCGTTCCTCGCCGACGCCGAGCGCGTCAGCATCACCACGCCGTTCGGTGACCCCAGCGACGACGTGGTCATCGGGGATCTCGAGGGTCGCCGGGTGGCCTTCCTGGCCCGCCACGGCCGGGGCCATCGATTCCCGCCACACCGCGTGAACTACCGCGCCAACCTCTGGGCGCTGCGCTCGGTCGGGGTCCGGCAGGTGCTGGCGCCCTGTGCGGTCGGCTCCCTGAAGCCGGAGCACGGGCCGGGCACCATCGTCGTGCCGGACCAGGTGGTCGACCGCACCTGGGGCCGCGATCACACGGTCTACGACGGCATCGGTCCGGTGGTCCATGTCGCATTCTCCGACCCTTACTGCCCGCGAGGTCGGCAGGTCGCCATCAACGCCGTTCGCGCATCCGGCGACATGGTCGTTGATGGCGGAACCCTGGTCGTCATCAACGGCCCGAGATTCTCCTCGAGCGCCGAGTCCCGATGGCATCAGCAGGCCGGGTGGACCGTCGTCGGCATGACCGGTATGCCGGAGGCCTCGATCGCGCGCGAGCTCGCCATGTGTTTCACCACGATTGCACTGGTCACCGACCACGATGCCGGGGTCGGGGGCGGCGAGGCCGTCACCCATGCAGAGGTGCTCCGGGTGTTCGCCCGCAGCATCGACGGTTTGAAGGCGGTTCTGCGCTCAGCCGTCGCCCTGATGCCGCCCGCCGAGGATGACGCCTCCGCCACCTGTTCGTGTCGGCGCTCCCTTGATGGTCTGACCCTGCCGATCATCCTGCCAACATGAGACCCGACCCCGTGAACGGGTCGGGAGCCGCCGATGTACAGGATGCGCCAAAGGGCGCCATCGAGCGCCTTCTGCCGGCAGGTCTGGTCGGTGAGGGACGGCGGCCGGCCTGGCAGCGCACCCGACTGCGCCGGGTGCTTTCGGCTGGACTGGTGGCTATGGCCGTTGGGTTGGCGATCAACGCGTTCCTTCCCAAGCCAGCTGTTCGGGGCATTCCGGTCGTGGTCGTGGCCCAGGACCTGATGCCCGGGCATGTACTCACGCGCGGCGACCTGGTGGTGGCGGACTGGCCCAAGGACCTTGAACCCGGGGGCGCCGTCGCAGATCCTGGAGCGCTCGTGGGCAAGTCGCTCGGTGCGGGGATGTCACGCGGTGAGGCTGTCACAGCAGCCCGTGTTCGAGGTCCAGGACTGTTGGCCGGAGCGCCCAGCGGACTGGTAGCGGCCCACGTCCGACTCGCGGACCCGGCCATGGCCGCCATGACGGCGCCCGGCGACCACGTCGATCTGATCAGCTCGGCGGGCCAGGTGATGGCCGCGGATGTCGTGGTGCTGGCTGTGGACGCCGGCTCGACGGAGCGCGGCGGCTGGTCAGCCACGGCGGGGGCCGGGCCACCTGGCGGAGTGGTGGTGGCCGTTGAGAGCGGCGAGGCCATGCGGCTGGCGACCACCGACCCATCCGGATTGTCGGGGCTCGCTTTCAACCTCGTCATGAGAGCGCCCAGCTCCTGATGGAGAACGAACAGGCTCATACCTCGGACTGGTGCAGGCAGGAAACTCCGAGAGTGGTTCTCCGCTAGTTTGACGGCCTAGAGGAATCCGTCGGGAAGGGATGAACAGCTCATGAGTGGGCTCAAGAAATTTGTGATGCAGGGCAACTTGGTCGAGCTTGCCGTCGCATTCGTGATGGCCGCTGCCTTCGGCCTTGTGGTCAAGGCTTTCGTCGACATGGTCATGTCGCTCGTGGGCAAGATCGGCGGCAAACCCGATTTCAACAGCATCCAGCCCGGTGGCGTGCCGCTCGGCGCGTTCATCACCGCGCTGGTGGCGTTCGTCATCCTGGCCGCCGTCGTCTACTTCTTCGTGGTCAAGCCCTATGAGGCCGCCAAGGGCCGTTTCAGCTCTCCCAAAGAGGAGACCGCGCCCGCGGACGTCGTCCTACTCACCGAGATCCGCGACCTGCTTGCCCGCCGCGGCGACGTGGCCTGATCGCCTCACTCCTCGCTGATCCGTACTCGGCGAGTGCCGTAACCGCCAGCCGGTGCACTAGCCTGCCTACGAGTGATCACCGGCGTCCTGATCGTCGCCGAACCTGGAGTCGGTCTCACACGCGCGCGAGTGTCCCGCCAGTTCGTCTGTTCACCGTCCAAACCCGAGGTGGTCCTGATGTCCTTAGCTCTTCCCGCACCGACTCTGCCGCTGGTGCTCGCCGACGTCTGGTCGCGAACCCGCACCGCCGACGTGGTGACGGTCGTCTCTGCGGCCGCACTGACGACGGCCGCGGCCCAGATCGCGCTACCTGTCCCCGGCTCCCCGGTCCCGGTGACCGGCCAGACCCTGGCCGTGCTGCTCACCGGTGCGGCACTCGGGCCCCTGCGCGGTGCGCTCGGGCAGCTTCTCTACCTGGTGGCGGCCGTCGTCGGGCTGCCGGTCCTGGCCCAGGGCGCCGGCGGCATCCACGCGGTCTTCGGCGCCACGGGTGGCTACCTTCTCGGTTTCGTCGTGGCCGCCGTCCTCGTCGGTCGCCTGGCAAAGGGCGGCTGGAGCCGCACCCCGGTCCGCGTGCTCACCTCGTATGCCGTGGGGTCAGTGGTCATCTACGCGTTCGGCGTGACGGTGCTCGCGTTCGTCTCCGGACAAGGCATGGCCTGGGCGCTCCAGAAGGGCCTCGTACCCTTCCTCCTCGGCGATGTGCTCAAGGCTCTGCTGGCCGCGGGGCTGCTGCCGCTGGCCTGGGCGGCGGTACGCCGCATCAACGGCTCGACGGATGACGCGGCGTCAGACGGCTCCCCAGCACGTCCGTAGTCGTCCGCCGATGCGCGCGGTTCTCTTTGAACACTTCCGATCCCAGCCAGTGGTGGCGCACGTGCCTGATCCGGCGTGCCCACCGGCTGGTGCGCTCATCGAGGTCCGCTCCACCGGACTGTGCCGCAGCGACTGGCATGGGTGGATGGGTCACGACGACGGCATCGACCTGCCGCATGTGCCAGGTCATGAGCTCGCCGGCGTCATCACCGAGCTCGGGCCGTCCGTCCAGGGCTGGCAGGTGGGCGACCGCGTCACTGTGCCCTTCGTCTGCGCCTGCGGCCAGTGCGCGACATGTCTGCGCGGCGACGGTCAGGTGTGCGAGCGGCAGTCCCAGCCAGGCTTCACCCAGTGGGGGTCGTTCGCCGAGCTGGTGGCCATCGACCGTGCCGACATCAACCTGATCCGGCTGCCGGACCACATGTCCTTCGATGTCGCGGCCAGTCTCGGGTGCCGGTTCGCCACCTCCTACCGGGCCGTTCGCCATCTGGGGCGCCCCGAGCCGTCCGAATGGGTGGCCGTGCACGGTTGCGGTGGCGTCGGCTTGTCTGCGGTGATGATCGCCGCCGCGCACGGCAGCCGCGTGGTGGCGGTCGACATCTCCCCCGAGGCGCTTGACCTGGCGCGCGAGGCAGGTGCGGCCGAAACGGTGCTGGCCACGGAAGACACCAACGTGCCGGCCGAGATTGTGGAGATCACCGGCGGCGGCGCTCGGGTCTCGATCGACGCGCTCGGAAGCCTGCAGACCTGCACGAACTCGATCCTCTCGCTCGGCAGGAGGGGCCGGCATGTGCAGGTCGGCCTGATGCTGGGTGGCGATCAGGACCCACCGATACCGATGTCGCGGGTGATCTCCTACGAGCTGCAGCTGTTCGGCGCGCACGGCCTCGCGGCGCACTCATACCCAGCGTTGCTGGCTGAGATCGAGGCCGGGCTACTCGCGCCACAAGAGCTCATAACCCGCACGATTGATCTGCCAGGCGCCTGCGAGGCGTTGACCAGGATGGCCGAACATCCAGGCGTCGGAATCACCATGATCCATCCTTGAGGGCCGCCAGAGTCCGCACCAACAACACGTCGCTCGTTGACCTCAGGGATTCAGCATCAAGGACCGCTGCCCCGGGCTGAGGACGGAATCCGTCGACCTGCCAACCTGACGGTTGTGCCGGTGCCATGCTGGGGGGCATGACGAAGAAGCTCCTGACCGACCTCGAGATCGGCCGTGCTGCCGAGCTGCTGCCCATCGAGGAGGTCGCGGCCTCGGCTGGCATCGCCGAGGAGCACCTGGAGCCCTATGGCAGGTACATCGCCAAGGTCGCTCCCACAGCACTGGCGGCCATGTCGGACAAGGAGCCTGCCAAGTACGTCGTCATCACGGCGGTAACACCCACCCCCCTCGGTGAGGGAAAGACCACCACGGCGATCGGGCTCGCCCAGGGGCTGTCGCTGCTGGGACACCGGTCGATGCTCTCTCTGAGGCAGCCCTCGCTCGGACCGACGTTCGGCATCAAGGGCGGCGCGGCGGGAGCCGGCTACAGCCAGGTCGTACCCATGGAGGCCGTGAACCTGCACCTGACCGGCGACTTCCACGCGGTCACCTCGGCGCACAACCTGCTCACAGCCATGGTCGACAACCACCTGCACCACGGCAACGACCTCGGCATCGACTCGAGGACGATCGCCTGGCGGCGAGTGCTGGACGTCAACGACCGGGCCCTGCGCAACGTGGTCGTGGGCCTCGGCGAGCGGATGGACGGCGTACCTCGCCAGTCGGGCTTCGACATCACCGCCGCGAGTGAGGTGATGGTGATCCTCTCGCTGTCGACCTCACTACGGAACCTGCGGGAACGTCTGGGCCGCATCGTCGTCGGTTTCACGTATGCCGGTGCGGCGGTCACCGCGGAGGACCTCAAGGCGGCCGGTGCCATGGCGGTCATGCTTCGGGACGCGATCAAGCCCAACCTGCTGCAGACGCTGGAGAACACGCCGGCCCTGATCCATGCCGGACCCTTCGGCAACATCGCCACCGGCAACTCCTCTGTGGTTGCCGACCTGCTCGGCATCCGCACAGCCGACTACCTCCTCACCGAGGCCGGCTTCGGTGCCGATATGGGCGCTGAGCGCTTCTTCGACGTGAAGTGCCGTGCGTCGGGGCTGCAGCCGAACGCCGCCGTGCTTGTCGTCACCGTGCGCGCCCTGAAGACGCACTCCGGTCACTACCAGGTGGTGGCCGGCCGCCCGCTCCCCCCGGAGATGCTCGAGGAGAACCCCGAGGATGTCCGACTGGGTGGCGCGAATCTGCAACGCCACATCGAGATCGTGCGTCGCTTCGGGGTCTCACCAGTGGTGGCCATCAACGCGTTTCCCTCCGACCATGAGTCGGAGCACCAGGTGATCAGGGAGATCGCGGCTGCAGCCGGAGCGCGGGTGGCCGTGACCCGGCACGTCGCCGAAGGCGGCAAGGGTGCTCTGGAGCTGGCGGCCCTGGTCGTCGAGGCGGCGGAGGAGCCGACGACGTTCAGCTACCTCTACGATCTCGATGCGCCGCTCGTCGACAAGATCGAGAAGGTGGCCAGGGAGATCTACGGCGCTGATGGCATCGACCTGGCGCCGTCGGTGGCCAAGCAGCTGAAACGGTTCGAGGTGCTGGGCTATGGCGCCTTCCCTGTCGTCATCGCCAAGACACACCTGTCAATCTCGTCGGACCCGACCCTGCTGGGCGCCCCGACCGGCTGGCGCATGCCCGTGCGTGAGGTCCGGGCCGCCGTCGGCGCCGGCTACGTCTACGCCATCTGCGGGGAGATGCGGACCATGCCCGGCCTGCCGAAGCATCCGGCCGCCGAGCGGATCGACATCGACGAGGACGGCAACGTCGTCGGCCTGTCCTGAGTCGCAGTCAGCGACACCAGTATCGACGATCTCAGGCCCAGTGCGGAGGACGCTGCTCCCGCAGCCATTCGTCGTGTGAGTCCTCGCGAGGCGACTCGCCCCAGCCCGCGTCGGTGTCATCACGGGTCTGTTCGGGTTTGGACCCCGACCCTGTCGTCGTGGCTTGCTCCTTCGAGTCCGCGGCCTTCCGTCCCGGCTCTTTCTGGTCTGGCTCGCTCTGGTCCGGCTCCCTGCGGGCGTCAGACACCCTCGCCTGGTCGCCCAGGGGGCGCGCCTCTGAGGCCGCCCGCACCGCTGCGTTGACCCTGGCGACGTCGCGCGCAGGGTCACGGAACAGGTCGGTGCTCCAGACCCGCACGTGCTCCCATCCGAGGCGGCGCAGCTGCTCGACCCGCAACCGGTCCCGATCGCGAGTGCTGGACATAGCGGCATACCGCGGGCCGTCGGTCTCGACCGCAACAAGGACCCGGCCGCGTCTG
>Ga0207926_1000971_pt1 | contig 14025 bp, 7 predicted proteins | sample NGESurdeep072012_8_FD_184454 | JGI IMG/M metagenome (GOLD analysis project Ga0207926, IMG submission 184454) | Arctic peat soil microbial communities from Barrow, Alaska - NGEE Surface sample 210-1 deep-072012 (SPAdes) | ecosystem: Environmental > Terrestrial > Soil > Wetlands > Peat ...
TTGAACTCGACAATAGACTTGTCTCGCCGTCCCCGCGAGACTTTGAAGTCCGCAGGTCCCCTGCCGTCATTCACTTCACGGCTAACATCTGACGGCGTGGAATACCACGTCAATCGGTACAGGACATGCACATCTTCTTCCTTATGAATCGGCCTACCATTAACATAAAAGATTTTGTGACCGCCTTTGTTCTCAATCACATCCTTCAAGAATCCTACCCGTGCATGGGCTTCTTCGTAAGTATTGCCTGCCAGCTGATAAAATCCTGTCACCCGCTCCAACATGTCCACCAGCTGGCCAAACTGTTGTATATACAGCTGCTCAGACAACACCACGCGAGCCTGCGCCACGCTTTCGGCGTCATTACCGTGGTCTTCCTTATACTTGATGAAGGCATCGATGAGCTGAGGAAACTGTTGTAGTGTTTTGAGAGCAGCCTCGTCTCGGTCTTTCTTAGTTGGGTCGTCTCGCCGCGACCGCGGCAACCGTTTCAGGAAATAATTATTGATCTGCGCTCTCAGTGCTTTGTCCGGTATCGCATCAGGTATGTTGTCAAACTCATCGAAAAGGTCTCTCTTGTTTATCCAGGTGTCGTCCTTGGTCAAGATATCCTTAGGCGTCAAGAGAACGTACTCATTCCGAAAGCAGGGCAGCTCGTATGCCTTCGGTTCCCACGCCTCAGTTTCATAATTGAATCGGACTTTCGTAACGGTAAACACTTTCCGCTGTGTGGGTTCAAGATGTTTCTGCGCAAAGCTTTGTGAATATTCGAGAAGAAACTCTTTTATTAGATTAGTCGTAAAATCGCTTATATTGTCCCGGCCAACTCGCTCGCGAATGAGGCACAGCTTCTCCAGGTGGCTTCCGCGCGTGAGCTTTTCAGAGCCGAATCCAGTGAATATTTTGTTGAGATTCTCGTGCAGCGCATTGGCAAAACTTTTTCCCAGTCCGCTGCCCTTGTTGCCTGAAGCCGAAAAGCCAAGCCATGTCTGCTCCACTTCGTGAAAGTGATACCACGCTTGAAGCAGGCCGGAGTCCATTTCGGCCGTCGCCACAGACTTGTCTCTAAGAAAGGTTAGATATTCGATAATGCTGTTGTGAAGCTGTCTATACTTGGGCTTCCGGCTGTTGAACAGCAAAAAGGGGTCGATAAACAGTGGCAGGTCCGACACAAGAGAAATATTAAAGGCGCCATATTTCTCTATGGTCTTTGGCTTAATGTTAAAAACGCCCGATAAGTACAAGCTCATTTGTCATCAGCGTAGGAGATCAGAATACTGATGTCAACCACTGTTAACACGCCCACCTAGCGTCACTACCTCCGTAACAAATCGTACTGCAGCACTGTCGGCTCACTCAGATGCCCATTTCATCGTCCATCTCACGGTGTGTCGTCGCATCCTGCTTTCCTGAATCAAATTCATACCGAGCCCACTCACGGATACGACTTAACGAGTGATTAAAGAATGGACGTGCTGCGCTGGCCTCAGCCTCACGTTGGCTGGCAATATCGCCCGTATACACTTGAAATGAATGCGTTCCCGCACAAAATTCCCGAAACGTCAGTTCGTCTGCCTCAAAGCGTGACAGTACGAACTCTGTGAGCTTAGGGACGGTGGGCACGCCATCGGAATCCACGTATGGCGGCGGCAAGTGACGAGCAAGTTTTTGCGCCCCTCGGACACCGACTGACTCCAACCACTTAATTACGACATCGGTAGGAATGGCGTTGAAGACGCTGAAACGAGAAGCGAAAAATAACCATCCTTTCTCTTCATCCAACATGAGACCACCGATTGCATCCATAACCTCGTCCGGGTATTCTGTCGCCCAACTGGCCAGCAAGCTCTCGGCTTCATCCCGAAGGGCGTAGCTATCTCCGATAAGTGCCTCGCTGGCGAGCTGGATTGCAAGCATGTGATTTGTCGGCGCGGCTGCCCTCAGAGCGGCCTCCAACCAATATGTCTCTCGACCAGGATGTCTCGTCGCAACCGTAAGTACTTCCCACACGAGCTTTGTGTCTAAATCGAGAAGTTGCCCCAGTTGGCATTGATGAACACGAGCCCCGAGGAAGTCCACCATTACGTCACAACAAAGTTGGTCGTCCGATGCGAACGGAAGGAGGACCCTCAGCGCAGCTAGTGTCTGCTCGTTCGTTATCCGCACCTCGCCTACCCAGACTGTAAAGGCGCGCAGATGGTATGCGGGCAGTGTGCCGCTCTTAATCATTGCCATTGCGCGATCAAACACGTGTACGCGACTGCCGCCCACTAGGGCAATTTGAAAAGCGTATAGAGGACTTCGCAACTCAAGTTCATCCAGGCGCGTCCCAACAATGTCGGCAGGAATGTTTGCACCATATAGCAGACCAGCAATATAACCTCTAACACATCCTATATTGCGCTCCCGCGACTTATCGATTAGCTTATCGATAAATATGTACGCGGAGTCTAATGTTCCAAGACGCGATCCAAATTCATACGCCGCATTTGCCTCATCTGATGTAAGCCAGTCGATTTCGGCGTCCAGCGAGGGCGGGTCGCTTAGAAACTCCCCTGCAAGCGCATCCAGTTCGCGCTCCCACTCCTTCTCGCGACCAAAATAGTCAATCGGCCGTCCGCCAACAACTGTGACCAACCTTCCATGCAACGACTTGGGTTCTAGTTCTGCCATCCAGTCACTTAGCTCTTTCTCGTACTCTGGCTTGATGTCAGAGTTATCTGGATGCTTGCCCCGAGCCAAGAAATGTGACAGACGGCTAAATAAAGAGGCCTTGTCAGCCTCGTCTAAATGTGATTGCTGAACAAACGGGCGTAAGTCGCCTAGCCAGCCCAGACGGGCCAGAACGTCGAGGTCATCGACGAGTGTTTTTCGAGAAGCTTGTGCGATCGCAGGTGTGGGGTGATTAACGGACCGATCAAGCAACGCCAGTCCCGACATGAAAGAGGCTTTCCTCTCTTCCCGATCCTTGGGATACCATTCAGGCGGCGGAACTTGGCCTCCAATTACTGGCGGGCCCAATATCCTGCCACCCATTAAGTTAAAAAGTTCGCCAAGGGCGCCCGTCAAAAGCTTCGAATCATCGGGAGTCGCCTCAGTTAGTCGGCGGCTAAGCAGGCCTAATCTATCGATGAATGGTAATGCAGTCCCCGACAGCTGAAAGGAAAATAGTCGCTGCCAAGTCTTTGTTGCATTGTTTCCGATTTGCAATTCGCATTCGTTTTGAGCAAGCTTAAAAAGGATTGCTTCGCTGTCGGCAAAGTGTTCCGGGAAGACCGCAAATTTCTCTGCAGTCCACACAAGTTGTCTGCGCGGTCCCCATGAAAAGCCTGAGGACCTGGGAGCATTCGTGAGCTCCTCACGACTTGCGGCATCAATTACGCGCCGTAGCGCCGGCAGATACAAGCCAGGGTCTGTTTCAATGAGGCTTACTAACCGATTAACCGAGCGGACATCCGCCAATTGTCTGGATGTAAAATCATCGGCGAATCTGCGAAAAAACGCCTGTACAATTTCCCGCACCTCCGAGCTGGCGCTTTCCGACACCCTTTGCAAGAATGATTCTTGGATGGACGCAGGGATTCTCTTGAGAAAGTCGTCCTCATTTCCCTTTACCCACCGATCCCAAGCCGATCCGAAAGCTGTCATTGCGATTAGGTCGGGGGTAACCCTGTAATAGAGGGCCCCCTTCTCAACCCAGCCTGGAACATCTTTGATCTCACCCAGCGCACGCTCAATATTCCGCTTGTCAACATCTACTAACTTGCAGATGAGATCGAGATCTGTCGGGTCGTCGCCTTTGTATTTGACGCGCTTTAGAAGCGCAACGGCTTCGACAGCTTGGCGATGGCTTTCATCCTTCAGTCGAGCTCTATAATATTCGTCAATCTTGCCCAAGACGGGGCTCATGCTGCCCGCTTGGGCGATCTCGGAATCGTAGTGAGCACACATATCTGCCGCGAGCCGGACTGAGCCGTCACACAGTTGTGCATAGGCGCGAAGACGTTCTCGTAAGACGCCCTTAAAGTTAGCGCTTAAGACCTCCTCAAGTTCAACCGGAGTCAACTTCGGCACTACTAATTCCGGCGACGGCGTACTCACACGTTGAGCGCTGTTGTCGATACAGATGCAACGGACCCTATCCCGGAAGTGCATCAAAGCTTTAACCAGTCGTTCGCGAGTGTCAATCGAACACTCATCTGCCACGACTATCGCACGTGCCGTTCGATCATTTACCAACATGTTCGCCAGCTCGAGGACATCATCTTCGCTAGTCGTATACAGTACAAGACTGGCAGCAACAGGAACCTCGCGCAAACACTCATATGCGATTCGAGTCTTTCCTGCACCCGGATTTCCGTACAGCGTAATGACAGGCGATCGAACGTCTTTGCTGATGTCGATGTGCGTGAGAACGGCAGCTTTTGTTGCGGTGAAGCCGCCCGACGATACAAAGACGGGCGTAACCGCTTTCGCTGTTTGTTCAAATCTTTCGAAGATTATGCATATCGCGTCGAGGCGCGGCAGATATTGAAGTACTAGAGCAGGGAAAGAGTTGGCCAACTCGACGACATCATCTATCGAGAGAAGTTTTGGAATCGGCGCATTCGGATCGATGGCACTCACCGCTGCGGTGAGTGCGTCGGTCAGGTCCTTTTTCTTGTCTGGCGTGAGATGGTCACAGATACATAATCGATAGGCGCTCCCCTCTAGAATCCATTTCGTTGAACGTTCTTTGTTAACCTCTTTAGCCATGTCCGGCTTACTGACATTCGACTCGTCGGCAGCCTTGAATTGCCATATCGTGGGTGCGTCGAAATAGCCCGACTTATCGGTCGGGAGCGCGGCCTCCACACGTGTATCTACCCCTTTGTCCTTGGCATCGGTTCGGGAAGACGTCCAGACTTCGGATTGGGGAATGCCACTGGCCCAGCAGGACGCACGTATGATCTGATTGCAAAAACCGACAAACTCATGTCCGCCGGGTTTACGGAATCTCTGGATAACTTCAAGGGGGTTGAGGCGCAACATAACGTCGGTCCATCCATTCGGCACCGTGATGCAGGGCGCGGCTACCTGCGTGTCGAGCGGTCACTTAATGCCTTCAAAGCTGTTGTCAAACGTCAGCATAGCGCTTTCGCGAGATTTCGCAAGTCGCGTCGCCGGCTGACGATCAGCAGGAGAACGCAACAGTTTTCGGTGTTACATTGCAATTCGACGAGAAAGCGGAAAAGCTTGGCCCGGTCGTCGCGACAGTTGGGGGCGGCGACCAAGCGCCTTGGTGTCAGCCTAACTTGATTGTTGAAGAGCCCGGCTTACTCTCGCCTTCCATTTTGATTAGTGCTGGTACACACTGTCACATCATCCGTTGGGTACTGAAAGAGAGTGCACAGCCATGTCTTCCTCGTCCTTCGGAAAACACGCGAGCGGCGCCACAAGTGGTCAATCTGCGGTTCCTGAGCCTTCGTTCGCCGAGCGAGCGCGCACGTTGATGCACTTGGGCCGCATCGGGAGTCTCTCGACCCTGTCACGGAAACAGCCTGGTTTCCCCTTCGGATCATTGATGCCTTATTCGCTGGATGATCAGGGCCGTACGATTTTTCTTGTCAGCACGATGGCTATGCACACGCAAAACCTGCAAGCCGACCCGCGTGCCAGCCTGTTTGTGACAGAGCCAGGGGCCAGCGGAGACCCGCTTGGTTCATCCAGAGTTACGTTGATAGGGGGTGTCAGCAGAATACCGGAGCCAGAGTTGGCAGCCGCGCGTACGGTCTATCTAACGCACTACCCGGATAGCAAGTACTGGGTCGATTTTGACGATTTCTTCTTCTACCGAATGGACGTGTTGGACGTTTATTACGTAGGCGGCTTTGGCGTAATGGGATGGGTGGCGGCTTCAGATTACTCTGCAGCGCAATCCGATCCGCTGGCTGAGCACAAGAGCGACATCATGCGGCACATGAATTCCGACCACAAGGATGCGCTCATCCTGCTCGCCAAACGGTTTGCTGGCATTGAGGCACAGGAGGCGGCGATGACCTCGGTCGATCGCCTCGGCTTTAACGTCCGCTTGAAAGCCCAAGATGGCGTGCATGGAACCCGCATCGCTTTCCTGCGAGAAGTTACGAATCCGACGCAGACCAGAGAAGTGATTGTCGAAATGGTGAAGCAGGCGCGCCAAATGTAAGTCGGCTGGCGTTCGCCGTGGACGCGCCCAGATCTGTAAAGGTGTCGCTGGCCCTGTGCGCATCGGGGAGAAGTCGAACAACGGATCTGCGACCCTACCCAAAAGTAAAAAGGCTGTGACTTTGGTTATGCTCTAGCCGACAACTCCTGCGAGGGAGTCCTCGGCGTGGACGCATGTACCGTCACAGCCTCTGATGCAGTCACCGCTTTCGCGGTTCCAAACCCCAACTGACACCTCGCAGCGCAGTTGGTTTTTTCGGGTCTGGCAGTATCGGCGAGTCGCCCCGCCTAACTGACCACTCAGCTTACTTCAGGCTAACTACGTTTAAGATGTCAGCCCTTTTCTGCCGTCGACGAAACCAATCCTACTCCAGAAAGCGCGTTATAGATGCCCGGGCGTGGTGCAATCCAAAGATATTCGAAAGCGTTAAGTGTTCCGCGCAAGCTGCTAAAAGAAAGATGCTTGCAAATTTCGCGGTAGAAATCTGACGGGTTTTTCACACTGTTTTCACAGAACTGGGTGACAGAAACGCACACGGCATCCTGAAAGAAATCCAACCTAATGCGTCAGCGTGCCTGTTGCGTACTTGGATACGTATGTTGCGGCGGGGCGTGGGGAACTGCTACGCTTGCAGCGAACAAAAGGCGAATAGCGTTCGCGGAGTTGTTCGATGACCACATTCCAGCAAGCCTTGGCCGCAGGATCCAGCACAAATCTCGCTACCGTGCAGGAGATATTAGGGACGCTGGTCGCTCGCTACCGCACGGACGAAGTGCTCACAGCGGTGCGACAGATCCCAGCTCGCGAGGCGGTGTTTCGGCCGATGCCGGACTGGGTCAGACCTGAGCTGGCTGAGGCATACCGCGCGAAAGGGATCACGGAACTGTATTCGCACCAGGCTGCCACAGCCGAGCTGGTGCACGCCGGCAAGAACGTTGTCGTGGTAACGCCCACTGCGTCGGGTAAAACGCTCTGCTACAACCTGCCGGTGTTGAATGCGGTGCTGGAGAACCCCGATACCCGCGCTCTGTACCTGTTTCCGACCAAAGCACTGGCCCAGGACCAACTTGCCGAATTACACGACCTTGCCCAGCGGCTGGATGACCGGTTTGGAGTGTTCACCTACGATGGCGACACGCCACAGGACGCGCGTAAGGCCATCCGGGAGCGCGGACATATCGTGCTGTCGAACCCCGACATGTTGCACGCCGGAATCCTGCCGCACCACACCAAGTGGATGCGGCTGTTCGAGAACCTGCGCTATATCGTGCTGGACGAATTGCACACCTATCGCGGGGTGTTCGGAAGCCATCTTGCCAATGTCTTGCGGCGATTGCGACGCGTCGCGCAATTCTACGGTTCAAATCCACAGTTCATCTGCTGTTCCGCGACGATTGCAAACCCTGGAGAGCTGGCCTCGCAACTGATCGAGAGCGAAGTTGATGTGGTCGAGGAGAACGGCGCGCCCTCTGGGGAGAAGCTTTTCGTTTTCTACAATCCGCCAATGGTCAACCGCAATCTTGGCATTCGGCGCAGCTATATCAATGAGACGACACGCGTAGCCAGGGAACTGCTGGCACGCAAGCTACAGACGATTGTTTTCGCCAATAGCCGCTTGCATACGGAGGTTCTGCTGACCTATTTGCAGCAGGCGAACCCGCCGAAACCTGGCCAGGCGGAACCGATTCGCGGCTACCGCGGCGGATACCTACCTGGGGAGCGGCGCGAAATCGAGCGCGGTCTGCGCGACGGCCGGATCCGCGGAGTGGTGACGACTAACGCACTGGAATTGGGAATTGATATTGGATCTCTGGACGCTTGCGTGATGGCGGGTTATGCAGGCTCGATTGCCTCCACTTGGCAACGCGCAGGGCGCGCAGGGCGCCGCAGCGGGTCCTCCTGTGCAGTCTTTGTTGCGTCTTCAGCGCCACTCGATCAGTTCATCGTGCAGCATCCGGAGTACTTCTTTGGAAGCTCACCGGAGCACGCCCACATTCAGCCCGACAACCTCGAGATTCTCGTGAACCATTTGAAGTGCGCGGCGTTCGAGCTGCCGCTCTCGCCCGACGAGCGATTCGGCAACGTGGAGTTGCCGGAGCTCTGTGAACGGCTTGCTGAAGCCGGGTTCCTGCAGCGGAGCGGGAGCAACTGGCACTGGGTCCAGGAGAGCTATCCGGCAGACACGATCAGTCTGCGTTCGGTGACGTCCGACAATTTCGTCATCATTGATACGACAGGCGGAGAGGACGGGAAGCCGGAGGTGATTGGCGAAGTGGATTTCTCGTCTGCTCTCACCACTGTTCATCCCAAGGCAATCTACATTCACCAGGGCCAGCAGTACCACGTCGAACGGCTTGATTTTGGCCAGCGCAAGGCCTACGTGAAGCGTGTGGACGTGGACTACTTCACCGACGCTATCCGCTATACCCAGGTACGGGTCCTCGAAATCGCCGAGGAGCAACGTATCCCCGGGCCGGCAGCGCGAGCGCATGGAGACGTGCTGGTGCGGTCACAGGTCGTCGGTTTCAAGAAAATCAAGTTCTTTACGAACGAGAACGTGGGCTCGGGAAAGCTGGAGCTGCCCGAGAACGAGATGCATACCACGGCGGTCTGGATAACCCTCCAGCATGAACTGCTGGCAGGACTGCCTTTCACTCTTTCGGAGCGGCAGAGCGGCATTTTCGGGCTGGTCTACGCGCTCGCATCGATGGCGACGCTGTTGCTGATGTGCGACCGCCGCGACATTGGCACCGCAGTTGGCGAACGGCCGCTGCATGGGACCGTCGACGTGGAATGGCAGGAGTTTTCGAGTGGGCCCGGTACGGAGAGGGAACTGTTCGAGCCGAACTTATACCTGTATGACGCGTATCCCGGAGGAATTGGATTCAGCGAACCGCTTTATTGCGCCTGCCAATTGCTTCTTGCGCGTACCCGGGAGCTTATCGCGGCCTGTCCGTGTGACAGCGGATGTCCGTCGTGTGTCGGGCCGGCAGGTGACAAGAGTGAGCGTTCCAAAGAAGTAGCTCTGGCGATCCTTGGGAATCTGTGTTCCTGAGCGGTCGCGACGCGTCCAGTACCAAGAGCACCATTGGGTTTTCGACTTAACGTGAGTCAGACGCCAACAGATCGCTTTGCCCGCTTAAAGGCGCTACGGCGCCCTTCCGCTCTGCCCCCGTCAGGACACGAGGTCGGACCAATAGGGAACTCAGTCGTAGAAGAGATTGACGCCTGTTCCGGCTCAGACGTTGGTGCGGAGAGGCTGGCGCTGCTTCTGGGGGCCTCGGTCAAGCGGAACAGCCATGGTGAACACTTGTCGCTGCACTGTTGGCGTGGTGATCATGGCCCGTGCGCGCCAGATACTGCAGCACTTCGGTTACTCGCACCGGATGCGCCCGAAGATATCGCGGATGCCCAGCAGTGGCTTTTTCTCGATACGGAGACAACGGGACTCGCCGGCGGGACCGGGACGTATCCATTTCTGGTCGGTCTAGCATGGTGGGAAGGCGGTGGCCTTGAGGTTGAACAGCTGTTCATGCGCGAGTACAGCGAAGAACGTTCGGTGCTCGCGGCGCTTGCCGAGCGCATGGCAGAACGTCCGGTGTTGGTCACGTTCAACGGCAAGTCCTTCGACTGGCCTTTGCTCGAAACCCGCTATCGGATGGCGCGAACCATTCCGCCGCCCGCACCGCGAGCCCACCTTGACTTCCTTCACCCCTCACGGAATCTATGGCGCCTGCGGCTTGGCTCCGTAAAGTTGTCGCAACTCGAACGCCACGTGCTGGGATGGGACCGGGGTGCAGATGTAGCGTCGGAGCTGATTCCACGAATCTACCTCGACTTTGTGCGCGGGGGACGCGCCGAGCCGTTGGTCCCTGTCTTCCAGCACAACCAGATGGATCTTCGCGGACTGGCTGGGCTTTCGGGTCGCATCCTCACGCTTCTCGGCGACGAGGAGGGAACCAGTCAGGATGGGTTGGAACTGTTCGGCGTCTCCCGCATCTGCGAACGACGTGGCGAGGCAAAGCGCGCACGGAGACTGTACGAACAGTCGATTGCCTTCGCTCTGCCAGAGGAAACGGATCGTGTCGCCCGCGCGGCACTCGCGCGGCTCGCAAAGCGTGACGGGGACTTCGCATGCGCGCACGAACTCTGGGAAAGTATGCTGGGCAACTCTCGCGAGGATACGAAGCCTACGAACAGTTGGCAATCTACTATGAACACGAAGGTCGCGAGCCAGGACGCGCGCTGGCGCTCGCACGCGAGGCGCTTGCCCATCTCCGTCGTGCGAACCAAGTAGGGACGATCGCGGCGACCGAATATCGCCGGACCAAGGGGCGGTTCGAGCATCGGATATTACGTCTCGAACGCAAGGCCGGCCGGACACTGCTCGACGCGTTGGACGCATAGCCACGGGTCGGTAGCTTCTCGGTTAGTTTCGGCCGAGGAAGATCGGAAGAGGTAGCTCATGAGCACGCTTTTGCCTCACGACTTGTGTCTCTCAAAACTCACATCGTTTGCGTGTGCACCACTCACGCTCAGCGCGTGTCGCCGAGGAGCACCACAAACACCGAACAGCCCAGGACAATAACAACAATTGCAGCCAACATCGCGGCTGGCATTCTTGCCTGTCGCGAGCCTTTGATCTGAGCCAGCCCACGCCGGCTTTGCCAGTACTGCAAACAAGCCATCATAAGCAGCACCGTGCTGATGCCGGTCAAGCTCAGTCCGACCAGGTGCCCATTCCGCACTATCGCGGTACCGGCCTCCAGTCTCGCCTGATGCAAGTACTGCGCTAATTTGTCGAAGCCAACGCCCGCGCCAATCAGTCCGATTACGGTTCGCACCCAAGCCAGCAAGGTGCGGTCCCACGCCAACTCAGAGCGCAACACAGCCAGATCGACGCGCGGGTCAGCCGACTGCTCGACATTTTCACGAGACTCGTTGGACATCTCCGTACCCTTTCAATGTTGGCTTCCAGTCGCTGCGAATCCAGTGGACGTCTACAACTTCATTCCGTCAGAACAGGATCTTGACGATCCGCATCACCAACTCCTCGAGCGAAAACACTGTAAGGCCGAGCGGCAACAGCGGAACAGCCGTGGCGGCGGCGAGCCGGCCAATATCCTGCAGGCCGAATGGCACCGGTCGCATGTTTTGCACTGCGGCGTAACTGTTCCCCAGGTCGGCCAGCGACTGAATATCGGCGCTGCCCAAAAGCTCATCGCCTTCTGCTGCTTTTCCCTCCACCCATTTCCGTTCGAACCCATCCACATAGCGGCTCGCCAGCAGGCCGTATTGGGACAACCCCTTCCGCTTCGCGCTCACCAACTGCGGGGTAAACATGGTGAGCGGCGCAAGGATGAACACCAGGAGGAAACCAACCAGGCTTACAGCTTCCACCTTGAAGGACAGCAAGCTTTCGCCCCCGAACAAGACGCGACTGGCAATCACACCTGCCAGCAGCGAACCTTGCGCGAACAGGATTGGACTGAAGGCGTAGGAACTTTTGCCCAAGAACGACAGGCCGCCCGATCGATCGGGGTGAGTGGCAACCAGATGTAGATCCAGTCTCGAAACCTGCCACAGGAAGCGAAACCAGATAAAGAACCGCAGATACCAGCGCACCAGTATGAACTGAAAAATTGGAATACTGACGAAGGCGTACCAATAGCCGGCAGCGGTGAGATGCAAGTGGCCGCCTTCTTGTATCGCGTACCAGGTCGAAGTGCCGAGAGCAATCTGGCTTCGCCACAACCACAGCCCAACCGTATAGACCAAAGCCAGAAGTCCAAGCTCTAGCGGGACCGAGTTGCGCAGACGCATGGCCGAGTCGATGGCGGCGAAAAAGTTCGGCTCGTCCTGCTGCCGGACGATGTGGCGCGAAAGGAAAGTCTTCACTTTGGGGCGAATGCGCTGATGGACAATCAACTCGGCGGCAATCAGCACCGGCAATGCCACCAGCAAGCGGACGTGCGCCTCGATGTCGTGCAGAAATGACAGCTTCGCTGTGCCGCCCAGGAAGTAATTCCCGACTATCGACAACACCAGCAAAGGCACCCATGCAATCAGCACGATCGCCACGATCCGCCGATGCAACAACTCCAGCGAATCTCCGGAAAGACGGATCCGCCGGAGCATCTGGAAAATTGGTCCGCCCAGGACCAGCGAAAAATCCGGCGACTCGTCAGTGACTGAGGGTGCTGTATGACTCAACGCTTCAACCCCAAATCCTTGAGTTTCTTCGCCGCTGTACCGAACGGGCCGAGTTGGTACACGGCTGCGCCAGCTGGCGAGAACGCGAATGACTGAAACGGTTCGGCCAGCATCTTGTCGAGATAGTCGATCGGTGCGACACCCGTACTGACGTGCGGATTGAAGTTCTCACCTGACATCTTCGGCACGAACGTTGACACGTATTGGATGAGGCCCGCGTCCGTGGTGGGATCGTCGTGCGGTGCGGTGAACGCTCCAATGGGGCCGGTTTCTACCGTGAACGGCTTAACGGCGGCAATGATATCCGCCTGGAGTTTCAAGATTTCCGGGGTCGGTTTCGCACAAATGCCGGCGACCCCAACCGCGCCAGCCAGGGCATAGTAGTACTTGAAAGCCTCCAACCTCATCCCGGTCACATTAGCGTTGGCTAGAACCTTACCGACAGCGGCATAGACTTTGTCGAGATCCGCAGTGCGCACGAAGCGCTGAATCAGTGTGATGTGCGGACGGTGTGTCGCATCCAGAGCGAAGCCTTTGGGGAAGACTGCGAGCACACGGGCGTTGTTGGCCTCGGCATGCTGAAGCATGGTAGCGTCAGGCTCCAGCAGGATGTCAATGGCCGTGACCGGGGTTCGGTCGGAACCCGGTGCAGGTGCTTGCGCGTACACATTGCGTCCCAGCATCGCCAAGGCACATACCAAGGTTCCAATAGCAAGCCACGGTCTAAGCGTGGTTTTCATCTTCGTGGTCCTCTCCTTAATGTTCTCGTCAAAAACACGTGGACACTCAGCAATGAATCCAATTTGTTCAGCTGATCATCTTCCCGCGCCCTGCAGTACCTCGGGCAAAGGTGCGCCGCGTGACCCGGACGGCGGTTTGGCGCCCACGATGGCCGACAGGGTGGGGGCAACGTCAACGGTCTCAATGGGACGGTAAACCTGTCGCGCCGTCAGCTTGCCACCAGCAAACACGACCGGCACGAAGTTGTCGTAGTTCCAGGGTGAGCCGTGGGTGACGGTTACGATCAATCCGTCAAAGTCATTGATGAAGCAATGCTGATCGAACACGACATAAATGTCGCCCGAGCGACGGGGATTGTAGTTGCGCAGCACCGACTGGATTAAGGGAGTGTTGGGAAGATTGCCCTCGCTGAGGGCCGTGCTGGAGATCGCCAGGTCCACTCCGTCAAACTTCATCAGCTCCTCCACCACCGCCTTTTCGACCACGGCCTCGTCGAGACCCTTCTCTCGGATCGCCTCACGATTGAGATAAACGTAGGGGTGTCGGTAGGACTGGATAAGCTCCTTGCCGATGCCGAACTTCTGCTTGAGGGCGCTGATGGCGGGCTCTTTGTCCCATTTTTCGGGCATCGCGTATTTGGCCGGGATTCCGAGCGAGTTCAGGTAGCCAGGGGCTTCAGGGCTGCCGTGGTCGGCAGACAGCACAATCACCACATTCTTCAGCCCAATGCGTTTCTCCACAAAGGCAAAGAGGTCGGCGAGCGTGCGGTCCAGGCGCAACAGGTTGTCTTCCATTTCCAGGCTGGAAGGCCCGAAGATATGCCCGACATAGTCGGTCGACGAGAAGCTAATGGACAGATAGTCCGTGACTTCGTGCTGCCCGAG
>Ga0207926_1000974_pt1 | contig 14010 bp, 10 predicted proteins | sample NGESurdeep072012_8_FD_184454 | JGI IMG/M metagenome (GOLD analysis project Ga0207926, IMG submission 184454) | Arctic peat soil microbial communities from Barrow, Alaska - NGEE Surface sample 210-1 deep-072012 (SPAdes) | ecosystem: Environmental > Terrestrial > Soil > Wetlands > Peat ...
GGTCGGGCGGTGTTTGTGCGGCATGCGCTGCCAGGGGAGCGAGTACGGGCGGCGGTCACCGAACAGCGTCGCAGCTACCTGCGGGCGGACGCGGTCGAGGTCACCCGGGCCTCCCCGGACCGGGTGACGCCGCCCTGCCGGTACGCCGGACCCGGCCGATGCGGCGGCTGCGACTGGCAGCACGTGCGCCTGGACGCGCAGCGGCGGCTGAAGGCGACCGTCGTGGCCGAGCAGCTGCGCCGGCTGGCCGGTCTGGACGTCGAGGTGGTGGTGGAGCCCGTGTTCGGCAGCTCGGACGGGCTCGGCTGGCGGACTCGGGTCGCCTTCGCGGTCCGCCCGGACGGGGTGGTCGGCCTGCGCCGGCACCGCTCGCACGCTGTGCAACCGGTCGGGCGCTGCCTGATTGCCTCGCCCGGCGTGGAGGCGGTCGGCGCGGAGCGGGTGCGCTGGCCCGGAGTCGCCGCGGTGGAGGTGATCGCCTCGGCCGGCGCGGGGGAGCGGGCTGTGATCGTCACCCCGCGACGGCGGGGCCGGATCGCCGTGCCGGTGAGCGATCCCGAGCTGGCGGTGTCGTTCACCCCGTTGCCCGGGAGTCGGCGGCGGTCGCGCCCCGCTCGGGCGGGCGTGCACGAGGTCGCCGCCGGCCGGCGCTGGCAGGTCAGCGGCACCGGCTTCTGGCAGGTCCATCCGGGCGCTGCAGACGTTCTGGTCGAGGCGGTGGCGCAGATGCTGCAGCCGCGGCCGGGGGAGACCGCGATCGACCTCTACAGTGGTGTGGGGCTGTTCGCGGCCGTCCTGGCCCGCCACGTCGGGCCGGCCGGCTCGGTCGTCGCCGTCGAGGCCGCCGCCAGCGCCGTCGCGGACGCGCGGCACAACCTGGCCGACCTGCCCCAAGTGCAGGTTCGTCGGGGGCGGGTGGACGCCGCTGCAGTGGACCGATGGCGGCCGGCCGCCGACCTGGTGGTGCTCGACCCGCCGCGCTCCGGCGCGGGGCCGACGCTGGTGGCCGCGCTCGCGGGACTGCGCCCACGGGCCGTCGCCTACGTCGCCTGCGACCCGGCGGCGCTGGCCCGCGACGTGGCGGCCTTCGCCGCGGCCGACTACCGGCTGAGCCGGCTGCGGGCCTTCGACCTCTTCCCGATGACCGCGCACGTGGAGTGCGTGGCCCTGCTCGCACCGGACGGGCCCCGATGACCGCCGGTCAGCGCCCACCTCGGCGGCCCGACGTGTCGCCCGGGTGGCCGCCGGAGGTCCCGCCGCCGCAGGTCCCGGACTGGACCCGACGCGCGGTCGCCTGGCTGTTCGACCTGTGTCCGCCGGACTACCGGGCGCATGACGTCCTCCGGCGCCATCCCGTCGTCCTGGCTCGGTTCGCCGCCGGCCATGTCCGTGCCGGCGTGGCCGCGGCCCGCGACGGCCTGGCCACGGTTCGGGCGGACCTGCGCGGAGTCGTGCCGCCCGAGGCGGTCGAGGCGGCCGTGGCCGCCTACGAGCGGGAGGGGGTTCGGCTGGCGGCCGCCGCCCGGTCTGTGGACCTCATTGATGCCGCGCTCCGCGGTTATCGCTACGTGCCCCGGCTCTGATTCGGCGGGGGCTGAGGAGTTGGGCCGTGGCCAATGGAGCGATCAACTTGGGAGAAGCCAAACGATTTGAATGCTCGGCCCCTTGCCTGGCCCGAGTTTCTCCACAACTTGAGAATGGGTGGCGCCTACGCCAGGCTTTGCCGTCGTGATGACCGAGAGCACCGGCTCCCCGGCTGCACTGCGTGCCGGCAACCGGGCTCGAGTCATCGGCGTCCTGCGCGAGTACGGCGAGATGACCCGGGCTGCGCCGGCCCGGGCGACGGGTCTGTCACCGGCGACCGTCTCCAACATCGTCCGCGAGCTGCGGGGCGCCGGCCCCGTCGGTGTCCGCGGCAGTGCCGGCCGTCGGGGAGTGCAAGTCCTTTGCTCAAATCGGCGCCACCACGGACACCGGCGGCGCGGCGCCCGCCCCGCCCGCTCCGCCCGCCCCGGTCTTGGCCGACAGCGGTGCAGCGCGATGCTGACGGTGCTCATGTCGGTGCCCATCTCGGGGCCCGGCCGGCTCCGTCGAACGCACGATCGCATCCATCGCGGACGTCCCCCACCGGTCGGGTCAGCGGCCCATGCAATGCGCAGCCAGTGCCGCCCTGAGCCACGAACCCCGTCGTACCATCCAAATGGAGGATTCATGAGGACCCACGTCAGACGCGCCCCGGGCGCGCTCGCCGTTACGTTGCTCGCCGCCGGCCTTGCCGCGGCTGGCTGCGGCAGCAGCAACAGCACCAGTTCGAGCAGCTCGACTCCCAGTACCTCCGGCTCCGCCAGTGCCGGCAAGAGCGGGACGATCGCGCTGCTGCTGCCCGAGACCAAGACCACGCGCTACGAGTCGGCCGACCGGCCGTTCTTCACCGACAAGATGAAGGCGCTCTGCGCCGACTGCAAGGTGGTCTACTCCAACGCCAACCAGGACGCGGCGCTGCAGCAGAATCAGGCCGACCAGGCAATGACCAACGGTGCCAAGATTCTGGTGCTCGACCCGGTCGACTCCGCTTCCGCCGCATCCATCGTGGCCAAGGCCAAGGCGCAGAACGTGCAGGTGGTCTCCTACGACCGCCTGATCACCAGCGCTCCGATCGACTACTTCGTCGGCTTCGACAGCGTCAAGGTGGGTCAGCTGCAGGGCCAGGCCCTGCTGGACAAGCTGACCAAGGACGGCACGGCGACCACCGGGCAGATCGTGTGGATCAACGGAGCGCCGACGGACAACAACGCCAAGCAGTTCAAGCAGGGCGCCCACAGCGTGCTGGACGGTAAGGTCAAGATCGCCAAGGAGTACGACACCCCGGACTGGAGCCCGGACAAGGCACAGTCTGAGATGGAGCAGGCGATCACCGCGGTCGGTAAGCAGAACGTCGTCGGCGTCTACGCCGCCAACGACGGCACCGCCGGCGGTGCCGTGGCCGCGATGAAGGCTGCGGGCATGTCGCAGCTGCCGGTCACCGGTCAGGACGCAGAGATCGCCGGTCTGCAGCGACTGCTCTCGGGCGACCAGTACATGACCGTCTACAAGGCAGTGAAGCCCGAGGCCGAGGCGGCCGCTCAGCTCGCCTATGTCCTGCTGCAGGGCAAGACGCCGGCCAACGCCAGCGGCGTGCAGAACAACGGCAGCAAGGACGTTCCGTCGATCCTGTTGGACGTCCAGTCGATCACCAAGGCGAACGTCAACGTGCCGATCAAGGATGGCTTCCGGTCGGCGAGCGACGTCTGCACCGCGCAGTACGCCGACGCCTGCAAGGCGGCCGGCATCTCCTAGAGCGACCGCAGCGGGAGGCGGCCGCCTGGCCGCCTCCCGCTGGCCTCCTCCGACGTAGGCAAAGGATGTGGTCCATGAGCGCGCCGATCCTGTCGATGCGCGGCATTTCCAAGCGCTTCGGCGCCGTGCAGGCACTCGAAGACGTCGACTTCTCGGTGGCGACCGGGGAGGTGGTGGCGCTCGTCGGGGACAACGGGGCCGGCAAGTCGACGCTGATCAAAGCGATGTCGGGGGTCGGTCCGGCCGATGACGGCGTCATCTCCTTCGACGGGCAGCCGGTGACGATCAACCGTCCGCAGGACGCCACCGCGTTGGGGATCGCGACCGTCTACCAGGACCTCGCGCTGTGCGACAACCTCGACGTGGTGAACAACCTCTTCCTTGGCCGGGAGGAGCGGTTGGCCGGTCCAGGCCAGCCCGTCGGCTGGATGGACGAGATCGACATGGAGCGCCGCGGCAACGAGCTGCTGCAGACGCTGTCCGTGCGGATTCCGAGCGTCCGGATCCAAGTGGCCTCGCTGTCCGGTGGCCAGCGCCAGTCGGTTGCGATCGCCCGCTCGCTCATCGGAGAGCCCAAGGTGGTGCTGCTCGACGAGCCCACCGCCGCCCTCGGCGTCGCCCAGACCGCCCAGGTGCTCGACTTGGTCCATCGGCTGCGCGAGCGCGGTCTGGCGGTGGTGGTCATCAGCCACAACCTGGCCAACGTCTTCGCCGTGGCCGACCGGATCCACGTGTTGCGGCTGGGAAAGAACGGCGGCGACTTCAGCGTCGGTACCGTCAGCCAAGAGAAGATCGTCGCCGCGATCACCGGCGCCACCGGCGAGGACGACGGTGGCGTCGGCCGCCGTCCCGGCCTTCCCCCCACCGCCGAAGGAGCGGTTCGATGACTGAGCAGGACAGCGCACCGCCGTCGGTACCCCCGACCAAGGCCAACCGGTCGGCGCCGCAACCGGCCGAGTTGGACCCCCGGCTGCTCGTGCAGGGAGCCGGCATCGGTGGCTACCTCACCGTCCTGCGCCGACGGATCACCGGCGGAGAGCTCGGGTCGCTCCCGGTCATCATCGGTCTGGTCGTGATCTGGGCCATCTTCCAGACCCAGAACAGCAACTTCCTCACCCCTGGCAACATCACGAACCTGATGCTGCAGCTCGCAGCCACCGGCACCATCTCGGTCGGGATCGTTCTCATCCTGCTGTTGGGTGAGATCGACCTGTCAGTCGGGTCGGTCAGTGGCCTGTGTGCCTCGATCATGGTCGTGCTGAACGTCAAGCACGGGTACGGCGCGGTCACCGCCGTGCTGCTGGCCTTGCTGGCCGGCGCCGCGATCGGAGCCTTCCACGGGTTCGTCTTCACTCGCTTCGGTGTACCCGCCTTCGTCGTGACGCTGGCCGGCCTGATCGGCTGGCAGGGCGCCCAGTTACAGGTGCTCGGCAAGGAGGGCACGATCAACCTGCAGTACGGCAAGGGGATCTCGAAGCTCACCTCTACGTTCTTCAGCCCGGCGATCGGCTGGGGGCTGGTCATCGTCGTGGCGGTGGGCTACACCCTCGTGCAGCTCAACGAGTACCGGGCTCGCACCCGGGCCGGCCTACTGCCCCGACCGATGGTGGAGATCATCGTCCGGTCCGCGGTGGTCAGCGCGGCACTGCTGGCCGCCGTCGCCGTCCTCAACCAGGACCGGGGCTTGCCGCTTGCCTTGTTGATCTTCTTTACCCTGGTGGTGCTATTCGACCTGATGATCAAACGCACCCGGTACGGCCGGCACATCCTGGCCGTCGGGGGCAACATCGAAGCCGCCCGCCGAGCCGGCATCTCGGTCAGCGGTATCCGGCTGTCCGTGTTCATCATCGCCTCGACAATGGCGGCCGCCGGCGGGGTGCTGGCCGCGTCCCGGTTGATTGCCGTCAACCAGAGCAGCGGTGGGGGTGACGTGCTGCTCAACGCGATTGCGGCGGCCGTCATCGGCGGCACCAGCCTGTTCGGTGGCCGGGGCAGCGCCTACTCCGCCCTGCTCGGCATGCTCGTCATCCAGTCCATCTCGAACGGGATGGACCTGCTCGGCAAGTCGACCCCGGTCAAGTTCATGATCACCGGAGCGGTGCTGCTGGCCGCGGTCATCCTCGACTCGCTGTCCCGCCGGGGCCGGCAGTCCAGCGGTCGCGCATGAGTGATCCGGTGTGACTGACCAACGCATGCTTGCCCGGTCCCCGATGTACGTCGGGCTGCTGCTGCCACCGGCGTCTAGACTCGCCGTGGGACGTAACCAGTCCCGAGGCCGCCCGCGGGGAGGTCGGTCAAGGCAGGAGGACGGGCACCGTGGGCTTGCTGGCGTCGATCCACGGCCCGGATGACCTCAAGGCGCTCGACCCGGCGAAGCTGCCTGACCTGGCGGCGGAGATCCGCGACTTCCTGGTTGATGCGGTGTCGCGCACCGGCGGCCACCTCGGCCCGAACCTCGGGGCGGTGGAGCTGACGCTGGCGCTGCACCGGGTCTACGACTCGCCACGCGACCGAATCCTGTGGGACACCGGTCACCAGGCCTATGTCCACAAGATCCTCACTGGTCGCCAGGGCGGCTTCGCCCGGTTGCGTCAGCAGGGCGGCCTGTCCGGCTACCCCAACCAGGCCGAGTCCGAGCACGACGTGATCGAGAACAGCCACGCCTCGACCGCGTTGTCTTACGCCGACGGGCTGGCCAAGGCCTACGCGGTGCGCGGCGAGCGTGACCGGTCGGTGGTCGCCGTGGTCGGGGACGGCGCGCTGACCGGCGGCATGGCCTGGGAGGCGCTGAACAACATCGCGGCCGCTGACCGGCCGGTGGTTATCGTCGTCAACGACAACGCGCGGTCCTACGCCCCCACGATCGGTGGCCTCGCCGACCACCTCGCCGCGCTGCGGATGTCCCCGAGCTACGAGCAGGTGCTCGACGTGGTCAAGAGCGTCCTCGGCCGGACGCCGCTGGTCGGCCAGCCGCTCTACGAGGCGTTGCACGGGATCAAGCGGGGGCTCAAGGACCTGGTTCAACCTCAGGTGCTGTTCGAAGATCTTGGGCTGAAGTACCTCGGTCCGATCGACGGCCACGACGTGGCCGCCGTGGAGTACGCGTTGCGTCGGGCGCGAGACTTTGGTGGGCCGGTCATCGTCCACTGCGTGACCCGGAAAGGATTCGGCTACCAGCCGGCGGAGGACGACGAGACCGACTGCTTCCACGGGGTGAGCGTGATGGACCCCGTCACCGGCAAGCCGCTCTCCCTCGGTGCGCGCAGCTGGACCAAGGTGTTCTCCGAGGAGATGGTCCGGATAGGCGCCGCCGACCCGACCGCGGTCGCGGTGACCGCCGCCATGCTGGCGCCGGTCGGCCTGGCCGGGTTCGCCGCGGCGTACCCGGATCGGGTCTTCGATGTTGGCATCGCCGAACAGCATGCGGTCACCTCCGCCGCTGGTCTGGCCCTGGGCGGCCTCAAGCCGGTGGTCTGTGTCTATGCGACCTTCCTCAACCGGGCCTTCGACCAGGTGCTGATGGATGTCGCCCTGCACCGGCTGCCGGTGGTGTTCGTGCTGGACCGAGCCGGGGTGACCGGGGAGGACGGACCGAGTCACAACGGCATGTGGGACATGTCGATCCTGCAGGTTGTGCCCGGCCTGGCGATCGCGGCGCCGCGCGACGGCGCCCGGCTGCGCGCGCAGCTGACCGAAGCGGTGGCTCGGACGGCCGGCCCCACTGTCGTGCGCTTCCCCAAGGGCGCGGTGGGCGCGGACATCCCGGCGGTGGCTCGGCAGGGCAACGTCGACGTACTGAGCCGGTCCGGCGCGCCCGACGTCCTGTTGGTGAGCGTCGGTGCGATGGCCAGCACCGCGTTAGAAGTGGCCGACCGGGTGGGCCACCACGGCATCGGCGTGACGGTGGTTGACCCCGGCTGGGTCAAGCCGTTGCCGCCCGAGCTCGTCGAGCTTGCGATGGAGCACTGGTTGGTCGTCAGCGTCGAGGACAACAGTCGGGTCGGCGGCGTCGGAGCCGCGCTGGCTCAGCTGCTGCGCGACCAGGAGGTGGACACGCCGGTGCGCGACTTCGGCATCCCACCGGAGTTCCTGGCGCAGGGCAGTCGGGCCGAGGTGTTGGCAGCGGCCGGGCTCACGGCGCAGAGCATCGCCCGGCGGGTGGTGGAGTCGGTCGCCCGGCGGGAACCCGGGCTGCTGGACGAGGCGCAGGCCTCGGCGGAGCGGGCCGACGAGGCCTGACGCCCGGTCAGCGGTCGAGCACGCTGCGACCGCCGGGACGGCCGAAGGGACGGCCGCTGGCCCGGTCCCGCAACGCGATCTGGGCGGGCCGACCACCTGCTGGTGCTTGGGTCACCTCGTGGGCGGTCACGAGCAGTGGACGGACGAAGCCTCGCGTCGGCGGGTCGGTGGCCGCCGCGGCCGCGATTGCGAACGCCGGGTCGATGTGCGACAGGTCCAGCCAACCGCGCGAGCGCATTGGTACGGCGACCGGGCACATCCCTTGGGAGTTGGCGCACAAGGCCGTCCGGAAGGCTGTCGATCCCAACAGCGTCACCACGTCGCAGTCGCCCATCGGGCGCAGTGGCGCCTTCGGGTTGCGGATGAAGCGGGCCGCGGCCATGGCGCCCATCCGGTCCAGATAGTGACGCGCGGCCGGCCACCAGCCAGCTGCGGGCACCTCCGCGGTCGCCAACAGCTCCGGGCCGACCACCTCGACGTCGTCGGGTCGGCTCGGGTCCAACCCGACAAAGCCGATGCCGAGGTCCAGTGCGCCGCCGAGCACCCGCTGACGCACCCAGTTGGCGCCAGGATGCAGCTCGCTGTCGACGGGGACGCCTACCGGCCGAGCCCGTTCCGCCAGGTCACCCAGCGACCGGTCGGCGAGCCAGCGTCGCTGTCCCACCCAGCGCGCCAGCCGGTCGCGGCCGAGGGCTGACTCGGGGCTGGCGCCGGCGAGCGCCTGGTGGCATTCGGCCCAGGGCAGCTGTACCGGTGGCTGCCCGGCGACTACCGCACCATCTGGGCTCGCCACGACGTCGAGGTCGTACAGCACGCTCACAGCCAGGACGCATCGGCGCAGCTCGACGGTCGAAGGGGCTGTCACTTCTTGACGGTACCCAGGGACGGGGGCGGGCACCGGGCCATGTGGGCGAACCACCGCGCGGCGAAGTTGCGCCAGCCGGCGGGTCGAACTGCGTAACTGCGCCCGTGTCGACCAGCGAGCCTCTATGGTCGCGTGAGCGGTGTGATCGGAGTCACAGCCGCGACGGTGGCGAACTGGCGGTGCACTTGATGGTCCTTGCCCGGGAGGCGTCCGCATGCTTGCGGTGAACGACCTCGGGGTGTCCTACGGGGGAGCGGTTCGGGCGCTGCGGGGAGTCAGCGTGGCGGTCGACGGTGGGGAGGTCGTCGCCGTACTCGGTTCCAACGGCGCCGGCAAGAGCACGTTGCTGCGGGCGCTGTCCGGGACCCTGCGGATGCACAAGGGCACCGTTGATTCCGGCGGCATCACGTTTGACGGGCATTCGTTGCTCGGTCGTGACCCGGCGGCCATCGTCGCGGCCGGGTTGGTGCAGGTGCCGGAGGGACGGCGGATCTTCGGGCGACTCACCGTCGAGGAGAACCTGCGGGCCGGCGGCATGGGCTCCCGGGACAAGGGGGCCAAGGCCAAGGCCCGGGAGCGCGTGTACGAGATGTTTCCCCTGCTGGCCGAGCGGCGCGCCGGGCGAGCGGTGCTGCTCTCCGGCGGCGAGCAGCAGATGCTCGCCATCGGCCGGGCGCTGATGGCCGCACCGAAGCTGCTGCTGCTCGACGAGCCCTCGCTGGGCCTCGCGCCGCGCGTGGTTACCCAGATCGGGGAGGTCATCGCCGAGATCAACCGGCAGGGTACGGCGGTGCTGCTGGTCGAGCAGAACGCGGCCATGGCGCTGGCGGTGGCCACTCGGGCCATTGTGCTGGAGGTCGGCCGGGTCTCGCTGTCCGGCGAAGCCCAAGAACTCGCCAGCACCGACGAGGTCCGCCACCTCTACCTCGGTACCGGAGCCGGCGAGGAGGACCGCGTGCAGGACATGGCGCAGTCCGGCGTAGCCGCCAAGCACCTGACTCGGTGGGCCGGGTGACGACCCAACGGCAGGCGCGCGATGGCGTCGACGTACCCGAGCTGGCGGTACGCGACGTCACTGTGCGCTTCGCCGGCATCAAGGCGCTGGACCGGGTGAGCTTCACCGTCGCCCCCGGGGCCATTCACGCCATCATCGGTCCCAACGGCGCCGGGAAGTCGACCTGTTTCAACGTCCTGTCCGGGGTTTACCGGGCGACCGAAGGCAGTGTGCAATTCGGTGACCAAGAGCTCACCGGGCTGCGGCCGCACCAGATCGCCGGGCTGGGGGTGGCCCGGGCATTCCAGAACATCGCCCTGTCCGCAGTGCAGTCGGTCGAGGAGAACTTGATGCTCGGCCGACACCACCTGACCAAGACCGGCTTCCTCGCCGGTGGGTTGCAGCTGCCCCAGGCGCGCCGCGAGGACCGGCGACACCGGGCGCGGGCGCGGGAGATTGCCGAGTTCCTCGACCTGACGGACAAGCTCGACATCCCGGTCGGGGTGCTGTCCTACGGCGACCAGAAGCGGGTCGAGGTTGCCCGGGCACTGTGCACCGAACCCCGCCTTCTCCTGCTGGACGAGCCCGTCGCCGGCATGAATGCCGACGAGACCCGGCGGATGGCCGTACTGATCATCGAAATTCGGGCCGCCCTGGGCATCACCGTTGTCCTGGTCGAGCACGACATGGGCTTGGTGATGGGGATCGCCGACCGGGTGACCGTGCTGGACTTTGGCCGGCTCATCGCCGACGGCACCCCGGCCCAGGTGCAAGCCGACGCCGAAGTCATCCGGGCCTACCTCGGTGAGGTCGCCGAGGTGCCCACCGAACCGGGCGCGACCCCGTCTGGCCCGGCACCGGCACCGGCACCGTCCCGGGCTGCGTCGCCGGGCGCCACCCCGTTGCCCGCGTTGCCGCCCGCAGCCAGCCACCCGGAGAAGCCCTCATGACGCTGTTTCTGCAACTGCTGTTCTCTGGGCTCTCGCTCGGCTTCATCTATGCGCTGATCGCCCTCGGGTTCGTCATCATCTTCAAGGCCACCGAGGTGGTGAACTTCGCCCACGGCGCGTTCTTGCTCGCCGGGGCCTTCGTGACGGCCAAGCTGCACGACCGGCTCGGCTTCCTGCCGGCGCTGCTGATCGGCATCGCCGCGGCCGCGCTGGTCGGTCTCCTGGTCGAGCGCCTGATCATCCGTCGGCTTCGCGGGGCGCCGGTGATCTCGCTGGCCATCGTGACCATCGGCGTCAACATCGTGATCATCACCGAGCTCACGCGCCGCATCGGCACCAACGTCTACAGCCTCGGCGATCCCTGGCGGGACCACACCATCAAGATCGGCGCCGTCCGCATTGCCGAGAGCCGGGTGGCGGCCGTCGTGGTCGCGCTGGTGCTCATTGCCGCCTTCTTCGCCGCGTTCAAGTACTCCAACTGGGGGGTCGCCATGCGGGCGACTGCCGAGGACGAGGAGGCGGCCTCCCTGATGGGCATCCGGCTCGGTCGAGTCACGGCGGTCTCCTGGGTGGTCGCCGGCGCGCTGGCGGCGGTGGCGGGGCTGTTCCTGACCGCGTTCCCGAGCCCCGGACTGGACGCCTCGGCCGCCCCGATCGCGCTGCGCGCGTTCCCCGCCGCCATCCTCGGCGGCCTGGACTCCACCGGTGGTGCCTTGGTCGGCGGCCTGGTCATCGGAGTGGCCGAGTCCCTGGTTTCCGGCTACGAGAACCAACTGCTCTTCCTCGGCCGTGGTTTCGGCGCCGTCGTGCCGTACGTCGTAATGATCATCGTTCTCTTGGTGCGACCGTCCGGCCTGTTCGGCACCAAAGAGCTGACCCGGGTCTGAAGTGCAGACGCCGACGCCGGCCCCACCGGCCGCCACGGGTGCCCACGCCGTCCCGCTGCGAGCGCGTCGGCGACGCTTCGGACTGTCGCCGACGGCCACGGTGGCCGTCGTCCTGTGCCTGGTTGCGGCCGCCATGCCCTTCTACCTGTCGAGTTTCTGGCTGCAGACGGGGCTGTTCTGCTTCGCCGCCAGCATCGGCGCGATGGGGCTCAACCTCTTAGTCGGTACGACGGGACAGCTGTCGTTGGCCAACGGCTTCTTCCTCGCCGTCGGTGCGTACGGCTACTGCTACTTCGCCGGTGCCCGCACGACCACGGGACTGTTGAAGCTGTCCGGCCTCGGTCTGCCGCCGGCGGTCGCGGCGGTGCTCGCCGTACTGCTCGCCGGGCTGGCCGGGCTGCTGTTCAGCCCGATCGCCGGCCGACTCCGCGGCATCTACCTGGGCGTCGCCTCCATCGGGCTGATCTTCCTCGGCCAGCACTTGTTGATCAACGTGCTGCGCCCGGAAACCGGCGGCTTCAACGGGCGCGACGCCCAGCCATTCAGCCTGTTCGGGTTCAGCTTCGCCGACAGCAACCCCGACCTTTTCGTGCTCAACGTCAAGTTCGGTGCCGTCGAGCGGCTGTGGTACCTCGGCCTGGCCCTGACCGTTCTGGCCGGGCTGTACTACCGCAACCTGTTGCGCAGCCGCCCGGGCCGGGCCATGCAGACGCTGCGGGACAGCGAGGTGGCCTCGGCGGTCATGGGCGTGCACGTCATCCAGTACAAGGCGCGCGCGTTCCTCGTCTCCTCGATGTACGTCGGGCTGGCCGGCGTACTGCTGGCGCTGGGTTTTCGGCACGTCGTACCGGACACCTTCGGCCTGGACCTGTCCGCCGACTACCTGGCGATGATCGTCCTCGGGGGGCTCGGCTCGGTCGCCGGCTCCATCATCGGCGCGTTCTTCATCACGGCGCTACCCCTGGTCCTGCAGACGTACAGCAGCGCGATCCCGTTTCTGTCGGCGCCCGGTCAGGGCGGCGTCGGCTCGTCCGAAGCCGCCCGGTACCTCTACGGCGTCGCGATCGTGGGAGTCATCTTGTTCATGCCGGGAGGAGTCGTGTCGCTGTTCCGGCGGTTCGGCCGGCGGCCGCCCGGCGCACCGGCTCCCGGCAGCACTGTCAGTACGTCGACCCGTACGTCGACCAGTGAGCCAGTCGCCGAACCCGCCACCCACAATCCGCATCCGCGGACTGACCGACAAGGGAGAACTGCATGAAGATCGGACGAAGGTCGGCCGTCGCGGGGCTGGCGGCACTAGCCGTAGCCGCGGCGGCGACCGGCTGCAGCACCAAGGCGAAGAACGACACCGGCAGCGGCAGCGGCAGCGGGGGGACGGCAGCCGGCAGCGTCAAGACCGGCCGGGGGGTCACCGCGGACACCATCACTATCGCCGAGCTCACCGACCTGACCGGCATCTTCGCGGCGCTGGGCAAGAACATCACCCAGGCCAACCAGATGTACTGGGACCAGAAGAACGCCGCCGGTGGCGTCTGCGGCCGCAAGGTCAACCTGATCGTCAAGGACCACGGCTACAACGTGCAGACCGCTGTGTCGCTGTACGGGCAGGTCCACGACCAGGCGCTCGCGATTGAGCAGCTGATCGGCTCGCCGATCGTCACGGCACTGTCCCCGCAGATCCTCCAGGACAAGATGCTGACCGCACCGGCGGCCTGGGCGACGAGCCTGCTGCAGAACCCCTTCGTGCAGATCACCGGGGCGACCTACGCCGTCGAGATGATCAACGGGGTGGACTACCTGGTGAAGAACAAGGGCCTGAAGTCCGGTGACAAGCTCGGCGTCATCTACCAGGACAGCGAGTACGGCGCCGACGGGGCCAACGGCGCCAAGTACGCCGCCCAGAAGAACGGGCTCACCGTCGTCGAGCAGAAGATCAAGGCCAGCGATACCGACATGACTGCCCCGGTCACGGCGCTACGGGCCGCGGGGGTCAAGGCGATCGCGCTGACGTCGGCCCCGACGCAGACGGCGTCGGTTGCCTCGTTGGACAAGGCGAACGGGCTGAACGTGCCGATCATCGGCAACAACCCGGACTTCGCCCCGTCGCTGCTGACCACGCAGTCGAAGGGCGCGCTGGAAGAGCTCTTCTACCAGGTGCAGTCCGGCGTGCCGTTCTCCGCGCCCGAGGCCAAGGACGTGGCGGCGCTGTTCAAGCAGAAGTTCCCGAACGAGACTCCCAGCTCCGGCGTGCCCTATGGCTACGCGGTGGCCGACAGCTACTTCCAGACCCTGGACAAGGCGTGCAAGGCCGGTGACTTGACCCCCGACGGCGTGCAGAACGCGCACAAGCAGATCACCAACCTGGACACCAAGGGACTGGTCGCCACTCTGGACCTGTCCAAGCCGGGCAAGTCGCCGACGAAGCAGGTCTACATCGTCAAGCCGTCGTCCACGGACGAGGGCGGCCTCGCGGTCGTGCAGGGTTTGCAGGCCAGCGACAACGCGAAGTCGTACGACGGCTGATCCGTCGACGGCCGACGCAGCCTGAGTGCCCATTGGCGGCCCGTCTCCCACCATCGGGGGGCGGGTCGCCGGCTAGTCTGGCGATCCCAGTGCGCCCCAGTCCCGCCCGCCGCGGTTTGCGACCGGCCGCTCTGTGCCTTTGGCGTGATCTGTCGGCTCGGCCGGCGGCAGTGATGAAGTCACCGGCCGGGCCAGGGCCTGACCTCATAGGAGCGT
>Ga0207926_1000978_pt1 | contig 13988 bp, 9 predicted proteins | sample NGESurdeep072012_8_FD_184454 | JGI IMG/M metagenome (GOLD analysis project Ga0207926, IMG submission 184454) | Arctic peat soil microbial communities from Barrow, Alaska - NGEE Surface sample 210-1 deep-072012 (SPAdes) | ecosystem: Environmental > Terrestrial > Soil > Wetlands > Peat ...
TTACGCGCTCGCCGCCTGCCCGCCCAGCGGCAGGAAGTACTGCGTCCCGCGCACCGGCTCGCTCACTTTCCTGAGCAACTGCTGCAGGTCCTCGTTCTGCTCGACGAAGTCGATTTGCGAGGTATCCACGATCAGCAGGTCGCTGGCCGTGTAGTGAAAGAAGAAGTGCTCGTAGGCGCGCACGACCTCTTCGAGATAGTCGTCGCTGATGGCGGCTTCGGTCGCGCTGCCCTTCTTTTTCAGGCGCTTTTTCAGCACCTCGGGCGTGGCTTGCAGGTAGATGACCAGGTCGGGCGTCGGCACCTGCTCGCGGAAGAGGTTGTAATAGCGGTTGTAGATTTCCAGTTCCGGGTCGGTCAGGTTGAGGCAGGCGAAGATCTTGTCTTTTTCGAAAATGTAGTCGGCGATGACCACGCTCTGCGACTTCGGCCCTACGTCCAGCGCCTTCAACTGCTCGAACCTTCGAATCAGGAAGGCGAACTGCGCCTGGAAGGCGGCGCCGCGATCGCCGTCGTAAAAGGCGCGCAGGAAGGGATTGTCCTCGGGTTCGGCCAGCCGCTGGGCATGCAGCCGCTCCGCCAGGATCGACGATAAGGTGCTTTTTCCGACGCGAATGGGACCTTCAACGGCGATGTAGTGGGGCGACTCGAAGAGTTTGGCCATGTTCGGGTACGTTGCTCGGGAACTTGGCGCAGCATATCGCGCTCTGCGCAGCGAAGCAATTACGAATCTTGAGGAAAACCCACTTCGATGCTTACGATGGTGCGATTTTCTCCACCGCCTGGAACCTGGCGCCTTTGTCCTCGCGCATCATTTCCGGCGCTGTCACGAACTCGTATCCCTCGCCCGAGTATCGCCGGACAAGTTCGTCAGTCGCCTGGACCGAGAAGCTGCGGTCTGCCCCAATGCGCTCGTGCCCGCCGTCGTGCAGCAGGATCACGTCTCCGCCCTTCACTTGCCGCGCAACCTTTTCCACAACCTGGTGGGCCGAAGTCGCGCTCCAGTCATGGCCGGTGACCGACCACATAATCGGCTCGTAGCCTGACCCGCGAATCGCCCGCAGCGTCGCCGGGCGCCTTCCCCCAAACGGTGGACGAAACAAGCGCGTGTGGGCGCCAATCGCATCCTGAATCGCGGCCTCACAGTCGGCGATTTCGCGCCGTGTCTCGGCCGCGCTGCGGAAGATCAGGTTGGGATGCGAGAAGGTGTGATTGCCCACCGCGTGTCCGGCGTCGGCAACGGCGCGCACGATGTCCGGACGTTGCTGAACGAACTTGCCGATGACGAAGAACGTCGCTTTCACATGGTGCCGGGCCAAAACGTCGAGCAGGTGCAGAGTGTGGGGATCGTTGGGCCCGTCGTCGAGGGTCAGCGCCAGCCGCTTCGACCCACGTTCCTCGCCGAGGAAGGTGCGGCCGTAGAGCTGCGAGGTCGGCCACATGGTGTGGAATCCGGCGAAGCTCGCGGCCGCCAGAGCGCCAACACCCGCTGCAATCGGCAGAATCATCAGGCATTCACCAATGCGAAGGCTTCCCGCGCGGCGGCGACCGTTTCGGCGATGTCCTGGTCGGTGTGCGCGGCGCTCAGGAATGCAGCCTCGAACTGCGATGGAGGCAGGTAAACTCCGGCATTCAGCATGGCGCGATGGAAGCGTCCGAAGGCGGCGGTGTCGCACTTGGCGGCCGAATCCCAGTCGGTGACAGCCTCATTGGTGAAGAACCAGGTGAACATCGAACCGACGCGATTGGCGCGCACCGGAACTCCGGCTTCGCGCGCGGCTTCCGACACCATCTCGACCAGGGTCGCGGCCATGCGCTCCATGCGTCCGTAGATCTCGCGGTTGTCGCGCAGCGTGCGGAGCGTGGCCAATCCCGCGGCCATGGCCAGCGGATTGCCGCTCAACGTTCCGGCCTGATACATCGGGCCCAGCGGAGCGACCATGTCCATGATCTCGGCGGGACCTCCGTAAGCTCCAACCGGCAATCCTCCGCCGATGATCTTGCCCAGAGTGGTGATATCCGGTCGCGTTCCATATAGCTCTTGCGCTCCGCCGAAGGCAACGCGGAAGCCGGTCATCACCTCGTCGAAGATGAGCAGGGCGTTCTCGCGCGAAGTTAGATAGCGCAAACCGTCGAGGAAATCGCGCGCGGGTGGAACGCAGCCCATGTTGCCGACGACCGGCTCGACGATCACGCAGGCGATCTCGTCCTTGTGGCGCGCGAACGCTTCCTGCACGACCTGGATGTTGTTATAGGGAAGCGCGAGCGTGAATTGCACGAACTCCTCGGGAACGCCCGCGGAACCGGGGATTCCGAGGGTCGCGACCCCGCTGCCGGCTTTCACCAGCAGCGCGTCCGAGTGTCCGTGATAGCAGCCCTCGAACTTGATGATGTACTTGCGTTCGGTGTAAGCGCGCGCCAGGCGAATGGCCGACATCGTCGCTTCCGTCCCGGAGCTGACGAAGCGCACTTTCTCCATCGAGGGATAAGCCTCGAGAACGGCTTCGGCGAGGTCGATCTCCGCGGGCGTGCTGGCGCCGAAGCTGGTCCCTTTGCGCGCGGATTGGATGACGGCTTCAACGACTTCGGGCGCTGCATGGCCGAGGATCAGCGGTCCCCAGGAACCGACGTAATCGATGTACTCGTTGTTATCGGCGTCGAAGATGCGAGCGCCTGCGCCGCGCACGATGAACGGAGGATCGCCTCCAACGGCGCGAAAGGCGCGAACCGGCGAGTTGACGCCTCCGGGAATGACGGCTTCGGCGCGCTGGCGCAGCTGGCGCGACTGGTCGTAAGAGCGGGGCATCGGAAAACTATAGCAGCGGAGGCGGGTCCACACGAAGGACACGATGGTCTCACGAAGGAACTGCCTTCACCACAGAGGACACAGAGGGGCACAGAGGAAAACAAAACCATTTCTGATTTTCGATTTTCGATTTTTGATTGGAAAGACTCCACCACAAAGGACACGAAGGAACACAAAGGGAACATTCACCACAGAGGGGCACAGAGGAAGAAAAGAAACAAAAGGTCCCTCGACTGCGCTCGGGATGACAGAACTCTGACTCGTGTTCCATCGCCTTTCGGGTCTAAACTCCCCCTGACGAGATTGCATCCATCTCGTCGGGGAGACCCACCCTTCCAAAACCGGTCAGGGTGGGGCACCCACCGAGGACCAAGTGCAAGACGTTCGCGTCAATAATTGGGCGGAGCTGAACCACGAGCTGTACGAAAGCACGTGGAACGCCGACATCCGTCGCTTCCGCTCGAACTTCGTCTATCGCGGCATGTCGGACGCCTCCGACGACCTGCGCACCAGCCTGACGAACCTGGGCGGCAATACCCGCGAGGTCGAGTTCCATATCCTGCGCAATTTCAAAAAGTACGCGCGGCGCGACGAGGTGCACGAAAACTCGGTGTGGAACTGGCTGGCCGTGGCGCAACACCACGGCGTCCCGACGCGCTTGCTCGACTGGAGCTACTCACCCTACGTGGCGCTGCACTTTGCCACCTCGAACCTGGCGGCGTACGACCGCGACGGCGTGATCTGGGCGGTGGACTACGTCCAAGCGCACCAGTACCTGCCCAAGAAGCTGCGCGCGGTGCTGACCGAGGAGCGCTCCAACGCGTTCACGGTGGAAATGCTGGAGGGCGCGATGTCGTCACTGCCGGAGCTGGAGAAGTTAAGCGGCGACGACTTCGTGGTGTTCCTGGAGCCGCCGTCGCTGGACCAGCGCATCGTGAACCAGTTCTCGATTTTTTCCCTGATGTCGCGGCCGGACGCGCGTTTCGATTGCTGGCTGGAGAAGGAGCACCCGGAGCTGGCGCGAAGGATCATTATTCCGGCGGAGCTGAAGTGGGAGGCGCGCGACAAGCTCGACCAGGCCAACATCACCGAGCGCGTGCTGTTCCCGGGACTGGACGGACTGGCGCGCTGGCTGAAACGTCACTACACGCCGAGGGAGTAACGAGCAACGAGTAATAAGTAATGAGTAATAAGCAGGGCTCGGCGCGGTGGATGAAGCTGGAGTAGTGCGGCAGGTCGTCGGTCGGATAAACCCGCGCTATCCAAAATCGGGCTAAGACGGGGCGCCCAACCGAGGAATTTGGAGATCGAGAATAACGATGGTGCCTGCCGGCTACATGGCGAAGCGTGTACTTACAGCACCTGACTGGCTCCAAGCTCCAGAGGTTCGTGACATTTATTCCGTTAGCCCCTGCGTTTCTAAGGATTTCGCCGACTACATTGACCATTGGAAGCACAACGGGTACTGGTTTTTCAATTCGCCCGAACTAATTCGCGAAGTTGCTCGTCTGGAAACGGCTGACCTCGCCGGCGCTAGCCTCTTTTATTACGAAGCGCACGAGATGGAATTCGATGGGGAGAAATGGATTCCGTACGCCCCCGAGCCCTCGTTCAAAACGAATGTAGTCGTTCCACTGAACAGGCAGCTTGAGGGTTTTGATGTGGTCACCTTTTCCTGTAAGACCTCGCCACAGTGTTCTCCGTTATCGTGCAACTCTATGGCTACAGAAATCCCGACGAATTCGCATTGTCTGCTTTCTACCTTCGAAGAGGCCGAGTCACTGGTCAGCAGCGGGCGATTCAACGATTCTGAACCTCCACCGTATCGAATCTTTGCGGTCTATTCGGTGAATTGGCCTTAATCAAATATCGAGTGCCGATACCGGATACGACGAAATAATGCATAGATCCTTCGCTGCGCTCAGGATGACATCACAAGAAATCCGCGTTAATCCGCGACTGGTTTGGTTTTTCTCGCAATGAAGTACGCCCCCACTCCCGCAACGCCGATTCCCACTCCAAAACCCAGTGCGTTCACCGGTCCCGCAGTTTCGCCGTAGGAGCGGACGATGGCCAATGCAATCAGCGCCGTGGGACCAATGCCCAACAGCGCGGCGCCCACCGTCCCGCCCGGGGCGCGGAAGGGGCGCGGGAGTTGCGGCTCGCGGACGCGCAACACCACCAGCGCGACGAACTCCATCAGCAGCGCGCCGCCGTAAAGCATGATGTCGATGAGGACCAACTTCTCGAAGCCCAGCGGCAGACACAAACACCAGGCCACGGCGCAGACCACGATCGCCACCCAGGGTGCGCCGGTCTTGGGATGCAGGCGGGTGAGCGCGCGCGGGAGCAAGCCGTCCAGGGCCATGGCGTAAGGCACGCGCGCGTAGGAGAGCAGGAGCGCGTTGGTCATGCCGAGGCCGCAGATCATTCCGCCGGCGACGACCGCCAGCTCCAGCCAGCGTCCGCCCAATTGTCCGGCAACCTGCGCCCAGGCGCCGGTGGACCAGTGGCTGGGATCGATGCCGGCCTTCGCCGCCGCCGCCACCGGAACCAGATAGACGAACGCGACCAGGGCGGCGGAGATCAGCATGGCGCGCGGATAATTGCGCTGCGGATTTTCGACCTCACCGGCCACGGTGGAGGCGTTGTCCCAGCCCATGTAGTTCCACATTCCGACCGAGATGGCGCCCATCATGTCGAGGTTCCCCACCCTAGCAACACCGGCTAGGGTGGGCCACCCCGTGGTATGGAGCACTCCGTAGATGGCGAGCGCGGCAAAGGGCGCGAGCAGGGCGATCATCAGCAGGATGGAGCCGCCGCCGACGGCACGAATTCCGGCGATGTTCCAGATGGCCGCGACCGCAATCACGCCCACGCCGACGATTACGTACATGCGCCCCTGCGCGGCCGCGGGAAGGAGCTGTCCGAGATAGAGGACGAAGAGCGTGGGGTAGATGGCCATGTCGAAGATGCTGGCCGCCAGCGAGAGCCATGCTTCCTGGAAGGCCCAGAACGGGCCCATGGCGCGGCGCACCCAGGCGTAGTAGCCGCCCTCTTCGGGGAGGGCGCTGGAGAGTTCGCCCACCATCAGCGCCGTGGGCAGGCTCCAGATAAACGGCAAGATGGCCAGCACCAGCAGGGCGCGCGCGTAGCCGGCCTTCTGCACCAGGTCTTCGAGACCGTAGGGCCCGCCCGAGACCATGAAGAAGGTCGCGGCGACCAGTGGCAGCAGGCGCAGGCGGCGGGCGGGAGCCATCCGCACAATATACGGAATGGAGGAGAAATTAAGAATGAAGAATTAAGAATGGGAAGCCATATGGGACGCGTTTTCGATTCTTCATTCTTAATTCTTCATTCTGACTTCTTCATTCTTAATTCCCATAATGGGAATCAAGAAGAGGCCGTAATTTCGCTGTCCTAGCGCCGTTCGGCGTCAACACGCGCACAATGTCATCCGAGGCGCTCCCATGCCCACCTTGGTTGCCGTACTGTTCGCGCTGGTGCTCTTCCTATGCGGTTCCGCCGCTATTTTGGGTGCATTCCTGCTGTGGGCGTATTCAGAGAAAAGGTCGTTCCGCGATCCGCGCACCATCATCTGCCCGGAAAACCTCGACTACACCAGCGTGACAGTGGACGGAAAGTTCGCCGCCCGCACGGCTGCCGCGGGGCACCAGGAGTTCCGCATCGCCACCTGCTCGCGCTGGCCGGAAATGGAAGGCTGCGACCAGGAGTGCGCGCTGCAGGCGCCGCTGGTCGGCGACGACCGGACGTTCGGGAAATACGCGCCGTTCGGGATGACCCCGCAGCAATTGCGGATCAACAATCCCGTCCGCATGACGCCCGACATGTTCGGGAGCGTGATGCGGCAGAAGATCCAGCAATATCTGCGCAGCCGGCCTGCATGATCTGATCCGGTCATCTGGAAACCTGGAGATTTGGTCATCCGTGCGGCACCTGATGGCAGATTTCCAGATGATCAGATTTCCAGATCCCCCGCGCTCCCCGGCTTTCCGATAAAATTGACTTGTGATCCTTCCGTTCGTCCGCGATCTCTTTGCGGATGTGGAAAACCTACCTGCCTTTGCGCGTGCCGCCTCCCACCTGAAGAGCGGCGCGGGGCGGATCAGTGTTTCCGGACTCACTCCAACCGCTAAATCTCTGCTGATTGCGCTGTGGGCCAGGACCGCCGGCAAGCCGCTGCTGGTGGTGGTGCCGACGAACCGCGCGGCGGAAGAACTTCAGCCCAACGTTGCGGCTTTCGCGGAGTTGAGCGGATCGCTGCGGAAGGAAAGCGAGGTCGTCATCCTCCCGGCGCCGGACGTGATGCCCTACGAGGCGCTATCGCCGCACCCGGAAATCCAGGAAGAGCGGGCGGCGGCGCTGTGGCGGATCGCGCAGGGAAACGCGGCGGTGGTGATCGTGCCGGTGGCGTCGGCGGCGATGCGGCTGGCGGAGAGCGAGTTTTATTTCATGTCGGCGCGTCCGCTGCGGCGCGGAGATTCGCTGGAACTGGACGCGCTCGTAGGGCACCTGAACACGGTCGGCTACACGGCGGTGGACGTGGTCGAAATGCCCGGCGAGTTCGCGGTGCGCGGCGGAATTCTGGACGTCTATGCGCCGGAGATGGACCGTCCGGTGCGCGTCGAATTGTTTGGCGACGAGGTGGAGTCGATACGGAAGTTCGATCCGGGGACGCAGCGATCGATGACGGCGGTGGAGGAAGTCTGGCTGCTGCCGCTGACCGAGACGCCGGTGCGCGAGCAGACGCTGGCGGCGATTCACGCCCGGCTGTCGGGACAGCGCGTCGAAGGCAGCGAGGAAGTTCTGATCGAAGCGGCGCGGGCGGGCGGCGTCGGCGTGTTTCCGGGATGGGAGTTCTACGCGCCGCTGGCGGGCGCCGAGCACAGCGTATTTGACCTGGCCGGAAACGCCGCCGTCCTGGTGGACGAGCCCGAAGACGTGCAGCGCGAGCTGGATAAGTGGTGGGAGCGGGTGAACGCGCTGCACGAGCGCAGCCTGGTCGGGAACCTGGCGCGGCCGGAGGAGATCGCGTGGTCGCCGGAAGAGCTCGACCGGCGTATGAACTCGCTGCCGCGGGTGGACCTGGAGCATTTGGGGCTGGGTCAGAAAACAAGTGAGCCGCTGATTAGCGCTGAGGAACGCAGCTCGGAAGAACAAAACCAAGATCAACCACGGATTTCCACGGATGAACACGGATTAGGAGAAGAAAAACAAAACCAGCCGCTGATTAGCGCTGAGGAACGCAGATCGGAAGAAGAAAAAGATGATCAGCGTTCTTCCGCGGTCATCAGCAGCCATATATTTCTTCTTTCTCAGCCCGCGATGCGGTTTCACGGGTCCATGCCCGCTGTGGTTGATGAGATCAGGAAACTGACGGCCGAAGGGCGACGGGTATTGTTCTGCGCCTCTTCCAACGGCGAAGTCGAGCGCCTAGCCGACATTTTCACCGAATACGGCGTTTCGTTCCGCCTGGGCAGCCGGACACCGCGCCCGGGTGAGAGCGCGACCGACGATGCCGCTTACCTGGCGGGCGAGGAAACCACCACGGTCATCGCGAAGGCTGCGGTCGGCGACGGAGTCGTGCTGCCCGGCGCGCGCCTCGCGCTTTTTGGCACGCGCGACCTATTCGACGAACCCGAAGCGATGGTGGTCAGGCCACAGGGGCGCAAGTCGAAGACGTCGGCGTTCGTCAGCGACTTCCGCGATCTGCAGGTCGGCGACTACGTGGTGCACATCGAGCACGGCATCGGGCAGTACCAGGGGCTGCGGGAAATCGCGCAGGCAGATGGTGACAAGGCGGAGTTCATGATCCTGGAATACGCCGAGGCCGCGCGCCTGTACATCCCGCTGACGCGCCTCGATTTGGTGCAGAAATATCGCTCGGCCGAGGGCGCGAAGCCGGCGCTCAGCCGCCTGGGCACGCAGGCGTGGGAGAAAACCAAGGCGCGCGTCAAGAACGCCATGAAGGACATGGCCGACGAACTGCTCAAGCTCTATGCGGAGCGCAAGATGGCGCAGGGTCACGCGTTTTCGGCGGACACGGAGTGGCAGCGCGAGTTCGACGGCTCGTTCGAGTTCACCGAAACTGAAGACCAGATGACGGCCATCGTGGACGTGAAGCGCGACATGGAGGGGACGCAGCCGATGGACCGCCTGCTGTGCGGGGACGTCGGCTACGGCAAGACGGAAATCGCCATGCGCGCGGCCTTCAAGGCGGTCAGCGACAACAAGCAGGTGGCGGTGCTGGCGCCGACGACGGTGCTGGCCTTCCAGCATTACGAAACGTTCAAGCGGCGCTTTGCCGCCTTCCCGATTGCCGTCGAGATGATCTCGCGCTTCCGCACCGCGAAGCAGCAGAAGGAAATCGTGCAAAAGGTGGAGAGCGGCAAGGTGGACATCCTGATCGGCACGCACCGCCTGCTCTCGAAGGACATCAAGTTCCCGGAGTTGGGGCTAGTGGTGGTCGACGAAGAACAGCGCTTCGGCGTCCGCCACAAGGAGCGGCTGAAGCAGCTCAAGAAAGAAGTGGACGTGCTGACCATGTCGGCGACGCCGATTCCGCGCACCCTGCACATGTCGCTGGTCGGGCTGCGCGATATGAGCGTGATCGAGACGCCGCCGCGCGACCGCATTGCCATCGAGACCGTGGTCGCGCCCTGGGACGAGAAGATTGTGCGCTCCGCCATCGAGCGCGAACTCGAGCGCGGCGGGCAGTGCTACGTGGTGCACAACCGCGTGGACACGATCTACGAGATCGCGGCGCGCATCCAGGAGCTGGCGCCGCGCGCGCGGGTGCTGGTCGGGCATGGACAGATGGGCGAAGGCGAGCTGGAAAAAATCATGCTGGCCTTCATGCGCCATGAGGCCGACGTGCTGGTGGCGACCACGATCATCGAGAACGGGCTCGACATCCCGCTCTGCAACACCATGATCGTCAACCGCGCCGACCGCCACGGGCTGAGCGAGCTTTACCAGTTGCGCGGACGCGTGGGCCGCTCGAACCGCAGAGCGTATGCGTACCTGATGATTCCAACGGATTTCGAGTTGACGCCGATCGCGCGGCGAAGACTGGCGGCGCTGAAAGAATTCAGCGACCTGGGCGCGGGGTTCAAGATCGCGGCGCTGGACCTGGAACTGCGCGGCGCAGGAAACCTCCTAGGCGGTGAACAGAGCGGTCACATCGAGGCGGTCGGGTTCGAGCTCTACACCTCGATGCTGGAGCGCACGGTCGCCGAGATGAAGGGCGAGGTTGGGCCCGAAGAAGCCGAGACGCAACTCAACCTCGGGCTCAACATCCGCATTCCCGGCAGCTATATCGCGGAAGAAAACCAGCGCTTGCGCATGTACAAGCGCGTGGCCGGCGTGGAGACCGAGTCGCAACTGTTGGACGTGGCGGGAGAACTGGAAGACCGTTACGGGCCGCCGCCGCCGCAGGTGGGCAACCTGCTGCAGTACGCGACGCTGAAGCTGCTGGCGCAGCGCGCGGGCGTGGCGGCCGTAGAGCGCAAGCGCGACCAGATCAGCATCCGGTTTATCGAGAACGCGAATATCGATCCTGGCAAGCTGGCGAAGTTCGTGGCCCAGAATCGCGGCGCACAGTTCACGCCCGCGGGAGTGTTGAAGTTCAATTTGAAGAACACGGTCGCGGAAGAGGTGCTGGCCCGGCTGAAGAATTTGTTGACGGACTTTGCTGGCGAGCCGGTGAAGGCGTCGGATTGAAGCGTGCGGCTCACGCGCAGGTGTGAGAAATAACCCTCCCCAATGTCCAGCCGCGGTTTTAAGATAAAGAGTTACGCCGCGTGGCGCTGACCGGCTGGGTGAGCCGCCCTGGGATTGGGCGGGAGTCGCGCCGCAATTACCGTCATCATTGAAGCGAGGTTTTATGAAGAACACCTTCGGCAGCCGCTCGACCCTGAAGGTCGGCGGCCGCGAGTACGACATCTTCCGCCTGGACGCCCTCGACAAGCTGGGCATCCAGACCACGCACCTGCCCTATTCCCTGCGCATCCTGCTGGAAAACCTGCTGCGCCACGAAGACGGCAAGGCGGTAAAGGCCGAGGAAATCAAGGCGCTGGCCGCATGGCAAGGCGCGGCCGGAACGCAGGAGATCGCGTTCATGCCGGCGCGCGTGCTGCTACAGGATTTCACCGGCGTACCCGCGGTGGTTGACCTGGCCGCGATGCGCGATGCGATGCGCAAGATGGGTGGCGAGGCGGCGGCGATCAATCCGCTGATGCCGGCGGAACTGGTCATCGACCACTCCGTCCAGGTGGACGAGTTCGGCACGACGTGGGCCTTCCAGGTGAACGCGGACCTGGAGTTCCAGCGCAATCACGAGCGCTACGCTTTCCTGCGCTGGGGACAGAAGGCATTTGAGAACCTCGCCATTGTCCCGCCCGATACCGGCATCGTGCACCAGGTGAATTTGGAGTTCCTGGCGCGCGTCGTGTTTATCGGCCAGTGCGACGGACGGGCAGCGGCGTATCCGGACACGCTGGTCGGCACCGACTCACACACCACGATGATCAACGGTTTGGGCGTGCTGGGATGGGGCGTGGGCGGAATCGAAGCCGAGGCTGCCATGCTGAACCAGCCGGTTTCGATGGTGATTCCGCAAGTGGTCGGGGTGCGGCTGACCGGACAACTGAAGGAAGGGTCGACCGCCACCGACCTGGTGCTGACGATCACGGAAATGCTGCGCAAGGAAGGCGTGGTCGGAAAGTTCGTAGAGTATTTCGGGCCCGGCCTGCACAAGCTTGCGCTGGCGGACCGCGCGACCATCGGCAACATGTCGCCCGAGTATGGCGCGACCTGCGGCATCTTCCCGGTGGATGAGGAAACGCTGAACTATCTGCGCCTGAGCGGTCGGAGCGAGGAGCAGATCGCGCTGGTCGAGGCATACTGCAAGGAGCAGGGCCTGTTCCACACCGAAGACACCGCCGAGGCGACATACTCCACGGTGCTCAACATGGACCTGGCGACGGTGGAGCCGAGCGTGGCCGGACCGAAGCGTCCGCAGGACCGCGTCAACCTGTTCTCGATCGGCGAGAGCTTCCGGCAAGCGCTGCCGAGCCTGATGCGCCCGGGAAGCAAGCCGATGGAGAAGCAGATCGGACGCTTTGAAGGCGAAGGCGGGCACACGGCGGTAGGGGTCGAAGATGGGAGTGTTCCGTCAGCGGACAAGCCGGTGATGGTGGACCTGCGCAAAGCGCTCGATCATGGCAGCGTGGTGATCGCCGCCATTACGAGCTGCACGAACACGTCGAACCCGTCGGTGATGCTCGGGGCCGGACTGCTGGCAAAGAAAGCGGTCGAGAAAGGATTGGAGACCAAGCCGTGGGTGAAGACCTCGCTGGCGCCGGGATCCAAGGTCGTGACCGAGTACTACGAGCGCGCCGGGCTGACGCCGTACCTGGAAAAGCTGCGCTTCAACCTGGTCGGCTACGGCTGCACCACGTGCATCGGAAACTCCGGTCCGCTCCCGGCGGAAGTCAGCGAGATCATCAATGATAAGGACCTGGTCGTGGCCGCGGTACTCAGCGGCAACCGCAACTTCGAGGGGCGCATTAATTCCGAAGTTCGCGCCAACTACTTGATGTCGCCGCCGCTGGTGGTGGCCTTCGCGCTCGTCGGCCGCGTGGACATTGATTTCGAGAAAGAGCCGCTTGGCCGCGGCCGCGATGGCAAGCCGGTGTACCTGCGCGACATCTGGCCGACTTCGCAGGAAGTGGCTGACACGGTGTTGAAGTGCGTCGCCGGCGACATGTTCCGCAAGACTTATGCGGACGTCTACGCGGGCGATAAGCGCTGGCAGGAGCTGAAGGTCCCGGAGGGCGACACGTTCGCGTGGGACCCGAACTCCACCTACGTCAAGCATCCGCCGTACTTCGAGGACATGCCGCAGCGGCCGGGCACAGCGAGCGATATCAAGGGCGCGCGCGTACTCGCCGTCCTGGGAAACAGCGTGACCACCGACCACATCTCGCCGGCCGGATCGATCAAGCCGGATTCACCCGCGGGCAAATACCTGATCGAGCATGGCGTCGAGGTAAAGGATTTCAACTCCTACGGATCGCGGCGCGGCAATCACGAAGTGATGATGCGCGGCACGTTCGCCAACGTCCGCCTGCGCAACAAGATGGTGCTCAGCGGACGTGAAGGCGGATACGCGCGCCACTTGCCCGACGGCGAAGAGATGTCCATCTTCGACGCCAGCATGAAGTACAAAGCAGAGGGCGTCCCGACGATCATCCTCGCCGGCAAGGAATACGGCTCGGGCTCCTCGCGCGATTGGGCCGCCAAAGGTCCGGCGCTGCTGGGCGTGAGCGCGGTCATCGCCGAGAGCTTCGAGCGCATCCATCGCTCGAACCTGGTTGGCATGGGCGTACTACCGCTGCAGTTCCTGCCCGAGGAGACGCCGGAAACGCACGCTCTGACCGGGGAAGAAGTTTATGAGATCGTCGGCTTAACCGACGCGATTGAGCTCTGGAAGCCCGGAGAGAAAGTGACCGTGCGCGCCCTGCACAAGGACGGCGCGGCGGTTGAGTTCCAGGCTATCCTGCGCATCGACACGCCGCAGGAGGCGCTCTATTACAAGCACGGCGGCATCCTGCAGTACGTGCTGCGCCAGCTTCAGCAAGGCAAAGAGAAGGCGGAAGCGGTTGGTATAAAGCAGTTGTAAGTTGCAGGTTGGAAGTCGGAAGATCAAGAAGCGAGCTGCCGGCCGGTCGAGGGCGACCGACCTTTTCTTTGAGGGACATAAGAGCCGAGAGCAGCACCTTAACGGCTTCTCTGGGCGAACAAACGGCGCACACTTACGATAAGCGCTGTTCACGCCAGTTTGGGTGAGGCCACTCTCCGAGCAGCCCGGTTCTCTTCCGACCGGGCGTACCAATGTCAGCGTTGTAGCTCAGCCCTCGCCGTAATCCCCATGGCCTTGGGCGAAACTCACTCCCGCGCGTGACGCCGCGCACAGACGCCGAATGGGTTATAAACGATGTTTCACTGTTCCACCTATGCGCTTGCCTCGACGCTAAGGCGCAGAAACGGCCCACTGTTGCCTTCGCTTTGGCTCTGCATATAGGCCCTGTTTCTATTTCCTTCCGTGGAAAGGCAGCACTCATGCTTCATCTTGATACCGGCAATACAGGCTTCATGCT
>Ga0207926_1000980_pt1 | contig 13973 bp, 19 predicted proteins | sample NGESurdeep072012_8_FD_184454 | JGI IMG/M metagenome (GOLD analysis project Ga0207926, IMG submission 184454) | Arctic peat soil microbial communities from Barrow, Alaska - NGEE Surface sample 210-1 deep-072012 (SPAdes) | ecosystem: Environmental > Terrestrial > Soil > Wetlands > Peat ...
CAGGCTCCCCAAGGCCAGTGATCCGGCCGGCTGGTCGATCTCTGGTTGCCGCGCGCTGTAAAAACGACGGGCGCGAGATAACCGCGGCGCGCAGCCCGGTTTATTTTGGGCAGTTATTGCGGCTGGACTGAAACAAATCTAGTTGAGCCGCTTCTGCTCGGTTTCGGCCGGGTCCCGCGGACCCTCCAGTTCCGCCGCGCCGCGCTCGACCGGGTCCGATGTGCTTGCTTCCTCGGTCGCGTGCTTGCGGAAAAACCGCTCGATCAGCTGCGCCAGCAAAATCCCGAACTCGTACAGCAGGCACATCGGGATTGCCAGGAGCAGCTGCGATACCACGTCCGGCGGCGTGACGACGGCCGCCACGACGAAAGCGCCGACGATCACATAGGAACGGATGTCCTTGAGCTTTGCGATCGTGACCATGCCGGTGCGCACCAGCACCACCTCGATCAGCGGGATCTCGAAGGTAACGCCGAAGGCGACGAACATGGTGAGCACGAAGCTCAGGTAGGCCTCGATGTCCGGTGCCGGCGTGATGCTCTTGGGCGCGAATTGGATAATGAAGCGGAACACCCAGTTGAACACCACGAAATAGCAGTACGCGACTCCGGCCAGAAACAGCACGGTACTGCCGAACACCAGCGGCAGGGCGAAGCGCTTTTCGTGGCTATACAGGCCGGGCGCGATGAAAGCCCAGACCTGATACAGCACATAAGGCAGCGCCAGCAGAAACGCCGCCATCAATCCGACTTTGAGCGGCACCAGGAAGGGCGTGATGACGCCGGTGGCGATCATGTGCGTGCCTTCGGGCAGGGTGCGCATCATCGGCAGCGCCAGCAGGTCGTAGATCTGCGCCAGCCCGGGCCAGAACCAGAGCACCACGAACACCCCGAACACCGCGTAAATCGAACGCAGCAGCCGGTCGCGCAGCTCAACCAGATGGGAAATAAACGTTTCCTGCACGCTCACTTATGCTCGAGCCTTGGCGCCGCCGGCTCGGCAGCGGGCTTGGATTCCAGCCCGAGATCCATCTGCGCGGAAGCGGTTTGGGTTTGGTCGGCAGCCGCGGCGGCCGGGGGTTGTGCTGCAGTTGGGTCGGCTTTGTTTTCCGGAGTGCCGGAGATGCTTTGGTTCAGGGACTCCCCGGCGGCCTGCAGATCCTCGCCGACCTGGCTCACCGACTGCTCGACCGATTTTGCCGCATCCTGAAACGTCGACCTGATACTTTTCAGTTCGTCCAGATCCACTTCGCGCTGGATGTCGGCCTTGACGTCGTTGACATAGCGTTGCGCGCGGCCTAACAGGGCCCCCAGGGTGCGCGCGACCCGCGGCAGGCGCTCCGGGCCGATCACGATCAGCGCCACCAGGGCAATGACTATCAGCTCGGAAAATCCGACGTCGAACATTTCAGGCAGAAGAGGGGGTAGGGAGAAGGGCAAACAGGGGAGCGGGGCAAACAGGCCCCAGTTGCACCCCGGCCTATGCGCTCTTGGACTTCTCTTTGATTTCGCCCTCGATGATGTTGCCTTCCATCTTCTGCGAACTGCCGGCAGCCTCGGCGGGCTTGTCGGAGGTGCCCTCCTTCATTCCCTCCTTGAACCCCCGCACCGCCCCGCCCAAGTCGGCGCCGATGTTGCGCAACTTCTTCGTGCCGAATACCAGCATGACGATGACCAGAACTATCAGCCAGTGCCAAATACTGAATGAACCCATGACCTTACTCCTCTAAGGAATGGCCGAACCCGGGGGCGCGGCCGCCTCGTATCTCCCTGAGCCAGCGGAAGCACCGCAAAGACGAACCGTCCGAGCGGAGTCTCGCTAACGTTTTATCATCCGCGGCAGAACTTCCTTGCCGCCGATGATGTGCATATGCAAATGATACACCTCTTGGCGGCCGACGCGGCCGGTGTTGATGACGGTGCGCCAGCCGTCGCCGCAGCCTTGCCCGATGGCCAGTTTCGACGCCAGCACCAGCATCTTGCCGAGCAGCATCTGATGGCCGAGGTCCACTTCCGCCAGCGAGGAAATGTGCACCTTGGGGATGACCATGAAGTGCACCGGCGCAACCGGGTGGACGTCGTGGAACGCGAAAATGTCCTCGTCCTCGTACACCTTCTTGCTCGGAATCTTGCCGTCGATGATTTTGCAGAAAATGCAGTCTTCCAAGATGCACCCCTTTACTTGCGCTCGGCTTCGACCCGCGGACTTTCGGTCCTGGCCGCCTTCTCGTCTATCCCGGAAATACCCTCGCGGCGCTTGAGCTCGTACAGCACATCGGCGGGACGCAGGCCGTAGTGCGCGAGCATGATCAGGCAGTGAAACCACAGGTCGGCGGTCTCGCCGACGATGCGCAGCTTGTCGCCGTCCTTGGCGGCCATTACCGTCTCGGTGGCCTCCTCGCCGATCTTTTTCAGGATCGCGTCTTCGCCGCGCGCGAGCAGCCTTGAGACGTAGGATGCATCGGCGTCGCCGCCCTTGCGCGCCTCGACCACGTCAGCCAGGCGTTCGAGTATGTCGCTCATTTTCGGTATATATCCTTGGGGTCTTTGATCACCGGGTCCGTCACGACCCATTTCCCGTCCGCGTACTTCTGGAAAAAACAGTTGTGCCGGCCGGTGTGGCAGGCGATGCCGCCGACCTGCTCCACGCAAAGCAATATTACGTCCTCATCGCAATCCAGACGCAGCTCGCGCACCTTCTGCACGTGGCCAGACTCCTCGCCCTTGTGCCACAATTTCCGGCGCGAGCGCGACCAATACACCGCTTCGCCGCTGGCAACCGTCTGCTCCAGCGCCGCGCGGTTCATCCAGGCGAACATCAGCACCTTGCCGGTGAGCGCCTCCTGCGCGATCACCGGCACGAGGCCGTTCGCATCCCAATTTACCTTGTCGAGCCAGTCCATGTCCGCCATCCAGTGTGAAGCGCGAAGCACCTATGGCAATGCGTGAAAACCCGCCCTGGCTCACGCTCCACGGCATTCGGTATGCGCTTTCCGGTCGGCGCCCGACCCATCATAACCTCACCTCGATGCCCTTGGACCGCATCAGCTCTTTCGCCTGGCGCACACTGTACTCGCCGTAATGGAAAATGCTTGCGGCGAGCACTGCATCGGCCCTGCCCTCGAGTATGCCCGCGGCCAGGTGCTCGAGACTGCCGACTCCGCCGCTGGCGATCACGGGCACGTCCACCGCCTCGGCCACCGCGCGCGTCAGCGCCAGATCGAAGCCGGACCTGGTGCCGTCGCGGTCCATGCTGGTGAGCAGGATTTCGCCCGCGCCCAGCGCCTGCATTCTACGCGCCCATGCCACCGCGTCCAAACCGGTGCGTTTGCGCCCTCCGTGGGTGTACACCTCCCAGCGCGGTTCGATACCGGCTTGCCCCGTGTCGGCGCTCTTGGCGTCCGCATTCGGATCGCCGCGTTTCGCGTCCGCATTCGGATCGCCGCGTTTCGCGCCCGCATTCGGATCGCCGCGTTTCGCGTCCGCTGCTGGATCGACGCGTTTCGCGTCGATGGCCACGACGATGCATTGTGCGCCGTAGCGGCCGGAGGCGTCCGCCACCAGTTGCGGATTTTGCACGGCGGAGGTATTGATCGACACCTTGTCGGCTCCCGCGTTCAGTAGCCGGCGCACGTCCTCGACCTTGCGCACTCCGCCCCCCACGGTGAGCGGGATGAACACCTGCGCCGCCACCGCCTCGACGATATGCAGAATCATGTCGCGCTCATCCGAACTCGCGGTGATGTCGAGGAAGGTGAGCTCGTCGGCGCCCTGGTCGTCGTAGCGGCGCGCAATTTCGACCGGATCGCCGGCATCGCGCAAGCCGACGAAATTCACGCCTTTCACCACGCGGCCGCGGGTGACGTCGAGACAGGGAATTACACGCTTGGCTAGGCCCATGGGGTGGGAGACGGGACGAGGGTGAAGAATGCCACCCCTGCGCTCAGCCTTCTCCCTTCTCCTTTTTCCCTTGTCCCAGTTTGTCCGCCATCGCCTGCGCCTTCTTGAAGTCCACCGTCCCCTGGTATATGGCGCGCCCGGTGATGACCCCGGTAATGCCTTCGGATTCGATTTTGCACAGGGCCTTGACGTCGGCGAGGTTGGTGAGCCCCCCGCTCGCGATCACCGGCACGACGAGCTCGCGCGCCAGTTTGATCGTGGCCTCGATGTTGACCCCGCTGAGCATGCCGTCGCGGCCAATGTCGGTATAAATCACGGCTTCGACGCCATAGTCCTGGAATTTGCGCGCCAGGTCGATCACGTCGTGCCCAGTCATTTTCGACCAGCCCTCGACCGCGACCTTGCCGTCCTTGGCATCCAGGCCGACGATGATATGGCCGGTGAAGGCGCTGCAGGCGTCCTGCAGGAAACCGGGATTCTTCACCGCCGCCGTGCCGATGATGATGTAGCTGATGCCGTCGTCGAGATAGCGCTCGATGGTGTCCAGATCGCGGACGCCGCCGCCCAGTTGTATCGGGATCCGGCCGCCAACCGCGCTGACAATGTCCTTGATCACGCTCTCGTTGCGCGGCTTGCCCGCAATCGCGCCATTCAGGTCAATCAGGTGCAGCCTGCGCGCGCCCTGGTCCAGCCAATGCCTGGCCACCGCCGCCGGATCGTCGGAGAACACGGTCTCCTTGTCCATATTGCCCTGTTCGAGGCGTACGGCGCGCCCCTCCTTGATATCGATCGCGGGGATGATAAGCATGGGTCGTTCTGGCTATGAAGGAAGAGGAAGAGCGGGCGCCTAGGGATTCCAGGTCACGAAATTGGCGAGCAGCGCAAGGCCGGCGGTCTGGCTTTTCTCGGGATGGAATTGCACAGCGAAAATATTATCCTGCGCCACGGCGCAGGTAAAGGGGAAACCGTAGATGCTGTACCCGGCCACCAGTTCCGGCTTGCCCGCCTCGACGTAATAACTGTGCACAAAATAATAACGGCTGGCGTCGGCGATGCCCCGCCACAGCGCGTGCGGCTCGGCTTGCATCACCTCGTTCCAGCCCATGTGCGGCACCTTGAGCTTGCCGCCCTGCGCATCTTTCATCGCCCCCGGCGGAAAACGCTTGACCTGCCCGGGAAAAACGCCAAGGCCGGGCGTATCGCCTTCTTCGCTGCGCTCGAACAGCATCTGCAAGCCGATGCAAATGCCGAGAAAGGGCTTCGAGCGCGCCGCCTCGAGCACCGCCGGACGCAAGCCCCTGGCGTCCATCTCGCGCATGCAGCCGGGCATCGCGCCCTGGCCCGGGAACACCACACGCCCGGCTCGCCTCACGATCTCGGGATCGGACGTGACCCGCACGTCCGCATCCGGCGCGACGTGCTCCAGCGCCTTGGACACCGAGCGCAGGTTGCCCATGCCGTAGTCAATGACGGCGATTGTATTACTCATTAGTACGACAGTTCAAAAAAGCGTGAACCGCGGGGGACGCAGAGGAGGCGGAGGTTTTTCAAGGGTTTCCTCCGCGCCCTCTGCGGCAAAAAAAATGCACTGGTGACCTTGCTCCAACAGCGTCTAGAGAGAACCCTTGGTCGAAGGCACGACGCCCGCAGCGCGAGGATCGGGCTCGGCCGCCATGCGCAACGCGCGGCCGAAGGCCTTGAACACGGTCTCGCACTGATGGTGCGCGTTGTCGCCGCGCAGGTTGTCGATGTGCAGCGTCGCCTGGGCGTGGTTGACGAAGCCCTGGAAGAATTCGCGCACCAGGTCGACGTCGAACTCGCCGATCCAGGCGCGGCTGAACTTGAGCTGATAGACCAGCCCCGGACGTCCGGAAAAATCGATCACTACGCGCGACAGCGCCTCGTCCAGCGGCACGTAAGCGTGGCCGTAGCGGCGTATACCGCGCTTGTCGCCGAGCGCGTCGGCCACGGCCTGCCCCAGGCTGATGCCGATGTCCTCGACCGTGTGGTGGGCGTCGATGTGCAAGTCACCCTTGGCCGCGATCTCCAGGTCGATCATGCCGTGACGCGCCACCTGATCCAGCATGTGGTCGAGAAAAGGCAGGCCGGTGGCCAATTTGGCCGAGCCGGCGCCGTCCAGGTTAAGGCTGACGCCGATCTGGGTTTCACTGGTGTTGCGCGTGACCGAGGCAGTACGCATCTGGATCAGGGTGCTGATAAAAAACCTATTCTAGCCTTGAAGCGGCAATTGCGCCCGTGCGGACTCAAAGCGAGGCGCGCAGGGCCGCCAGGCACTGTGTGTTTTCTTCCGCCGTGCCCACGGTGATGCGCAGGCACTGCGCCAGCAGCGGATGGCTCCCGTGCAGGAGTTTGACCAGCACGCCGCGCTCCTTCATGCCCGCAAAGACCTTGCCCGCGTCGGGCACGCGTAGCAGCAGGAAATTGGCATCGCTCTGGAACGCAGTCACGCCACCCATGCGCGCGAGCTCCGCCTCGAGCCGGCCGCGCTCGCCGCGGATCGCGGCCGCCTGCTCTGCCAGCACGCCGGCATGCGCGAGCAACCTTTCGGCCACCAATTGCGTCAGCACGTTCACGTTGTAGGGCGGACGCACCTTGTCGAACTCGCGCATCCAGGCCGGGCTGCCTGCGGCATAGCCCAGGCGCAGTCCGGCCATGCCGCTTTTCGACAGTGTGCGCATGACAATGAGGTTGGGATGCTGCGCGAGGCGCTGCATGAAGCTCTTCTGCGCGAACGCATGGTAGGCCTCGTCCAGCACCACCACCCCGGGGGCGGCGTGCAGGATGCGCAGCACATCGGCTTCAGGGAACAGGTTGCCGCTCGGATTGTTCGGGTAGGCGATGAAAGTGAGCGCCGGCTGGTGCTCCTCGATGGCAGCGAGGAAACGCGCGCAGTCGAGCGTGAAGTCCGGGGCGAGCGGCACCCCCACATAGCGCATGCGGTTCACCAGCGCATACACGCGATACATGACGAAGGTGGGCTCGGGCGCGAGCACCACGGCGCCGGGCCGGGCCAGCGCCTGGACCATGATGTGGATGAGTTCGTCCGAGCCGTTGCCGAGGAGAATGTCGAAAGCCTCGGGTATCGCCATCGTCTGGCGCAGCCGCGCCTTCAGTTCGGGAGCCTGCGGATTCGGATAGCGGTTGATCGCCGCGCCCGCCGCGAGCTCCGCGATCTCGCGCCGCAGCTCCTGCGGCAGCGCGTACGGGTTCTCCATCGCGTCGAGCTTCACCATGCCGGCGGCCTCGCCTACATGGTAGGCGGCAAGCGCCAGCACTTCCTCGCGCACCAGATCCTTGGGTGATTTATTCATTTGTCGATGCGGTATTCGGCAGAGCGGGCGTGCGCGGACAGACCCTCGCCCCCGGCCAGCGTGGCGGCGATTCTGCCCAAAGTCTGCGCACCCGCCCTGGATACCTGAATCAGGCTCGAGCGCTTCTGGAAATCGTACACCCCCAAGGGGGAGGAAAAGCGCGCGCTGCGCGACGTGGGCAGCACGTGGTTGGGCCCGGCGCAGTAATCGCCGATCGCCTCGGAGCTGTAGCGGCCCATGAATATGGCGCCGGCATGGCGTATGAGATGGAGGAGCTTGTCGGGCTCTTCCACGGCCAGCTCCAGGTGCTCGGGGGCGATGCGGTTGGCGATGGCGCAGGCTTCTTCCAGGCTGCGCACTTCGATCAGCGCGCCCCTCACCTTGAGCGAGGCGGCAATCACCTCGCGCCGCGGCATCTGCGGCAGCAGTCTGGCTATGCTCGCCGCCACCGCCTCGATGAAAGCGGCATCCGGGCAGAGCAGCATCGCCTGCGCCACTTCGTCGTGCTCGGCCTGCGAGAACAAGTCCATTGCGATCCAGTCGGCGTAGTCCGGTATCGGTGCCGCGCCGTCGCAGATCACCAGGATCTCCGACGGGCCGGCCACCATGTCGATGCCGACCACGCCGAACACGCGCCGCTTGGCCGCAGCCACGTAGGTGTTGCCCGGCCCGACGATTTTGTCCACCTGGGCTATGGTCTGCGTGCCGTAGGCGAGCGCACCCACCGCCTGCGCCCCGCCAATGGTGAACACCCGGTCCACCCCGGCGATGGCGGCCGCCGCCATCACCAGCGCGTTCTTCTCGCCGCGCGGCGTCGGCACCACCATCACGAGCTCGGCCACGCCGGCCACCTTGGCGGGAAGCGCGTTCATCAACACCGAGGACGGATAGGCCGCCTTGCCGCCGGGCACGTACAGGCCGACCCGGTCGAGCGGCGTCACCTTCTGGCCGAGCACCGTGCCGTCGGCCTCGGTGTACTGCCAGGACTGCGCCAGTTGTTTTTCGTGGTAACGGCGCACGCGCCCTGCCGCCTGCTCCAGCGCCTCGCGCTCGGCCGCGGGCAGCCCGTCGCGGGCGCGATTGAGCAACCCGCGCGGCAACTCGAGCTCGGCCAGCGCCCCGGCCCTTACCCCGTCGAAGCGCGCGGTGTATTCGAGCACCGCCGCATCGCCGCGGCTTTTCACCGCGGCGAGGATTTCGGCCACGGTCTGGTCCACCGTCTCGTCCTGGGCGGCGTCGAAGCGAGTGAGCCGCGCGAGGCGCGCGTCGAAATCCGCGTCGCGGGTGGACAGGCGTGCGATCTCATTCATCGCGCCGCCGCCGCCTTCGCGAACGCATCGATCAGCGGCCGGATCGCCGCGCGCTTCAGCTTCAGCGCCGCCACATTGATGATCAGCCGCGCCGAGATCGGCACGATCTCCTCCACCGCGCGCAGATTATTGGCTTTCAGCGTATTGCCGCTCGACACCAGGTCGACGATGACGTCGGCGAGCCCCACCAGCGGCGCGAGTTCCATCGAGCCATACAGCTTGATCAGATCGACGTGCACGCCCTTGGCGGCGAAATGCTCGCGCGCCGTCTGCACGTATTTGGTGGCGACGCGCAGCCGCGCGCCCTGCTTCACCGCCTGCGCATAGTCGAAACCCTGCGGCACCGCCACCATCATGCGGCAGGCCGCGATCGCGAGGTCGAGCGGCTGGTACAGCCCGTCCCCGCCATGCTCGAGCAGCACGTCCTTGCCGGCGATGCCCAGGTCGGCGGCGCCGTACTGCACATAGGTCGGGGTATCGGAAGCGCGCACGATGATCAGGCGCACCTCCGGCCGGCTGGTGGCGATGATCAGCTTGCGCGAAGTTTCCGGATCGTCGCGCGGCACCACGCCGGCCGCCTTCAGCAGCGGCAGGGTTTCCTCGAAAATTCGACCCTTGGACAGGGCAATGGTGATTTGGGACACAGTGGCGCCTGATCGAATTACCGATTTTACCGCGTCCTCCGCGGTAATCGCTTGTGGGGACCTCTAAAAATTGTCATTCTGAGGCCACAGGCCGAAGAATCTGCTTCTTGCACACTATGAAAAGCAGATTCCTCGCGAAGTTTATCCCCGAAGGGGGACTCGGAATGACAGATTTGGATTATCGGAGATGCCCTTGTTTCAATGAATCCGCTTGATGCGGGCGCCGAGCTGGGACAACTTCTCCTCGATGCACTCGTAGCCGCGGTCCAGGTGGTAGATGCGCTCGACCACGGTTTCCCCCTTGGCCACCAGCCCGGCGATCACCAGGCTGGCGGAGGCCCGCAGATCGGTCGCCATCACCGTGGCGCCGTCAAGCTGCGCCACGCCTTTGACTACCGCCGCGTTTCCGGAGATCTCGATGTCGGCGCCCATGCGCTGCAACTCGAGCGCGTGCATGAAGCGGTTCTCGAAAATGGTTTCGGTCAATACCGCCGTGCCGCGCGCGATGCAGTCGAGCGTCATGAATTGCGCCTGCATGTCGGTAGGGAACGCCGGGTAAGGCGCAGTGCGCAGATTGACGCTCAGGGGCGGACCGTCCATCTCGAGGACTATGGCGTCATCCTCCGCAGTGATCTTCGCGCCGGCCTCGCGCAGCTTTTCCACCACCGCTTCGAGTATGCGCGCACTGGTGTTCCGGAGCCGCACCGATCCTCCGGTCGCGGCGGCGGCCACGAGGAAGGTGCCGGTCTCTATGCGGTCGGGCATGATGCGGTGCTCGGCGCCCGCGAGCGCGCTCACGCCCTCGATGGTAATCGTGTCGCTGCCGGCGCCCTCGATGTTCGCGCCCATCGCCTTGAGGCAGTGCGCGAGATCGACGACTTCGGGCTCGCGCGCCGCGTTCTCGATTACGGTGGTGCCTTCGGCCAGGCAGGCCGCCATCATCAGGTTCTCGGTGCCGGTGACGGTCACCAGATCGCTGAAGATGCGCGCGCCCTTCAGGCGCTCTGCGCGCGCAATGATGTAACCGTGCTCGACCCGGATGTCCGCGCCCATGGCCTGCAGGCCCTTGATGTGCAGGTCCACCGGGCGCTGGCCGATGGCGCAGCCGCCGGGCAAGGATACGCGCGCCTCGCCGCAGCGCGCCAGGAGCGGCCCCAGCACCAGGATGGAGGCGCGCATGGTCTTGACCAGCTCGTAGGGCGCAAGCGGCGTGTGCAGGCGGCCGGCGTCGAGCTCCAGGCCGAGCTTCTCATCGAGCGACACCGCGACGCCCATGCCGCCGAGCAGATTGAGCAAGGTGGTGACGTCGCGCAGATGCGGCACGTTGGCGAGCCGCAGCGGCGCGGCCGAGAGCAGCGCCGCGCACATGATCGGCAGCGCCGCGTTCTTGGCCCCGGAGATGCGCACCTCACCGGCGAGCGGCACGCCGCCGTGGATCAGCAGTTTATCCATGCTTATAGTACCTAACAATACGAGGGGATACCTCCCCTCGTGCTCCCCTAGATCAGGCGCCATTTCGGAAATTCCGAAATGGCCTCTTAGTTTCTTCCGGCGATTATCCGGGCAACTCCGCCGCAATATTTCCGGGCCACTCCTCCGGAGTGAGGGTCTGCATCGACAGCGCGTGAACTTCCTCGCGCATGCGCTCGCCCAGGGCCTGATACACGCGCTGGTGCCGCTGCACCCGGCTCTTGCCGCGAAACTCGGCGGAGACGATCAGTGCCTGGAAATGCTGGCCGTCGCCGACGAGCTCGATATGCTCGCAGGGCAGGCCGCGCTCGATGTAAGTCTTGACGTCTTCCGGTGTAACCATTGGCGCCCTTTCAGTGACGTAGTTTATAACCGCGCTTGAGCAGCGCGAGGGTGACGGCGGTGAGCACGAGCAGGCTGGCGGCAGCGATGCCAAGGCTCAACGCCGGATTGATATCGGACACGCCGAAAAAGCCGTAACGAAAACCGTCGATCATGTAGAAAAAGGGGTTGAATTGCGACAGCTCCTGCCAGAATGACGGCAGCGAGTGGATCGAGTAGAACACCCCCGACAGGAACGTGAGCGGCATGATGAAAAAACTCTGGAACGCCGCCACCTGGTCGAATTTTTCGGCCCAGATGCCGGCGATCAGTCCGAGCGTGCCCAGAATGGCGCTGCCGGCGACGGCGAATGCGATTATCCACAGCGGGTGCTCGAAAGAGAGTTCGACGAAACCGAGAGATACCAGCAGCACCCCGATGCCGACGAGCATGCCGCGCACCACCGAAGCGAGCACGTAGGCGGCGAAGAATTCCCAGTACGACAGCGGCGGCAGCAGCACGAAGATTATGTTGCCGGTGATCTTGGACTGGATCAGGCTGGAAGAGCTGTTGGCAAATGCGTTTTGCAGCACCGCCATCATCACCAGGCCCGGCACCAGAAAGGCGGAGTAAGGCACCGCACCGTAGACCCGCGCCTGCCCCTGCATCACGTGGGAGAAGATGAGCAGGTAGAGGAGCGTGGTCAGCACCGGCGCAGCGATGGTCTGGAAAGCGACTTTCCAGAAGCGCAGGATCTCCTTGTACAGCAGTGTGCTGAAACCGCTCATGCTGGTCGCGACGGAATACGGCAAACGGGGGACGGACAAATATTCCCGCCCCTCGTTACCCGTTACCGGTTCCCCGTTACTCATCGTCCATCATGCCCTATGCATGATCTGCACAAATACATCTTCCAGATCGGGCTGCAACAACTCCAGTTCCTCGATCTGCGCGCCCGCCTCGCGCACCTGGGCGAGCACGCCTTCGACCTCGGCGTAACTGCGCAAGCGCAGGGTATGCACCGCGTCACGGCTGTCGCGCACCCGCGCCGCCAGCGCCGCCGGCAGTGCCGCACCGGCGATGCGCAACTTCAGATACAGGCTGTCGAGCCGGTTGACCAGGTTACTGGTGGTATCGAGCGCGACGATGCGCCCCTGCTTCAACATGGCGATGCGCGCGCACAAGGCCTCGGCCTCTTCCAGGTAATGCGTGGTCAACACGATGGTGTGGCCGTCGCGGTTCAAGCCGCGCACGAACTCCCACAATCCCTGGCGCAGTTCCACGTCCACGCCGGCGGTGGGCTCGTCCAGCACGATCACCGGCGGCTTGTGCACCAGCGCCTGCGCCACCAGCACGCGCCGCTTCATGCCGCCGGAGAGCGAGCGCATATTGGCGTCGGCTTTGCCGGTCAGGTCCAGGTGGTGCATGACCTCATCGATCCAGGCGTCGTTGTGCTTCAGGCCGAAATAGCCCGACTGGATGCGCAATGTTTCGCGCACGCTGAAAAAAGGGTCGAACACCAGTTCCTGCGGCACCACGCCCAGCGCCCGGCGCGAGTCGCGGTATTCGGCGACCACATCGTATCCCATGACGCGCACGCTGCCGCTGTCGGCGCGCGCCAGTCCGGCAAGAACGTTGATGAGCGTGGTCTTGCCTGCGCCATTGGGGCCGAGCAGGCCGAAGAACTCCCCCGGCGCCACTTCCAGGTCGATGCCCGCCAGCGCCTGGACCGCGCCGAAACGCTTGTGCACCTGCTGGATCTGGATCGCGGGGGTCATCTGCGGCGCCGCGTCACGGCGGGGTGAAAATCAGGCCGGGGCGGCCTGCAGCAGCTCGGATACGGCGTAGAGTTGGGCAAGGTGCTGCATCGCCTCAGGAAGGTTGGCAAGCGACAGCGTGAGCTTGTGCCGGCGCGCCTCGCGCAGGCACTCCAGGGCCAGCGCCACCGCCGCCGAGTCCACCTCGGTGACGCCTTTGAAATCGAGCACCGCCACGCCCGGCGCGAGCAGCGCGCGGCCCTGCGCCAGGAGCTCGGAGACAGTGCCGATCGTGACCGGACCTTCGAGGAGCAGGCGGTCGCCTTCCTGGGTGATCACTTGGGCTTGGAGCCGGTCTGGGTTTCCAGGGAGCGGTTCTTGCTCGCGAGAGACTTGATCAGGCTATCCACGCCGCCGTCGCGAATCTCGGCATTGAAGGTCTCGCGATAGTTGGTCACCAAGCTGACGCCGCCAACCGCAACGTCATACACCTTCCAGCCGCTGGGGATTTTCTCCATGCTGTAATCGATGCTGATCGGCTCGGCACCCGGCTGTTTGACCTGGGTCCGGACCGTGACGTCGGTGTCTGCCGCAGCAGCGCGCAGCGGCTTGAACTCGATCACCTGATTCTTGTAGGTGGACAGCGCGCTCGAGTAAGTGCGCACCAGCAAGGTACGGAATTCGCTGGTCAGCATCTTCTGCTGCTCCGCACTCGCCTTGGGCCAGTTGCGCCCGACGGCGAGCGCGGTCATGTGGCTGAAGTTGAAATAGGGCAGCACCTTGGCATCGACCAGGTCGTTGATCTTCTTCTGGTTGCCGCCCTGAATGTCCTTGTCCTGCTTGATGACGCCGATGACTTCGTCGGTTATTTTTTTCACCTGCGCGTCGGGCGCAAGATCCTGCGCCGAGACGGCGCTCGCGAAAACGGAAAAACAGAGTGCGATAACTACCTTCATCATGGCCTCACGCTGGTTTGCGCAAACCCGATGCGCGCCTCTCCGGGAGCGACGAGCAGCGCGTCATTGTTGTACGGGATCCTGGGTTCGTAGATGGACCCGGGCGCGCCGGCAGCCTCCTGCCTGGCGGCGACCGGCTGCGCCTTTGCCTCGGAAAACTCCTTTGCCGGTGTAAGTTCCTCGTCGGCAGCCGTGATGACCCGTTCGCCCCACTGGGTGGTGATCTGCGCCGGCGGCAGCTCGGTCCCGGCGCGCGCTGCCGCATCCTTGCCGTCCCCGGATTC